>Ga0209806_1000776_pt1 | contig 21702 bp, 24 predicted proteins | sample GraSoiAngelo_152_FD_186166 | JGI IMG/M metagenome (GOLD analysis project Ga0209806, IMG submission 186166) | Grasslands soil microbial communities from the Angelo Coastal Reserve, California, USA - 14_1009_12_30cm (SPAdes) (version 2) | ecosystem: Environmental > Terrestrial > Soil > Grasslands ... | reverse complement strand
GCAAGGGGCCGAAGCCTAAGCAATAACCGCTTCGGCTTCGATCTCGACCTTCCAGCGTTCGTCGATGAGGTCTTTGACCACGACCATGGTGGCGACCGGGCGCGCGTTGGCCATGGCTTCTCCGTGCGCTTTGCCCACGGCGTCGACCCAGTCCAACCCCGTCACGTACATGCGGGTCCGGACCACCTGGTCGAGCGATGCCCCGGCCTCAGCCAGGGCGTTGCCGATGATCTCGAAGCAGCGCTTGGCCTGGATGTAGGCGTCGGATTGAACCGATCCATCGGGCCAGACCGGCGCCGTGCCTGAGACCATGACGCGGTCGCCGATGCGGATGGCGCGACAGTAGCCGAAGGACTGCTCGAACGGATTGCCGGAGCTGATTCGCTGTCTCTGCGGGGGAATCTCGGTCAGGGTTTTCCGAATGGCAGCAGCTCGAGCTGCTCGAAGCGGTCGTCCACGGCGGTGCGAAGCTCACCGACCAGGGCCTTCAAACGCTCCTGGGCGGTCGTGTCTGAGATGTTGACCACACGAATCCGGCGGAGCGTGGTCTGCAAGGCGTAGAGCCCGGCCGCCTCGTTGCCGTTGAGACGCGCGGCGGCATTGCGAATGTCGCGGGCGACGTCTTCATGACCGTGGGCTCGCATCCAGTTGGACAGACGGCCGGCCGCGACGACGACCCGTTGCGTCTTCGGGTTCAGCGATGGGGGCACCACCTCCACCGGCCGGCGCGGCTCGAAAAACGACGCCATCTTGCCCGGGTGGCGGAAAAAGGCGATGCGCCGCATCACGCTCCGCGGCCCCAGCATCACGACAATCCCCGCTCCAATCAGAAGGACGACCAGGAAGGCGACGGCCGCATCGAGCATTTTTCTCTAGGTTACGCTTGGGCGGCAACGATTTTTTGCATGCATTGACCAAAGAGGCAAATGTGACTCCAGTTGCGGTGATCACGGGGGCTTCGTCGGGGATCGGGGCGGCGACCGCGATCGCACTCGGGCGTCAAGGCTACCGAGTGGTGGTCGGAGCGCGCCGGGTCGATCGCCTGCAACGCGTTGCTGGTGAAGACGGCGTGGCCCTGCATCTCGACGTCACCGATGAGGAAAGCATCAGCCAGTTCGTGCGCGAGGTGGGGAAACGATTCGGACGCATCGACGTGCTCGTCAACAACGCGGGCGGAGCCCTGGGTCTCAACCCGATCGAGAAGGCCAACGACGATGAGTGGATCGGCATGTGGAAGACCAACGTGCTTGGCCTCATGTGGATGACGCGTGCCTGCCTGCCTCTGCTGCGCAAAGCCAGGCACGGACACGTCGTGAACATCGGATCGATCGCCGGCTTCGAGACATACAAAGGCGGCGCGGGTTACACCGCGGCCAAGCACGCGGTCCGGGCGATCACGAAAACTTTGCGCCTGGAGCTCAACGGCGAGCCCGTTCGCGTGACCGAGATCGCGCCCGGCCTGGTCGAGACGGAGTTCAGCCTGGTCCGGTTCCACGGTGACCGGAAGGCGGCCCGAGCGGTCTATGAGGGGCTGAAGCCGCTGACAGCCGAGGACATCGCCGATTGCGTCGTCTTCGCCGTGACGCGACCGCCGCACGTGGACATCGACGAGATCGTGGTCCGGCCGGTCGCGCAGGCCACCGTATGGCAGGTGGCGCGCAAGGCCCCGCGCCGCAAGTCTTAGGGCCGGCGCCGTATCCCCTAGCTGATCAGACCGGCCGCACGGGCCTCATCTTTGGTCATTCAACAACCCGGCTCCCCGTAGTTCCCGCAGCACCCCTTTCCGCCGCGCTTTCTCTGCACGTTGGCCGACATCACCCGCAGCCGCTCGAGCGGGCCATACGACCCGGCAAGGAAGTTGCGAAGGAAGCTACCTGGCGCTGGGCGCACTCGTCGACTCCCCCTCATGTGTCCATTTTCACCTACGACTCCTGGGGTCAGTTCGGTAAGACAAGCGCGTGGCTATAAGGCCGGATTCATTCCGGCCGTCACCTCGCGATTCCCGGCCAAGCGCCTCCCAATCGTGGCTGGCAGAGGGGATGGTCCGCGGAAGGGGGACGGAGTCCTCTTCCGCGCTCTCATTCGTAGTAATTGGTGTTGTACTCGATCCAGCCCGGGTTTGGGCAACCGCTCGAGGTGTGGGCGTGCGTGCAGTGCACGCCGTAGCGTGGCCCGGGGTCGATGTACAGCTGGCCGTGGACGACGACCGCATCGCCCTTGTGGAGGGGCACGTTCTGCGCGAGGCTCGTGTTGTGGTCGATCTCGAGCGACTCGCCCGTGGTCGTCTTCACCTCGAAGACTTCGTGATCGCCGTTCTGCACCGGGTCAGTGCTCACCGTCGCGTCGAACGTCACCTCGGCCCCGCTGGTGCTCTGCTGGATGTCGTTGTGAAGTCCCTGGTCATCGGGGGTCTCGCGGCCTCCGCAGGCGACCAGCAGAAGCGTGGCCGCCACCACGGCGAGCCTGTTCATCGCGCCAGGGCCTGCTCCAGCGTGATCCGCCCTTCGTAAAGCGCTTTGCCCAGGATGGCCGCCTGCGCTCCAGCCGCCGCCACGCGGGTCAGGTCGTCGACCGAAGCCAGGCCACCTGAATACTGCAGCTCGAGCTTGGTCATCTTGCGGACTCGAGCCAGCGTCTTCAAATCCGGACCCGACATCGTGCCGTCGCGGTCGATGCAGGTCAGGATCACTCCGGCGAGCGGCAGAAATTCCCAGCGGCTGACGAGTGCGCCGACGGCGACTGGATCGGTGTCGAGCCATCCGCTCACCGCGGCCTTGTTGTCCCGGACGTCGAGCGCGGCCAGGACCTTGCCCGGATGCTTTATCGCGCAGCGTTCAAAAAGGTGAGGGTCGCGGACCGCGGCGGTGGCCATCACGACCCAATGCGCGCCGCCCTCGAGCAATGCGTCAACTGCTTCCACGCTGCGAACGCCACCGGCAACCTGCAGCTCGATGCCGGGCAGCTCGAGGATGCGCGCGATGACGGGCATGTTGCTCGCGGAACCGCGTGCCGCGTCCAGGTCGACGACATGAATGTGGTGCGCACCCGCAGTCACGTAGCGCTGTGCGACCTCGGCCGGATCGTCCGCATACACGATCGGGTGGCTGTAGTCGCCCTGGGTCAGGCGAACGCAGCGTCCACCGAGGATGTCGATCGCGGGAATGACCAGCACGTTATGAGGCTAGACCGCGCTAGCGGTAATTCGTGAACTGAAGGGGCACAGGGATGTCCTCGGCGTCCCGCAGCGCCTTGATGACGAGCTGCAACGCGTCCTTGTCCTTGCCCACGACGCGAAGCTGATCGCCCTGGATGCGGACCTGGACCTTGCTGGTGACGTTCTGGATTCGCTTGCGCAGGTCGCGCGCGATGTCATCGGTGATCCCCGCGTTCAGGTGGACGTCGATCTGGCCCCGTCCCTTGCCCACCGTCTTTGGGTCGTCGGATTTGAACAACTTGGCCGAGAGCTGGCGCCGGGCGGCCTTCTCGCGCAGCACCTGGAGTGCCGCCTTCGCCCTGTCTTCGCTCGCCGACTCGATGACGATCAGGCCTTCGCGATGGTCGTAAACGGTCGCCGTGTCCTTGAAGTCGAAGCGGGTCCCGACCTCCCGTCGTGCCTGGTCGAGCGCATTCGTCAGCTCGGCGGGGTTGAACTCGGAGACGACGTCGAAGGAGTACTCGGCCACTTTTATTGCGTGCTGAGAATCGCCCGCAGTCCGAGCACGACCGCCAGGACGGCGAGCGCCATGGCTGCCAGCGAAGAGATCGCCATGACGAACCCGATACCCGCGGTCGCCTCGTCCAGCGGCTCGGGTGGCGGCTTGTCATAAGGATCCGGGCCATAGTCGAGGTCGTACACGCCCTGCTCGCGCCCCCGCTGGACGAGCTCGTCGAGGACGGGCTTTCCCCCTGGTGGCAGGCTCTTGCCTTCGAGGTTGGCGACGGCCTCCTTCAGGTTGTCGCGGGTCCGCCCCAGCTCCGCCACCACCAGGTCCAGCGTTTGCATCGCGGCCGGGGTCGGATGCTCGCGGCGGAGGTCGGCGATGATGCCGTACAGGCTCACGCCGCTATCCATAACAGAAGGCAGGCCGCCCGTGCAGGTCTGGCGCCTCCCCGCAAGCGGGGTAGGCCAATACACTTAGCCGGATGGGTGTGGATACCAAAGCGAAGGCCGCGGTGAAGAAGCCGGCGGCGCATCCGAACACGTGGGTTTTCTTCGAAGGCGAGTTCGCTCGCTACAACGACGTAAAGCTCGGCCTCATGACGCATGCGCTTCACTACGGCACGGCAGTCTTCGAGGGCATCCGCGCCTACTGGAACGAAAAGAAAGAACAGCTCTTCCTCCTCCAGTCCGCGGCTCACTACGACCGCATGCATCGCTCCGCCAACGTGATGCGAATGAAGCTCCCTTATTCGACCGAAGAGCTCGTGAGCTACACGGTCGAGCTGTTGCGTCGCAACGAGTTCAAGTCCGACGTCTACGTGCGGCCGCTGCTCTACACGTCGAGCGAAGAGATCGGCGTCCGGCTCCACAACCTGAATCGCGGCTTTTTCATCTATGCCATTCCGTTCGGCAACTACGTCGAGGTTGAAGCCGGAATTCGATGCATGGTCAGCACGTGGCGACGCGTCCCGGACCAGGCACTGCCCGCCCGCGCCAAGATCACGGGTTCTTACGCCCAGGCAGCGCTCGCCAAGTCGGAGGCGGTGGAGAGCGGTTTCGATGAAGCCATCGTCCTTTCCGTCGACGGCCATGTCTCGGAGGGCTCGGCGGAAAACCTGTTCATGCTCAAGGACGGCTCATTCATCACGCCTCCGGTGACCGACGACATCCTCGAGGGCGTCACGCGCAGCCTGTTGATCAAGGTCATCAAGGACGAGCTGAACCTGCCGGTGCTCGAGCGAAGCATCGATCGGACCGAGCTCTACACCTGCGACGAGCTGCTGTTGTGCGGGACGGGGGCGCAGATCTCGCCCGTGATCGAGGTCGACCGCCGGCCGGTCGGCAACGGTCGGGTTGGAGAGTTCACGCAGGAGCTGCAGAACATCTACTTCGGCGCGGTGCGTGGTGACACACCGAAGTACAAGGACTGGACGATTCCCATCTACTAGATGGTCGGTCCCCTTCCGGATAGTCCGGACTATCCGAGATTTGCGACGGACTTCATGTCAATTCGTCCGGACTAACCGAACATGGCGCCCGCGATGAAGGTGGTCGTCGCGCCCAACGCGTTCAAGGGAACGCTCACCGCCTCACAAGCAGCCAGGGCCATCGCGCGTGGCGTCCGCGAGGTCTTTCCCGACGCCGAGGTGGTCGAGGTCCCGGTCGCCGACGGCGGCGACGGCACCGTCGAAGCGCTGGTCACTGCCAACCGCGGCGAATACCTGACCGCGAAGGTTGAGGGTCCGCTCGGCGATGCCGTCACGGCCACCTACGGCCGCATCGGCTCCGTCGCGGTCGTCGAGCTGGCGGCGGCCAGCGGCCTGACGCTGATCCCCCGGGAGCGGCGCGACCCACGGCGGACGTCCACGTTCGGCTTCGGCCAGCTGCTCATCGCCGCACGGCGGCCGGACACCGACCGTTTCATCGTCGGCATCGGAGGCTCGGCCACCAATGACGGCGGCGCCGGCATGGCCCAGGCTCTCGGCTACCGGCTGCTGGATGCAGCCGGCAAGGACCTCCCGCGGGGAGGGGCCGCCCTGGCGCGACTCGAGCGGATCGACGCCTCAGGTTTCGAACCGTGGGCGCCTGCGCTGGAGGTCAAGGTCGCCTGCGACGTGACCAACCCGCTCACCGGCCCCCTGGGCGCCAGCGCGGTCTACGGGCCTCAGAAGGGCGCGGACGAGGCCGCCGTCAGTGAGCTCGACGCGGCCCTTGCCCGGCTGGCAGGGGTGATCGAGCGCGATCTCGGGAAACGGGTGGCGGACGTGCCGGGAGCCGGCGCCGCGGGCGGCGCGGGCGCCGGGCTGATGGCGTTTCTCGACGCGTCGCTGGTCCCGGGCGCACCTCTTGTGGTCGAGGCGGCAGGGTTCGACGCGAAGCTCGCGGGCGCCGACCTGGTGATCACCGGTGAGGGCCGGGTCGACGAGCAGACCGCTTACGGCAAAGCGCCCGGTGAGGTGGCCAAGCGGGCCCAGGCAGCCGGGGTGCCGGTGATCCTTCTGGCCGGGAGCAAGGGCCCCGGGTGGGAGGCGTTGACCCGGTCAGGCGTGACCGCGGTGGTGACGCTCACCGACGGCGGCGCGGACCTGCAAGAGGTCTTAAACGACCCAGAGGGGATGCTAATTCGTGCCGCCGTAGTAGCCTGCCGCAGTCGCAAATGGACGTAGAGGAAAGCAAACCCGCGACGCAGGAGGGCACCGGCCCTAGCGACGTTGAGCTGGTCAGGGCGTATCGGAACGGTGACATTCACGCCTTCGAAGAGCTGCACCGCCGCTACGTCGCGTCCATCTACCGACTGGTCCGTCGCAAGCTCGGGGACGCTCTCCTGGCCGAGGACATCGCCCAGGAGACCTTCATGAAGGCCCTCCGGATGATGGACCGGGTTGACGACTCGTTCAACTTCGGCGGTTGGATCCACACGGTGGCGCGCAACCTCTGCTACGACGAGCTGCGCCGCCGGCAGCGGGACTTGCGGGCCGACGGCACGACCGAGGAGGAAGACGACGAGCTGATGTCGAACCTGCCGTCGACGGCCAAGGCCTTCGACCCGGTTCAGGTTCAGGAGTCGAACGAGACCCGCCGGCAGGTCTGGCACGTCGCACAGCGATTGCCCGAGAAGTACCGCCTGGTGCTGACGCTGCGCGAGCTGCAGGACATGAGCTACCGCCAGATCGCCCGCACCCTCAAGATGTCCGAGAGCGCAGTCGAGACCCTGCTCTACCGGGCGCGTCTGCGGTTCAAAGAGGAGTACCTGGCCTCGCAGCGCGAGGGCGACCTCACCCACGAGGAGGCCGTGCCGCTGCTGGCGCCCTACCTCGCTGGAAAGCTGCGCCGCCCGCAGGCGGAAGCCGTGCGAAACCACATAGCAACGTGTACCAAGTGCGCCCGCCGACTCGGCCGGAGAAAGCTCCGAGACCAGCGCAGGAGTGAAGCTCGATGAGGGTTAGTACAGTAGGTGTGAAATGGCCAGGATAGTCGTGCGCTTCTTCGACGACGAGACCGTCGAAGGGGTGGCTCGCGATCTCGATTTCGACGAACCTGACTTCCTTGTCGAGGTCGACGACGCGGGCGGCCTGGAGAACAACGAAACGGCATGGATCCCCCTCACGGCGGTCAAGTGGGTGGAGCTGCAGCGTGACAAGGAGCTGGCCGACACGCCGACCCGCAAGGTCGCGATCCGCTTCCTTGACGGAGAGGTTTTGCGCGGCCATCTCGACGGCACCCTGGAGCGTCACCGATACGGGGTCGTGCTGCACCTGCACGCCGAGCAAAGCGACAGCCCGATCCGCAAGCTTGGCATTCCTTTTTCCGCCGTCAAGGCACTTTTCTTCGTCCGCGAGTTCGACGCGCGGGGCGAAGAGGCGGGCACCGCGTCCGACGCATACCTCGCGCGGCGGACCATGGCACCGCTGCTGGATGTGCTCGAAGAGATGGACATGCTCACTCGATTGCACCGAGACGGCCTGCTGTCCGACCACGAATACGCGAGCAAGCGCACGCTCGTTCTAGAGCGCCTCTAAGATCCTGGCCTCGTCCGCCGCCGGCGGCACTTGGCCGCAAGCGGGGAAGGGGGCTGTGGGCCCGCGTAGAATTTCGAGCGTGGCCGAAGGCAACGGGGCTCGCAATGGCAGCGAATCGGTGAAGGGATCGTTCAAGGTCAAAGCAGGCCTTGCCCAGATGCTGAAGGGCGGCGTGATCATGGACGTCGTCACGCCCGAGCACGCCCGCATCGCCCAGGAAGCCGGCGCGTGCGCAGTGATGGCGCTCGAGCGCGTGCCGGCTGACATCCGCAAGGAAGGCGGCGTGGCGCGCATGTCCGATCCGGACCTGATCAAGTCGATCATGGCCGCCGTGACCATCCCGGTGATGGCCAAGTGCCGGATCGGGCATTTCGTCGAAGCCCAGATCCTCGAAGCGCTTGGGGTCGACTACATCGATGAATCCGAGGTGCTCACCCCGGCGGACGAGGAGAACCACATCGACAAGCACCCGTTCAAGGTTCCGTTCGTCTGCGGCTGCCGTGACCTCGGCGAAGCGACGCGGCGCATCGCGGAAGGCGCGGCGATGATCCGGACCAAGGGGGAGGCCGGGACCGGCAACGTCGTCGAAGCCGTGCGGCACGCGCGCGCGGTGAACGCCGGAATTCGCAAGCTCCAGGGCATGAACCACGCCGAGCTGGTGCACGAGGCCAAGCAGATCGGTGCGCCGGTCGAGGTGCTCGTCGAGTGCCAGGGGCTCGGCCGCCTGCCGGTGGTCAACTTCGCCGCCGGGGGCATCGCGACGCCGGCCGACGCCGCGCTGATGATGCAGCTCGGGGTCGACGGGGTGTTCGTGGGGTCGGGCATCTTCAAAGCCGAGGACCCGTTGAAGCGTGCCAAGGCGATCGTCGCGGCGACCACCTACTTCGACAAGCCCGAGGTGCTGGCCGAAGTCTCAGCCGGATTGGGCAAGGCCATGCACGGTCTCGAGATCCCCGCCATCCCGAAGGACGAGCTGCTCGCTGCCCGAGGCTGGTAGCTTCCCGCCGCGCGGGCAGGGCGCACCAATGAACAGGTCGGCCAGGACAGACCGCGCTCTCATCGGCGTCCTCGCGATGCAAGGTGCTTTCGCAGAGCACGTCCGCGCGCTCGAGGCCGCCGGGGCACGCACGCGCCTGGTGCGCGCCCAGGCGGACCTGGAAGGCTTGGACGGCATCGTGCTGCCAGGCGGGGAGAGCACGACCATGACGATGCTGATGGAGCGCGTCGGTCTGCTCGAGCCGGTGCGGGAAGCGATCCGCGGCGGCCTCGCGACACTGGCCACGTGCGCCGGCATGATCGTGCTGGCGCGTGACGTCACCGACGGCATGCCCGAACAAAAGGGACTCGGCTTGCTGGACATCGGCGTCCGTCGCAACGGCTACGGCCGCCAGGTCGAGAGCTTCGAGTCGCCTCTTCACATCGAGGGGATGAACGGAAAAGAGTTCCCCGGCGTATTCATTCGCTCGCCTCTCGTCGAGCGCACCGGCGACGTGAAGGTCTTGGCCACATACGAAGGCCATCCCGTGGCGGTGAGGCAGGATCGCATCGTTGCCCTTTGTTTTCATCCCGAGCTCACGTCGGATCTCCGCCTGCACCGCGAGTTCGTGCGCCTCGCGATGGCGCGACCATGAGAGTCCGCACCGCCGGGTTGCTCGACCTGGCAAAGATCGAAGAGATGCATCGGTCGTCTGAAATCCGGCTGAGCGAAGCCGCCCCTCCAGCGGCGCGATTGTGGTCGCTGTTCAGCTCGACGCTTTCCGCGCTGCTGCCCCTGTCGCAGGAGACGCTCATGTACGTCGCGGAGGAAAACGGCAAGGTGCTGGGCTTCATCCAGGCTTCGGGCCAGCCGCTCAGTCTCGACCTGCGCCGGGCGCGCGTCCTCCAGGTGCTGAACCTGCAGGTGGCGGATGAAGCGGACTCGGACGAGGTTGCGCCCGCGTTGGTCCAGCATCTGTGCAACCAGGCTCTCGAGCGCGGTGCGTTGCGCCTGTTCGTACGCCTACCCGACCGCGACGCGCTGCTGCCGGCCTTCCGCCTCCAGGGCTTTCGCCAGTACGCGACCGAGCAGGTCGTCTACTCGGAAGACCCCAAGCGCCGCGGCGACCAGTATCCGCAGGGCTTGCGCCCCGCCAAACGAGGCGACGATCGGCGTCTCTACCAGCTCTATCGGAAGGTCACGCCCCAAGGGGTGTCCCAGCTGGAGGCGCCGACGTATCGCGAGTGGAGGGCCCTGCATACGGGTGAGCTGAGCGGAGGTGAGGTCGTCGATCGGATCGAGGTCGTCGGTTGGGTGCGCATGCAGCGCGGAACGGGGGCTCGTCCGGACACGTTGCAGTTCATGGTGCTGCCGGAAAACCCGCTGCCGGCCGAGCTGGCCGATTACGGAATCTCGCTTCTGGGCGATTCCGAAGCGCCGGCCTGGTCGAGTCTCCGTCACTATGATTCGCACATGATCGACGCCCTTCGAGGGCGTGGGTTTAACGTCTTGCTCACACAGTTGTTGCTGGTCAAAGAGCTGGCGGTGCGCGTGCCCAAGCCCGTACGTGAAAAAGGACTGGTGCCGTCGTTCGGATGATGGCTCAAGCCAGGCAGCACGCCGGTCGCGCGCAGGGCGCAATTCAAACACGTGCGGTGAACTGGGACGAGGAGGTCGAGCTCCTCGCGAGGGCGCTGCCGCCGGACCTGGCGAGGGCGCTGCACGAGCGGATCGATCCAAGGGAGCTGCTGGAGATCGTGCTCGACCTCGGCCGCGAACCCGAAGCGCGTGTCCCGGGGCGCGAGGTTCTGCTCGCCGACCACCCGGTCTCGGCGTCCGACCTCGATCACGTCGCCAACAACGTCGGCCAGTTTGGCGACGACAACCGCGCCGGCATCGAGCGCACGCTGCACCGCGTGTCGGCGATTCGCAACCGGTCCGGCCGCATCGTCGGCCTGACCATGCGCGTCGGGCGCGCGGTCACGGGGACCGGCGAGATCATCCGCGACATCGTCGTGAGCGGGCAGAGCATCCTCTTGCTCGGCCGTCCAGGGATTGGCAAGACCACGATGTTGCGCGAGTGCGCGCGGTTGCTCGCCGACGAGCTGCGCAAGCGAGTCGTGATCGTCGACACGTCGAACGAGATCGGCGGAGACGGCGACATCCCGCATCCTGGCATCGGGCGGGCGCGCCGGATGCAGGTCAAGACCCCCCTCCTGCAGCACGCGGTGATGATCGAAGCGGTCGAGAACCATATGCCCGAGGTCATCGTCATCGACGAGATCGGCACCGAGCTCGAGGCTGCGGCGGCGCGCACCATCGCCGAGCGAGGCGTGCAGCTGATCGCGACCGCGCACGGCCAGACGCTCGAGAACCTGCTCGTCAACCCCACGCTGAACGACCTGCTCGGTGGCATCCAGAGCGTCACCCTTTCCGACGAGGAGGCGCGCCGCCGTGGAACGCAGAAGTCGGTGCTCGAGCGGAAGGCACCGCCGACGTTTGACGTGCTGGTCGAGATCCAGGATCGCGACCGCGTCGCGATTCATCAACCGCTGGCCGACGTGGTGGACACCGCGCTGCGAGGCCCGTTGCAGATGCCCAAGATCCGCGTTCGCACGCGAGAGGGCCGCGTGATCTCGAACGTCGAGCTACCCCAGGTCCACGGCCTGGGGACCCCGGGAGGCATCGCGTCCGAGCCGCCTGCCCCGGCCACCAACAACCGGCCGCTCGGCATCTTTCCCTACGGCGTGAGCCGGCATCACGTCGAGCAGTCGATCCGCGAGCTCGACATCCCCGTGCGGGTGCTGGGCAACCTGGACGGCGCCGGCGCGGTGCTGACCTTGAAGAACCACTACCGCCGCCGCCCCGACAGCCTGCGCCAGGCTGAGAGCCGCGGCCTGCCGATCCATATCCTCAAGAGCAACTCCGTAAGCCAGGTCCGTGACGCGCTGGCTCGCATCTACGGCGTCGACAGGGAAGACGAGGCGACCACGCGCGCCCTGGCTGAGGCGGCGGCGGCGATCCGGCAGGTCAAGGCAACCTTGCGGCCGGTTGAGATTTCGCCCCAGAACGCCTACCTGCGGCGGCTGCAGCACCAGCTGGTCGCGGAGAACGAGCTGTCGGCCCGCAGCACCGGGAAGGAGCCGCAGCGCCGCCTGCGCATAACCCCGTCTCCCGAGGAACCCGCCTAGTACGCTTCCCGCGCACAGATGGCTAAGCGCGGTTTGTTCATCACGTTCGAGGGCACCGAGGGTTCAGGCAAGACCACCCAGGCCGAGCTTTTGGGCGAGTGGCTCGCCAAGCGTGACCCGGTGGTCGTGCGGGAGCCGGGAGGCACCGAGCTGGGGGAGCAGATCCGCGACGTCCTCCTCTACAAGGGCCTCGAGATCGATCCCGAAGCCGAGATGTACCTCTTCATGGCCTCGCGCCGGCAGCTGATCGCCGATGTCATCGGGCCGGCGCTTGCCTCAGGCCAGGTCGTGATCGCCGACCGCTTTCACGATTCGACGCTCGCCTATCAGGGGGGCGGGCGAGGCATACCGACCACGTGGCCGCCGACCTTTCCCCGGCCCGACATCACTTTTCTCCTCGAAGGCCCGGTCGAGGCGGGCCTGGGCCGCCACGAGAAGGCGGGCAAGAGCAAGGACCGGATGGAGCAGGAGTCGATCGATTTCCATCGCAAGGTCGCCGAGGCATACGAGAAGCTGGCGGCGGCGGAGCCGTCGCGATTCGTGCGGCTTGACGCGACCGGCTCTCGCGACAAAATCCACCTCGAGGTCCGCGATCACCTCAAGCCGCTCCTCGAAGGCAAGGATTGAAGCTCATCATCGCGGTGGTCCAGGGCGAGGACGCCGGGCGCACGGTGCTCGCATTGACCGACAAGGGGATCAGCTCGACGCGAGTCTCATCTACCGGCGGTTTCCTGCAGCAGGGCAACGCCACGCTGTTGATCGGCCTCGATGACGGTCAGGTTGCCGACGCGCTCGAGGTCATTCGCGAGACCTGTCACGAGCGCAGCCGCTATCTGACTCCAGTCCCGCCGCTGGCCGAACCCGGCGAATTCTTCATGGCCTTTCCCGTCGAGGTGCAGGTGGGCGGCGCAACTGTTTTCGTCGTACCGGTGGATTCCTTCGAGAAGATCTGAGCCGGGACTTTCCATGATCAGGGTCGAGGGTCTGCGCAAAAGCTTTGGCGACGTGCGCGCCGTGGCCGGGGTGGACCTTCACGTCGAGCGCGGCGAGATCCTCGTCCTGCTTGGTCAGAACGGCGCGGGCAAGTCGACCACGCTGCGCTGCCTCGGTGGCATATTGCGGCCCGACGCGGGCCTGATCGAGCTCGACGGCCTTCGCCTTCCCGAACGCCTGGACGCGGTGCGATCCCGGCTGGGCGTGGTGCCGGACCAGGCCCGCCTGTACGGTCGCAACACCGCAACCGAGTACCTCGACCGTTTTGGCTACCTGTACGGAGTTCCCGAGAAAATCCGCCGCGAGCGAATCGCGTCCCTGCTCGAGCGTTTCGAGCTCGCCGACCGCACCGACACCGTGCTCGCCGCTTACTCGCGCGGCATGGCGCAGAAGGTGGCGCTCATCCGAGCCACCCTCCACGAGCCGGACTGGATCTTCTGCGATGAGCCCACCGCGGGCCTGGACCCTGTGGCCGCGGCGGACATGCGCCGCTATCTCGGCGAGCAGAAGGCACGTGGTGCAGCCCTCATCGTCACCACTCACGTCCTGGGCGAAGCGGAGCTGATGGCCGACCGCGTCGCCATCATGCGACGCGGCGTCATCGTCGCCGAGGGCACGCTCGACGAGCTGCGCGAGGAAGCGGAAGAGGGCCGGCGATTCACCGCTCATCTCGCGCGCAACCCGGCGAACACCGAACCGATCACGCGGTGGCTGACATCGCGCACCCGCGCGCACAGCCTCGATGGCGCTGAGCTCTCCTACACCCTGCCGTGGCAGGCGAGCGTGAGCGATCGCGCCCAGTTCGCGGCCGAGCTGCAGGCGCATCTGGCCAAGCAAGGTGCGCCGTTCCACGAGCTCGAGGAGCGGCAGACGACGCTCGAATCGGTCTACCTGAAAGCGATGACGGTGGCGATCGAGGCGGACGCCGAACCGGTCGCAACACCGACCGAGGTTTCTTCCGGAATTCGCGCTCCGCGCATGTTTGCGTCGCTGCGCGAGCAAGGCGACATGCTGCGTCATTCGCTTCCTTTCTATGTCAGCTCCTGGTGGCGGCGGGGCGACCTCAGCTGGGTGATGTACCTGAACGCGTTCGTGCTTCTGCTGGTCGCGGGCACGTCGCTTTTCGGCCAGCTGCCCGGGCCCGCAGGCCAGGTGGCCCAACGCCTGGCCGGCGGGAACGCGCTTCAGGCGGGCCTGCTGCTCCCGCTCTTCTTCATGTCATTCGCCCTGCTCGAATCGATCAAGAGCTCGATCGGGATCTGGTGGGAAAAGGCGCAGGGCTCGCTGGAAGTCCTTCTCTACACGCCTGTGGACGACCCGTCGCTGATCTGGCTCGAGGTGCTCCCGGGCGCGGTTGTCAGCACCGTCTGGGTCACGTTGTGGATGGCGGCGGGCATGGCGCTGCTGAGCCTGTTCGGGCAGACGGCGCCCTGGGATCTCCTGCCCGTGTTCGCCTTTGTCGCGGTCGTCACCTCGTACTGGGCCGCCATGGGGCGGATGCTGGGCTTCATGCTCTTCCCGCGCGAAGGTGCGGCGGGCGGTGCGTGGTCGTTCCTGCTTTCGCCGGTGTCGGCCGCCGTGGCCGACCTGCCTCTCGCTCTCTTCGTCTTCCGCTCGCCGCTGGCGTACGCATCGCTGCTGCTCCCGCTCACCGCCTGCTTCGCGCTGACGGTGCTGTGCGGCGCGGCGTTCGACCGCGAGCGGTTGATGGAGACGGGCCTCGGAAGAACGCGGCGCCGCCGCAACTGGCTGCCGGTTGCCGTGATCCGCCGCAACGCGGCTGCCGTCGCAGCCGGGGTGCTCATCGCGGCGGCATCCGCCGGCATCGCCGGGACGATCAGCGCCGGCGCGCACTGGCACTCGTGGTCAGACGTCCGCGCCGCCGCGACGGGAGCGCCGATCGACCCCACGCCGGTCGCGTCGACGACGGTGCAGACCTCCGGAGCGCACCCGACCACGACCACGGTTGCGGCTGCCGGGCTGGCCGGTATCGTCGCGACGCTCGCGCTGATGCTCGGGCTCGTGGTCTTGAGCTTTGCCGCCTTCTTCCTGCTGGGGGTTCCGGCCGTGGCGGTCCTTGGCGCCGTGGGAGGGCTGTGGGGCCTGCAGCTCGGCTTTGGCCCCTCGGCGCCGCTGCAGGCTTGGTTCGCGGTCGCCGGTGCGGGCGTCGTGCTCGCCCTCGCGCTCAACACAGGGGCGGCGCTGCCGATCTACTGGTCGCTGGTCTTCGGCTCGGGGCGACGCCTCGACCGGCTGCGTGAAGCGTGGTCCAACTACTGGGCGCTGTTCCGCGGGCTTGTCATCCCGGCGTGCGCGCTGTTTGGCCTGGTCGTTTTCAGGCTGCTCGCATCTGGTTGAAACTAATTCACAATCCGACCGTTGTCGCTGATATGAAAGCAATCCTCCTGGCCGCTCTCCTCCTGATGGCGGTCGCGTGCGGCCAGGTGCAAGGCAAACCGACATCGACGGTTGTGTCTCCGATCACCACACCGACTGCCACCGCCGGCGCGCAACCGAGCGCCACACCTGCCGGGAGTCCCGGCGCAAGTCCCGCGACAAGCCCTCTGCCGGTGCCTAAGACCTCGCCCACACTGCTGTTCGCCGTGTTGGAAGCCAGCGGCACCGCCAACAGCTGGACCTACAACACGGTCGCGATCGCCGGTGTCGACGGATACGCGAGGGCCAAAACCACTTTCACGCCGATGCCAGTGCCCAGCGTGGGATGCATGGGGGCGATCATTCCTCCGTCGGCCCACGTCGCGGCCGGCAAGGTCTTCTACGCCGACGCGAAGGGCGTCATCCGGAGCCTTTCGATCGACGGAACCGTGCGGACGGCTGCGGATTTCCATATGACCTCGACTCAGCAGATGCTGTCCTTCGCGGTGAGCCCCGACGGCACGAGGCTTCTGGGCACCGTCTACACGATCCCGACGAATGCGTTCTCATGCGATGGCTCCCAGGCCACGAGCCCGTTCGCCTTTGATGCTTATTCAGCATCGAACGGCGGAACGAGCCAGCTGTTGTATCACCAGAGTTGGACCAAACCGCAGAACGTTCTGGCTCTGACCGGATGGGACGAAGTGGGCCCGGTCGGCACAGATCCGACCGTATGGGCGTCGCAAGGTGGCGGTCCAGGATCGACGCTTGGTGTCCTGGTTCGGATCGACCCGTTGACGGCCAAGGTTCTCAAAACCTTCTCAAACCCAAGCTCGTGCATGGCCTGGGGATCGGTGGCAAGCGGGGCATTCGTTTGCACCGGCGACTCGACGATCACGGGCGGCGGCACGCCGCAGCAGAACGTGGTCGAGCCGGTGAGCGTTCGCCAGGCCGATGGGACCGAGCTGTGGCACTTCACAGCTTCAGGCGCCACTGCTCCGTCTTCTCCGGTCCTGGCGCCGGACGGCCAGCACGTGATGATGTGCTGCGCCAATGATGGTTCGGGCGGTTTTGGAGAGCTCGTGATCGGTCGAGATGGCAGCCGGGTCGCGCTGGCCCGAGGCTTGTACGGCTCTGCCTGGCTCGACTCATCCACCTATGCGGGCGACTTCAACACGGATCCACTCAAGCTGCCGCCGTTCCCGCTGGCCTATGTCGCCGCCAGCGCGCCGGCCTCAGCCAACTCGATGGGATTCTCGGGCCTCGTCGTGGGGACAGTTCGCCCCTAGTGCGTCTTCGCGCCTGACAGCCCGACCAGCACCACCCCGCCGACGATGAGCACCATGCCGGCCATCGCCAGCGGCGGCACCGGGTCGCCGAAGATCAGCTTGCCCAGCACGGCGACGAGCGCGATGCCGACGGCCGACCAGATCGCGTAGACGATTCCGACCGGCAGCGACTTGAGCACGACCGCCAGGAGCACGAAGCTCGCGACGTAGCCGGCGACCGTTATCAACGACGGGACCAGCTTGGTGAAGCCATCCGATCCGCGAAGCGCCAGCGTGCCCGCGACCTCGGTGGCGATCGCTGCTGCCAGCAGCACCCAGGGCATCGCGCTCCTATAGGTCGAGGGCTTGCGCGACCAGCTCGCGATGGTAGGTGGCGTCGCCCAGCGTCACCTCTGACGACTTCGCGCGCTTGAAGTAGAGGTGCATGTCGTGCTCCCACGTGAAGCCGATGCCGCCGTGCACCTGGATGCCGTCCCCCGCGACCTTCCGGTATGCGTCGGAGACGTAAGCCTTGGCCATCGAGGAGGCAAGGGAGCGATCGGGCGCGTCGGCATCGACCGCCCACGCGGCGTAGTAGGTTGCCGACCTCCCACTCTCGGACAGAACGAGCATGTCGGCGAGCTTGTGTGAAACCGCCTGGTAGATGCCGATCGGCTTGCCGAACTGTTGGCGTGTTTTTGCGTACTCCGTCGATGTCTCGAGCACCTTCTGCACGCCGCCGACCATCTCCGCGCACAGCGCGGCAGTGGCCCATTCGAGGGCCCGCCTCAGGTGCGGCCAGGCTTTGTCGGGAGCCCCCATGACCGCGTCTGCGTCAAGCTGCACGCCTTCGAACCGCACCTCGCACCACCGCCGCGTCATGTCGAGGGTCTCCAGCGGCTTGACGCTCATGCCCTTCGGCCTGCCTTTGACCAGGAACAGCGTGATGCCCTCCTCACCCTCGCCGCGGCTCCGCGCGGCCACGGCCATGTAGTCGGCCGTGTGCGCGTCGGGGACGAAGAGCTTGACCCCGTCGAGCTGCCAGCCACCGCCCGACTGTTTGGCGGTCAGCGTCACGCTGCTCGCGTCCCATCGGCCTGACGGCTCGGTGAAAGCGAGGGTGGCTCTTGCGTCGCCGGACGCGATGGCGCCGAGCGCATCCTTCTTCTGGGCTTCTGTACCTGCTTCGATCAGGACCGGGACAGCCAACCCCATCGTCGAGAAGAACGGCCCGGGGAGCAGCGCGCGCCCGGCCTCTTCGAGCACGACCACGAGGTCGAGGAACGTGCCGACGCCTCCGTACTGCTCAGGGATGCCAAGGGCGGTCCAGCCGAGGTCCGCGATCTTCTTCCACATCGCGGGGTCGAACCCGTCCTCGCTCTCCATGAGCTTGCGCACGGTCTTGGGGCTGCATTCCTTGGCGAGGAACTCGCGCGCGGAGCGCCGCAGCATCTCCTGCTCTTCAGAAAAAGCGAAGTCCACGACGAAACGAGAGTCTAGGTCGTGGAGGAAGTGGACTCGTGTGGCGGAAGCTCGGGGAGCTCCACCTCTTCGTGCGCAGGAAGCTCCGGCTCCGGTTGGAGCGCCTCCGGCGCGGCGACGGGCGCAGGCTCAGCCGCCACGGCGACGGGCGCCGGCTCAGCTGCCACGGCGACGGGCGCCGGCTCAGCCGCCACCGCGGGGGCCATCGGCGGGATCTTGCGCGCCCTCGGCGCCAGCTGCGGAATCACGGCCCCGCGAAAGATGGTGGCGAGGCCGTAAAAACCCAGGAACAGCGCGGCGATCCCCAGCGCGGCTGCGGCACCCATCCCCGTGTTCTCCCCGTCGGTGAGGGGGCGCGGCAGGCCGGTGGGGCACGGGGCCGGTGCGACGGGGCACGTTCCCAGGACTGCCAGGCGGATGGGCAGGGTGAACATCGAGAGCAGGCCGAACACGATCGCCAGGCCTGCGACGAAGTAGACCGCGGACAAGACCGTCCTGCTCTGCGTGCTGAACACCCCGCAGGCGGCGATCGCGACGGCGGCGACCCCGAACGGGATGATCACGCCGGCGACGCGACTCGAGGTGCCACCGAATATGAGAGGCATCAAGCCGCCAAGCACGACCAGCCCGGCCGCCGCCCAGATCGACCAGATTCTCCGCTGCTCTTGCCCCAGGGATGGATTCACGTCCCGGAATTCTGTCCTTCGGGACGCCGCAAGACAAGCCGGTTACCGAATCAGGATGTTTCTTCAGCCTTGCCCGATCCGCCGATTACCTGGCGGCCGGCAGCCACATGTGCGGTCTGGCGCAGCGGCAGCTCGCGGATGAAGAGGGTCGCAATGAACGCGACCGCGATGATCGGCAAGTTCGCCATGAACACCGGATGCAGGGCGTCGGCGAGCCCATGCCGGATGCCCGCTGCGATCGCCGGCGGAAGCTGAGCGAGCTGCGCGGGATCGAACACGGCGGTGGCTGTGGCTCCCCCGCCCGCGGCCTGAAGCTTCTGAATCGCTGATTCCGGCAGGTACCGGGCGATCGCGGTGACCATCCCCTGGCTCAGGATCGTGCCGAGGATCGCGAGACCTATCGCCGCGCCCATCGAGCGCGACAGCTGCGTTGCCGAGGTCGCGACAGCCATGTCGGCACGATCGACCGAGTTCTGGACCACGAGCGTGTAGGTCTGCATCGTCAGGCCCAGACCGAGACCGATGACGATCATGGCCACGATGGTCTGCTGGTTGGTCGTGTGCACGTCGAACGTGGACAGCATGTAGAAGCCGGCACCCATGAGCGCGAGGCCGATCAGCAGCGGCACCTTGTACCTGCCGGTGCGCGAGATGAACTGACCACCCGCAACGCTGGTGACGATCATCGCGAGGAGCATCGGCACCAGGATCGCGCCCGAGTTCGTAACGCTGTTGCCGATCACTCCCTGGACGAAAACGGGAAGAAAGAAGATGGCGCCGAACATCGCCATCGCGACGCCGATGCTCGCGATGTTGGAGAACGTGAAGATGCTGCTCTTCCACAGGCGGAGCGGAAGCACGGGTTCGGGCGCGTGCATCTCGACCCAGACGAACCCGGCCAGCAGAATCGCACCGGCCGCGTAAAGCCCGACGATCTGCCACGAGGCCCACGGATACTGGACGCCGCCCCAGACGGTGCCGAGCAGTAGGCACGTGATACCGCCCGAGAGGGTGACGCTGCCCCAGACGTCGATCGCGTGCTTGCGCCTCTCGTTGGGAACGTGCATGTAGAACCAGATGACGATGAGCGTGAGGATCGCAATCGGCAGGTTGACGAAGAAGAGCCAACGCCAGGTGAAGTGCTCGGTGATGAAACCGCCCGCAGCCGGTCCCACGATCGAGGCCAGGCCGAATGAAGCGCCCATCATGCCTTGATATTTGCCTCGCTCGCGCGGCGAGATGATGTCGCCGATGATCGCTTGCGACAGCGGCATGATGAAGCCCATCCCAGCGCCCTGCACGAATCGCGCGAACACCAGGAACCAGAAGTTCGGTGCAATGCCCGACAGCGCCGATCCGACCGCGAAGACCACGATCCCGGTCATATACAGCGGCTTGCGGCCGTAGATGTCCGAGAGCTTGCCCGCCACCGGCACGACGATGGTCGACGCCAGCATCGCGGAGATCGGTATCCAGCTGTAGTCGGCCAGCCCGCCGAGCTCGGCGACGATCGTTGGCAGCGCGGGCGCGACCAGCGTCATGTTGAGTGACGCGATCAGCGAACCGAGCATCAAGCCGGCGAAGACGGCCATCACGCCGCGGTCGATGCCTTTCTGTGCGGTCGTGGTGGTCGCCTTCGTGGCGACAGCGGTCATCTAAAACCTAGGTTAACGACTCCGCGGCAAACCCAGCACGCGTTCCGCGAGGATGTTGCGCAGCACCTCTGACGTGCCTGCCTCGATGGTGTTGGCGCGCGAGCGCAGGAACTGGTACTTCCAGCCGTCGCCGTCGCCAACCTGGGACGCGGGCCCTCCCATGTCGACCGCGGTCTCGGTCATGCGCTGGTTGAGCTCAGACCACATCAGCTTGAGGATCGAGCCTTCCGGTCCCGGGATCCCGTTTCGTTTGACCGCCGTCACAGCGCGATAGCCGTTCAGCTGCAGGGCACGGGCCTCGATCGTGTGCTGTGCGATCTTCTGCCGGACCAGCGGATCCGAGCCTCTGCCCAGCTTGCGTGCCCGTTCGGCCAGCTCGGCCGCCGTGATCTGCGCTCGTGTGGCGAGGGCAAGGCCGAGGGTGCCGCGCTCGTGAAGCAGCGTTGTCATGGCGACGGTCCAACCCTTCGCCGCTTCACCGAGGATCTGCGACTTCGGAACTTTCACATCCTTGAAGAAGATCTCGTTGAACTCCGCATCACCCGTGATCTGGACCAGCGGGCGCACCTCGATGCCAGGGCTCTGCATGTCGACGAGCAGGTAGGTGAGCCCATCGCGTGGGTTGGCTTCTTTGCGCTCGCGGGCGAGGAGCATGCACCACCGGGCGACGTGTGCGAGCGTGGTCCAGACCTTCTGCCCATTGACGACGTAGTGGTCGCCTCTGTCCTCGGCACGGGTCTGGAGTCCCGACAGGTCGCTGCCGGCGTTCGGCTCGCTGAAGCCCTGGCACCAGATCTCCTCGGCGGAGAGGAGGGGCGCCAGGTATCGCTTCTTCTGCTCCTCGGTGCCGTGCGCGATGACCACTGGTCCGCCCATGCCGAGGCCGATGACGTTGATAGGGTCGGGGGCCTGGGCCAGGATCATCTCGTCGTTGAGAATCAGCTGGTCCATGAAGCTGCGGCCCTGGCCGCCGTACTCCTCCGGCCAGGTGAGGCCGACGTAGCCGGCGTCGTAGAGCTTCTTCTGCCATGCCCTGCGGCTGGCGATGAATTCCTTCATGTCCCCCGTTCCGTCGGTGTCGCGCGGCGCGTTGGCCTTGAGCCAGGCTCGCACCTCGTCGCGAAAAGCCGTCTCGGTGGGGCTGAGCTCGAAGTCCACGCCGCTACCTTAGGCCACGGCGGGAAGCACTTCTTGCGCCAGCAGCTGAAGGGCATCCGAGTCGTCGAGGACGAAGTGCTGCAGCATGAACAGGTCGACCCCGAGCTTGGCGTGCTCTCGGACATGTGCCGAGATCTCTTCGGGAGTCCCGACGAAAGCCTGCTGCTTCATCTTCTCCAGGACCTGCTCGGCGTCCAGGCCCTTCAAGGAAGGGATCACATCGCGCAGCTTCAGCGC
>Ga0209806_1000775_pt1 | contig 21722 bp, 20 predicted proteins | sample GraSoiAngelo_152_FD_186166 | JGI IMG/M metagenome (GOLD analysis project Ga0209806, IMG submission 186166) | Grasslands soil microbial communities from the Angelo Coastal Reserve, California, USA - 14_1009_12_30cm (SPAdes) (version 2) | ecosystem: Environmental > Terrestrial > Soil > Grasslands ... | reverse complement strand
TCTTCCCCATCCGGAACGCGCAGACGCTCCACATCCGCCGGTGTTGCTATGGGGTGAGCGATCACCGGCCCGACGTTTTCCACGAGCTCGAACTCGACCCCCATGCCCCGCAGCGGCAGCATGATGTCGGCGAACATCACCGCGGCGTCAACACCCAGCCGGCGCACGGGCTGGAGCGTCACCTCGGCGCAGAGCTCAGGTTGGGCGACGATCTCAGCCAGCGTCCACCGCTCGCGGAGCTTGCGATACTCGGGTAGCGAACGACCGGCCTGGCGCATCAACCAGATCGGCGTCACGTCGACCAGTCGACGGCGCGCCGCATCGAGAAAGCGGCTCATCTTCCAGCCGCCTCCAGCGTCGCGTCGATCACCGGGCTGTCGTGCGCGGCCGACACGAACCACGCCTCGAATTGCGATGGCGGCAGAAGGACGCCGGCATCCAGCATCGAATGGAAGAAGCGCGCGAACGCTGTCGCGTCCGAGGTCTTCGCTTCACTGAAGTTCCTCGGCGGCTGCGGGCGGAAGAACACGGTCATGAGCGAGCCGACACGCGCAACGCACGCGCCATTCATCTGAAGTCGCGCTTCCAGCCGCGCTGACTGCTGGTCGATCTTCGCGTAGACATCGGGAGTGAGCTGCTCCAGGGTCGCCTCACCCGCTGCCATCACCACCGGATGTCCCGACAGCGTCCCCGCCTGGTACACGGGGCCCGACGGAGCGACAAGGTCCATCAGCTCGGCCCGTCCGCCGTAAGCTCCGACGGGCAGTCCGCCGCCGATGATCTTGCCCAGGACGGTCAGGTCCGGCTGCACGCCGTAAAGCTCCTGCGCCCCACCCGGTGCAACGCGGAAGCCCGTGATCACCTCGTCGAAGATCAGCAGCGCACCATCCCGCTCGGTCAGCTCGCGAAGCCCCGAGAGGAACCCGCCGAGCGGCGCAACCACTCCCATGTTGGCCGCGACCGGTTCGACGATCACGGCGGCGACCTCGCGGGGATGCGACTCGAGCAGCGCCTCGACGGAAGCCAGGTCGTTGTAGATCGCGACCAGCGTTTGCGCCGCCACCGCCTGCGCCACGCCGGCGCTGCCCGGTATCGAGAGCGTCGCCGCGCCCGAACCCGCCTCGACCAGCAGCGAGTCGGCGTGCCCGTGATATCCGCCCTCGAACTTGACGATGAGCTCCCTCCCTGTCGCCGCCCGCGCGACACGAAGGGCGCTCATCGCGGCCTCAGTCCCGCTGTTGACGAACCTGAGCCGCTCGACGGAAGGCATCCGGGCTCGGATCATCTCGGCCAGGCGGACCTCGCCAGGGCCTGTCACGCCAAACGGGCCACCCATGACGGCCGCCGTCGCGATCGCCTCCGCGACCGCGGGGTTTCCGTGACCGAGCACAAGCGGGCCGAAGGCGCCGACGTAGTCGATGTACCGCCGGCCTGGCTCGTCCCAGACGTAGGGACCCTTGCCGCGGAGCAATAGAGGTGGCTCGCCGCCAACCGCCCGGTAGGCCCGGACCGGACTGTTCACCCCGCCGGGAAAAAGCCTGGCGGCGCGCTCGCGCCAGTCGAGGCTTGCGGCGACGGTCATTCGGCGCCCAGGAGACGGGTTATCTCGTCGATCGGCCGGTGGATGCCGGTGAGGATGGGCGTGTCGCGAATCGTCGACCGGCGGCTCTCGGTGCCGCGCAGCTCGCGCACCAGCTCGCCGAACGCCGGCAGGTCATCGGTTTCGTAGGCGACGAGGAAATCCATGTCATCGACGCCGAACGAGCTGGCCAGCAGCTGGCGCACCTGCTGGTAGCGGTGCCCGACCTTCATGTGCTCGTTCATCACTTTCTGGCGCTCGTCCTGCGGTAGCAGGTACCAGTCGGTGCTCTTGGTGAACGGATAGACGATCAGGTAACGCGATCGCTCGCCGCTGAAAAGGGATTGCTCCTGAGGCGTCGGGCGCTTGACGTACTGGGACGGCTTGATGATTCCGAGAAAGCTGTGACGCGGCGTCATCCATGCGCCCATGCCCGACCGCAGGGCGCGGGCGCTTTTTTCCTCCAGCGCGTCCATGGATGGCGACAGGCTCCACAGCAGCACGTCCACGCCGGCCTGGAGGCCGATCGTCGAGTAGGTGAACGTGGTGACTTCCGATTCGGCTGTCACGGCGGCGGAGAATTCCTCCGCCGAGCGACAGCGCTCATCGCGGCCCAGGCGCCTCCACGCCGGGTCGAGCCCGAGGGCGAGGGCGTGGACGCAAAGACTCTGACTCATCTGCTCTCACCCAACCAGCTCGCGGCGTCGGCGGCGAAGTAGGTGATGACGATTCCGGCGCCCGCCCGAACGATCGCGGTGAGCGACTCGAGCACCGCGCCCCGCCGGTCCACCCATCCCCGCTCCGCGGCGGCCTCGATCATCGCGGCCTCACCGCTGACCTGGTACGCGGCGAGAGGCAGATCAAAGCGGTCTCGCGCGCGCGCAAGGAGGTCGAGCGAGGTTATCGCGGGCTTCACCATCAGGATGTCGGCGCCCTCGGCGGCGTCCAGCTCCATCTCGCGCATCGCTTCGTGCGCGTTGGCGGGGTCCATCTGGTACGACTTGCGATCGCCGAAGCTGGGCGCGGATCCCGCCGCCTCGCGAAATGGTCCATAGAGGCTGGAGGCCTGCTTGGACGCGTAGGCGATGATCGCGGTGTCGAGCAGACCGGCGGCGTCCAGCCCGGAACGCAGCGCCGCCACCTGGCCGTCCATCATCGCGCTCGGGCCGACGAGATCCGCGCCGGCGTCGGCGTAGGCGATGGCGGCGGCCGCCAATCGGGGCAGCGAGCTGTCGTTGTCGATTTTTTCTCTATCGAGAATTCCGCAGTGGCCATGAGACGTGTACTCGCACAGGCACACGTCAGCCGCGAGTGCGAGCGGCAGCCCTTCGCTGCGCAGCAGGCGCAGGGTCTCCGGCACCGGGCCGCGTGGATCGTCGGCGCCCGAGCCCTCGGGATCCTTGGACTGGGGAATGCCGAAAAGCAGCACGCCGCCGACACCGAGGTCCGCCAGCCGATGCGCCTCACGCAGGGCAAGGTCGGGCGTCATCCGGAAGTGTCCCTTCAACGATGGAATCTCATGGCGCTGGTCGCGCCCGTTGATCACGAACATCGGCGCGATCAGCTGGGATGGGTCGACGCGCGTTTCGCGCACGAGCGCCCGCAGGGCGGGATTTGCTCTCAGGCGCCGGGGTCGCTCGGCACCGGGCGTGGTGACCGCGGTTCTGGAAACCAGCTCACGCATCTCTACCCACCTCGATTGGAATCGCTCGCGCCACCGCATCAGCCAGCTGCCGGGCGCCAGGCTCAGCGGCTTCCGCAACCACAGTGAATCCCGCCTCGCGCGCGACGTCGGTCGTGCGCGGCCCGATGGTGATCGCGGGCAACGCGGTGGGACCGCCCAGTGCGACGAATCCGCGCACCGCGGAGCCGGAGGCGAACACGACCGCCGCGACGCCCGGCTGCGCCAGCGCGGCATGCAGGTCTGGGGCCGACTCGTCCGGACCTTCGATCGTCTCGTACGCGGTGATCTCCTCGACGGTCGCGCCGCGCTGGCGCAGAATCGCTGCCAGGTCGGCATCGGCCCGCGAGGCCCGGACGAGCAACACGCGCAAACCTGCCGGATCCGGCAGCTCTTCGGCGAGCGTGGCGCCGCTGGCCACGGCCGGAACGAAGTCGGCCTCGGCTCCCTTCGCGCCCAGCGCTCTCGCCGTGGACTCGCCCACCGCGGCCCATCGGGGCCCGGCCGGTATCTCGGGCAGCGCCTCCACACCGGCCGCGCTGGTGACGACGATCCAGTCGAACTGACGCAGGTCCGGCCAATGCACATGCATCGCCCGAGTCGCCACCGTGGGCACCGCGCTCACGCGGTAGCCGCGGGATTCGAGCTCGGCCACCAGCGGATCCTCGGCGCCCGCAGGTCTCGTCACCAGGACGACGGTCATCGAAGCATCACCGCGCCGGCAAGCCTCCGCCCCGCGGCATCCGCCAGCGCGATCGCGTCGGAGAGACTGCCTTCAAGCGTTTCGACCCTCAGGTCCGAGCCGTCGCTGTTGACGCCGCCGACAACCATCGTGAAACGATCCCCAGCGACCGACGCCAGCGCGCCGACCGGCGCGCGACACGTGCCGCCGGTCGCCGAAAGGACACGACGCTCGGCCTCGACCTCGTGACGGATCTCGGGATTGTCGTGGGCCGACACGAGATGGAGGAGTGTCGGGTCGGATCGGCGGACCTGGATCGCGAGCGCCCCCTGCGCCGGCGCGGGCGTGACAAGCGCTGCTTCGAGCCGCTGGTCGATGCGATTACCGCGACCCAGGCGATCGAGCCCGGCGCATGCGATGACCACAGAATCGACCTCCCCCGCGTCGAGACGTCGCAAGCGTGTGTCGACGTTGCCGTGCAGCGGCACAACGCGCAGATCGGGACGCGCGGCACGCAGAAAACCGGCGCGCCGCGGGCTGTCGGTCCCCACGGTGGCGTGCGCCGGCAGAGTCGCGAGCGACTGGGATCCCGACCTCGTGACCAGCGCGTCACGGGGATCAGCCCGCTCCGGGTACGCGGCGATGACGAGGTCCGGCTCTTCTTCCAGCGGAACGTCCTTCGCGCTGTGCACCGCGACGTCGATCTCGTGACGCACCAGCGCGCCGGCGATCGCGGCCACGAAGATCCCCTCACCCGGTTCTGTGTCGATCGGACGGGCGTCGCCCTCGGTGACGATCCGCACGAGCTCGACCTCGTGCCCAGCCGCACGAAGACGTTCGGCAAACCAGTCGCTCTGGGCCAGCGCCAGCGCCGACCCGCGCGTGCCGAGCCGGATCCTCACCTCTCGCGCTCCAACCAGGCGCCGTATTCGGCCGTCCCCGCGGCCACGAGCGCTCCCGCGTCCTTTATATATGCACCCGGCAGCGGCTCGCTCCGGCGGTACAGATCGTCGATGCCGAGAAAGCCCCCGTTCATGCGCCTGCGGACCGCGTCCGGCACCGCCTGAGGCGCCGATATGTCCGCAATGGGAGGCAGGTCGGATCCGGCCATCGGCTCGAGCTCGGTCCATGGCCCGCCGAGGGCGACGGCGACACCGGCGGATCCGCCGGTCAGCTCGGCTCCCGTGCGAAGGTCGACGCCCCGGCCCGAGTAAACGCGCGCAAGGCGTGCCGCGCGATTGGCATCGCGGCTGGCGACGATGACTACCGCACCGGCGACCGCCGCCGAATGCGCCAGGGCGGTGCCCATGCGTCCGGCTCCGGCAACCACGATCAACCGGCCCGATACGTTCGCACTTTCCCGCAGCCACGCCATAGCGCTCTGCGCGAGGTTGCCGCTCGATTCGGTTCTTCCGGACCTTGCCTTGCGCCCGGTTGCGATCGCTGTCTCGAAGAGCCGGCTGAGGCGCCCGTCCAGAGCCTGCTTCGAGCGCGCTACCCTGAGCGCTTCGCGGACCTGATGCAGCACCTCGTCCTCGCCGACGATGACGCTCTCGAGCCCGGACGAAACTCGCAACAGGTGCGCGATGGCGTCTCGGCCCGACAGCTTGCGGACATTACTCATCTCCGGCGCGGCGCCGAATCCGTAGAGCTCGGTGCGGTGGCATGTCGCCAGCGCCACTCCTCTGCCGCCCGCGGCGAGCCAAGCTTCGATCTCGCGCGAAATCGCGGAGCGGCCGGCAGCATCGACGTCATTCGCGGAGGCGGTGAGCGCCCAGACCTCGCTCACTGCATCTTCACCTTGGCGCCGTGGCCGATCATCAGCGCGACGAGCAGCCGGTCGAGCGCGGACTCGGCGTCGGCCAGCAGGGTGGTTGCCTCACGGGTATCGAGACGCCGGCGGCGAGCAAGGATCGCGAGCTCGTCGACGAACGGCTTGCGAAAACGGAGGAATCCCTCGACCGTGTCGCTCAACGATGCCCCGAGGCGGGCCGACTCCGCGCCGTATTCGCCGGCGCGCCGCTCGGCTGACGCAAGCAGGGCAGCCGCCTCGCCGCGGCCGGCGTCGAGGTGGGCCAGGAGGTCGCCGACGAGCCGTGTTCCCTGATCGCGGAACCAGCTCCTTTCGGCATCGGAGAGCGCGGCCAGCCAGCCTGCGTGCTCGTCGGTCCGGGTGATCGGGCGCGCCCGCCTGTACGCGCGGGCCATCCGGTCGGGCGAGGCGCCCATCGCGGACAGGGCCGGGCGGCGGGTTCGCGCCGCGGGGACCAGCGCCTGGACGGCGGTGACGAGAAAGCGCCGATGGCCGCCCGGCGTGACGAAGGAGGGAATCTGGCCGCGATCAGCCCAGCGGCGGAGCGTGTTGGCGGTCACCCCAAGGGTGGTGCTGGCCTCACCCAGGGTGAGCCAGCTGTTCTGCACGACGGGCGCCGTTTTGGGCCCGCTGTTCCTCGCCAAAACTAGTCAAATCTACCACCCACCGAGAAGGCATCCGGGTCGAGGCGGATGGGTCGGGCAAGATGGTTGCTGCAGTGCAGGTGCCGGAGACAAGGATCGTCGTCCTTGGGTCGGGAATGGCAGGTGGCGTCGCCGCGAAGACCTTCCGCGAGGAAGGCTACGACGGCCCGCTTGTCCTGATCGGTCACGAGCCCACCCCGCCCTTCGGCCGGCCGCCGCTGTCCAAGACATACCTGCGCGGCGAGGAGCCGCTGTCGGGCTGGTTCGTCAACGCGGAAGATTGGTACGCCGACAACCGCGTGGACCGAGTCGCGGGTACGGCCACCGGCATCGACGTGAATTCGCGCCAGGTCTACGTGGCCGGCGGGAGCCCAGTTCCTTATGGGACGCTGCTGATCACGACCGGCGGCGACAACCGGCGCCTGGAGGTGCCCGGCGCCGACCTTGCCGGCGTATTCCAGCTTCGAACGGTGGCCGAATGCGATGCGATCAGGCAGGCCGCACGCGCCGGCGCTCACGCGCTGGTGGTCGGCATGGGGTTCATAGGTTCCGAAGTCGCCGCATCACTGACCCAGATGGGGGTGCGGGTCACCGCCGTACTGCCTGGCGGGGCCCCGCTCGAATCCGTCCTCGGCCCGGAGATGGGCGAGGTGATGGCCGGCATACATCGCGACCGGGGCGTGGAGCTCGTGACCGGCGACGAGGTGGTTCGGTTTGACGGTGCGAATCGGGTCGAGAACGCAATCACCAAGAAAGGTCGCACTCTCAGTTGCGACTTCGCGGTCGTCGCGGTCGGCATTCGGCCCGCGGTGAGGATCTTCGAAGGCACGGGACTTGCGATCGACAACGGCCTGCTGGTCGATGGCATGTGCCGAACCAACGTGCCGGGAATTTTTGCGGCGGGTGACGTGGCTAACCATCTCCATCCACTGTTCGGCCGCATCCGCGTCGAGCACTACAACAACGCCGAGAAGCAGGGCGCCGCGGCGGCTCGATCGATGCTGGGCTCAGACGCGCCATACAGCTACGTCCACACGTTCTGGTCGGACGAGTACGAGCACAAGCTCGAGTACGCGGGCCATGTCCGCAAGTGGGATCGCTTCGTCGCGCGAGGTTCCCTCAGAGACAGAAAGCTCCTCGGTTTCTATCTCGCCGACGGCGTGCTGCGCGCGGCGGTGGGCCTCAATCGAGGCGGTGATCCGGAGCTGGATGAACGTGATGAGATGGCCGCGGCCCGCCGCATGATCGCTCGAAGCGCGCGGCCCGATGCACGCGCGCTTGCCGATGAAGACAAGGATCTCGACCTCCTGTAGGTCTGCGCCATCCTCGGGCGGGGAGGTGAAGGCCTCCATGATTTAGGCGATGGGGGCCGTCCCGAGGCGCCTGGTCTTCGCGATCGTGCTCGGCACGCTGCTCAACCCGCTGAACTCATCGATGATCGCGGTGGCACTTGTAACGCTGCACCGCGAGTTCAGGGTGGAGCTCGGCACCTCGACGTGGCTGATCTCGGGGTTCTACCTCGCGGGCGCCGTCGGCCAGCCGCTGATGGGTCGCCTGGCGGACATCCTTGGCGCGCGGCGCGTCTTTCTTACCGGGCTTTCCGTGGCGGGCGTTGTTGCCGTGCTCGCGCCGCTGTCGCCCAGCTTCGGTTGGCTGGTCGCCGCGCGCGTGGTCCAGGCCTTCGCCACGTCCACCGCCTATCCGTCTGGTCTGGGCATGATCCGCGCCGCGGCCGGCGGAAAGGGAATACCCGCTCAGGCGCTCGCGATGATGTCGGTCGCAGCCTCTGTGAGCGCGGCCCTCGGGCCGACCATCGGTGGACTGATCCTCTCGGTCGCGAGCTGGCAGGGAATCTTTCTCGTCAACGTGCCGATCACGGCGCTCGGGATCGTGCTCGGGCTGCGCTGGCTGCCGGATGCACCTCCCTCGGAGGTCACCGGGGCGGGGCTCGCCGGGCTCGACGTGCCGGGCGTGCTCCTGTTCGCGGCGACGCTGACGAGTCTCCTGGCGGGCCTGCTGTCCGTGGGCTCGTCGGAAGCCTGGATCCTGCTCGCCGGCGTTCCGTTGCTAGCCCTGCTGCTGATCGTGCGCGAGCTTCGCACCGTCACGCCGTTTTTCGACGTCCGATTGCTTGTCGCAAACCCGGTCCTGATCAGCGTCTTCCTGCAGTTCGCGGCCGTGACCTTCGTCTTCTACAGCTTCTTTTTTGGGCTGCCCATCTGGCTGGAAGAGGTGCGCGGCTTCGACCCGCGCGCCGCCGGTCTCCTGATCCTTCCAGTCACCGGACTCGGAGTGATCGCGACTCCGATCGCGGCCGCACTCATCAGCAGGCGCGGAACCAGATCATCGTCAGTGATCGGCTCGGTGGTGCTGTTCGCCGGGTCGGCGCTCCTGCTGACCTTCGGGCCGGGCACTCCTGTGCTTGGCCTGGTCGCGGTGGGTCTCGTGCTCGGCGTGCCGAACGGGTTCAACAACATGGGTCTGCAGGCGGCGCTCTATGAGGCGGCGCCTCCTGCACGCACGTCGTGGGCGGCCGGTCAGTTTCAGACCTTTCGCTACGTCGGGGCGATCCTTTCCTCCACCCTGCTCGGCGCGGTCTTCAGGCAGCGCGCCACCACCGACGGACTGCACTCGATGGCGCTGCTCCTCGTTGTGGTCTCGTTCGCGCTTGTCATCTCGAGCCTCATGACGCGCCGGACCATGCTTTCCTGATCGGCGTTGGTTCTAGCCGAGGTCGGGATCGAGCAGCACGATCACCCCGGCCGCAAGCAGGGCCAATCCAGCCAGGACGCGAGCCCAGGCGCGCAATCCCATCTTCACGAGCGGAACCATGCCCAGATCAGCTGGCCGCCGATGATCAGGAGCGCAACACCGGCCACCGGCTTGAGCCAGGCGAGGCGCTCGATGAGGGCGGAGCCGATCAGAGTGAACCCAAACAGGCAGACCGCGGCGAGCAGAACCCCACCGCCGAGAACCAGGAAGCGCTGGCTCGGGGGCACCCCGGACGCGACCGACGAAATGGCGAGTGCGTTGTCGAGCTGCAGGGCCACGTCGGTGAGCGCAATCAGAAGTATCGGAAACAAGATGGTTTTACCCATGTCGACCTCCAGTCGATTTGATTCGACAAGAGGTCTTGCCGCGGGCCGGTTGCCCGCCGCCGTCCCGGGTGTTGCCACCGTCTTGACGGGATAGGCGAGGGAGCTACTCCCCTCTGCGTCGGCGCCAACGATACAGGAGGGCGGCGCCCGGGTGGTTCAGCCCAGCAGCACCCCGGACAGGACGGCGTTGGGGCCGGCGACTCGAGTCACGGCGATGGTCACCGTGCCGCCGGCGGCGACGTTGATCGGGACGTTGACCCAGGCGCCCTGCGAGAAGTCGGTCGTGATGTTGGCGCTGCGCGGGCCGGAGCCGTCGTTGACCGTGATGGTCTCCCGCCGGCCGGCGCCTTCCCAGTCCAGGGCGTAGAGATGGAGCGTGCCGCTGTAGGCGGTGGAGAAGGTGAGGTGCAGGCGGACCTGGTTCGGGTCGTAGATGGTGGTGGCTCGGCGAGTCGTGGTGTCGGGACTCTCCAGTGCCTGCGCAGACGTGGTCGAGCTGACCCACTGGAAGCGGGTGCCCTGGTCCACGACCAGGCTGCACTGCGCCAGCGAGACCAGGTCGCTGCCGGCGTTCCAGCCCAGCAGCGCATAGCCGTCTGCGCCGTACGTGCCGACCCAGGTGCCCTGCGGGGACTGGCTGTAGGTGAGGGCCGCCGAGGTGGTGGCGGAAGCCACGTTGGAGGGGGCCGAGTCACTCGTCCCGTTGCTGGCGAGGACTCGATAGAAGTAGGTGGTCGAGGCGCTGAGCCCGCTGTCGGTGAACGCCGTCGTGGTGCTGGTCCCGACCTGGGTCCAGCCCGTGCTGCCGTCGGCCGAGCGCTGGACCTTGTAGCTGGTGGCTCCGCCGGAGACGGTCCAGCCGAGGCTGATATCCGATGCATCGACGGGGCTGGCGACAAGCCCGGTGGGCGGCGCGGGGGCCGGTGGTCCGCCGCCCAGGAGAATGCCCGACAGGACTGCATTGAGCCCCGCCGATCGAGTCACGGTGATGGTCACCGTGCCGCCCGCGGCGACGTTGATGGGCGCGTTGAGCCAGGCGCCCTGGGAAAAGTCAGCGCTGAGGTTGGCGGTACGTGGTCCGGAGCCGTCGTTGACGGTGACGGTCTCCCGCCGGTTGGTCGTGTCCCAGTCCATCGCGTAGAGATGAAGCGAACCGCTGTAGGCGGTCGAGAAAGCCAGGTGCAGCCGAACCTGGTTGGGGTCGTAGACGCTGGTGGAGCGGCGGGCCGTGGTGTCGGGGCTCTCCAGGGCCTGGACCGCGCCGGTCGAGGTGTTCCACTGGAAGCGAGTTCCCTGGTCGATCACCAGGCTCGATTGAGGAAGCGACACCAGGTCGGTTCCGCCGTTCCATCCGAGCAGGTCATAGCCGTCCGCGCCGTACGTGCCCACCCAGCTGCCCTGCGGCGACTGGCTGTAGGCGAGGGCGCCCGGAGTCGTGGCGGAAGCCACGTTGGAAGGCCCCGAGTCACCGCTTCCGTTGCTCGCGACGACCCGATAGAAGTAGGTGGTGGAGGGGGTGAGCCCAACATCGGTGAAGGTGGTGCCGGCACTGGCCCCGACCTGGGCCCAACCGGTGCTGCCGTCGGCAGAACGCTGGATCTTGTATGTGGTGGCTCCGCTGGAACCGGTCCAGCTCAGGCCGATGTCAGTCGCATCGAGAGCGCTGGCGACAAGACCGGTTGGCGCCGCCGGTGGCGGGATCGGTGTGCCCCCGGTGGTGATCGCGAAGTTCTGCGTCTGCCACTGCGCGAAGCCGAAGATCCACGGGCCGACCAGCTGGTTGCTACCCCACACGACCCCGGGGTTGGCCGGGTCGGGCGTGGCCCCGGAGTAGTCGCCCCAGCGGCATGGGTTGACCGTGCAGTTGTCCTGGAAGGCGGTCTCCTGGTCGGCATCGCTGCTCGAGCCAAGGAGGACCTCGCCTGCATCCATCTGGCCCAGAGGGGTCGACTTGGTGCGGGTCTGCGCACCTATCAACGGCAGGAGCGAAGCGCTTCCGCGGTTGTAGGTGATCATCGCGTCGTCGCCCGCCGACGACGGCGAGATGGCGGCGTTCCAGTAGAAGTCGGTCGCGCTCGCGAGCTGGCCCTGCTGGCGAATGGTCAATGAACCGGGCAGGAACTCGTACCACCGAACCATGGAGCGACCGGAGCCAGCCACCGTGTGCTGAGTCCACACCGCTTCCGCACCGGCACTCGAATCGAAGTGGGCGACCGCCTGCGTGAGCCGCCCGTCGAGACTGTCCACGAGGTAGGTGGTGCCTGGCTGCGGGACGTTGGGCGGAGCGCTGTAGCTGCTGCCGACCGAGACGTCGCCGTCCGCGATCAAGGTCGGGCCCGGGGTCATGTGCCACACCATCACCTTCGACTGCGCTGTGACTGAGACGTCGTGCGCGGCGACTATGTAGCCGTTCAGGGCGGCGTCGGCGGTGTTGGCCGGCACCGGGGTGAAGGCCGAGGTGCCGTCTGAGTTCTTGAGGACGTGGGCTGCGTCGCCGAAGTGAGTCGCCGCCACCGATCCGCTGCACGTGGATTGGGCGGCGGATGGTTTGGCAATGGTCCAGATGTCAGCGGTGACGAAAGGAAGCGACGCTTTGGAGCCGTCATAGACGTTGGTTCCGACCATGACGTAGTGCGCGTCGTGGCCGAGCTTCGGGTAGTCGGGGATGTTGGCCCCGACCGGAGTCGCATAACGGCACCAGCCACCTGCGAGGTCACCCGGATCCGCCGTCTTCGACCATCCGAAAAGGAGGTAGTCGTTGGTCAGGGTGGAATTGAAGGCGACCGCCGCATAGAACCAGCGGTTGCCTTGCGGGTCCCACTGGATCTGGGGATCACTGGTCGCGAGGCCGGATGGCACCGCGGTGAAGGTCCCGAGGTCGGTCGAGCTCAGGAGGGCCAGGTTGCTCCGGTCGTACACCCCGACCACCTGATTCACAAACTCCAGGTACCGGGTGGGGCCGATGGCGCCCGTGGAATCGGGTGGTGTCGGCTGGTATCCCTCGTCCGCGGCGGAAAGTCCTGGACTGTTCAGCCCGTTGTAAAGCGCGGCCGCTGACGGAGTGCTTGCCGCGGGTGGGGCAACGCCAGGTCCGTTGGACTCAGCCGCCTCCAGCTTCGCTTTCCGTAAGGCGGCCGGGTTCAGGGTGCGAAATGGCCGCGGCTTAGCCTTCGCGGATTGATGTGACTTGCCGACAGTGAGCAGCCGGGCCTCGACCTTGCCGACCGGCGCCACGGTGCTGCCGGCGTGTGGGTTGGCGGCGGCGGGAGCGCCGGCCGCTGCGGCGGGGAGCGGGGCGAAAAGTGTCGCGCCGAAAGCAATGGCAACGGCTGCCATCCGACGTGCGCCTAGGGTTCGGCCCACGAAACCCTCCCGGCCAGATGACCGCGGACGGAAGCCCGATGTAGAGCCCAGATTATGGGCCTCGGTTGCTGCCTGTGCTCAAGATGCACGGCGACCATCTCGAGGACGGATCGACCCCTTGACGTTGCGTTAGCAGAACGGCCCGGCCGCCGCGAACTTGCGACCGGAACAAAGGCATCCTCTCCGGACCCTCTCCCCTCTCGGGAGAGGGGAATCAGGCTTTCCGTGCTCCTTTCAGCAGGGTCCGCAGGCCGGCGAGATCGCGACGGCCCAGCCGGCCCAAAGGACCTGAGCGTCCGGTCAGCCCGGTTACCGTAATGGTCAAGGACCGGCTATCACCCAGGGAGGGGCCGTTGATGAAGGGCAAGGTCGTGATGGTCACGGGAGCCAGCGCTGGAATGGGCCGCGAGGTGTCGCTCCAGCTGGCACGGTCGGGAGCCACCGTCGTTATGGTGTGCCGCGATGCGAGTCGCGGCGGAGCGGCTCTCAGCCAGGTGAGGTCGGGCGGCGGAAGCGACGCGGTCGAGCTGCTGCTTGCCGACCTTTCGTCGCAGCAATCCATTCGCGCGCTGGCGCGGGACTTTGCCGGCAAGCACGATCGGTTGGACGTTCTCGTGAACAACGTCGGCGTAACCCTTCCGAGGCGGACGGAAACGGTGGACGGAATCGAGACCGTCTTCGCCACCAACCATCTGGCGCCGTTCCTGCTCACGAACCTTATGCTCCCCGTGCTCAAGGCGAGCGCGCCGTCTCGAATCGTGACGGTCTCTTCGGGCGTCCAGGCGATGGCGCGGCTGAACCTCGACGACCTGCAGAGCAAGAATGGCTACGACGGAATTCGTGTGTACAACCAGACCAAGCTGCTGAATCTGCTGTTCACGTACGAGCTGGCTCGCCGGCTCAAAGGCACCGGCGTCACATCCAATGCGGTCGAACCCGGTTTCGTCAAGACCAACATGAAGGTGCCATTTCCTTTCAGCCTGTTCTCGTTCATGCGGAGGCCGGTGGACAAGGGCTCATGGATCTCAGTCCATGCCGCGACATCGCCGGCGCTCGAGGGCGTGAGCGGGGTCTTTCTCAACAATCGCGGCGTGGAGATTCGATCGTCGAAGGCCTCATACGATGAAGAGGCGGCACGCCGTTTGTGGCAGCTCAGCGCCGAGCTGACCCACGTGCCGGCGGACATCCCGGCTTAGGTCAGGCGTCGCCCCCATCTGGCCTTGGCTCGGGCGGCTCCAGCGCGCTCAGCAGCTTTCGCAGCAACGAGACGAGCGATCGCTGCTCCGCCTTCGTGAGCGGCGCCATCAAATCCTTCTCGCCTTTCAGGTCCGCCGCGAAAGCCTGCTCGAAGACCTTCCGTCCCGCGGGGGTCAGGCTCACCAGCACACCGCGGCGGTCCTGCGGGTGCCGGGTGCGTTTGACGTAGCCCGCACGCTCGAGGCGATCGAGCCGGCTCGTGATTCCCGCGGAGGAAAGCATCAGCCCTTTGAACAGCTGCGTCGGCGATAGCTGAGCCGAGCCCGCGAGCATCAGCGCACCGAGGACCCCGACCTCGCCCCGATTGAGGCGGAACCGGCCGAAAGCGTCATCTTGGCGGCGACCGATGTGGAGGCCTACTCGTGCCAGGCGGGCTGTGACCTGGTAGGGCTCAACGTCCTCGCGCGAGTGATTCACGGCCAGCCGGTCGAGCAACGTATCCGTCCAATCTTTCTGTGCCACTTTTGCGGCAGTATACGGAATAGCTCTCTCGCGAGCGAGATTCTTTGTATCAGGTATCTCGTCAGCCAGCGATCTCAAAAGGGAGCGACCAGCGATGCATTCGAAACTCGTACTCATGGGCGGCTTCGCGGCCGCCGTCTTCCTCACCGCGGCTTGTGGCTCAGGCGCTGGTTCATACGGCGCGGCCACCAGCGCGACGCCGACCGGCCAGGCGTCGAGCACCCCGGTCGCCGTGTCGCCCAGCGCGGCGGTCAGTCCACAGAGCACGGGTACCGCCATTGCGGTCGGCAGCAGCCGGCTGGGCTCGATCCTCGTCGACTCGAGCGGTAGGACGCTCTACCTGTTCGTCGCCGATTCCGGCACCAGCTCGACCTGCAACAGCGCGAGCTGCGTGCAGAACTGGCCGCCCCTCCTCACCACCGGAACGCCACAGGCACTGAGCGGCGTGAACGCTTCGCTGCTTGGGACCACCGCACGGCGTGACGGCACGACCGAGGTCACGTACGCCGGGCACCCTCTGTACTACTTCATCGCGGACAAGAAGCCTGGCGACGTCACGGGCCAGGACATCAACGCCTTCGGCGGACCCTGGTACGTGGTCTCACCATCGGGGATGCAGATCGCCTAGGGCACCCCTCCTTTTCAGTCACCGCGCGGAAGAACCCCCTCTTCCGCCGGTGACACCCCCCTTCTCACCGAGCTGGATCGTGGTGCTCCACCTCGATGGTCAGGTTTGGTTTGACCCCGGCGAGCGCCGGCAGCACGTGGTTGAGCACCTGCTCGGCGGTGGCCCGGAACGTTCTCCCTCGCGCCGAAACCTTGACCCAGCCGTCCTCGTCGCGGTAGTAGCGCTCGGTGGAGCTCTTCGTCTTGATGAAGATCACGTAACTCCGATTCGTGAGGTCCAACCAATCCAGTATGTAACCCTTCGGGCCGGGTTACCCGTCGGAAACCTACGGCTTCTTGTCCCGCGTTCCTTCGACCTGCCAGCGATGGTCAGGGTCCGTCGTGACCAGCCACCGGCGCCTCGGTCCCGCCATCACATTCAGGTAGTACAGGTCGTACCCCGGTCCCGCAGCCACCGGGTGGTAGCCGCGCGGCACGAGCACCACGTCTCCGTCCCGGACCTGGATGGCCTCATCCAGCGATCGATCATCGGTGTACACAAGCTGCACCGCGAAACCGTCCGGCCGCAAGATGCGGTGGTAGTAGACCTCCTCCAGATAAGACTCCCGTGGAGGGTCGTCGGTGTCGTGCTTGTGGGGTGGGTAGCTGGACCAGTTGCCGGCCGGCGTGAGAACCTCGGTGACCAGCAGCGACTCGGCGGCGCGGTCTTCCATGAGGATGTTGTGGATCGTCCGCGCGGTGCCGCCTGATCCTCGTTGGAAGGGATGAATGTCCGCGGCAAGGATCAGCGACGGCTCGGCGCCATGCGTCGCGGGCGCCCAGCACAGCGCGACCACGCACTCCTGGCTCGAAGCCGTCAGCGCCAGGGACATTCGCGGCGGCGCGTAGACGGCGTCGGGCCTGCCGCCGAAGACGCTTTCCCTGGCGCCCACGTCGTCCCAGTGATGGTGGCCGACCTCAACGTCGGCGCGACCGGAGAGCAACACCGCGCATACCTCGCGCTGGCCGGTTCGCCGCTCGAACCGCGCGGCGCGCACCAGTCGGTACACGTCGAAGCCGACATACGACCATCCGGCCGTCTCGGGCGTGATCGACACCAGAAGGCCATTCGCATCGGGCTCTCGACGCCGGATCGCGAGCCGGCTCACAGGTGCCAGCGGCGGCGCTCAAGCCCTCGCACGTGCTCTTCGCGCGCCTTTTTCACCTCGCCGGAGTCCGCCACCTCCGCGACCGGCACCTCCCACCAACCGTCGTAATCGGGCACGGCTTCGTACCGGTCGACCGGTATGTAGATGACGACCGTGCGGTCAATCTTCTTGGCCGCCACCAATGCATCGCGAAGCTCTTCTATGTTGCTCGCGCGGAACACATGCGACCCAAACCCCTGCGCGTTCAAAGCCAGGTCCACGGGCAATCCTTTGCCATGTCGATGCGCCGCGTCGTCACCTAGTGAGCCGTCCTCTCGATAGCGATAGCGAGTGCCGAACCCTCCCGAGCCTTTCGACCGCGACAGGCCGCCGATCGACGCGAAGCCCTCGTTGTCGACAAGGATGATGGTGAGCTTCACGTGCTCCTGGATCGACGTGACGATCTCCTGCGCCATCATCAGGTAAGAGCCGTCGCCCACCATCACATAGACCTCACGCGACGGGTCCGCAAGCTTCACGCCAAGCCCGCCGGCGATCTCATAGCCCATGGTCGAGTATCCGTATTCGACGTGGTAGCCCTTCGAGTCGCGCGTGCGCCACAGCTTGTGCAGGTCACCGGGAAGCGAACCGGCCGCGCACACGACGACGTCACGTGGGCCGGACAGCTCGTTGACCGCGCCGACCACCTCAGACTGCGCCGGAAGCGGCTGGTGGGCGAGGTTGTAGAGCCTGGTCACCTCGACATCCCAATCCGTTCGGAGCTGCTCATACTCACGCACGTATCCTTCGTCGGCATTCCAGCCGGAAAGCCTGTCGTCGAGCGCCTCGAGGGTCGCACGGGCATCCCCTGTCAGGGCGAGTCCCCCCAACTTGTGGCTGTCGAACTCCGCGATGTTGACGTTGATGAAATCCACCCCTGGATTCTGGAAGGCTGTGTGCGATGCGGTCGTGAAATCGGTGTACCTCGTGCCCACTCCGATCACGACGTCGGCCTTCGCCGCGATGCGATTCGCGGCGAGAGTGCCGGTCGTGCCGATGGCGCCAAGGCACCCCGGATGGTCGAACGGCACTGAGCCCTTGCCCGCCTGGGTCTCCGCCACCGGGATACGGGTGTGCTCGACGAGCTTGCTCAGCGCCTCGGACGCCTCAGAGTAGATGACGCCTCCTCCGGCGACGATCAGGGGATTCCTGGCGGCGCGGATCACCGCCGTCGCGCGATCGATTGCGCCGGTGTCTGGCAGCGGGCGGGCGATGTGCCAGCTGCGCCTGTCGAAAAATTTGGCCGGGTAGTCGAAAGCCTCGGTCTGCACGTCCTGGGGCAGGGCCAGCGTGACAGCGCCCGTCTCGGCCTGGCTCGTCAGCACGCGCATCGCCGCGAGCGCCGCCGGAACGAGCTGCTCCGGACGCTGGATGCGGTCGAAGTACCGGGAGACCGGGATGAAAGTGTCGTTGACGCTGATATCACCCCGCGACGGTGTCTCGAGCTGCTGCAGAACAGGATCCGGCCTTCGCGAAGCGAACACGTCGCCGGGCAGAAGCAGGACCGGTATGCGGTTTGTCGTGGCGGCGGCGGCGCCGGTGATCATGTTGGTGGCGCCGGGGCCGATCGAGGTCGTGCAGGCAAAGATCTGGAGCCGATTTCGCATCTTCGCGAAACCCGCCGCCGCGTGGACCATCGCCTGTTCGTTGCGCGCCTGGTAGTACGTCATCAGCTCCGGGTTCTGAGCCAGCGCCTGACCGACGCCCGTGAGGTTTCCATGGCCGAAGATGCCGAAACAGCCGGCGATGAATCGATGGTCGGACCCGTCGCGCTCCACGTGCTGCGCAGACAGGAAGCGAATCAGCGCCTGCGCCATGGTCAGACGAATCGCGGTCACGCTGAGGCTAGTGGGGTTCGGGCAGCATCACGTCGCGCACCAGGCCGTCGAGGTCGGTGCACGCCGCGATGAACTGGCGCAACGTGCGCACCGTGGGGGCAAACGAGTCGAACTCGTCCTCGGTCAGCCCGTCTTCCGAATAAGCCCGCCGGAAATCATCGAAATGGCGCAGCAGCTGATCGACCACTTTCGGGTCGACCGGGTCGTCGATCCGAGACCGCACGCTGATGTCGCTGGCATTGAAGCGCCTCTGCCAGACAGAGGGGGGCGAGATGACCGCATCCGCGCCGATCAGCTCGCTCCAGTGCATGTGGTTGCGGAACGCGGCTGACAACAGCCGAAGCCTGTAGCCTCGCTCCCGGAAGATGGCGTACGTCTTCTTGAAGACGGCCACGCCCGCCCATTCCAGGAAGCCGGGGTCGACTGAGATTTCCCGCTTGTCGAGCAGGACTTTCAACCAGTCGTCGAGCCTTCCGACCATGATCGTGCATACCGGGCCCATCGACTTGATGTCCATGCCCTCGTTTTCGCGCCGCCGCAAGCCGCGTTCGACGGATTCGGCGACCGCGATGCACTGCGGGAGCGTGAAGCAGACTGTCGCGTTGATGCTCACTCCGCGATAGGTGGCCTCTTCGATCGCGGCGATGCCCGCCCGGGTTGCCGGAATCTTCACGATCATGTTGGGCGCGAGGGCGTTGAAGCGCGTCGTGTTCTCAAGAATCGCCGTCGTGTCGCGGAAGAGTCGCGGATCGGTCTGGATCGACAGCCGTCCATTGCGCCCGCGATGCATCGCAAACGCCGGCTCGAGGAGCTTCGCCGCCCTCACCGACATCTCTTCGATCAGCTTCCAGCCGATCTGGTCCTCGGTCGCACCTGGCAGCTCACGCATCAGCCCCTCTACCCGAGGCCCCCATACGGCGATCTCTTTCTTGAGGATCCCCAGCGCGATGACGGGATTGCACGTGGCTCCGACGGCCCCGTTCGCTATCGCGTACTTGAGCTCATCGATGTCAGCCGAGTCGTTCCAGAGACACGTCGGCGTGGTCTCTGTCATCTGGTGAAGCGGGCTCTTGTATGTCAGCGTCGCCGCCTTCCCGGTCAACTCGCTCTTCACATTACATTGGGAAGCGACACAATTTATCGCGCCTTGAATCAGCCGTCGACGCCCTCCAGCGGCTCGAGCCGCATCGTGGTCGCCAACGCGCCGGTGAGCTATGGCGCCTTCGAGCTGACCGTGGGTATCCTGCCCGAGGTCCCTGAGCCTGAAACCGTCCTCGACGCGGTTGCCGATGCAGGCTACGCGGGGATCGATCTGGGACCTCCCGGCTATCTCGGCCAGGGCGACGTGCTGGCTGAGAACCTGCGCCGCCGCGGCCTCGGCCTTGCGGGCGGGTTTCTCAAGCTGCCCTTCAGCGAACCCCAAGCGTGGCCGAGGATGCGCGACGACATCGAAGTCCTGCTTGACGCTTTCGACGCCGTCGGCAACGCGAACACGGGCCTCAAGCCGAAACCGACGCTGGCCGACGCCGGGAGCGACGCCAGGCGTGCGAATCCTGGGCGGGCGGCTACCGACCGGAGCATCGGCTTCGACCATGAGAGATGGAAGCGCTTCGCCGGTGGCGTAGAGGTGTCGGTGGCGCAGTGCCGCGAACGCGGCTACGAGCCGACGTTTCACCCCGAGACAGGGACGCACATCGAGGCGCCGTGGGAGATCGACAAGGTGTTGGAGCTCACATCGATAGGGCTCTGCCTCGACACCGGCCATCTCCTCCTCGGCGGAGGAGATCCGCTCCAGGCGGTGAGGGACTGGGGCGGGCGCATCAACCACGTGCACCTCAAGGACGCGCGGCGCGCCGTCGTCGATCAGATCATTCGTGAGTCCGCGCCCGTGATCGAGATCTGGCGGCGGCATGCCTTCTGCAGGCTGGGCGAAGGCGACCTCGAGGTCGACAGGGTTCTCGCGCTTTTGGAGGAGGGGAGCTACTCGGGCTGGCTTGTCGTCGAGCAGGACGTGCTGCCCGACCGTGAGGGCAAACCGGCGGTCGACCAGCGCGCCAACCGCCGGTACCTGGCCGACCGGGGTCTCTGACCCGCGCGGCTAGGCGAGCTCTTCGATGCGCACCGGCCGATTCTGGCGCCGCGAACGGTCGGCTGCCAGGGCGACCACCAGCGCGCGACGCGCTTCGTGCACTGTGCACAGGCTCGCGGATCCTTTCCGTACAGTGTCCAGGAAGCCGGTGAGCTCGGCTCGATAGGCATCCGCAAATCGGTCGATGAAGTCGCGATAGCCAGGTTGGTCCGGGGCGGCGACGCCGGGTTCGACCGACCTGATGGGAGTCCGGTCGGACCAGCCGACGACGATGCTGTCACGGAGTCCGAACACCTCCATCCTCACGTCGTAACCGCGAGGGTCGTTCCGCATCCCGCTGAAGATGCCCAGACTTCCCCCTTCGAACCGGAGCACCGCGGCCGCGGCATCGACATCGTCGTGCCTCGTGAAAAGAGGGTCGTTGGCCTGGCCCGCGGCGCAAACCTCGACCACGGCCCGTCCGAGCACCCAGGGTGCGATGTCGAAGTCGTGGATGGCGAGATCGCGCCAGATTCCGCCGGAGACGGCCACGTACTCCTCTGGCGGCGGGGCAGGGTCGTGGGTGCCGATCCGGATGAGCTGAACATCGCCCAGCCCACCCGAGCTCACGGCTTCCCGGGCCGCGCGATAACCCGCGTCGAAGCGGCGCTGAAACCCGATCTGGACCAGGATTCCGGCCCGCTCCACATGCTCGATCACCGCGTCGGTCGTCTCCACGTCGAGCGCGATCGGCTTTTCGCAAAAGGCCGGCACTCGTGCCTCTGCCGCCATGTGGAGCAGCGCGGCATGAGCGGGGGTTGCTGCAGCGATCACGAGCGCGTCGACCCCGGAATCGAGGAGCGCCTGCGGCGTATCGGCAAGCTGGGCGCCAAGACGCTGCGCGACGTCCGCGGCCCGATTCCGATCCACGTCCGTCACGGTCAGCCGGTCGACGTTTGAGAGCTCGGCCAGGCCCTGGGCGTGGAAGGCGCCGATCCTCCCCACGCCGATCAGTCCGACATGCACGTCAGCTATTTTCGGCCCTTCCCTACCCAGAGGCGTACTGGGGAGTGTTGCTGAAACCTGATACCATCGCGCCACGAATTTCTGCCCGCGGGGCCGCTCCTAAGGGAGGGCATGTTCAGCCTCAAAGGAGGTCGATATGCAACCAATCACCCGGCGCGAGTTCGTCAAGCGCACGGCACTGGCCGGAGCGATGCTGACCTCGATTCCAGCCATCCTCGACGCGTGCTCGATCGGGGGCTCGCCGGGGTCGAAGACGACCAAGCTGACCATCGCAGCGGTTCAGGGTGCGGAGGATGGGCCGCTCAAGAAAGTGGCTCCGATGTACCAAACGCAGACCGGCATCACGATGGAGGTCGTCGAGTTTCCCTACGACCAGCTTTTCGAAAAGCTCGTGACG
>Ga0209806_1000774_pt1 | contig 21733 bp, 17 predicted proteins | sample GraSoiAngelo_152_FD_186166 | JGI IMG/M metagenome (GOLD analysis project Ga0209806, IMG submission 186166) | Grasslands soil microbial communities from the Angelo Coastal Reserve, California, USA - 14_1009_12_30cm (SPAdes) (version 2) | ecosystem: Environmental > Terrestrial > Soil > Grasslands ... | reverse complement strand
CGTTGGCACGCACTGAGCCACGGGACGACGGCGCCATGGGACTGGTGCATGGGACGCTCTACGCCCGTCATATCCTCGACGTCGGGGAGGGCCCCGGCGTCATCGATTGGCACCGCTTCGGGCAGGGGCCGGCGGAGCTCGACGCCGGAATGTTCCTGGCCACTCTGTCCCGGCTTCGGCTGCTGCACCCCGCGCACGCCGGCGAGGCGCTGCGGGCGGAGCAGGAGTTTCTGGAGGGGACGCGCGACCTGTTGGACGAGCGCGCGTTGGCATGGCATCGAGCGGCCGCGCTGCTACAGCTCACGGAGCGTCTGCCGACCGCCGGGCGTGGTGATTGGCGGGAGCGGGCGCACGCGCTGCTGGGCGAGGCCACTCGGCTGACCGAGCGCGCGGGCCCCGCTGAGTCGATCGCCCGGCGCAAGCGCGCCGCGGTCCGGTTCAGGGCTCCCGCGCTCGAGCTGGTGCTGCAAGCGCTCTCGACGAGGCCGGCCACACGAGAGGAGCTGGATCAGATTCGCCAACTGCTCGACGAACGGACGCAAGACACGACCAGCTGATACCGGCCTCTGGCACAAGTCGGGTCATCGCCCGCACATTGGAGCCGGACTCTCACCGTGAGCCTCTCATGTCGGTCGCACCCCGGTTGGTCGTGCCTGTTGCGTTGTCACTGATGCTGGTCGCTCGCGTGGGCGCGCAGCAGCACCTGCACGAGGGCGCCGTTACCGAGCGGATCGGGCGCGTGGCCTTCGCGACGTCGTGCCGGCCCGATGCGCAGGCGCGCTTCGAGCGGGCGATGGCGCTGCTGCATTCGTTCTGGTGGGAGGAAGGCGGTCGAGCGTTCCGCGCGGTAGCGGCCGCCGATTCGACCTGCGCGCTGGCGTACTGGGGACTGGCGCTGAACGTCTGGGGCAACCCGTTCGTGGGCGGCCCGTCGGGCGATAACCTGCGGCAGGGCGCGAGCGCGGCGGCGCGGGCGCTTGCGCTGGGCGCGCCCACGGCCCGCGAGCGAGGGTTCCTCGCCTCCGTCGGCGCGCTCTACCGTGACTACGAGACGACGCCGAACAGCCGCCGGCTCCTGGCCTACTCGGACACGCTGGCGCGCGTCTATCGCGACTTCCCCGACGATCCGGAGGTCGCGATTTACTACGCGCTCTCGCTCGTCGCGACGGCGTTGCCCACCGACACGACCTTCAGCCGGCAGCGGCAGGCGGCGGCGATCCTCAATCCGCTGTTCCGCCGCTTCCCCGAGCACCCGGGGCTGGCGCACTACATCATCCACGCTGACGACTCTCCCCAGCTTGCCGCTCTCGGGCTGGACGCCGCTCGTCGCTACGCGCGGATCGCCCCCTCCGCGCCGCACGCGCAGCACATGCCGTCGCACATCTTCGTGCGGCTCGGACTGTGGGACGAGACCATCGCTGCGAATCAGCGGTCGCTCGATGCCGGCATCGAGTACGCACGGGCCCAGGGCCGCAGCGTGGCCCCCGAGCAGTTCCACGCACTCGACTACATGGTGTACGGCTACCTGCAGGAGGGGCGCGATTCGGCGGCGCGGCGCACCGTCGCGCAGGGGCTGGCGCTCACCGCGGTGCTCGCGAGCGACCTGGTCACGAACTACAATCGCGTGGCCATGGAGGCCCGCGTGCCGCTGGAGCGGGGCGATTGGGCTGCGGCGGCGCGCCTCCCCGTGCGCGCGGCGGGACAGGGCGGCATCGGCGAGGCGCTCGCGCACTTCGCGCGCGGAATCGGCGCCGCCCGAAGCAACGACGCGGCCGAGGCACGCGTCGAGGTGACGGCCCTCGGGGCCATCCAGACCGCGCTCGCCGGGCAGCCGGGCTACAACTGGTCTCGTATCGTCGGCATCAAGCAGCAGGCGGTGGCGGCGTGGTCGCTGCTCGCGGCCGGCGATACCGCCGGCGCGCTCCGCGAGGCCAAGGCCGCCGCCGACCTTGAGGACGTGACCGAAAAACACCCGGTGACGCCGGGCGAGCTCCTGCCGGCGCGCGAGCTCGAGGGCGACCTGCTGCTCGCGGTCGGCCGGTACCCGTCCGCACGAGCCGCCTACGAGGCTACGCTGCGGCGCGCGCCGGGGCGGCCGCGCAGCCTGTTTGGCGTGGCGCGCGCGGCCGAACTGGCGGGCGACGTCGCGGCCGCCCGGACAGGCTATCGCGCATACCTGTCGCGGATGCAGCAGAGCGACGGCGCGCGTCTCGAGCTCGCGATCGCACGTGGCGCGCTGTCCGCGCGCTAGCGTGCAGACCGGGATCACGGTGGTCGGGGCCGGGTATCCTGCCCATGCCGACCCCGTTCCGATGCTTCGTTCGCCTCACGCTGTGCCTCGTTCCCACGGTCGCGACCGGCCAGGGAGCCGCCGTCGGGCCGCCGCCGGTGGCCTGGTGGCCCCGTGTGCCCGTCCAGGGATCGTTAGTGCGGGTGGTCTTGCGCCCGCCTGCCGGCGACAGCGTGACCGGGGTGTCCGGCGAGCTCGCGGGCGAACCGCTGCACTTCGAGCCCTTCGCGGACGGTTTCCGCGCGCTCGGCGCAGTGCCGTTCGGCGCCCAGGATAGCGCGGCGGCGTACCTGGTCGTGCAGCGCGCCGGGGTCGCGGACGACTCGCTCCTCGCGACGCTACCGATCGCGCGGCGCCGGGTCCCGCGGGAGCGGCTCCGCGTAGCTCCTCAGTATGCCGAGCCACCGGAGTCTCTGGCGGAGCGCATCCGGCTCGAGCAGGAGATGGTGCGGGAGGTCAGACAGCGAGCGCACCAGACCCCGCGCTTGTGGCAGGCGCCGTTCGTGCGCCCCAGCGCCGGCGCGGTGACGAGCGTGTTTGGCGTGGCACGTGTCTTCAACGAGGTATTGCGAAGCCGTCACTGGGGTGTCGACTTCGGAGCGCGGTGGGGCGCGCCGGTGCGGGCGGCGAATCGCGGCGTCGTCGCCTTGGTCGCCGATCTCTACTACAGTGGGACCACCGTCCTCATCGACCACGGCGCGGGGCTCGTGACCGGCTATTTCCACCTGAGCCGCGTGCTCGTCGCGGCCGGCGACACGGTCGGCGTCGGTCAGGCGATCGGCCACGTGGGCTCGACCGGGCGTGTGACCAAACCGCATCTCCACTGGTTCGCAGCCTATGGGGAGATCACCGTCGATCCGCTCGACCTGGTGCGGCCGAACGGACCGGCGCGTTTCGCGCCGGTCCCGTCTCCGTGACGGTCTAGCGATAGTCTTCCAGGCGGCGCCGCGCCTCGGCTCGGACCTGGCGGCTCGGGTGAGAGCGGGCCGCCTGTCTCAGCGCCCGGATCCCGAGCCCGTCCGGAAGCTCCGCCAGGCGCTCGACGGCTTCTACCTGGACGGCGGACGAGCTGTCGTTCGCGAGTCTGTCCACCAGCAGGACCAGCGCGGACTCCGGTGCGGCAGTCCTGGCGTACTGCTCCACCGCTTCCTCCCGTACCTCCGCCCTGGGCTGGGCACCGGCCAGGCGCGCCAGCGGCGCGATGGCTTGCGCGCTGCCCAGGTGCCCGAGCGCCTCGACTGCCTTTTGCTGGACCCGGGCATCGGGGTCGCGGTACGCGAGCCGCTCCAGGACGTCGAGCGCCATCTCGGGGGTGGCGACGTCACCGACGGTCTTGACCGCCTTGCGGCGGACGCCCGGGTTCGGGTGGGTGCGGGCGATATCGATGAGGGCGCCCACGCCGGCGCTGCCCCGCACCTTGCCCAGAGCCTCGACCGCCTCGTCCTGGACCTCCTCGTTGGGGTCCTGTTGAGCGATGGCCAGCAGCGGCGGCACCATCCGCGGGTCGCGCCGCCGGCCGAGGGTCTTCACCGCCTCGTGTCGCGCGTCCGGGCTGCGCAACGTCTCGACGCGGTGGATCAAGGAATCGAGCGTCGCCGTTCGCATGCCGCCGCCGTCGCTCGGGACCCGGGCCGCCGTCCCCCGCGCCACGTGGGCGCCGCCGCCGAGTGCGAGGGCCACGGCGATCACGCCAGCCATCCAGCGGGGAAAGATCTCCGTCTGCACCGGCGCCACGAGCCGCCGGATGCGGCCCATGAGCGAGCCACCGCGCCCCGCCGCCGCCAGAACGAAGCCCGGCGGCGTGACGCGGAGCCGCTCCATACCGAGCAGCGCCCTCGCGTAGAAGTGTGGGTCCCCGCACACGGCGACGGCGAGATCGTCGCAGCAGTGCTCGCGCTCGTCGCGCACCTGCTGCGACACCCACCATACCGCCGGGTGGTAGAACAGCAGGGTCTCGATCACCGACTGGATAAGGTTGACCAGATAATCGTATCGCCGCACGTGGGCCAGTTCGTGTGCGAGCAGCGCGTCGAGCTGCAGCGGCGTGAGCCCCGTGAGCGCGCTCGCCGGGAGCAAAATCACCGGGCGCAGCCATCCGATGACGGCGGGCACCTGCACGAGCGCCGACTCGAGGACGCGCACGGGCCGGCTGATGCGAAGCCGCGCCGCCAGACGTGCCACCGCCTCGCGGCACGCATCAGGCACGGACGATGTTCCCACGCTACCGAGTTGCCGCGTCACGAGCCATCCCGACGCGAGCCGCAGCGACAGCGCCACCACCCCGCCGAACCACACGAGGACGACCCACGGCAGTGCAGGCTCCATGGCCGCGCGAATGCGGGCTGCGACGGGCGCCAGCGCGGTCGGTGCCACCGGCCCGGCTCGCGGGCCGGGGCCTGACATTGGCCCCGGCGCGGCCGGGGATGTGGCGGTCACCGCGTCGCTGGTCCATGGCGACGCCCCACTCACCTGCACGGCCGTGGCGAGGGGGAGGGCGAGCATCAGCCCGAGGGTGAAGGTGGCGAGTGTGTAGCGGGCGCGGGCCGCCCGCACGGGAATGAGCGCGAGGAGGGCGGCGAGCCCCGCGGCGGCGAGTGCGTCCTGCCACAGTGAGTCCACGAGGGCCCAGCCCAGCGCGTGCGTCATGATCATGTACGTCCTCCCTTGTTCTCGTCCAGCAGTCTGCGGATCTGATCCAGCTCCGGCACCCTGGCGGGTGTGGATTCTAGGGCGTGGAGCACGAGCCCGAGCCTCGAGCCTCGCGCACGGTGCTCGGACCGCGCTGCCACAGCACGCGCAGGATCTCGAGCGCCGCGTTCGTCGGGGCGCGGCTCGAAATCGGGCCTCACTATGTACGAAGTTGTTCGTACGTACACGCGCCGGGTTCCGGAGGTTTCCGGTCTCTGAAAGGGAGGGGTGTCGCGCGTGTGCCACGGGGTCGGGAAGCGATGACCTGCTCCCTGAAACCTGTTCACCGCTGTGCGTCTGTGCGTCTAGCCGTGGCCTGTTCTGTCAACCGAGATACTCTTCCCTGTACATCTTCACGAGTTCGAAGAAATACGAAAGTGCCAGCGGGCCGATCAGCAGTCCCAGGATCCCGAAGTACGGCACCCCGGCGAGGGCACCGACCAGCGTGATGAGCGGGTGAATGTGCGCCCAGCGACGGAACACCATTGGTCGGATGACGTAATCCACGTTCCCGACGATCACTGCGCCGCCGAGCGCCAGCAGCACGCCGGACAGGGCGTGGTGGCCCAGGATCAGCGCGAGCGCGCCAGGTCCCCACACCAGGGCGCTGCCCACCACCGGAAGGATGGCGAACACCATCGTGACCACGCCCCAGAACACCGCGTTCGGGAGACCGGTGAGCCAGAAGCCGAGGCCCACGATGATTCCCTGAATGGCCGCGGTGACACCGGTGCCGATGATGGTCGAGGTGGTGACGTCGCGAAACCGCTGGCGCAGCTTCTCGGTGTTCTTGGCGGAGAATGGAATGTACGGCTGGACCGCCTGCCACGTCTCGCCCGGCTGCAGCAGCAGGTAGAACAGTCCAAACAACGAGATGGTGAGATTGAGCGCGAGCCGCGTCGCCGTGCCGACCAACCCGAAGGCGGACGAGCCGATCCAGGCAACCACTTGCGCTCCCAAGTCGGCGAGTCGAGGTCCCAGGTCCATGCCGCCAAGCTTCAGCTCCCTCAGGCGACCGAGCAGCGGGTTACGGATGACTCCACCGGCAATCTCCTGCGCCTGGCTTACGACCAGGCCGGCGAACGAGACCCCCGGCACGACGATCAGGAAGAGCGCGAGGGCGACCACGAAAGTCGCGGCGAGCTTGGGCCGGACCCGCAGCGACAACCATTCGTGTACGGGGGTGAACACGGCGTACAGGACCGGGACACCGATGAGCCCGGTGGCGTAGGGCGTGAGCGCGATGACGAGCGCGACACCCAGGAGAAAGACGAGCAGCGCCGCACGCTGATGGTTCGTGTCGAGCAGGGGCATGCGCGACGTCGGTTACGGCGTCGGGCCGGCTACGTCGATCTGGCCGCGGATTTCGCCGCCTGGGAAATCCCCCGGGCCGGTGTTCGTGGGCGCCACGCCGTCGTTCGTATGCACGTTGGCGTACGCGCCGGCGGTGGACAGCGCCGCGATCAGGTCGCTCAGGGGATGGCCGGCGAGCGGCCCGATCAGGTCCGCGGCCGTGAACGTGCCGTGCGCCAGCACGCCATCGCCCCGTCCGCCCCCGGGAGCCACCGGTCCGAAGAGGAAGACGACGATCGGGCCGTTCACTCCGGCCGGCGCCACATGGATGTGCGCCATGAACACGTTGTCGATGTTGGACGAAATGAGCCGGTACTCGACCTCCGTACCATCCGCACTCAGCTGCAGCTTGATCTCGCCGACCGCTCGGGTATCGTGGCTCGGCACCTCGTTCGCGCCGGTGAGATGGGCGACGAAGTTGCTCGCGTCGGGCACGCGGGCGGCCTCCGCGCGCAACGCGAGCGGGCGGTGCGGATCGGTGGGTGGGCTGCGGTCGCAGCTCGTGCTGACGGTCACCAGGAACAGTGCGGCGGTGGAAACGACGACGGGACGCATGGAAGCCTCCAGGGTGAAAAGCTCGGTCCTAGTGTACCTCTGCCCGAGAGGGTCGCAAGGGCGCGGTGGTTATCCCTCCGTTATCGTAATTCTGCCACACGGACCGTCGACAAGTGACCAGCCAGCCGTTGCGCCCCCGCAACACGCGCAATTCGGGAGCGTAGGGCTCTCGCGGCTAACTCCTTATTTCCGCGCGCGAAGCACGTTCGATGCGGCCGCGCTGTAGTGTCGGCCTCGAACTTGTAGAACGCGCGTGCGATGCAGGCAATCGAGCCGTCACCGCGCGACCCCTCGCGCGCGTGGGAATCGGCGTTCGCGACCCACTACTGCGGTCTGTGCGACTACGTGCTGCGCTTCGTCGGCTCGGCGGACGCCGCGCAGGACCTCGTCCAGGACCTCTTCCTTCATTTGTGGGATACTCGGGGCCCGCGCGACGCCGTCCGCCTCACGCAGCCCTACCTCTATGTAGCGGCCCGGAACCGCGCCCTGAAATACCTGCGCCATCGGCGCGTCGCGGACGCGTGGATCGACCGGGCCGCCCGTGAGGAGGGCCCCTCCGCATCCGGAGGAAGCCCAGAGGATTGCTATCTCCAGGGCGAGCTCGACCGCGCCGTGCAGCACGCGATCGCCGGCTTGCCGGACCGGCGCCGCGAGATCTTCCTGCTCCGTCGCCGCCAGCAGTACAGCTACCAGGAGATCGCGGCGTCCCTCCACCTGTCGCTGGGCACGGTCAAGTCCCAAATGTGGCGCGCCACGGTGCAGCTCAGGAAAACGCTGACGCCCTATCTCGCCCACGCCCTTCCAGTCGTCACGCGGGGCCACGCCAGCTATCGGGTGCTGTAGCGCACCCCGGGCTTGCGCCCGGGGTCAGTGGCCTGGCGTGCGCTCGTTCATACTCTCAACCGCCTCAGGGGTTCTCCAAATAGGACCGAGACCCCGGATGATCAAGCAATCCGATTTGCTGCGCCTGATCGAAGGCGAGTGCTCTCCCGAGGAAGCGGCGGCGATCCAGGCGTGGGTCGCCGGGGATGCGCGCCGGGGCGAGCTGCTGGACGAGCTGAGGGCTGTGTGGCGGGTGTCGGGCGAGGGCACGCGGGATTGGGGCCTCGCGGAGGCGCGGGAGCGTCTGCTCGATGCCCGCAACCGGGCCGCGAGAGGGCCCGGCCCGTTTCCGGTGCGGTCCCGAGCGCTGAGCACGCGCGGTGCGGCGGCTCCGCGGACTGGCGCGTCACGCGCGCGATGGGGCGCGATCGCAGCTGCGGCCGCGCTCGTGCTTGCGGGGACGGCCGTGTGGCGCCTGCGTGCCCCCGCCGCGGTGCCGAGCGAGTATGCGACCGCCCGCGGACAGCGGGTCGAGCTGTCCTTCTCCGACGGCTCCCGGGTGCTCCTGGGGGTCGATTCCCGCCTCCGCGTGCCGGGGGACTACGGCGTTCGAGAGCGGGTGGTCGAGCTCGAGGGTCAGGCGTACTTCGTCGTCCGGCACGATGCCCGGCGCCCGTTCCGCGTGCGCACGCGGCGCGGGACGACAGAGGATCTCGGTACGGCGTTCGATGTGCGCGCCTACCGCGAGGAGTCGTACCTGCAGGTCGTCGTGGCCGCCGGACGCGTGGCGCTGCGCGGTGCGCGGGGAGACGCGACCGACTCGGTGGCGCTGACGCTCAAGCCGCGCGACCGCGCGGTGATCGATGCGCGCGGCAACGCCACGACCACCGCGGGCGTCTCGCTCAAGCAGTACCTCGCCTGGACGCGCGGTGCCCTCGTGTTCAACGACGCGCCGCTCGCGAGCGTCCTCACCCAGCTGGGCCGCTGGTACGACCTCGACATCGAGACCGGCGACCGCTCGTCGGACGACGACCGGCTCACGATTTCCTTCACGACGCAATCGGCCGATGAGGCCCTGACGGCCTTGGCCAAGGTGCTCGACGCACGCGTGACGCGAGTCGAGCGGTTGGTTCGACTCATCCCCGTTCACCCGCGGCAGTAACCATGGAGGGAGACTCGCTATGCGGTTCTTGATCACGTTCGCCGGCATGCTGGTGGTGGCGGGCGTAGCGGTGCCGGCTGGCGCCGCTCAAGCACCCCCCCCGCTCGACCGCACGGTCACGCTCGCGCTCGATCGGGTGTCCCTGAAGGAGGCGCTCGACGAAGTCGCCCGACAGACGGGGGTGCGCATCGCGTACTCGCGTCGGGTCGTGCCGCTCGACCGACCGGTGTCCGTGCAGCTCGCTGCGGTGCGCGTTGGGGCCGCACTCGATACGCTGCTGTACGGCACCGGCGTCGCCTCGAGGGTGGACCGGACTGGGCAGATCCTGCTCATCACGGACAGCGATGGCTCGAGCCGGCCGTCGCGTCAGACGGGCTCGATCGCCGGGAGCGTGAAGGATGGGGACACAGGCGGGCCGATCACGGCGGCGACCGTCACGGTCGTCGGCACGCGGTTTTCGGCGCAAACGGATGCCGAGGGGCGGTTCACCATCGGGGGCGTGCCGGCGGGGAGCTACCGGTTGCGGGCGCGGATGCTGGGCTACACGGCCGCCGACACCAGTGCCGTAGTGGAGGATGGCCAACAGAGCGTCACGGACCTGCGGCTCAAGCGCAGTCCCATCGAGCTCAACCCCGTCGTGGCCATCGGCTACGCCACCGTCGAGAAGCGGGACCTGACGGGGGCCGTGTCGTCGGTGTCGGGGGACCAGTTCGAGACCAAGGCGGCACCGACCGTCACACTGTCGGGCGGCCTGCAGGGCAAGATCGCCGGCGTGCAGGTGACGTCGAACTCGGGGATGCCGGGCGTCGGCATCCGGGTGCGCGTGCGGGGCACCGGGTCGATCAGCGCGAACAGCGAGCCGTTGTACGTGATCGACGGCCTCCCGGCGGAGCAGGGCGCAGGCGGCGACAATGACGACGCGCGGGACCCGAAAACCAATCCACTCATGTCTCTCGACCCGAACGAGATCGAGTCGATCGACGTGCTCAAGGATGCCTCGGCGACGGCGATCTACGGCTCGCGTGGCGCCAACGGCGTAGTGTTGATCACCACGAAGCGGGGTCGGGTGGGTGAGACCCGCGTGAGGGTGGAATCGAATGCCGGCTTCCAGAGCATTCGAAAGACCATCCCGGTACTCAACGGGCCGCAGTTCATGCAGCTGGCGAACGAGGCGGTGTTCAACGCCGAGGGGGACTCGGCCAACCTCCCGTTCACCGCGGCGCAGATCGGCTCCGCCGCGACGTACAACTACCCCGCCATGATGCTCCGCACGGGACTTCAGACCAACCAGGCCATCAGCCTGTCGGGGGGGGAGCAGAAGCTGCGCTACCTGCTCAGCGGTAATTTCACGCGGCAGGAAGGCATCGTGCTCGGCTCGGACTTCAACCGTTACGGTGTGCGCCTCAACCTCGACGGCGACGCGAGCAGCCGGTTCCGCTGGGGCTCGAGTCTGAGCCTGACGCGGGTGGCCCGCAACGCCGCCCGGGTGGAGAACGGCGCGGTGGGCAACAGCGCCAACGGCCTCCAAGCGGCCATGCAGTTCGCCCCGTTCGCGGCTCCCAAGGACGCGGCCGGCAACTGGATCATGCAGTCGCCCTCGACGGAGCCGGTGCCGAATCCGGTCGCGAACGCGCTCGAGGAGACGGACCTAAACACGACCTCGCGGGCACTGGGAAGCGTGTTCGCCGAGCTGGACATCACCCCCGAGCTCAAGGTACGGAGCACCTTCGGCGGCAACTTCCAGTTCGACGGCATTCACTTCTATGCGCCGCGCACCATCCTCGACGGGGGGAGCGGCGGCAGCGGCTGGATGTACAACCGTGAGCGTCGCAATCTGACCAATGAGAACACCGTGAGTTACCGGCGGGCGGCGGGCCCGGGCAAGTTGGACCTGCTGGGCGGCTACTCCGTGCAAACGTGGTATGAAGAGAGCGCCAGGGCCAACGGGGCCGACTTTCCGATCGACCACACCAACGTCTACGATCTCGGCTCAGGGTCGACGCTCGTTGCGCCGGTCAGCACCACCCAGGAGCACGCGCTGCTCTCCTTTCTCGGGCGGGCCAACTACAATGTCGCCGACAAGTATCTCTTCACCCTGACCGGCCGCCGGGACGGCTCGAGCGTGTTCGGGGCGAACCACAAGTGGGGATTCTTCCCCTCGGGTGCGTTCGCCTGGCGCCTCGGCGATGAATCCTTCATGCGGCAGCAGTCGCTCTTCAGCGACCTGAAGCTGCGTATCAGCTACGGCAAGGTCGGCAGCCAGGCCGTGGACCCCTACCAGGCGCTCGCCCAGCTGAACGTGGCCTGGTATTCCTCGGGCGCCACCGAAATTCCGGCGATGGCTCCGGGAAGCCTCATGCCCAATCCCGATCTCCACTGGGAGGAGCAGACTCAATTCGACGCGGGGCTCGACGCGGCCCTGCTCCACAACCGCGTCACGTTCACGTTCGACGCGTACCACTCCAAGACCCGAGATCTCCTGCTCCTGGTCAACGTCCCCATCACGACCGGCTTCAACCAGCAACTACAGAACGTCGGCTCGGTACAGAACAACGGTGTGGAGCTGTCGGTCACCACCACTAACATCGAGCGGCCAAAGCTCACCTGGCGGAGCACGTTGACCATCTCCCATAATCACAACAAGGTCCTCGACCTGGGGACGAGACCGGACCCAGTCACGGGGAAGCCGGTCGCCGTCACCGAGTTCACGGTCACGCCGCGCACCGGCAACTTCTTCGATCCGGGCGACGTGTACCTCGTGCGGGTAGGCGAGCCCCTCGGCTCGATCTATGGCTACCAGGTCGCGGGTCTCTGGCAGGTGGGCGACCAATGCTACCTGAAGAATGCGTTGGACTGCACGCCCGGCGAATTCAAGATCGCCGACCTGAACGGCGACAGCGCGATCACCGGGGCCGACCGCACCATTCTCGGGTACGGCGAGCCCAAGTTCTACGGGGGGTTCGGCAACACGCTCACCTATCGACGGTTCACGCTCGACGCGTTCTTCAACTTCACGTACGGCAACAAGATCATCAACGCCGGGAAGGCGTACGGTTGCCTCGCCATCATGCAGGCCAACGAGCGGACCTGCGTGCTCGATCGCTGGACGCCGACCCACATCAACACCGATGTCCCGCGCCCGAATCGGGATCGGGCGCGGCTCCTCTACAACACGTTCGTGGAGGACGGCTCCTACCTGCGGCTCCAGACGCTCACGCTTGGCTACGAGCTGCCGGCGGGGCTCATTCCTGGGACCGTCGCGACCCGGCTCTACGTCACGGCTCAGAACCTGTTCACGATCACTGGCTACTCGGGGTTCGATCCGGACGTCAACAGCGAGGGCGGGGACGCGCGCTTCGGCCTGATCGACATCGGCGCCTACCCGCGTCAGCGGGTATGGAACTTCGGCCTGACCACCACATTCTGAGCCGCGAGGACACTGCCATGAGATACCAGCGATTCGTTGCACCCCTGGTGCTCGCGGTCGGGCTGTCGGTGATCGCGTGCACCGATCTCTTGAACGAGGATCCCAAGGGGTTCGCCACTACGGACACCTTCTTCAAGACCGGGGCGGACCTGAACAGCGCCACGCTCGCCATCTACAACGCCCTCCGTGGACTCCAGGGCCAGAGCAACTGGACCACGCCCGAGCTCGCGTCCGATCAGGCCCGGGCCGACAATCGCGAGCCGAACTCCGGGACCTACGGGCCCGACCGACTCAATTGGAGCGCCGCCACCGGCCGGGCGAACGTGCCGTTTGGCACGATCTACGGCATCGTCTCACGCGCCAACCTCGTGCTCGCGAAGGGCCCCGGCATCGCGGCGCCCGATGCGGTGACGCAGGCGTACAACCTCGCCGAGGCGAAATTCCTGCGTGGCTACGCCTACCTGCGACTGACCAAGGCGTACGACGGCGTGCCGCTGCTACTCACGCCCGCGGATCAGGCCAACCCGAGTCCCACCCGCGCGCCGCTCGACGCGGTGCATCAGGCGGTCATCCAGGACTTGACCGAGGCCTACACAGGGCTGCCCCGCGTGTGGCCCGGCAATGACGGGTACGGCATTCCCACGCAGGGCCGCGTTACGAAAGCCGCGGCAGCAATGGCGCTCGCCGACCTGTATGCGTGGCGCTCGAGCTTCATGCTGAAGAGCGAATGGCAGCAGGCGTCCGACTGGGCGAAGACCGTCATCGATTCGTCGGGCGCTTGGGGACTGGGCCTGAACGACAACTACTTCAGCACCTTCCTGCCCACGAACAAGAGCAACCAAGAGATGATCTTCGTGATCAATAACTCGGGTGTGACGGATCGCACGAGCAACATCTTCCAGCTGTTCTACTATCCACGCGATTGGGGGCTCGACCAGGGGCAGGGTGGTGGCTGGGGCTTGATCCACCCGACCGACTGGTTCCTGAACAGCTATCTCCCCGGCGATTTCCGGGGGTCGCGAGGCCACGATGGCTACAAGTCGGATTCGGGCTTCGTCGCCGGCGGGTGCGGCCTCACCTTGTGCGCGGACCCGCTCGGGGACGGGCCGATGCCCTGGAAGTACCGCAAGAGCGACGGGGGTGACACCTGGTGGCTGGGAGACGTGGACGTCCCGTTGTACCGCTATGCCGAGGCGATCCTGATCTACGCCGAAGCACAGAACGAGCTGAACAACGCCGCCGTCGCAGTGCAGCACTTGAACATGATCCGCGCCCGCGCGCGCAAGGGGACCGGTGCTCAGACGCGGACCGAGCCGCACGATTACGGCACCGCAGGCGAGCCGATGGACCAAGTGTCGGTGCGCGAAGCGATCTACATGGAGCGGGCCTGGGAGTTCGCGTTCGAGGCGAAGCGCTGGTTCGACCTGGTGCGGCGGGACTCGGAGGAGCCGAACTACTGGGCTACCCAGCTACATCTACACGATCCCAACTCCGAGAAGCTGGGGGCGACCTCGGGGCAGACCTACAAGAAGCGGTGGCCGATTCCCCAGACCCAGATCACCGCCAATCCGGCGTTGTGCCAGAACCCGGGGTACGGCGGGACGGCATGCCCGCCCGGGGTGACGTTTCCCTGATCCAGCAAGCGAACGCCAGCGAATCCCTCGGTATGAACGGCCCGCCTTCCCGGCGGGCCGCTCTGTTTCCATCACCGACGTGCGGGTTTCTGCTCGAACACTATATTGGTGTTGCGTTCACGCATCACGCCCGAAAGGAACCCGACCGCCCGGCCGAGTGTTCGAGGGAGCCTGACCCACGCCAGGAGGAGCCATGAGGCGAGCGATCTGCTACGGGCTTGCCGCCGCGCTGGCCGCCGGTTGCGGACCCACGTCGCAGCGATTGGAGAGGCCGGCACCCCAGGACGAAGTCTCCGTCGGCTACGGAACTCAGAACAGGCACGACGTCACCGGAGCGGTGACGTCCGTTTCTCCCACCGAGGCGGAGACACGCGTCCCGCGGATCGAACAGCTCTTGCAGGGCCGCGTGCCGGGTCTGGAGGTGCTGCCGCTGCGGGATGGGACCTACACGCTCCGGATCCGGGGCTCGCAGGCTCTGCGCGGGACCATCGCGGAGGACGAGCCCCTCCTGGTCATCGACGACGTCCCGGTCCTCGCGGGTGCCATCGGCCAGATGCTCGCTGGCCTGGCACCGAGTGACATTCAGCGGATCGACGTCCTCAAAGACGCCTCGGCGACCGCCGTCTACGGTTTGCGCGGCGGAAACGGCGTCATCATCATCACGACGAAGCGGGCCCGGTAGCCTTACAGCCGGGCCGGGGGGGTGAGCGGCGGAGCCGTCACCGGCGCTTCCGGCTCGGGAGTGAAATCCTCACCGGGGTTCACGAACAGGTCCTGCTCGAAGCGGTACTGCTTGTCGTACAGCTGGCGGTAGCGGCCGTGTTTCGCCAGCAACCCGGCGTGCGTGCCGCGCTCGACGATCTCGCCTCCCTCCATCACGAGGATCTGGTCCGCGCTGCGAATGGTCGAGAGACGGTGCGCGATCACGAAGGTCGTGCGGCCACGCCGCAGGGTGCGCAGCCCGTCCTGGATGGCCGCCTCGCTCTCCGAGTCGAGGCTCGAGGTGGCCTCGTCCAGGATCAGGATGCGCGGATCGGCGAGAATCGCGCGCGCGATCGAAACCCGCTGGCGCTCGCCACCCGACAGCTTGACGCCTCGTTCCCCCACCACCGTGTCGTAGCCCTTCTCGAAGCGGCGCACGAACTCATCGCAATGGGCGATGCGCGCCGCCTCCTCGATATCGTCGCGGGTCGCGTGCGGCCGGGCGAACGCGATGTTCTCCGCGATCGTGCCGTCGAACAAGAAGTTGTCCTGGAGGACGACGCCGAGCTGGCGGCGATAGTCGGCGAGCCGCAGGGTGGCGAGATCGCGACCGTCCACGAAGATGCGCCCGGATTTCGGGCGATTGAAGGTGAGCACGAGATTGATCAGCGTGCTCTTCCCCGCCCCCGAGGAGCCGACCAGCGCCGTGGTGGAGCCCGTCGCCGCGTGGAACGAGACGTGCTTCAACACCTCCGCCCCGGGCACGTATTCGAAGCTCACGTTCTCGAACGCGACGTCGCCGGCCACCTCGGCGAGCGGCGTGCGCGCGCCGTCCTCGGCGTCCTCGGTGACGAGCCGGCGGATCTCGCGGATCCGGTCCAGCCCCGCGAACGCCTCGGTGATCTGCGTGCCGATGGAGGCGATGTTGATGAGCGGTAGGGCGACGAGACCGATGAAGACGCCGTACATGAAGAAATCCCCCAGCGTCATTGCGCCGGAGAGGATGGCATGCCCGCCTTCGAGGATCATCAGGATCCCGATCGCGCCGATGATGATCGTCGCGAAGGCGCCGACGGCCGAGATCCCCGTCATGGTGGTGGCGATGTTGCGGAACAGCGTGTTGGCCCCACGGGTGAAGACCAGCCGCTCGCTCCGCTCCGCGCGGTACGCCTTGACGATCCGGATGCCGCCCAGCGTCTCGCCCAGCCTGCCGGTCACCTCGGCGTTGAGCTTGGCGCGGTCGCGAAACAGCGGCCGCAGCCTGGTGAACGCGTACGCCATCCCCCCGCCGAAGCAGGCGAGGATGAGGATGGCGATCAACGTGAGCCGCCAGTTGAGGTAGAACAGTACGCCCAGCGCCAGCGCCGCCGTCACCAGGCCGCCCACGAGCTGCACCAGGCCGGTGCCGACGAGGTTCCGGATGCCCTCGGCGTCGTTCATGATCCGCGAGATCAGAATCCCGCTCTTGGTCGAGTCGAAGTAGCTGATGGGCAGGCGGAGGACGTAGGCTTGCACGGTGCGCCGCATGTCGGTAATGGCGCGCTGGGCGGCCACGCCGAGGATCTGCGACAGGCCGAAACCGGTGATGGCCTGCACGACCGTGGCGCCGCCGGCCGCGAGCGCGAGCGGCAGCAGCAGCTCGGGGTGGTGCTGGTTGATCACCCGGTCGATCACCCACTTGGAGGAGGAGGGCAGAACGAGGCCGGCGAGCCGGTTCACGAGCAGCAGCGCGAGCCCCAGCCCGAGACGGCCACGATGGGCGTACACGAGGGCCCGCGCCTCCTGCCAGGCACCGGGGGTGATGGTCTTCTTGGCGGGTCGGGTAGGGGCGTCGGCCATGGGAGTCAGAGCAATCTAAACGGGCCGGGGAAAGAAGAAAGTACTTGACAGAGTCAAGTATCTCGCGGACATTGACTCCATGGCGGTGCGTGACCTGGAGCAGCGGGTGGAGGCGGCCCGCCGCTTCAACCGGTTCTATACTCGGAAGATCGGTGTGCTGCACGAAGCGGCGTACCGGAGCCCGTTCTCGCTGACACAGGTGCGCGTCCTGTACGAGCTCGCCCACCGCGACACGCCGACGGCGACGGCGCTGGGCCGCGAGCTGGGGCTCGACCCCGGCTACCTCAGTCGCATCCTGCGCGGGTTCGAGCGGCGCGGGCTGGTCCTCAAGACCCGCTCCGCGTCGGACGGGCGGCAGAGCCACCTCTCCCTCACGGCGCAGGGCCGGAAGGTGTTCGCGCCGCTCAATGCCCGCTCGCACGACGACGTGGCCGCGATGCTCGCCGGCCTCTCCCCGGCGGCGCAGGGTCGCGTGGTCGGCGCGATGCACACCATCGAACGGTTGCTCGGGGACGGCGCGGAGGCTCCGGCCTCCTATATGCTTCGGCCACCACAGCCCGGCGACTTGGGCTGGGTCGTGCACCGGCACGGCGCCGTGTACGCCCAGGAATACGGCTATGACCAGCGGTTCGAGGCGCTCGTCGCCGAGATCGTGGCACAGTTCGTCCGGCAGTACGACGCAAAACGAGAGCGCTGCTGGATCGCGGAGCAGGACGGCGAGGTGGTGGGCTCGGTATTCCTCGTCGAGCGATCGAAGACCGTGGCCCAGCTGCGCCTGCTGCTGGTGGAGCCCACGGCGCGTGGGGCGGGCCTCGGGACCCGGCTGGTGGGTGAGTGCGTGCGCTTCGCCCGCCAGGCGGGCTACCGCACGGTCACGCTCTGGACGCAGAGCGAGCTGCGCGCGGCCCGGCGCCTGTACCAGGCGGCGGGCTTCCGGGTCGTGCGCAAAGAGAAGAACCACAGCTTCGGCAAGGACCTCGTCTCGGAAACCTGGGCGCTGGGTCTGTGACGTCGTCGGGGCCCTTCAAAGATCACTTCTCCGACGTGGCGGGCGCTTACGCGGTGCATCGCCCATCCTACCCCGCCGCGCTGGGCGACTTCCTGGCGCGACTCGCGCCCGCGACGCGCCTCGCGTGGGACGCGGGTTGCGGCTCCGGACAGTTGTCGGTGCTCCTGGCCGGCGTCTTTGAGCAGGTAGTGGCCACCGACGCGAGTGCCGAGCAGATCGTGCGGGCTGCGTCGCACCCCAAGGTGGAGTACCGTTGCGCCCGCGCCGAGGCAAGCGGGCTCCCGGAGCGCGTGGCGGACCTCGCGACGGCGGCGCAGGCCGCCCACTGGTTCGACCTCCCGGCGTACTTCGCCGAGGTGCGGCGCGTGACCCGGCCCGGCGGGGTCGTCGCCCTGATCAGCTACGGCGTGGTCACGCTAGACGCGGATCTGGATGCGGTCATCCGTCCGTTCTACCGGGACGTCCTGGCCTCGTACTGGCCGCCCGAGCGCCGCCACGTGGACGAGGGTTACCGCTCCTTGCCGTTTCCGTTCCGGGAGCTCGACACGCCCGCGTTCGAGATCCGGCTCGAGTGGCGGCTCGAGGACCTCCTCGGCTACGTGGGGACCTGGTCCGCCGTGTGGGCGCTCGAGCGGGCGGAAGGGCAGGGCCCCTTCGCGTCGTTCCGCCGCGGGCTCGAGGCGGTGTGGCGACCGGCCACGGCGGTCCGCACCGTGCGCTGGCCCCTGGCCCTGCGCGTGGGGCGCGTGTGAGCCGCTAGAGGCCGCTCACGAAACGCAGCAGGGCCGCGCGCTCTTGCAGCGACAACCCCAGGAACCGGTCGCGCGCACCGGCAGCCTCGCCGGCGTGGAGCTCGATCGCCGCTTCAATCGAAGGGGCGCGGCCGTCGTGCAGGAAGACCTCCTTGAAGTGCACTCCCATCAGCGGTTCGGTGCGGAACTCCGCAGGCTCTGCCTGGCCTAGACAGATGTCCGCCAACTCCGGGCCCATGTCGTGGAGGAGCAGGTCGGTGTAGGCGGAGACCGTCGTGTTGCTCAGCGCGCGCACCGGGTTGGGACCGGTGCGGAGCAGCGGCACGTGGCAGCCGGTGCATCCGACCTGCGCGAACAGCTTGCGACCCTGCAGCTCGACGAACGAGCTCAACGTCGGCCCTGGCGGCGCGAGGAGCTTTACGAACGCGTCCGTGGCGTCGATGCCCGCCTGCCCGAGCTCGGGGTCGGGAGCGGGATCGACCCCCGCGGGGAGGGGAGTGTCCCTGATCGTCTGCTCGTGTGGCTCCGGCGGGCTGGTGATCCCCATCTCGTTGATGAAGGCGCCGCTCGTGAACTCGCGCAGCGTCGCGATTTGTGCCTTCCGGCCGAAACGACCCAGGCGGCCATCTGGCAAACGGTTGGGGCGCCCCGAAATGCCGTCACCGTTGCGGTCGTCGGGGTCGGCCAACGCCACGAGCTCCGAGTCGGGGACGGCGTCCAGCAGCCCGAACCCGAGCAGGCTGGGCGTGGTCCGCCGCCCCACCGCGGTGGCCTCTGGCGGCACCGGCTCCTTGTCGATCCCGAGCACCGCGTGCAGCGCGGCGGTCATGCTGTCCTGGATGACCGGCCCCCCGATGCGTCCCAGGTCGTCACACACGCCACCATGGTACGCCGTCGCGTGCGTCTCCACTTCGTCGCCGACGCCGCCCACGACGGGAGCCTCGTGGCACTCGGCGCAGGAGCTGGCGTTGAAGAGCGGCCCCAACCCCGTCGCCGGTGTGAACGTGGTTTGAAATACCGCGCTGCCCTGCCTGAACCCGTGCTGTTGACTGGCGGTCAGCAGCGGCAGAGGACCACCCAGGGGGTGCCCGAGGCTGTCACCCGCCGCATCGGTCCGGGGGGAGGCCAGCGGCTCGCAGGCCGTGACTGTGGCGAACAGCAGAATCGAAATGCGGCTGCGGGGGGACATGGGAGCCCCTTTCGCTGGCAGCCGTGCGCCACGATGTCGCAGTCTCGATTCGGCGGAAAACGGACTCTAGGGCGGCGAGCGTGACCCACGCTTGGTGTACGTCATCGCCGGGCTACGAGAACGATGCCGCGGGGAGGAAGCGCAGACCGTGACCGGCCCCACGATGGGGTCGGTCGGATGTGTCGGGCAAGCGGCCGACACCTGACCAGCGCCGCGGGTCGCGTGCCGCTAAGGTGTCGGCTGCTTCGTCACCGCCGCCTGGAACAACGGGAGATACCGGCCGTACCCCTCCGCCTCGAGGCGGTCGACCGGAATGAATCGGAGTGCCGCCGAGTTCATACAGTAGCGCAGTCCCGACGGCGCAGGCCCGTCGTCGAACACGTGGCCCAGATGAGAGTCGGCGTGGGCGGACCGGATTTCGGTACGTACCGCGAAGAGCGACCGATCCACCCGCTCACGGACATTGCCCGCCTCGAGGGGTTTGGTGAAGCTGGGCCACCCCGTGCGCGAGTCGAACTTGTCGAGCGAGCTGAAGAGCGGCTCGCCGGACACGACGTCCACGTAGATCCCTGCTTGATGGTTGTCCCAGTACTCGTTGTGAAACGGGGGCTCGGTAGCCGCGTGCTGGGTCACCTCGTACTGCTGCGGCGCGAGCGTGCGACGCAAGTCGGCGTCGCTTGGCTTGTGGAAGGTCATCGGGTTCCATCCTTTCGAGCTACTCTGGGCGCTCGCGCCCTGGGCAACGGCGGCGAGGGCGAGCGCGAGCCCCAGGGTGCGGCTAATGCGGGGCACTATTTCACCGTGAAGCGCACCGTGTCGACCACGAGCGGCTTCAGCGGGATGTGCTTCCAATTCGCCACGACCGCGATCACCCGGTGCGGCCCCGGTTTGAGAGAGTCCAGCACGAACTCGGTCTGCCCCCGGCCGAGGTGGAGGATCCCGGTCACACCTCGCGGAATCGTGTCGTCCACGGGCGTGAGGTCGTGATCGACGAACAGGTGATGATGTCCCGTTCCGGGTCGCTCCACGGTGGCAGGGACGATCTCTACGCCGGTCGCCTCGAGGACGACCTTCACCGGCGCGCTGACCGTGGCCCCGTTCGCGGGCGCTACGATTTTCACCTTGGCGTGGCCGGCCTGCGCCGCCGCGGCGGCCGGCAGTAAAAGGACAGCCCCGAGCACGAGGCTGGGAATCAGGGGTCTCACGTGGTTCGCCTCCTGTTGAGCGTGGATATCCGCCCTGGTAATTAGACCCGGGGATGAGGCTGACACAAGGTACGTACGTCTCTTGACGGACCCGTGCCGAGGCGGTAACTCCGGGTCATGCTTCCCGACCACATCGCCGCCGCCGTGCGCCATCACTGGTGGCTGTTCCTGCTGCGGGGCGTGGCGGGCGTGGCGTTCGGCGTGCTCACCCTGCTGTGGCCGGGCGCGACGCTGGTGGTCCTCATGGCGTTCATCGCCGCATATGCGCTCGTCGACGGCATCGTCGCACTGGTCTATGCCTTCCGGCTTCGCCCGCTGTTCGACCGCTGGTGGATGCTGCTCATCCAGGGCGTGATCAGCGCCGCGTTCGGGGTGCTCGCCATCTTCAACCCCGGTCTGTCGGTCGCCTACATCGTCGTGTCCGTAGCCCTGTGGATGCTCGTTGCAGGGCTAGTGCAGCTCCTGCTGGCACGGGTGCAGAAGACGATGGGCGGTTCGGGCCGCTGGAGTATGGTCGGCGGAATCCTGAGCCTGGCGCTGGCGGTGGCGGCGGTAGTGTATCCCCGGGTCACGGTGGCGGCAGTGCTGGTGCTGATCGCGTGGTTCGCGCTGGCCGTGGGCGTCGTGCAGCTCGTCGTGGCGTTCCGGGTCCGGTCGATCGTCAAGGCGGCCGCGGTAGTCTGAGCCGTTTGAGGTACAGTCCCCTCCTGGTTGCCCTCTCCACGTTGGTCACCGTCGTGGTGGTATGGTCGCGTCCCGCTGGCGCTCAGGCGCCTCCGGCTCGACTGGATGAGAGGGTCCGGAGCACCACCGATACGTCGCAAACATTCGCGCTGTACCTCCCGCCGGGGTACACGGCCGAGCGGCGCTGGCCGGTCCTGTTCGTGCTCGATCCGCGGGGGCGGGCCCTCCTCGGGCTCAAACGATTTCAAGATGGCGCCGCCCGCCTCGGCGTCGCCGAAAGCTCCAGGGTCGGCGGAGGAGATCATGGAGCCCGTTCCAGAGCCGCTCGCGGGATGACCGCGAACGGCCGTGCGCTGCCCGGCGCGGCCGCGGACGGGGTGCCATGTCGCCCGTACCGGGCCGGCCAGCACGCCAGGGCACTC
>Ga0209806_1000773_pt1 | contig 21794 bp, 22 predicted proteins | sample GraSoiAngelo_152_FD_186166 | JGI IMG/M metagenome (GOLD analysis project Ga0209806, IMG submission 186166) | Grasslands soil microbial communities from the Angelo Coastal Reserve, California, USA - 14_1009_12_30cm (SPAdes) (version 2) | ecosystem: Environmental > Terrestrial > Soil > Grasslands ... | reverse complement strand
CTCTCGCGCCTTCTCACCGAAGATCGCGCGCAGCAGGCGCTCCTCCGCCGAGAGCTCGGTCTCGCCCTTCGGCGTGATCTTGCCCACCAGGATGTCGCCTTGCTGGACCTCTGCCCCGATGTAGACGATGCCGCGCTCGTCGAGGTTGCGCAGCGCGTCGTCGGCGACGTTCGGAATGTCGCGGGTGATCTCTTCCGGACCGAGCTTCGTCTCGCGCGCCTCGGACTCGTACTCCTCGATGTGGATCGAGGTGTACAGGTCTTCCTTGACCACGCGCTCCGAGAGCAAGATCGCGTCCTCGAAGTTGTAGCCCTCCCACGGCATGAAGGCGACCAGCACGTTCCGGCCGAGCGCCATCTCGCCGTTGTCGATCGCCGGACCATCGGCCAGGATGTCTCCCCTCTCGACGTGCTGTCCGGGCTTCACGACCGCGCGGTGGTTCAGGCACGTGCCCTGGTTGGACCGCGCGAACTTCTGCAGCGGGTAGTGGTGGTCGGCGCCGCCGGCGTCCGGCTTGACCACGATCTCGAACACGGGGGTCGCGTGGACCGCCTTCAGCTCCTTCGGGTTGGCGATGTCGGTGACCGTCCCGGCGACGTCCGCCACGATCATCTCGCCCGAGTCCTTCGCGGCGTAGTACTCCACGCCGGTGCCGACGAGCGGCGCGTCGGTGACGAGCAGGGGCACAGCCTGGCGCTGCATGTTGGCGCCCATCAGGGCGCGGCCGGCGTCGTCGTGCTCGAGGAAGGGGATCATGGCCGTGGCCACCGACACGATCTGCTTCGGCGACACGTCCATGTACTGAATGTTCTGGATCTCTTCGATCTTGAAGTCGCCGCGCGCACGCGCGGGCACGCGCTGGTCGACAAACGTGCTGTCCGGGGTCAGGGCGGCGTTCGCCTGCGCGATGCCGTACATGTCCTCCTCGTCGGCCGAGAGGAACTCGACCTCGTCGGAGACCCAGGGCACGATGTCGATCGAGCCGACGCGGGCCTTGAGCAGCTTCTGCACGGCCTTGGCGTCGAGCGCCTCGTGCGCGGCCATCACCTCGCCGCCCTTCGCGTCGACTGCGGCACGGCGCAGCGTGCGGCCCTCGAGCTTGGGCGCGATCTCTTCGTTGAGGGACACGCGGTTGTACACGCGGCGGAACGGGGTCTCTATGAACCCGAACTCGTTCACCTTGGCGTACGTCGCCAGGTTGCCGATCAGTCCGATGTTCGGACCTTCCGGGGTCTCGATCGGGCAGATGCGGCCGTAGTGGCTGTGGTGCACGTCGCGGACGTCGAACCCGGCCCGCTCGCGGGACAGGCCGCCAGGACCGAGCGCCGACAGGCGGCGCTTGTGCGTCAGCTCGGACAGCGGGTTGTGCTGGTCCATGAACTGCGAAAGCTGGCTGGAGCCGAAGAACTCCTTGATCGCCGCGACCACGGGGCGCGCGTTGATCAGCGAAGCCGACGTGACCGTGTGCGGGTCACTGATCGTCATTCGCTCCTTGATGATTCGCTCCATGCGGATCAGTCCCATGCGGAACTGGTTCTGCAGCAGCTCGCCGACCGCGCGCACCCGGCGGTTGCCGAGGTGGTCGATATCGTCGGGGATCTGCTTCTCGCGCGGCGAGTTGTTGAGCTCGATCAGCTTGCGGAGGAAGGCGATGAAGTCGCCCTTCTCGAGGATCCGCAGCTCGCGCTGGCGGACGCGCTCGAGGATGTCCTCCTCGTCCCGGCCGAGGCGCTTGTCGACCTTGTAGCGGCCGACGCGACCGAGGTCGAAGCGGCGAGGATTGAAGAACAGCGACTGCAGCAGGTTGCGCGCGTTGTCCACGGACGGGGGGTCGCCCGGCCGGACGCGGCGGTACAGCTCGAGCAGGGCGTCCTCTGTCTTGTTTGTTGTGTCCTTGTCGAGGGTCGACTCCATATAGCGGTGCTCAGGGTTGTTGTCGACGTCTCCGAACATCTCCATGAGCGCGCGCTTCTGGGCCTCGCGGTCGTTCTCGGTGCCCTTGAGCTGCGGCAGCTCCAGGGCCTTGAGCAGGACGGTCACGGGCACCTTGCGCTTGCGGTCGATCTTGACCGTCAGCAGGTCCTTGGCGGAGGTCTCGATCTCGAGCCACGCGCCGCGGTTCGGGATGAGCTTGGCGCCAAAAAGCTTGCGGCCCGTGTTCGGGTCCTCGGCGGCGGTGAAGTACACGCCGGGCGAGCGGACGAGCTGCGATACGACGACGCGCTCGGTGCCGTTGACGATGAACGTGCCCTCGTCGGTCATCATGGCGAAGTCGCCCATGTAGACCTCGGACTCCTTGATCTCCCCCGTCTCTTTAATGGTGAGGCGGGTCCGGATCCGGAGCGGCGCCGCATACGTCATGTCGCGGTTGCGGCACTCCTCGACTGAGAACTTCGGCTGGCCGAACTCATAGTCAAGGAACTTGAGCTCGAAGTTCTTGCCGGTGTAGTCGGTGATCGGGTTGATTTCGTCGAACAGCTCACGCAGGCCCTCGGTCCTGAACCACTTGAACGACTCGAGCTGGGTGGCGATCAGGTCCTTCAGCTCGACGAGGTTCGGGATGCGGCCATAGCTAAGACGCGCGGGGGCTCTCATCTCTGAGATCAATTCGGTACTCCTTCCAGGAAAAAGGGCGCGCTCAGCTAAAGGGATGGGTGAGCGGCCGAAACGTGCACGAACGGCCAGTATACGAGAAATACGCCCCGCGTGGGAACGTTTCATTTAGACCAGGCTTAGCGGGCACCTGGCCGAGGTTTCCGGGCACTATACCACCCCCGGACCGGCAAGTCCTCCCCATTTATGGGGAGGTGGCTCTTCCCCACGCAGTGGGGAAGTACCGCCGCTTGCGGCGGGGATGGGGCGGCGCCGGAGGGGCTGGAGTTAGCCTGTTCTGGTGCCCGATTGGTCGGCCTTGAGGGCCGAATTTCCCCTCCTCGGCCGCTACATCTACCTCAACGCCTGCTCGCTCGGGCCGCTCCCCCGGCGGGGCAAGGCGGCGCTGGCCCGGTACGGCCAGGACTGGGATGAGCAGGGCACGCCGGTCTGGTACTCGACCTGGCTGCCTCTACTCGAGCGATTTCGGGAGCGGGTCGGCGAGCTGCTTCGGGCGCCGGCGGGCTCGACCGCGATCGCCCCGTCCGTCTCGGTGGCCCTCACCACCCTGGCCACAGGCCTGCCGCTGCCTGAAGGCCGGCGCAAGGTTCTCATCGGCGAATTGGACTTCCCGACCATCGGCCACCAGTGGCTGTCGAGGCCGGACTTCGAGGTGGAGTTCGTGCCGAGCCACGACGGCATGACGATCCCGCCCGAAGCCTTCGCCGAGAGGATCGACTCCCAGACCGCCCTGGTGGCTACGACCCATCTCTTCTACACGACAGGCTACCTGCAGGACGTGCGGGCGATCGCCGATGCCGCCCACGCCGCGGGCGCGCTGTGCGTCATCGACGGCTACCAGACGTGCGGCTGCGTGCCGCTCGACGTCGAGGCAATGGGCTGCGACGCCTTCGTCGGCGGGTGTCTCAAGTGGCTCAGCGGCGGCCCGGGCAATGCCTTTCTATACGTCCGGCCGGAGCTGATCCCCCGAGTCCGGCCCCAAGGCACGGGCTGGTTCGCGACTCGCGTCCCCTTCTCTTTCACCTTGCAGGAGCTCGACTTCGCCGACGACGCCCGCCGCCTGGAGACGGGGACGTGGGCGATGGCCTGCCACTACGCAGGGCTTGCCGGCCTGGAGCTGATCCTCGAGGTCGGGGTCGCGAACATCCAGGAAAGGCTGCGCGACCTGACCGACCGGATCCTCGAGCGCTGTGATGCGGCCGGCGTCAAGACCTTCACCCCTCGCGCGCGCGAGGGCCGCTGCGGCATCGTGACCCTGGAGTCCGAGCACCCCGAGGAGGTGGAGGCGAAGCTGCACGCGGAGGGCGTGATCGTCGATTCGCGCCCCGGCCGGATCCGGCTTTCACCCCACTGGTGCGTCACGGAGGAGGAGCTTGACCGCGGCATGGACCTGGTCCTCCACCACATCGGATCCAAGTCCCGATCAAGTTAGTAATTCCTCGCGTTCTGTGCAAAACGCACCACTCACCTCGCACGAAAGGAGCTTTCTGCGCAAGAGGCGCGTAATTGGATGAGCCTGGGCCTGCCGGCACAAATCCGAGCCGGCCTCTTCGACCTGGACGGCGTGGTCACCCAGACCGCGAAGGTCCACGCCCAGGCCTGGAAGCAGGTGTTAGACGAATTTCTAAAAACCAAGGGCCAGTCCCCGTTCGACGCGATCCACGACTACGACCAGTACGTCGACGGCAAACCCCGAGACGACGGCGTCCGCGACTTCCTCGCCTCGCGCCACATCACAGTCCCCGAAGGCACCATCGAAGAGATCGCCAGCCGGAAAGACCACCTCTTCCTCGACCTCATCCATCACGACGGCGTTCAGACCTACAACGGCTCGATCCGCTACCTCCACGCCGCCCAGGCGGCCGGCCTGAAGCTCGCCGTCGTCTCCTCCAGCCGTCATACGACCGAGGTCCTGACCGCCGCCAGGCTCAACAAGACCTTCGACGCCCAGGTCGATGGCATCGTCGCCGAGCGCGAGCACCTCGCGGGCAAGCCCGCGCCCGACACCTACCTCATGGCCGCGCGCCTCCTGCAGGTAGAAGCCAGTCAAGCCGCCGTCTACGAGGACGCATTGGCCGGTGTCCAGGCCGGCCGGGCCGGTGGCTTTGGGCTCGTGGTGGGCATCGACCGCGCCGGCCAGGCCGACGCTCTGTACGCTCATGGCGCGGACATCGTGGTCAAAGACCTCGCCGAGTTGCTGACTGAATGATGTGATCGAGCAAGACCACTTCACATGCGAGCCATGGACCGTCCGCGAGACACGGCTGGACCTCAACCGGCTCGGCCAGTCCGAGTCGATCTTCGCGCTCTCCAACGGACACATCGGATGGCGCGCCAACCTCGACGAAGGCGAGCCTCACGCCACCCCGGGCACATATCTGAACGCGGTCTTCGAGGAGGTGCCCCTCCCCTACGCCGAGGCCGCGTACGGCTATCCCGAGGCGGGACAGACGCTGGTCAACGTAACCGACGGCAAGATCATCCGGCTGCTTGTCGAAGATGAGCCGTTCGATGTCCGCTACGGCAAGCTCATCTCCCACCAGCGAGTGCTCGACCTCAAGTCCGGCCTCCTGACGCGCACCGCCGAATGGGAGTCGCCCGCGCACCGCACCGTCCGCGTGCGCTCGACTCGTCTGGTGTCCCTGAGACACCGCGCGCTGGCGGCCGTGCTCTACGAGGTCGAGCCGATCGATGGGGAGGTCGAGCTGGTGATCCAATCGGAGCTGGTCGCCAACGAGCCTGTCCCCGCCGCGGCCCGCGGAGACCCACGCGCGTCCGAGGTGATCGAAAGCCCGCTCACAGCTGAGCTGTCGGCAACGAGCGAGCGCGGGGCGGTGCTGATCCACTCGACCAAGCGCAGCCGGCTCCGAGTCGCGACCGCGATGGAGCACGTCGTGCGGGGGCCGCGCGAGACCGAGGTCAAGAGCGAGAGCGAGGCAGACCACGCCCGCTTCACGGTTACGTCCAGGGTCAAGCCTGGCCAGCGGCTCAGGCTGGTGAAGTTCGTCGCGTACGGCTGGTCGAGCTTGCGGTCGGTGCCGGCTCTGCGCTCGCAGGTCGAAGGCGCGCTCGCCGAAGCGGTCGAGCACGGATGGAACGGCCTTGCGGCTGCCCAGCGCCGGTACCTGGACAGCTTCTGGTCGCGCTCGGATGTCGAGCTCGACGGTGACGACGAGGTCCAGCAGGGTATCCGCTTTGCGATGTTCCACGTCCTGCAGTCGGCCGCGCGCGCCGAGCAGCGCGCGATTCCCGCCAAGGGACTGACCGGACCGGGCTACGACGGCCACACCTTCTGGGATATGGAGACCTTCGTCCTGCCGGTCCTCACCTACACGGCTCCCGAGTGTGTCGCGGACGCCCTGCGCTGGCGGCACTCGATCCTCGACCTCGCGCGCGCCCGCGCCCGGGACCTCGGCTTGAAAGGCGCCGCCTTTCCGTGGCGGACAATCCGCGGCGAGGAATGCTCGGGCTACTGGCCCGCATCGACGGCCGCGTTTCATGTCAACGCGGACATCGCCGACGCCGTCTTGCGCTATGTCAGCGCGACCGGCGACATGCGCTTCGAGCAGGGCTGCGGCGCCGAGCTGCTCATCGAAACAGCAAGGTTGTGGGCGTCGGTCGGCCATCACGACCGCGGCGGAGAGTTTCGCATCGACGGGGTGACCGGGCCCGACGAGTACAGCGCGGTGGCCGACAACAACCTCTATACGAACCTGATGGCGCAGCGAAACCTCAACGCGGCCGCGGACGCAGCCGCGCGCAACAGGTCAGTCGCCAGGCGTTTGAAGGTCACCGCGGCGGAGGTCAAGGCCTGGAGGAAAGCTGCGGCAAAGGTCTACATCCCATACGAGCCGGAGCTGCGCATCCACAAGCAGGCGAGCCAGTTCACCGACCACGAGCTATGGGACTTCGCGCACACGAGGCCCGACCAGTACCCTCTGTTCCTCCACTTCCCTTACTTCGACCTCTACCGCAAGCAGGTGGTCAAGCAGGCCGACCTCGTCCTGGCGATGCACGTGCGAGGGGACGCCTTCACCGCCGATGAGAAGGCGCGCAACTTTGCTTATTACGAGGCGATCACCGTTCGGGACTCATCGCTGTCGTCCTGCACGCAGGCCGTCATCGCGGCCGAGGTCGGCCACGTGCGTCTCGCGCACGACTACCTGGCCGAAGCGGCGTTGATGGACCTGGACGACCTCGAGCGCAACGTGCGCGATGGCGTGCACATGGGTTCGGCGGCGGGCGCCTGGATTGCCGCCGTCCAGGGTCTCGGCGGGATGCGACACCATGGTGATTCGCTAGGTTTCAGCCCGCGATTGCCGGCCGCGATTCGCAAGCTGACCTTCAGGGTCACTTTCCTCGGCAGGCTGCTCAAAGTGAGCGTCGACCACCGGCGCGTCATCTACACGCTCGTGCGCGGCCGGCCGCTGCGCTTCGACCACCACGGCCAGCCGGTCCGAGTCGGTCCCGGCCGCGCGGTGACGAGGCCGATCCCCCGCGTCACCGCACCGCCCGAACCCAAGCAGCCCGCCGGCCGCGAGCCGGCGCGCCGCGGTAAGTCGTCTACCGCTGGGGCCCCCGCGCCAAAGGCGCGGGAGGGCGCCCCGCGTCAGCTCCGGTCTACTTCAGCTCCGCCGTCGCGCCGGCTTCCTTCAGCCGGGCGACTGCCTTCTCGGCGTCGGCCTTCGCAACGTTCTCGAGCACCGGCTTAGGCGCCGCGTCGACAAGGTCCTTCGCCTCCTTCAGGCCGAGCTGGGTCAGCTCGCGGACCGCCTTGATCACATTGATCTTGCTGTCGCCGACCGCGGTTAGCGTGACGGTGAACTCCGTCTGCTCCTCTTCCGGTGCCGCCGCCTCGCCGCCCGCCGCGGGTCCGGCCACCGCGGCCACAGCCACCGGGGCCGCCGCCTTGATGCCGAACTCGTCCTCGATTGCCTTCACTGCCTCGACGACATCGAGGATGCTCCAGTCTTTGAGCGCCTCAACGAACTCTTTCGGGGTGATCTTCGTAGCCGCCATTTACGCCGCCTCCAGTTTTGTCTTGTACGCGTTCAGCACTCCGAGGAGCTGCTGATGCGGTGTTTGCATGATCGCGACCAGCTGACCGACGGGTGTTTGCAGGGTGCCCAGGAGCTGGGCGAGCAGGACTTCGCGAGACGGCAGATCGGCCAGCTGCTTGACCTGGTCCGGCGAGAAGACGCGGCCCTCGACGAGACCACCCTTGACGTCCAGCTTCAGGCGGCTCGTGCGAACCCATTCGTTGATGAGCTTGGCCGGGGTTGCGAGGTCGTCGTATCCGAACGCGATCGCCACCGGGCCCTCGAGCTCTTTCTGCAGCGCTGGCACACCGGCCGCTTCGGCCGCGCGCCGGGCCAACGTGTTCTTGACGACGCGGTACTCGACGTCGCCGGTGCGGAGCTTGCCGCGCAGATCCTGGATCTGGCCGACGGTCAGGCCGCGATAGTCGGTGAGGACCGCAACCTTGGCCTTCTTCAGCTTCTCCGTCAGCAGGTCGACCTGCTCGGCCTTCTGTTCTTTACGCGCTCTCGGCAAATGAAAAATCCTCCCTGCCCACATCAAGGTTCCAAGGCAGGAAGGATCGATGTCCTTCACTTAAGAGTTGCCTCGGTAGGAAATTAAGCTCGCTCTCGCGAGCACCTACGGTCTAGGGCAGGCTGCAGATTATACGCGGGACTTTTCCCAGTCCTCGCGCATGAGCTCGGTCAGGACCAGGTCCCGCCACTCGCCTTCGACGAACTGGTCGCGCTGCCAACGCCCTATCTCGTGGTATCCCGCGGCAGCCTGGGCACGAGCGCTGGCCACATTGCCATCGATGTACCCGGACTTGAGCTTGCGCAGCGGCAGGTGGGTGAAAGCAAACGTCGCGCGAATCTGCATGAGCTCGCGGGCCAGGCCTTTGCCCCAGACCGCCTTATCTCCGATGATCGTGCCGGTCATTCCGGAGCCGTTCTTCCAGTCGATCTGAGCGATGGCGGTGGTGCCGACCGGTTGACCCTGAAACTCGACCACCCACTGGATGGCGTTCGGGTCTTTGGCGAGGTTCTCGAGGAAAGTGTTCTCCTCTCCGATGGACGGCGGATTGCGCCGCATGATGAAGCGGGTCACCTCGAGGTCTTCGAACCAGGTGATCATTACGGCGGCGTCCTCAGGCTTTGGCGGACGCAACCTGACGAGCTTGCCCTCGATGACCGGCCCGTACATGGCCGGAAAAGACTAGCCCGCGACGGAGAGCTTGGCGGCTTCCCTCACGTCGACCGGGACCGACGGACCCTGCGTCGACACCAGGTAGAAGCTCCGCAGGTACTGGCCCTTGGAAGTCGCCGGCTTGTTACGGATGAGCGCGTCGACGAGGGTCGTGAGGTTCTGGTGCAGCTGCTTCTCATCGAACGAGACCTTGCCGATGGGCACATGGATGATCCCGAACTTGTCCGTCCGGAACTCGACCTTGCCGCCCTTCGCCTCGGTCACCGCTCGCGCGACGTCGTTGGTCACCGTGCCCGACTTCGGGTTCGGCATCAAGCCCCGCGGGCCGAGGACCTTGCCGAGCGGTCCGACTTTCGACATGATGTCCGGCGTCGCGATCGCGGCGTCGAAATCGGTCCAACCCTCGGAGACCTTCTTGACGAGGTCATCGCCGCCGACGACGTCGGCGCCGGCGTCCTGCGCCTCGCGGGCTTTATCGCCGACGGCGAAGACAGCGACGCGCACCTTCTTGCCGGTGCCGTTCGGCAGCACGACCGATCCGCGCACCATCTGCTCCGCGTGCCGCGGGTCGACGCCGAGCCGGATGTGCGCCTCGACCGTCGCATCGAACTTCGAGATCGACGTCTCGCGGACCATCTGGCAGGCTCTCTCCGGGTCCAGGCCCCCATCGCCGTTGCTCGACAGCGCGGCTTCGACTTTCTTGGCCGCCTCGATGTACTTCTTGCCTCGTTTCTTGGGCACTACTCGATTACCTCTAGACCCATCGATCGCGCGGTGCCCTCGATCATCTTCATCGCGGCCTCGGTGTCGTACGCGTTGAGGTCCTTGCCTTTCGCGTCCACGATCTGCCGCACCTGCTGGCGCGTCACGTGTCCGATCTTCTCGCGGTTGGGCTTGGCCGAGCCCTTCTCGACTCCGGCCGCCCGCTTCAGCAGCTGGACCGCCGGCGGCGTCTTGAGCACGAACGAGAAGCTGCGGTCCTCGAAGATCGTGATCAGGGCGGGCACGACGTCACCGGCCTGCTGAGCGGTGCGCTCGTTGTAGGCCTTGGTGAATTCCATGATGTTGATGCCGTGCGGGCCAAGCGCGGTGCCGACAGGCGGCGCGGGCGTTGCCCTGCCGGCCTGCAGCTCGAGCTTGAGCACGGCGCGAACCTTTTTCTTACCCATTACCTATCTGTATGTCCGACTAGTGGACTTTCTCGACCTGCAGAAGGTCGAGCTCGACCGGCGTCTCTCGGCCGAACATGTTGACCAGCACTTTCAGCTTGCCCTTCTCCGGGTTGATCTCGTCGACCTTGCCGTGGAAGTCGGTGAACGGCCCGTCCACGACGCGCACGGACTCGCCCACCTGGAACTCGACGCGGATCTTCGGGGCTTCCTGCTTCATCTGCTTCTGGATCGCCCGCACCTCTTTTTCCTGGAGAGGCACCGGGCTGTTCGCCGAGCCGACAAAGCTCGTCACGCCCGGCGTGTTGCGGACGACGAACCACGACTCGTTCGACATCTTCATCCGGACCAGGATGTAGCCCGGGAAGATCCGCTTCTGGACGTGGCGGCGCTTGCCGTCTTTGATCTCGATCTCGTCCTCCATCGGGACGAGCACCTGGAGGATCTTGTCCTGCATGTCCATCGACTCGATCCTCTTCTCGAGGTTCTTCTTGACCTTCTCCTCATGTCCGGAGTAGGCATGGACGACGTACCACTGGGCCTCGTCCTCAGGCGTGGTTTGGGTCCGCTCTACAGCCATCAGTGGATCCCGTTGTTGTAGAGGGTGCGCTTGGCGATCTCGCCGAGCAGGTAGTCGGTGCCGCCGATGAAGATGCCGAGGATGATCACGGTGAAGATCACCACCAGCGTGTAGCGGTACAGCTCGCCGCCGGTCGGCCAGACGACCTTGCGCAGCTCGTCATAGACGTCGCGCAGGAACTGGGCGATGCCAGGCTGCTGGGCTCTCGGCTCTTCGCGCTTTCGTGCTGTGACTGCCATTTCTCGGTTACTTCGTCTCCCTGTGGAGTGTGTGCTTGTGGTCCCACCTGCAGTACTTGCTGAGCTCGATCCGGTCGGGATCGTTCTTCTTGTTCTTCACGGTGGTGTAGTTCCGCCTTTTGCAGACGGTGCAGGCGAGGGTGATGATCTCTTCCATGCTTGTCTCTTTGGGTTGGGGGAGAAAGAAAAAAGCCTAGGTTTCCTAGGCGCTGTCAATAGTAGCAGAGGAATTCGCCCGCCCTCAGCCTGGGCGACGTTTTGGTGCGTCATCTTCCCGGCGTCCCTTACGGAAGCAAGGTTCTGACCAGGGTGTCAGCCAGCCAGGCGACGTAGCGCTCCCGGGACCAGCCGCGATCCGTCCTCAGCAGCCGGTTGACCTCGGGCCCGGCCAGCGTCCACACGATCGCGGCCGCCTCCTCCTCGCCGATGCCCGGTCGGAACGGTCCCTTCGCCGCCAGCCACGAGACGAACCGCCGCATGTTGTCGTAGCGAAGGCCATGCATGCGAGCCCGGAAGGCGGCGATCTCGGGGTCGACCGCGGCCGCGCTGCGGATGATGTCGTCGACCGGAACTGCGCGCTCCTGGATCTGTGCGACGTCGGCGGCAAAGGTGGCGATCTGCTTCTTCTGGTTGGTCTCAGCACGAACCTTCTGCGGCCCCGCCCGATCCAGCAGGGCGACCGGCGCATCATCTCCGCCGACCCGGACATCGAGGAGCTTGTGCAGCAGCCCCGCCTTGGTGCCGAAGGTCGCGTAGACCGTGTCGGTCGCCACGCCCGCCTCGGATGCGATGTTCTCCATCGTGGTGGCGCCGTAGCCCCGTTGGGTGAACAGGCGCTGCGCCGTATCGAGGATGCGCGCCCGCGTCTGGCTCGCTTGCTGCTGTCGCAATGTCGAGGTGTATTGGCGCTTTGCCTTGACTGGTGGCATGTATTCAGTCTAGACTCTCGGTATTGATCCTAGGCTATCTCGGTTTAATTTAGGAGATTCGCACAGCGATGGCAAAGCACGACAACGAGCAGCTCTATCGACGGCTCATCGACGAGGTATTCAACCAGGGACGGATGGAGGTGGCGGATGAGCTCGTCGCGCCACATGCGGTCGAGCACCAGCGAGGAGGAATGGGCGACGGCATAGACGGGCCCAAGCGGACCGCAGCGATCCTTCGCTCCGCCTTCCCAGACTTCTCCCTCACCATCCAGGATCTGGTTGTCGACGGCGACAAGGTGTGGGCCCGCCAGCGCGGCGGCGGGACCAACCTTGGATCCTTCTTCGGGCATCCTCCGACCGGGAAAACCGCGTACATCGAGGTCTTCGACGTGGTGCGGTTCGAGGACGGGCTGATGGTCGAGCACTGGGGCGTGCCCGACCAGCTGGGGATGCTCGCGGCCCTTGGGCTGGTAGTGCTTCCCGGTCGACCGGCACCTGCGACCGTCTGACCTGACGGCCCGGTCCTTCATGGACCGGGCCATATCATTCGATCGATGCCGACACCTACCATCGCCGTGCTGCACGGCGACCAGACCGGCGAGGAGCTGCTCCGCGAGGCGCTCCGGTTCCTTGACCCGTCTGTTCTCGGCTTCAACGTCGAGACCCGCGACTTCGACCTCTCCCTCGCAGAGCGGCGCCGATCGCGCAACCAGGTCGTGCTCGACGCCGCCGACGCGCTGCGAGAGCTCGGGTACGGGATCAAGGCGGCCACGATCACGCCCGAGGGCTCCGGCGACGTCGGCAGCCCCAACGCAATCCTGCGCAAGCAGATCGACGGGCGGATCATCGTCCGCACCGGCCGGCGCATCCCGGGCGTACGTCCACTCGCCGGCGTCCACTCGCCCATCTCGGTGATCCGGATGGCCGTCGACGACGCCTACGGCGCGAGGGAATGGCGCGAAGGCCACGACCTCGACGAGTGGGCTTTCCGGACCGAGAAGATCAGCCGCCGTACCTGCCGGATCGTGGCCGACTTCGCCTTCCGCCACGCCGAGCGGATCGAGGCGAAGGTGTTCGGCGGCCCCAAGTTCACAGTCAGCCCTGTGTACGAGGGCATGTTCAAAGAGGAGCTCGACGCCGCGGCGGCCCGGCATCCGGCGGTCCGGTACGAACCGCAGCTGATCGACGCCACGTATGCCCTGCTCCTGGCCACCACCGGAGAGGCGCTGGTCATCCCCGCCCTCAACCGCGACGGCGACACGCTGTCCGACCTGGTGATGCAGATGTTCGGCACCATCGCCGGGGCTGAGTCGACCCTGCTCGCCTTCGACGATGCCGGCGCAGTGGCCGTTGCGATGACCGAGGCACCACACGGCACGGCGCCGGCGCTGGAGGGCAAGAACGTCGCCAACCCGATGGCGATGATCATGGCCGTGGCCTCACTCCTCGGTTACATGACAGGCGACCCGGCGCACCGGGCCTCGCGGGCGATCTACGAAGCAGCGCTGGAGGCCGTCTCCGACGGGGTGCGGACCGCCGACCTTGGTGGCCAGGCCTCGACTACCGACTTCACGGCAGAGGTCGTCCGCCGGGTCAAAACCAAAGTAGACGTCTGGAGCGCGCTGGCCGATATAGAGAGATAGAAAAGTGTCTTCCCCGCTCGCGGGGAGCCGCGCCCTCCGGGCACGGAGGGGGATGGGGAGAATTGAGCTAGCTATGCGATACCTGGCGCTAGGCGATTCGTACACCATTGGCACGGGCGCCTCCGACCAATCGCACAGCTGGCCGTCGATCATCGCTTCGCGCATCGGCGCTGAGCTGACGAACCCAGCCGTCAACGGCTACACAACACTCGATTTGATCCGCGATGAGCTGTCCTATCTCGAGCGGATCAGGCCGGACGTCGTGTCGATCCTCATCGGCGTCAACGACCTCGTCCAGGGCCGGACCCCCGTCGAGTACCGAGAATCGCTCTCACGCATATACGACGAGGTGGCCGCGGTGGATCCGCGGCCGAGGATCGCAGCGATCTCGATCCCGACCTGGTCGTACGTCCCCGCCGCGACCGACTTCGGCGGCAGGGAGTACGTCGAAAGGCAGACGGCCGTGTTCAACGCGATCGCGGAGATCGAGGCAACATCTCGCAACTTCACATGGGTGGACATCAGCGAGGCGAGCACCTCGGGTATCGGCAGTGAGGGCTGGATCGCGTCGGACGACCTGCACCCCGGCGACGCGCAATATGCGGCGTGGGCAGAAATGATCTGGTCGGCGCTCAAGTCCTGGTAGTCCAATTACTCACCAAACCCCGCGAGTGCCGCCTCCCGCGTGCCCCAAGTGGGCGAATTACAAGAAGTGCGCACTCGCGCCCATAGAGCGCCAAACCTCAGACCGTGATTCTCTTGAACGACTCCGCGTACTGGTATCCGCCCCGCTTACCCACGTCGCGATGGCGCTTGCGCATGAACTTCTCGAAGTCCCACTCGCGGCCAGGTTTCGCGATCTGGCTCTTGTGCTTGCGCAGGGCTTCGATCTTCTTCTCTAGGGTCGGGGTTATGTCGACGAGGTAATCACCCGAGGTCCAGAACGGAATCCACACCTCTTTGACTTCGTGCGGCTTGAAGCCCTGCTTGAGCAGCGAGCGGAACGCGCGCGGGTTGCGCGAATCCGGGTAGACGGCGGCCATCGTCGCCTCGCCCACGGCGAGGTGGTCCGGGTGTGAGCCGCCCATCGGCGCGTCGAGCACGCGTCCGGGGATATGAGTGATGACGAGCTCTGGCCTGTGCTTGCGGATCATCCGCACGATGTCGCGCCGCAGCTTCAGGTCTGGAGCCAGGTGGCCGTCCTTGTAACCGAGAAACTCGACCTTCTTGACGCCCAGGACCCTCGCCGCGGCCCTCTGCTCCTTCGCGCGGATCGCGACCAGCTCCGAGTCTTTCTGGCTCGGGTCCTCGCCGCCCTGCGACCCATCAGTGACGATCACGTAGACGACCTCCGCGCCGCTGTCGACCAGCCGGGCGATGGAGCCGCCGGCGCCGAAGTCCGGGTCGTCCGGGTGCGCGGACACGACAAGCACCTTCTGGAACTTGGGAAGCCTGCCGTTGCTGCGCGAGCTGGCCACGACCTAAGACGATAGAACGCTTTGGGCTAGCGCCGCGGTTTTGGGGGCGCGCTGAGCGAAACGAGCGGCACGGCCGGTTGAATCGGAACCCACAGCGCCGCCAGCTGCTCCGCGGTCAGACGGGTCCGGACTGCGATCACGCGCCCGCCGAACGCCGCCGTCTTGACCGCAGCCCATCCCCCGCTCCCCGCGAGCCGCATGGGGACGGTCACGACCGCGGCCAGGGCCGCGGCCTCCTCCGCCGGCCGCGCGCTTCCGTCGGCGACAGCCCTGGCGAGCACGTTCGACAGCTCGTCCTCGATCTGCCACTGGCGCGCGAGCGCGCCACACTGGGTAGCGCCGAGGCGCCCAATGGCGGTGACATACCTCGACACCATCGCGCCGAGGGACCGCGGGTTCGTTACCGGGATCGCCGTCGCGAAGGGCGCGTACGAGGCGGCGAACTTGATCGGCGTCAGGTGCTGCCGCTGAACAAGGGCGGCGACCGCGTGCCACGTGGCCACGGCCTCGTCGTCCGAGCGGCCGCCGAAGAAATCGACCAGCGCCGTGCCCGCGTTGACCAGCGGTGCGACCGCCTCCTCGTTTGCCTCCGGGGCGGCCGCCGCGATGCGCTGCCAGTCGGAGCTGCCCAGCCCGGCGACCTTGTGGGCAAAGCCACCGCCGTTCAATTCCTCGAAGTTGATGGAGGCCTCAAAAGGCGCGAGCATCTTGCGGACCTCTTGGAGGTTGAGGCGGGAGTGGGACTCGATCGCGAAACCGGCGCGCTCGACGGCGGCGAAGACTCGGCATCGACTGAACATATCGAGCTGGCGCGTCAGTTCTATGGCCGCCAGGATCGACCTCACGACACCCGCCGGTTCGAGGCTCCCCTCACGCGTCGCGCTGGCCACCAGCTTCCGCCGGTCAAGCACGCGCAGCCACTGGATCGGGGACAGCTCAGCAAGGCCCTTGATGAAGCCGGCGACCTCAGCGTGGTTCGCTCCGTAGATCGCGGGCTCGAGGGGCTTGCTCGGTAGAGTCCTGCTGCGCGGAGGGCGGGTGATCTGCTTGATTGCGCCGTCTACGGCCGCGCGGACGCGTTCGACCGCGGGCAACGAGTCGACCTCGCTCAACGACCCAAACGTGACCACCGCTTGGAGCGGCACCCACAGCTCGGTGATCTCCTGTGCGGTCAGGTCGCCCAGAGCGCCGAGCACGCGGCCGCCGTGCACCACGGTGCGCACCGCCGACCATCCCTCGTCCCCGGTGACGTGGTTGGGGATCATCCCCAGCGCGGCGAGTGCCACGGCTTCCTCGCTCTTGGCCTGTCTGTTCTTCGCCACCGCCTGCAGCAGAGCCCGAGATGCACCGGGCTGGATGCGCCAGCGCCTGGCGAGGAGCTCGAGCTGCTCCCTGGTCAGGTCCTGGAGGCGGCCGATGAAGCGGACTGTCTTCGGATCCAGCACGCCGGACCCGGCCAGCGGGATGAGCGCGGCGAACGGCGCGTAGTGGACCGCGAACTTCAGGGCGGGCAACTGGGAGCGCATCACGAGCGCGGTCATCGCCTGCCACGCCGCCACCTGCTTCTCCTCGCTCCTCTTCGCCAGGGTGTCGAAAAGAACCTCCCCCGCCCGGGCGATCGGCTCCGAGATCTTCGTGTCGCTGCTCCTGATGGCCGCCTGGATCGAGCGGGCCGAGTCAGATGGTCCCGCTCCCTCCTTGCTGACCGACTCGACCAGGCGGCGAACGGCGAGGACCTGGCGCCACTGCCAGGGCGTCAGCTGGCCGGCCGCGACGATGAACGCCTCGACCTCGGCCGTGTGCGGACCGAAGCGGTGGACGGCATTGTCGTTCGCCTGCTGGATCCGGCCCAGCAGGCCATGGGAGGCGGGCGCCACGGGGTAATTTTCAGCCCCGGGGGTTCAAACAGTCTCGACTTTAAGCAGGTTCGTCTGGCCTGGGCGGCCCACCGGCACCCCCGCCACGACCACCACCCGATCGCCGGGCCGGACCATCCCGCTCTCGACGGCCGCTTCGGTGGCGTTCGAGATCATCTGGTCGGTGTCCCGCCCCGGGCTGACCTGGAGCGGGACGACGCCCGAGTACAGGGCGGTCCGCCGCAGCACCTCGGGGTGAGGGCTGGCCGCGATGATCGGCATCGGGGGCCTGGCCTTGCTGCACCGCAGCGCGGTCGTGCCCGACTCGGTGAACGCGATGATCACCCTGGCGTGCAGCTCGGCGGCGGTGGAAGCGGCCGCGTGGGCGATTGCGCTTCCCACCTGGCCCGGCTCGCGCCAGATCTGGCGCGCCCGCTCGTACGTCGGGTGCTTCTGTGCTGCCAGGCAGATCCGGGCCATCGCGCGCACAGCCTCGACCGGGTGGGCTCCGACCGACGTCTCCTGGGACAGCATCACCGCGTCCGTGCCGTCCCAGATCGCGTTCGCGACGTCGGAGGCTTCCGCGCGGGTCGGGCGGTTGGAGGTGACCATCGACTCGAGCATCTCGGTCGCCGTGATGACCGGCACGCCGGCCCGGTTGGCGCGGTCGATCACGTCCTTCTGCACGGCGGGCAGGTCGCCCAGCTTCAGCTCGACGCCGAGGTCGCCGCGCGCGACCATCACCGCGTCGGCGACCTCGAGGATTGCGTCGAGATTCCTGATCGCCTCGAGCTTCTCGAGCTTGGCGATCACAGGGACGGTCTTGTTGTGACCGGTGATGTGCTGCTGGCAGATCACGATGTCTTCCGCCCGCCGCACAAACGAGAGGGCGAGGTAATCGACGTCGAGCTCCATCGCCAGCCGCAGGTCCTCCAGGTCCTTCTCGGTCAGCGCCGGCAGAGGGAGAGGCCGTCCAGGGACGCTGACCCCTTTGCGCTCGCCGAGCAGTCCGCCGCGCATGACAGACGCTTCAGCTCGACCGTCGGACACCGAACGCACCGCCAGCTCGATTCGCCCGTCGTCGAGGAGCACTCGGTCCCCAGGCCGCAGCGCCTGCACGAGCTCAACATGACTGACGGTTATGTCATCCGGATTTTCGCGAGCGCTGTCCTCCCCATTCGTCGGAAGATCTGTCCTCCCCACTTGTGGGGAGGTGGCGCGCAGCGCCGGAGGGGCGGCAATGAGCCCGACCAGCCGTCCTCTGACCAGCCGCTTGAACGCAGCACCGTCCAGCTCACCGGTCCGGATCTTGGGACCCTGCAGATCGCCCAGCAGCGCCACGGGACGGCCCGCCGCCTCGGCGGCCTCCCTCACGGCCGCCGCCGCCTGGCGGTGCGTCTCGGCGTCGCCGTGCGAGAAATTGAAACGCGCCACGTCCATCCCCGCCTGGACCATCGCGCGCAGCACGTGTGGCGACGAGCTCGAGGGCCCGATGGTGCAGACGATGCGCGTGCGCCGGATCATTGGTAGCGCTGGACCCGGCGCGTCATCTCCCGCTCGGCTTCGACCACCTGGCGCTCGAGCTCGAGCGCGCTGATCACCGCACCACCCATGCCTCGCACGAGGTCGCGCTGAAATCGGTCCGACGTCGCAACCGTGATCAGATCCCCCAAGCCACCCGCGTCATATGCGATGCGCTCGATCGCGTGGTCCGCGGAATGTCCCTTGCGCGTGAAGAGCACGCGCACGCCGTCCACCATCTCCTCGGAGTTCGCCATCGACGCGGAATGATGCGCGTCGAACACGACCGTGACGGACTGGCCGGTAACGATGCCGAGCACCGCGAGCCGCTCGATCAGCTTCTCGCGCGCGGCCTCCAGCGACGCCTCGGCCAGGAGGCGTTTCAGCGAAGGCCAGGCGTGGACCACGTTGTAGCCGTCGACGATCAACCTTTCCACCGCGGCTAGAAGAACCGCATGGCGAGCTGGCCGATGATGATCAGGGCTGGGTCGATGTTGGCCAGCGACGCGAGCTGATACACGATCTGAAAGAACGCGCTGCGCACCGGAGCCACGAACCACAACAGGATGAAGACCCCATAGATTGCGATCGTGCTGTAGCGCATCGCCGTGTACTGAACCGAGTTAGGGAGCCACGGCCGGATGATGCCGAAACCGTCGAGGCCAGGGACCGGAAGCAGGTTCAGCACGACCGCCAGGAACATGAAGAAGCCGAGCACAGCCAGGGCCGCGAAGAAATAGCCGGTCGCGTTCGTGATCCAACCCGCCGGTCCCGCGATCGAGAACACACCGGCGATCAGCAATCCACAGAGCAGATTCCCGACCGGGCCGGCGATGGAAACCGCCGAGCTCCACGCCCGCGTGCGCAGCGCGGAGTGGTTGATGTACACGGCGCCGCCAGGCAGAGCGATGCCGCCGAGCAGCAGGAAGACGATCGGCAGGATCAGGCTCATCAGCAGGTTCTGGTAGCGCAGCGGGTTGAGTGACAGGTAGCCGGCGCCTACCACCGACCGGTCACCTCCCAGGTACGCGACGAACGCATGCCCGAACTCGTGGATGCACAGCGAAATGATCCATCCACCCAGCACGAAGACCAGGGTCAACACCGGGACCGACCGGGGCACGACGTTGATCCAGAGCAAAGCGCCGGAGACCGCCGTCACGCCTACGGTCGCCAGGAAGAACGGGCTGACGCCGAGCACGCCGCGCAGGGATGGCCACGGCCTGCGGCGGAGAGCCTTGTCGCGCCGCACCTGGTCGCGCGGAGCCGGCGCCGCTGCCGGCGCCGCACTCTGGCTCGCGGTCTGCAGGTGGCGGCGGAGGTCGTAGAGCGTCAGTCCGGCTCTCATCAAGGGGACAGAGGTCGTCGGCGAGTCCGAGTACAGCATCACCAGCAGCAGGTGGATCGAATCGACCTGGTAGTGGCCGAGCACCTGCGCTTCGCGGTTGGCGTTGACGAGGAGCTGGCGCAGGGGCAGCGACGCGGCGGAGCCGTCGGGCGGCAGCTGGGCGCCGATCGCCTTGGGGTCGAAGCCCATCGCTGCGATCTCGCGGTCGGCCAGGCTGTGCGGGATCTGGACCATCGCATTGAGCACATCCGCCGGCGCGACGTTCAAGGATCCCCGTGCCGAGGCGATCTCGGCGGCGCGATCGAGAATCTCGCGCGCGTCGCGGGTCAGCGCGATGTCGGCGGAGGCGCGTTCGAGCTCTGTGGCTGCGTCAGGCATCAGGGTGATCCAGTTTAGGAAGCCGCTGCCTCATCACCTCGTAAAGGAGGGCGGCCGCGGCCGCCGAGGCGTTGAAGCTTGCCACGTGCCCAACCACAGGCAGACGCACCCGAGCATCGCATCGCTCCTTGACCAGCCGGTGCACGCCGGTCCCCTCGCCGCCGACCACGACGCACACCCGCTGGGTGAAGTCGAAGTCCCACGCCGGGATCTCGCCGCGCGGGTCGAGGGCAACGCACCAGACGCCGGCCCGCTTCACGTCGACGATCGCCGACGGGAGTCCTGAAACCTTCGCGATCGGCAGCAGCTCGCTCGCGCCGGAGCTCGCCTTGACCGCGGCCGGCGAGAGTGGGGCGCTTCGATGCTCGGGCAGGAGAGCGCCGTCGCATCCCGCGACCTCCGCACTGCGCAGGATGGCGCCGAGGTTTTGCGGGTCGAGGATCGAATCGAGCGCGACGAGGAGTGACGGGTTCGTCTTGAGGAGCTGATCGAGGGTCCACTCGCGACGTGGTTTCAGCTCCGCGGCCACGCCCTGGTTCACGCCCGGCGCCAGTGAATCGAGACGATCCTTCGGTACGACCTCAACTGGGACAAGCCGCGCAAGCTCGTCGAGACGCGGGTCGTGACCGAGGCCATCGGCCCTGTAAACCTTGATCACCCGCCCAGCCCGCGCCGCCTCGAGGACCGCGTTGCGCCCGTGAATCACCTGTCTCACACTAGGCGCATGGTTGCAGACTTCATGTCCAGGGCGAGAGAGATGCTCGCGAGCGGCGTTAACGACGGGAGCTTGAATGCGGTAGGCCGGCTCCTCTCTGAAGTCTCCCGTGACGCAGGGTTCATACCGCAGACCGAGATGAAGAGCCTGCATGGCGGTGACACGACATCAGCTGTGCTGCAGAGCGATCCCGACGGACTGACCCTCATGCTCGGACGCTTTTCGCCGAAAGAGGAGACCCCCGTGCATAACCACAACTCATGGGGAATCGCATGCGTGGTCCGGGGCAAGGACCGCTATCGCCACTGGCACCACGACTACGAAGGCAAGCTGAAGATCCTGTACGAGAAGGAGCTCGGGCCGGGCTCGTTCGTCACCTGGCTCGATCCGCCCCACGACATCCACAGCCAGCAGGGCATCCGCGAACCGGCCTTCGAGCTGGTCCTGTTTGGCAGGAACGTGATGACGATCCCGCGCAACTACTACAACCCCGAGACGGGAGAGGTCAGGACCGCACTGCCTTAGAGGCTCGGCCTCAGTAAGGGGCGACTCTCCTCCACCTGACGCCGTCCTTCGAATCTTCGAGCACGATTCCTCGGGTGCGCAAGTCATCGCGGATCTGGTCCGAGCGCGCGAAGTCGCGCGCCTTGCGCGCCGCCTCGCGCTCGGCGATCAGCCGCTCCACCTCATCCGCAAGACCGGGCTCCTCCGCGCGCATCACGTCCAGGTGTGCGTCGACCTCGTCGATCAGCTCGAGCAGGGACGCTTTGTTGTTCGGACCGACGCGATCCGCGTCGAGGGCTGCGTTGGCCTCGCGGATGAGGTCGAACACCAGGCCGACGCCCTGCGGAAGGTTCAAGTCGTCGTCCAGCGCCTCGCGGTAACCGGCGCGGACCTGCTCCGTTCTCTGGGCGAGCTCCGCGTCTTCGGAGTCAGCAGGCGTCGCGCGGTTGACGCGTTCGGTGAACTCACGCAGGCGGCGAACTTGCTCGGCTGCGGCGTGCAGCGCCTCTGGGCTCAGCCGCACTCGCGAGCGGTAGTGCGCGTTGGCGATGAGGAAGAAACGGATGGCGAGGGGATCGTGACCGGCATCGATCAGA
>Ga0209806_1000772_pt1 | contig 21798 bp, 21 predicted proteins | sample GraSoiAngelo_152_FD_186166 | JGI IMG/M metagenome (GOLD analysis project Ga0209806, IMG submission 186166) | Grasslands soil microbial communities from the Angelo Coastal Reserve, California, USA - 14_1009_12_30cm (SPAdes) (version 2) | ecosystem: Environmental > Terrestrial > Soil > Grasslands ... | reverse complement strand
CTTAGGGGTCTTTCTGCTCGCCATAACAAGCACGGCGCAGGAAAGGCCGCAAACGGCGATCGGAGCCAGCTCTCGGCGTGGGTGGCAATCGCCCACTCAGGCTCCGGCGGAAAATCCGGTGCCTGACGAAGCGCGCATCACGCTTCCGGCCGGGACGCGTGTTGCGCTGGTGCTCACGCACCCCATCGACAGCAAGTCCACGCACCAGCTCGACGAAGTCTATTGCGAGACCACGGCTCCAGTGACGCTCGAGGACCGTGTAGCCGTGCCCGCAGGAACGTTTGTGCAAGGGAAGGTCGAAAAGCTCACGCGACACGGGACGCGGGGGGAGATAGTGATGCGCTCTGTCTCCATCGTCTTCGCCGACGGGTTCGTCGCCAACATCGGTGGCCCGATCACCATCGAAAGCGAGGAAGGCACAGCATGGATCAATCCGGACACAGGAACGAAAGCTGCCATGGTGGCTGCGCCCCTGGTTGGGCTAGGTCTCGGCACGGCGATCGGAGCCGCCGCACACACCACGCGAACTATCAACTTCGGCGGGACGACGATGACTACCAACACACTCAAGGGCGTGGCCATCGGAAGCACGCTAGGCCTTGCCGCCGGGAGCGTTGTCTCGCTTGTGCTGCTTGCACGGAGCCACCATTTCTATATGCCAATCGGTTCGGCGCTGGAGATGGTTTTGCCGCAAGCGGCGACCCTGGCCCAGGGACAAAGAGCTGATGGAGGGCGTCGTCAGGGGAGGTAGACGCGGGAAACGGGATCGAGCATAGCTTCGAGCAGACCGACAAGGGCGGAAACTTGGCCGGGGCCGTGTGCTCGATCAACTCATGGACTTGGGGCTTTTCGTTGCCAGAACCATCCGCCATTGAGAATCCTCTCCGAGCCAGGTTCGGAAATCGTCCCCTCGAGCGTGCCACGTTTTTGTTCCTTTACTTTCAATCAGATTCGGCGATGCCGTTTCTCTCCTGGTCGCGCGCTCATGGACTCAACTCAGACAAAGGCCTAGTTGTGCGACACACGGTTGCATATTTCTCAGCACGAAAAAAAACGTGCCACTCCTGTTCCGAAAGGCCGTGCCGCACCCTGAGCAAGCCTCCTCAATGAGTTCTTCCGCCTTCCAAGCCCGAAGCCGAAATTCCAGCATCTGCCCGCTTGGGTCGAAACTAGCCCAACTTCCACGCAGCGAAGAATATTTCATACATAGCCGCAGAATATTTATCTAAACGCAACCGTTCTTGCGACATCTCGCCCTGCTAACAGCCCGATGGACTGCCTCACATAGAGCGATCTCCGAACCATCGGTTTCCTATTTATCAGTCAAGGTACGATACTACTGTTTACTAAAAATGAATCGCTTGGGTTAGAGTCGAAGTCATCAAAGGAGACCGAATCATGGGCACGGGCCAACGGCTCGTCAGCGATCAAGCACTCGAGGCTTGTGGTGTGCAAGAATTCCACCCAGCACCCATCAAGCAGATATGCTGGCACTTGTTTGTTCTACGTTCGTGGCCTGGAAACTCAACAGCCCGGCAGGCAGAATTGCTCTGGCGGTGTCGTGCGATCGACGAAAGTTTTTGCGATCTGCACATGCTCATCGGTGAGGATGCGGCTCCCGTAGTGACTGAACTGCGCGCCCTCCTGCTGCAATAGTCTCAGGCGAAATTCTTCCCACCTTGGTCACAGTAAGAGTTAGAATCGGCAACCCATGAGCACTGAAGCAATCAAGTCACCAGAAATCGATCCGATTATGGAGCGCCTCGAAGATCAAATAGGTTGGTATGACCGAAAGAGCATGGCCAACCAGCGATGCTTTAAGTCGATAAAGATGGTTGAGATTACGGCTGCAGCAATCATCCCGTTCTTGTCGGCGTTTAGTTTTCCGGAAATGATGTGGGCGACCGGCGGACTGGGCGTTTTGATTACAGTGCTGGAGGGGATCTTGCACCTCAACCAGTACCAACAGAATTGGATAGCATATCGTTCAACTTGTGAATGTCTTAAGCATGAGAAGTACGTTTACCTCGGGAAGGCTTCGCCTTACGTGAATGCCGCAGATCCTCATGCTCTGCTGGCGGAGAGGGTCGAGTCGCTGGTTTCTCAGGAACATGCGAAATGGGCGTCGGTGCAGCAGCAGGAGGCTAAAGCGAAAACCGCGTGAAGGAAACCTGTGGTTGCCGAGAATTTCGGTCCAACTAAAGAGGGAGATAAATGGCGCGTTCCCTTGTAAGCGACACCAGAAGTAGCACTTAGAGTTTGCACTGCGTACCTTCTAAGCGGAGGGTCGGGAGTTCGAATCTGCCCGGGTCGCTCATACCTATGTGTTGGGTCGCTCCGTCAGCCAACGCGCAAAATATAAGGAGGATGATTGCGCATCGCAGCATCGTAGCAGGACCGGGAATCCTGAGGAATCATGGGCGAAATAACATTCGCCAGAGACACGTCAAATTACCAACGCGAGACGATTAGTACCGCCGTCTTCGAAGTTCCTCCCAGGGTGGCGGTGATCGTCGCATTGGTGTTGCCGGAAACTCGTTTCGCGCTGATGGTAAGTATCGCCGACGTAGTTCAGGCCGCCACCGTGACGCTCGCGGGCACCGTCGCCACAGACGTGTTGCTGCTGCTCAACGTCACCGTTGACAACTTTTTCCTCGCTTCTGTCAACCGGGGGTACGGTGTGCGCCGAAATAGTCCCGGCGAGAGAAAAACGATCACGCCCAGCGAAAAACGGATCAGCTACACACCAGCACCCCGCGAAACGATCTCGCAACTCCCGATTCGAACAAAATTCATTCCTCTTCAGCCAAGCTGTGAGAAATTGGCGCTAGCCCAATCTAGAGGCTGGGCGCGTAATAGCCAGTTTTTGCGTAGATGCTGAGAGGCGGAAGTCCCTTGGGGGCGCGCATCTTGACCTTGATCTTTCGCCATCGCGCATCGTGTGATTTATTACTCGGGTGGTATCCCAGAATGTATTGGTTGCGCAACTCCGAGCCAATTTTTGTGGCGATGTCCGGCAGTTCGTTCACATTCTCTACGGTAAAGGCGCGCCCACCGGTCAGTTCCGTCACTTCAGTAAGCAGCGAGGGGCCGTTGAGCTCCTCCGCTGTTCGGCTGCGGTACCCAAACGGGTCAAATATGCCGATAGAGTAAAGCTGGGCATCTGCCTCTCGCACCAGCCGCTTGATATCCCTCTCGTTGTACCGACTATTGTTATCTCCCCCGTCGGAGATGATAAGTAAGGCCCGTTTGGCGTTTCGAGCGGTCCTCATCTCGCTGAGGCCCAGATAGATCGCATCGAAGAGCGCAGTGCGGCCTTTCGCAGATGCCGAGAGTATGCGGCTTTGCAGATCTTCAACACTGCTGGTGAAGGCGCTCATAACTTCTGCGCGGTCGTTGAAACTGACTAGGAAGAATTTGTCCTGCCGATTGGCAGTCTTGAAAAACTGCAAGGCTGCTTCCTTGGCCTTACCCACTTTGTTGGCCATGCTGCCGCTGAGATCGAAGATGGCGCCAATGGAAATGGGGACGTCTTCGGAAGAGAAGTACTGGATCTCCTGCTCGACGTTGTTTTCGAAGACACGGAAGTTATCGGGCTCAAGCCCTGTAACCCGGCGGTTATACGGGTCAGTGACAGTAACGTTGACAAGCGCCAGGTCCACATCGACATGGACGGATTGGCCCTGTTTGATGACCTGGCCCGGGGTGTCATGCTTCACGTCGTCGGGGACGACGGATCGGGCGACCGCGGGCGCGGGGAATTTCCAGATGACGACGGCAAAGAGCAGAAGAGGAATGAACGGAACGAAGAAGACACGAGTCACAACCAAACTACTTTTCACAAGGTCTCCATGGTACCAACTGTCATAGCTCTGAATCTGAACGATTGTCGTCCGTTGCTTGACCGGTCTGCGCAGAATTTTGATACAGATTGTAGTCGCCAAATTCTTCTGTCCTCATATCGTCCTCGTTGACTCCCGAGGAATTGAGCATGTTGGTGATCGCATTGACCATTCGCGACGGGCCTGCAATGTAGTAGATAGGTCCATTGAGCCCGAGTAGATGACGCGTGAGCATCTCGCGATTAACGTGACTTTTTTCGTAAGGCCGAGCCAGAGCTTTATGCCTAGTGATCGTTGGAACGAAGGTGAAATTAGGATTTTGCACGGTCATGCTTTCAAGGTCTTCGATGAACGCGGCATCGTCCGTTTCCCTGTTTGAATAAAACAAATACAGCTTGTGTGGCAGACGCTCCTGGGTGGCCCACTGAAGGATGCTGCGAATCGGCGTAATCCCGATGCCACCCGCGATAAACACCGCAGGTCGGGTGATGTCTGTATGCAGCGTGAATGATCCCCGGGGACGGCTCACGATGAACTTCGTGCCAAGAGCGGCGGCCTTCAACGCGTTCTTGAAGGCAGTCTGCCGCATGCGCATCGCAATCATGATTGGCTCTTTGTCATGAGGAGAGCTCGCGAGCGAAAAGGTCCGGGAATTGTCGCTTTCACTGCCCATGCACGGCCGCGGGAAGACAAAGTCGGCATGTTGCCCAGCCCGGAATTCGTAACGACGACCATTTGTGTCAAACCAGAACGCCATCGTGTCTCCTAGCAATTCTTTGCCGATCCATCAGTGCCATCTCATATTCAGCCATGAGTCGTCCTCGGTCTGAGTTTTGCCAGGGCCCCTTATGGGCGCCGTCGGCATTTCAACTACATAGACCAAATTGATCACGATTTATTCCGCCCTTGTCTTCACGCAGCATTCGCTGAAAGTAACAAACCAGCGATCCACATCCAAAGATGCAATGCAAAGAAAAGGAGTGGAGAGAACTGAAGGAGACCCAACGTCGGAATCTCGGAAGAACCATCCCAAGGCGATGTGGCGGTCGGTATGTGAATTACACGAACGCTTCCCATCGAATGGACCTTAAGGTCAGTCCATGATTGAATCCTGCGTCGACCACTAAATATTGCGAGGGCCACGGGAACCCGGACGGAGACTACCTACGGTGTTGCCCTTCGCGAATGGTTGGTGGGAAATCCCATACCTCTCCGGAAATTGTGAACTTCCCCAGAGGATGGGAATAACAGTGTTTGTGCGAACTGCGCTCGACGTATATCGCCCCAAACCTGCTGGCACGTATCTCGTTCGTACCGAAGTGCGCAGATCTTAAGAGCACGCCTTGCACACCTGCGAAGACTTCTCCTTCATGCACCGCAGTCTGGTCTCCTGACAGACTGATTGCGAGCGGCTCACTCTGCAAGAACAGCGCCAGCCGCGAAGTACGGACGTCTAGTGACTTGGCCGATCCCGACGCGCTTGGAAGACTCTGTCGAGTGTTCTGCGAAGAACGCGACATTCTCGAACTGCCGGTATCTAACCGAATGAGCGTCGTCGGCGTGGATACCGTGAGTCGTCCCGGATTGGTCTTTGGTACTGATGACGTCCCCGATTGTGCCGGGCAAAGTTGAGCAAAGGCGCTCAACATGCAAAACAAGCAAATTGGGACGATCTTCAATCTCGCTCCGCTGAACCACGCAACCTATTTCCGAAACAAATGCGGCACGTGCCAGCGCGTGTATGTTGCTACTCCCAGTAACAGCACGACCCACCAGAGCACGAGGACGCTTCGCATCCACAGCTTGTATTTGGTGATTCGCAATTTTTCTGGCAAAACGCTCGTACCTGCTGACAGCAAGATGTACAGTCCCGCGATTTCAGTCATGGTTCCGAACGCGGCATGCGTCGTCGCCAGTGCGTAGTAGGCCTTCCCCAGCTTAGCCGGAACCCTGGGAAGCACATGAACGCGGAATGAAGGAATCATCATCACTGCGACTACAGCGAGGTTCAGAACCACGATGGTGGATTGGCACCAGGCGTGTTGCCGAAAGCGCCCCTTGCGAGCAAGCCGAGCACCGACCAACAGACCTATCCCCATGACGATTTCGAGGACGAGAACAAGATCGGCAGTGCACGGAGCCGCGGTTTCAAAGAATGCTTTTCTCAACAAATTGTCACTACGCAGATTGCCGACTGCGCTCCATTCATGTTTAGGTAAGAATCTCGCGTGGCAGAGGGGCAGGATTAATTCCGGCAATTAAGAGGGAAGTGCAAGATCGCACGTCGGTGTCGGCCATTAACACTCCTCTGATCTGTCGCGGCGACAATACCCAAAGCCACAAACGTGATTGGAACACTGTATTTCGACGTAACTCCTTAATACCCGTAGGAGCTCGTCGTGGAGTCGCTTCCGCCAACCACTGGGCATGCCGTAAATTCTCGCCACGACTCGCGCCCTTTTAACAACGTGTTCGAATCCTTCCTCTTCAGCAGGATTACACTTTGCGTCTTTGCCGGGCCGCCGTTTTCTCCGGGCTCCGCAACACACACGTAGATTCCCGAGGATCTCTCGTCGAGAACCTTGATCGCCAACCTCTTCACCCCACCCGCCGCCTCGACGACGGCTTCGTTTTCGTCCACCGTCTGCGCCGTGAATCTGTAATCCGCAAAAGTCTTCCTTCCTTTTTCCTTCTTCGGCCGGAACGTGGACGGCAGCGAAGTCAAGTCCAGCTTCTCGACCACGAAGGCCGCTACTTTTTCTTTGGGATACGCGGCCTTATTGCCAGCGACCCCCAGCGGCGCATATCACAGCGCCACAACCGCCAAAAAAACTTTAGTTTTCATTTTGCCGCTCCTTGCCGCATTAGATTGTCTTGTTGGAGGATCCACCGAGTCTGGTCCCGCGGGTTTCGGAACACTTCTATCCCGGTCCATTCACTCCACTGAGAAAGCCGCCGAGGTGTGCTGTCAGTGCGACGATAACTACGGCTGCAGCCTCGATCGGCAGGCGGTATCCGGGCATGACTCTTTCGTGGTTCCGTCGGGTTCTCATGTGGATGAACCACACCATCCAGATCAGGACGCTTGACACGCATCCCATCACCAGATGCATCAAAAGGATGCCTTTCAGTTTTTGACCCTCGAGTTCCCACTGCCACGCGAGAATGCCGGTGCCTATCACGGGTATGGTGGCGATCGCCGCGACGAGCAAGTTGTAGTAGGCGGTCGCAGCCAGCAGGCGCTGCTTCTTCCATTGCGCAAGAAAATCAAAGAGCACGCCGATGATAAACAGCGCGATCGGGAAGTGGATCAGCACGACGTGTTGCGCATGCTTTGCGAAAACCACCGTTTTTATGTCGAACGGATGCAAGGTTGCTCCTCGCTCACTGCACGATGACTTTGCCCGTCATCTTCGGATGAATCGAGCAGAAGTACGGATACGTTCCCGCTTTGCTGAAGGTGAAGGAGAACTTTTCGTCTGTGTCGAGCACTTTGGACTTGAACGTCTTCGAATCATCCGTGCTAACTACCGTGTGAGGGATATCGTCACGGTTGGTCCACGTAACCGTGGCCCCGACCGGCACCGTTAGTGTTACCGGTCCGAAGCTGAAGTTGTCGATCTTCACTTCCATCGTCGACGTCTTTTCCTGCGCACTTGCTACAGAACCCTTCCGACCTGTGCCGAAACCTGCCGTTCCCAGCACCAGTGCTGCTGCTAGACTTGCAATGGACACACTTCTCCTCATGCTTTTTCTCCTTTTTGGTCTGTTTCAAGTTCGAATCGTTTTCTGAGTTTGGCTACGTCTTGCTCACGCGAGCGAAGAATCCACCACAGCAAGCGCGTGCTGCCCTCGGATGTAATTCACATCGGTGATCCCCAGGACGCTCCGGAGTTGCTCGGCGGGCACCTTCATCGGCCCAGGTGAATCCGCCTTACCCGGCTGCGGTTGCGGAAACGCCGTGGACGCCGCGGTATGAAAAGTCACATTTCCTTCGACCTTCTGCATGGTCTGGTGGATGTGGCCATTTAGCACCGTCACCGAACCGAATTTCTTCAAATATGCCAGTGCCTGGTTGCTATCTTCGGTTCCCCAGCCCCACTCGGGGTACACGGACCACAGTGGGATGTGCGCAAACACAACAATCGGTGTGCTGTGCGTCAAATGTCTTACATCGTCTTCCAGCCACTCAAGCTGGTCGTGGCCCAGCGTTCCGAGCCCGCCGGCCTTCAAATTCATCACATTGATCAGCCCGATGAAGTGCACGCCCTTCTTGTCGAAGCTGTACCATCCCGCGCCCTTGCTGCCTTTGCCGTAGCGCTCCAGGAACTGTTTCCCATCGTCATTCAGCACATCGTGTTCACCGGGTACGTAGAAGACATCCTTGGGCGTCGCGCTTTTCAAGATTTGGTCCACCGTATCAAACTCTTCGGGCTTCGAGAGGTGGCTGATGTCGCCCGTGTGCAGCATAAATTCTGGTGCGCCCGACAGGGCGTTGATCTTGTCCACGGCTGCTTTCAGGGTCCCCGCGACGTCCGGATTCGCTGGCTTGTTGAATCCCATGTGGCTGTCGCTGATTTGCACGAAGCTAAGTTCGCCCATCATATCCGCCGTGCTAGTCTCCGAAATTCGGCTCAAGCTGTATGAGTTCAAAACCCCGCCTTTCATCACACAAAGGGCCCCCGTCCCTGCCCAGGCCATACACTTCAGAAATCCCCGCCGGTCGACTCCGTCGTGGTTGTGGTCGTGCAGGAGTTCATCTTTTTTCTTCTCGAACATGCTGGTCCTCCTTATTTACTATGGTTTTTGCCCCTTCTCTAAAATCTGCACGTGCGGTTGGGACTGGTGACGCGGGATGGGGGTGGTCCTCGCCGCCATTGAACGTGCTTGCGTCCATCCAGACTCAGGCAGCACCCGTCTTATTCCAAGTTCATCCGGGTTCATGTCTCTTTTCATGTTCGTCACAACAGAGCCACCGTCGAGAATAGAATCGCCCTTCATCCGGTTCTCACCTATGAAGCTTCACTGATCAGGGGAAGTCTTTGAACGATTTGGATCACGAAGACTGGCTGCGCTTCGAACAGCTTGTGCTGCCCCATGTCGACAATGCTTTCAACCTCGCGCGCTGGTTGTTGCGCAGCCGCGCAGATGCCGAAGACGTCGCTCAGGAAGCCTTACTTCGCGTTTGCCGCTTCTTCCGCGGCTTTCAGGGTGGAGATGCGCGGGCCTGGCTGCTGCAGATCGTGGGCAACACGTGTTACTCCTGGCTGGAGAAAAATCCCCCGAGGGGACTGATGGTGGAATTCGACGAAGAACTGCACCCGCAACCCGTTGCCACCCCCGAATCCATCGCGATCGCCGATGAAGGTCGGGAGCGCCTCAGCCGTGCCCTGGAAACTCTGCCGCCGCGTTTCCGCGAAGTCCTTGTCCTTCGAGAGCTTGAAGGCTGTTCCGACAAGGAGATCGCTGCGATCACGTCGATTCCCGTTGGTACCGTCATGTCCTCGCTCTCCCGTGCCCAACGCCAGTTGTATTCCGCGCTGGCAAACTCCCCTCTCAAGGAGGCTGTCCGTGACGTGTGACTTTGCCGATTCCCTTCTTCAGTGCTATTTCGACGGCGAGCTGAGTGCTCTTAGCGCTGCTGAATTCGAGCGCCACCTCCAACATTGCGTCGACTGCGCCGTTGAGCTCGTGGACCTGGACTTGCTAAGTGGGCGATTGCAGCTCGCGCAACTCTATGAGGCCGCGCCGGCCTCGCTCAGGAAAAAGATTCGCGCCGATCTTCGCTCCGTCGCGCCCACGACTGCTATCGCCCAGCCTCTCCTTTGGCACTGGCTGGCTGCGGCGGCCACACTGCTTCTTGTCGCAATCGCGGGATGGAGAGCGAGTCCCTTGCTTCGCACCGACGACTATCAAGCCGAACTTGCCGAGGAAATTGTCGATGCGCATGTGCACTCGCTGCAGCCAGGCCACCTGACTGGCATCAGTTCCAACGATGAACAGGCTGTAAAGGGATGGTTCAAGGGCAAACTCACATGTGCGCTCCCGGTGCGTGACTTCGCGGATAAAGGATTCGCGCTGCAGGGTGGGCGCCTTGACGTTGTGGAACAACGCTCCGTGGCGGTGCTCGTCTATGCGCGCCCCGGACACTAGTGGGTCCGAATATTCAAGCCTGCTTGAACGGAGCGCCGACTTGCGTTGCTACTCCGGCATCGAGTTTCCACTTCCTAATCCCCGCCAGTGGCCTGGGGAATGTTGGCCGAAACACCTTTATCTCGCCCGGCTTCCAGACCTACAACCTTACCGTTCAGCGTTCGTTCAAGATATCCGTGCACGACGTGCAGCGACAGCAACTTCTACTACGCGGCGAATTCTTGAATGCCTTCAATCACCCGAATCTTGGAATTCCCAGCCTGAATCTTACCGGAGGCAACTTCTTGAACGAAGCGGGCACGATTAATGGCGGCCGGGAGATCCGCGTTCTGCTGCGCTACAGCTTCTAGCAGAACATGCGCGAGGGCTCGCCGCATAGCGCACCGGCTTTGCCGATCCAACGTTGCAGGATGGCGGCATCCACTCTACATATCCATAAAACCATTGACAGCCCGCGAGGATGCTCCTAGAGTCTCGGCTGAGAATCGGGCTCGGGCAGCGACCAGGGCGAGTTTTTTGACCATAGGGGAGTTTGCACTAGATCTCGCCTTTGCGGAAACGGCCAATCAGATGATCGCATGCGCGGACCGTCAACGCCATCATGGTAAGGGTCGGGTTCTGGCACGCCGACGACACAAAGCTCGCTCCGTCCATCACGAACAAATTTTTCACGTCGTGCGCCTGGTTGAACGCATTGAGCACTGACTTCTTCGGATCGTTCCCCATGCGGGCTGTTCCCAGTTCGTGTATGGCCATTCCCGGCATTTCGACACCCGCTTGCACGCGGATATCTTTGGCGCCGGCCGCTTCCAACATTTCCGCCGCCGTGGCGCCGGCATCCTCCATGAGCGCAGCTTCGTTGTCGCCGTGCGTCATGCTAATGCGCAAAGCAGGAATGCCCCAGGCATCTTTTAGATCGCGGTCGATCTCGATGTAATTGTCCCACCGGGCCAGCGATTCACCGAAAGCTCCGAGGGAAATCCCGTACTCGCCTTCTTTCACAGCCTTCTTGAGCGACGCTCCGTAGCCTTCGGCACTGAAGTTGAATCCAGCCTCGGCCCCGCCCTGGTAACCATAGCCACGTATGAACCGCGAATGCCTTTTGCTCGAAGGGGTGTTCCGGAAGCGAGGGACGTAAATCCCGTTGGGACGTTCCGGCTCGTTCGCATTCGGAAGAGTTTTGAATTCTGGCAGACGACCCGACGCTCCCGCGCCTACGACGTGATCCATCAAATAATGGCCCAGCGCGCCGCTCGAATTCGCCAGTCCATTTGGGTATTCCCGAGTGGACGAGTTCAGCAAGATGCGGGTGGACTCCAATGCCTGCGCGCAAAGGATCACCGCTTTTCCGCGGACCTCCTTCACTTGCCGCGTCAAGCGATCCACGTAAGTCACACCGCGCGTTTTGTTTGGCTCCGTGTCCATGTCCACATGGCTTACCACGGCATTGGTAAGCAGCGTGCAGTTCCCGGAGGCCAGCGCGTCCTTGACGGTCGTAAACGGGCTGCTGAAGTAAGAAAACGTGCTGCACCCGCGTTCACAAGGCCCGCAATAATGGCAAGCGAGTCGTCCATTGTGATTTTGCGTCAGGATCGCCGTGCGCCCGATCGTCACTGTGTGCCCGAACTTCGCTTTGACGCGTGCTCTGAGCTGAACTTCTCCGCAGCTCATTTTCATTGGCGGGAGAAACTGCCCGTCGGGCAGCATCTCATTTCCCTCCGTCGCTCCGCTGATACCTACGTACCGCTCCACGATGTCGTAATACGGTGCAAGATCGGCATAGCCAATCGGCCAGTCGTCGCCATACCCGTCGCGGCCCGCGGCCTTAAAATCGTTATCGCTCAGCCTGTAACTCTGACGGCCCCACACCAGCGATCGCCCACCGAGGATGCGCAGCCGCTGCCATGTAAATGGTTTGCCGGGCGGCGTGCTGTACGGATTCTCGAGGTCATTCACAAACCATTCGTAGTTGTATTCCATGCACGCGTAGCACTGCTTTTGCACCGGCCGCGTGCGCACCACCTCCGGCGAGTGATCGCGGTATTTCAGCTTGTAAGACGGCATGTGCTCAGTAAACTCTTTCGGACTAACCGCGCGCCCCGCTTCGAGCAACGCAACTTTCAGCCCCGCCTCCCCAAGTTGTTTCGCGGCCCAGCCGCCGGTGGCTCCCGATCCCACAACGACCGCATCGTAAGTTGTCTGCAAAGGGTCTTGCGCCATGTTGGTCCCGCTCACTTGTGATCCCCCTCTGGGTGTTCGCAGCCTTGATAAGGCCCGTGCGCAAACGCTCCGTCCCACCCCAGTTCTTTCTCGCCGATCTGCGAGCTGTAGTACGCACTCATGATGCGCCCCTTGAGCGCTTCAAAATGACCGTGCCCCGGATCGGCCACAGCACCCGTATCGCCAGCCCATCCACCTCCAATGCGCGGATACGCCAGCCCGTGCAACAGAATATCTTGGTCTTCCCGCGACAGATACCGAAACGCCGCCTTGAATCGCCGCATGCTTTCGCCATCCACATATCCCAGCGAATTCAAAAACGTTCGCTGCGTCTCGGGCGTCTCGGCAGCCAGCACAAGATCGATATAGCGATTCACCAGCGCTTCCTTAGCGCCTGGAGTGTCCGTCGCTGGGATAATCAAGTCGCTGAGCACAATCAGCGTTTCATTCTGATGCTCATCCAAAAAAAGTGGCTTCCATCCGGGTGCCGCAAGGTCTTTCGAGGCGTCCACACCGCTTTGTGCAGGCGTCAACTCGGATGGCTGCTGCGCTACACTCTGTGCCGCAGCAAGCGAAGGCCGCAACGCGGCTGCGGCACCCGCAAGAACGCTGCCACGAATCAAATCGCGTCGTTTCATGAAAACTCCTCGCCCCCAACCGGCCGTTTCCGGCAAGCTGCTGGCTCGCGTGTCAATCTTTGCAAACACCGCGGATTCGCGATCCGACGAACCAGCTCCACGTTCCTGCGCATCGGGAAGTCTACACCAAAGGGAACCAAAAGCTAGACGGCTAACCGGAGATGTAGATCGAGCGAAGGTCAGATCAACGATGGTACATTTGCAACCTGCGTGCCATCACTGCCTTGATTGCGGCATTGGTCCTTGCGCGGGGCACAGCCGCGCAAAAGCCCGTATCCTTTCCCACCGAGGACGGAGGCGAAATCTACGCCGATGTTTATGGAGAGGGCGGCCGAGCCATCGTGCTGGCCCATGGCGGCCGTTTCAACAAAGAGAGTTGGGAGAAGCAAGCTCGCGCACTCACGTCGGCAGGATTTCGAGTGCTAGCGCTCGACTTTCGTGGTTACGGTAAGTCGCGTGGCTAGGGCCAGCACCTGCTCTCGCTACACGGTGCTAATCTTGAGCTGATCTGTCTGGCACTGGCGCTCATAATTCTGCTCAGCTTCGGACAGGGCATGCAGCTTCGAGTTCCATTCTGCCTCCAACGAGGCAGCTACGAGTCGATTATCGGGATCGACACGTAGAAAACGGCGGCGCGCAAGTTCAGATTCGTAGCGAGCCCGATCCACCTGAAGCCGGCGAAGTCGATCAGCTTCATCCCAACGTGACTGGAGCTCCTGCTGAACGTTGAGAGCAACTTCCAGCGCCAGAGGAGTCACCGTCTCTACTAGCAACGCTCCGATTGCTTTGTCCAAGCTGTAACCGGAGACTCGTTGGCAGTAGCCCTTCTCGATCCGATCCACCTCGCGCGGACCCTGGCAGATGTAGAAGGGAGCAAGCCCCGCTTTCCGCTGCCGATAACCGACGGTCATGCGACTGCCGCATACTCCGCAGATTGCCAGGCCTTGTAGCAGCGAAGGACCTTCTCGTACGGCGCTTCGCTTTTCCAGTCCGCAAGTTTGCGCGTTTTCTTGTAGACGGCGAAGATTTTCTTCATAGTCTCGCCAGGTGATGTATGCCGGGTGTGCATCGAGAATCAACGTGTGCCATTCCTGTCGGGGTAAGTCTCGACTGCGATCGCCTCCTTCGACTTTCTTCTGAAAGCGTGTGCGTCCGTAGAAGAAAGCGCCGGCGTACCGAGGGTTGCGAAGAATACGCGTAACTCGGTTGTGCTCCAGATCGCCCCGGGAATGGCTGACGGGCCTCATGGTCCAAACGGCTCTTTGGGAGATGAGGCGCGAACAGCATTCAGCGGGATCACACTTCCTCGAACCGTGGCCGAATTTCGATGGAGTCAGTATCGCTTTCGCATTAGTTGTGCCGAATTCATTCGGTCTCGGTGCGTCGAGCTGATCCGTCTATTGGGGAGGCTTGGGCCACGGCGGCTGAACGAGAGCCGGGATAGCGGCTATGGTCTTGCCGTCAGGAGGTTTGAAAGAGAGCTGCTCGGCGAGGAAAGCGATGCGGTCGCGCGTGGCTTCGGCGTTGAGCGCGTGCGGCGCGTCATAAATCTTGAGCTTCTTCGGTTCGCTCACGAGCTCGAAGTATTGCTTCGCCACCTCGCCATTCAGAAAGGGTTCATCGGTTGCGTACTGCAGAAACATTGCCGCTGGCGCCGCGTGAGAGACGTATTTTCCAGCATCCATCCAGGAATACTTGGCGGCAAAAGCATCGAATTTGTCCGCGCCGATCTTTAGCCGATATTCTTGGAAGGACTTCGTTTTCTTATCGATGTCGAAGGAGAGGTCGCCGGCCATGATGACAAAGGCTCTGAAGCGCTTTTCTATGCCGCTGAGGAAGCCACCGGCCGAACCATCGCAACTGTGTCCAACGTAGCCAAGGCGCGCTGGATCGACGTCCTTGCGCCCGAGAAGGAGGTCAGCACCTCGGCGTAGGTTCACGTCCTGCTGTACCTCCACAGCGATCTGCTGCTCGTTCAAGGGTGCGCTGTCTTCCACAAAGCCAGGATGAACGATGACATGATCAGGCAATAGTGAGATGACCCCAGAGTGTGCCAGCACGATAGCTTCGTCGAGGAACTCGGTGCGGTTCTTCTTCTCTGACCCAGGCATGCACCAATGCCCGAAGATCACTGCTGGAAACCGATCTTGTCCAGGAGGGACTACAAGATAGGCGGTAACCGTGCCGCCGTTCGGGCCGACGGCTTTGCTCCGTTCACCGACGGGACTTGAGAAGGAGATATCATAAATCGTTATGCTGTCACGCTCCCTGACTCCAGCCTGCTTGATGTTCAGGGGTGCGCTATGGTCGTAATCCCAATGGTGAACGAGTTGGTCATAGGACACCTGGGAGAAGGCAGCACCCACTAGCAGAAGGACGACGCAGGTGAAACCTAGGCATCGGATAAACATGATACGAGATCCATCATCCCGAGTTCTTAGACGCATTGTCACCTATTTTTATTCCGGCTTGAATTTCATTTTCTTTCTTCTCGGCATGGGTGATGCCTACACGCGAGCCTTGCGGTCCAGAAGCGTTATATCGGGCCCGCATTCTCGCGGAGGAATTGAGGCGGGCAAGGATCTCCGCGCGCGTTTCGAGCGGCGTTGGAGGAAATGACGGTCCATGTGTGTACCTTAACTGGGGTGCACAACTGGGGCACGCCTCTAACACTTGGAAGTGCCCCCCTATTTGCAAATTTAAGCAGTGGGGGAACAAATGGAAGGCAAGCCTCCAAATTGGGGGCGCACCGGACGAGTTCTGTAATCCGCTCTGTCGCTCATGCCATTCACTGTCGCACCGGTTATGGGCAGTGATGGGCAGTATTCGAGGCTTTCTTGCTTGCTGATTGAAACTAATGTGGGCCGCGCCTGGTCGCACGCAAAATCAATATCTCTCCTTCGGATATCTAGGGCACACGCGCACGTCCGCACGACATTCTGCTGCTGGTTGAACACTTCGTCGGACCTGGTAAGAGCAACTAAGAGATGCGGTCGTCCCAAGTGGGTCTTGGTTGCTTGCGTTTCATGGCATAGAGAGCCCTGTCCGCTGCGTGTACAAGGGTTCCGATGGTAACGGCATCCTTTGGATAACTGACAACTCCCGCGCTGACGGAAATCCTTGGCTCTTCTTCATCATTCGCAACCAGACCACAAATCCGGTGTCCCACCAATTTCGCGGCGGCCATGCCGGTCTCCGGCAGGACGAGAGCAAACTCGTCCCCGCCTTGCCGCGCTGCGGTGTCTACGGCCCGGCAGCAGTCTGCCAGGATGTGCGCCAGCCGGCAGAGCGCCCGGTCTCCCGCTAGATGACCATATCGATCGTTGATCTCTTTCAATCCATCGAGGTCCAGCAATACCAGAGAGAATTCCCGCATGGTGCGTTGGGATCGAGAGATCTCTGCGTGCAACACATCGAAAAAACGGCGATGATTGGCCAAACCGGTCAGTGAATCGCTCGATGCCTGGTGACGCAGTTGCTCTTCTAGCGTCCGCTGTTCAGTGATATCGACAGCGATGATTTCATGGCCGACGCAATCTCCATGCTCGTCGTAGATACCGCGTCCGCTCAGCTTGGCTTTCAGAGTCGTGCCGTTTTTCCGCTTCCACTCGATTTCCATAGGGTTGATTCGCATGGTCTCGGAGGAGCGTCCCGCCAATGCTGAGCACGTACCGAGATTAAAGACGCCGTCAGACGGATGATTGGCCGCTAGGAGTTCTTCTTTGGTGGCGTAGCCAAGCATGGTTACCAGGGCCTGGTTGACGTTGAGGAACTTTCCTTGAGCATCACACCGGAATATTCCATAGGAGGGATTGTCCACCAGCGCGTGATACAGCGATTGCGAATGCCGCAAGGCCCTTTCGGCCTCTTCCAACTCCGCACGCAGTTTCTTTTCGTTCAGGGTGCGACGAACGGCCATGGGCAGTTGCGCGATATGCTCTCCCTCAACGTAATCGAAGGCGCCATGAGCGGTTAATTCGGCAATGGATTCCTTTCCCTTAGAGGTGGTCACGAAGAGAAGGGGGATGTCCTCCACGGTTTGACGCAGGAATTGCAAACCCTGCGATCCCTTCCAACTGGGACTGGGGTACTCGGCAACGACCACATCATAAGACTGGGAGCGGAGCTGTTTGGTACACTGCGCTAAGTCCAAAGCGGTATCGGCACTAACAACGAATTGCGCTTTCTTGAGCTCTTGCAGACAGCACTGTACCGTGTCTGCTTGGCGATGGACGAAAAGGATGTGCAGAGGACGCGATCGGTGAGAATCCGTGCTCCCAGGACGGGAATCTCTCGGGTCCGACGGGATTTTGTTCTGAGTCATGCTCGACATGGAAAATACTCACCCGGAACCATGGAAGCCGCTCGCAAAGAGATCAGCGGCCGAAGCATACACCCTTACGCGCCTATAGTACGTATGGCAAGAAAACCGAGTCTGTTCAATTTTGAACAGTTGCCGTACAGCCGTACAAAGGAGCGCGGGCGGCCTGCAGTCTTGTCGCGTTAGGTGGCCAGACCGGCTGAGTCCACTACCGGTATCTGAGAAAAGTCTTAGCTATGTCTAGTTAGAGCCGAAATATCAACCTCACGGATTGAAAGCCACCGACGCGTTGGAGTCGGCCTGGGCTGCCCAAGCATCGGTATACCGTGTTAGTCAGATAGGGAACCAAAGGCTTCATCTCGGGCAAACTAGCCGCGACTTGTGCCCAAAGTCTCCTCTTCAGTAGAATGTTCAATCTTCGTTTCCAACAGCTTTTCTTTTTTTTGTAGACCCCTTGGCAGTCGCATTTTGCAATGACCGCTTCGAGGTCGCGCTCGACGGAGTTGAATCGGAGTCTTACCGAATGGGTCAGCACTACGACGTCGTCGTCATCGGCGGCGGCCACAACGGCCTAGTCAACGCCGCCTATCTCGCCAAGGCGGGCAAGAGAGTCGTCGTTCTAGAACGACGCCATGTTCTCGGCGGTGCCGCGGTTACCGAAGAAATCATCCCGGGCTTTCTTTTTTCCGAATGTTCGTACGTTGTCTCGCTCCTTCGTCCAGAAATCATCCGTGAACTCGATCTCCCTCGTCACGGTCTGGAAATTTTGCCCCTCGATGGCACGTTCTCTCCCATGCCCAGTGGTGACTACCTCTGGCGCATGAACGACCACGCCAAATCCGTCCGCGACATTCGCCGCCACTCCCGCCTGGACGCCGAGGCGTACGACGAATTCTCCAAGATGATGACGCCCATGTGCCGCTTCGTGAAGCCCATGCTCTCGATGGTTCCTCCCGATCCCACGACGCTCAATCCGAAAGACCTCAAGCAGCTTCACTTCCTCCTTCAGCGCTTCCGCGAACTTTCTTCCGACGAGCGCTACACCCTCGTCCAGCTCATGACCATGAGTTCCGCCGATTTCCTCGACCAATGGTTCGAAACCGACGTCCTCAAAGCCACCATGTCCGCCTCCGGAATCATCGGCACATACCTCGGCATTCGTTCGCCCGGCACCGCTTACGTTCTCCTGCACCACTACATGGGAGAAATCGACGGCGCGTTTCGCTCCTGGGGCTTCAGCCGCGGCGGCACTGGGGCTATTTCGAACGCCATCGCAGACGCCGCGCGGGAAGCTGGCGTCGAAATTCGCATCAAAGCGCCCGTGGGCAAGATTCTCACAAAGAACGGCCGAGCCTGCGGCGTTGCCCTTCAGGATGGTGAAGAGCTCTCCGCCAACGTCGTCTCCTCCAGCGTCGACCCGCACCTCACCTTTGAAAAATTTCTCGACCCGCACGAATTGCCTGCCGATTTTCTCGAAGGCGTGCGCCGCTACAAATTTCGAGGTTCTTCCGGCAAGGTCAATCTCGCACTCGACGCGCTTCCCAATTTCATGTGCCTTCCCGGGCCAGGTGCGCATCTTCGCGGCGCCATTTCTATTTCCCCGAGCATGGACTACATGGAGCGAGCCTACGACGACGCCAAGTACGGCCACTACTCGCGTCGTCCTTACATTGACATGGTCATTCCAAGCCTCACCGATCCCAGCGTCGCGCCTCCCGGCAAACACGTTCTTTCTTGCTTCGTGCAATACGCGCCGTACAAGCTCGCCGAAAGCACCTGGGACGATCAGCGCGAAGCCTTTGGCAACAATGTCATCAATACCATTGCGGAGTACGCACCCAACATCAAAGACATCATCATCGGCCGCCAGGTGCTCACCCCGCTCGATCTCGAGCGCGAATTCGGCCTCACCCAGGGCAATATCTTTCAAGGCGAGCTTTCTCTGGAACAGCTTTTCTTCCTGCGCCCTGTCGCCGGTTGGGCTTACTACCGCACGCCCATCCAAAACCTTTATATGTGCGGCTCCGCCACGCACCCTGGCGGCGGCATCATGGGCGCCAACGGCCGTATTGCCAGCCAGGTCATCCTTAAAGAATGGAAAGGCAGTTCGCCGGGCTCCGCTGCGACCGCGTCAAAGGCGTCCAACTAATCATGCCCATCGGACAGCGCGTAGTTCTCATCGGCGGTGGGCACAACGCTCTGATCACCGCTTTTTATCTAGCCAAGGGCGGCTTCAAGCCTGTGGTCCTCGAGCGCCGCGAAATGGTTGGTGGCGGTGCCATCACCGAAGAATTTCATCCCGGTTTCCGCGCTTCCACCCTGGCGCACACACTCGGCCCGCTCCGCGCCGACGTCGCGCGTGATCTACAACTCGATAAATTCGATTGTGAAATTCTCTCTCCCGACCCGCGCGTCTTCGCTCCAACGTCCGATGGTAAGGCGCTCCTTTTCTACGACGACGTCGCCAAGACCGCCGCTGCCATCGGCAACTTCTCGGCCAAAGACGCTTCGAAATATGCACAATTCGCTAGGTCGCTCGAAGAAACCGCCAGCTTCTTCACACAACTCGCTTCGATCACGCCTCCCGCAATCGACAAGCCCACTCCCGAAGATCTTTGGAATCTCTTAAAAACTGGCCGCAGCGTTCGCAGCCTTGGAAAGACCGGCATCTTCGATCTTCTGCGCTGGGGTCCCATGGCCGTCGCAGATTTTGTCGCCGAATTCTTCGAAACAGAGTTGCTTCGCGCCGTCATCGCCGCTCGCGGCATCTTTGGCACAGCGCTCGGTCCCTGGTCCGCCGGGTCGACTGCCGTCCTTCTCCTGCGCGCCGCCGCCGATGCCCATCCCGTAGGTTCTGCCGCGTTTCCGCGGGGCGGACTTGGCGCCTTCACATGCGCGCTCGCCGAATCGGCAAGACAGGTTGGCGCTGAAATCCGCACCGATGCCGAAGTTCAGCACATCCTCGTCAAAGACGGCGCCGTCACCGGGATCGTTCTCACCGACGGCGAAGAAATCGCCGTCGAAGCCATCGTCTCCGGAGTCGACCCAAAACGCACCTTCTTCCATCTCCTTGATCCCTCGCAGCTCGATCCCACCTTTGCCAACCGCATGAAGAATTTCCGCGCCAATGGCACGGTCGCCAAGGTCAATCTCGCCCTCGGCGGGCTGCCTGCGTTTCCAGCGCTTGCCGACAACGAAAGCTATCTCAAAGCCCTATCCGGCCGCATCCACATCGGCCCGGAAATTGACTACCTCGAGCGCGCCTTCGACGCTTCCAAGTACGGTGAATTTTCGAAAACGCCCTGGCTCGACGTCACTATTCCCACGATTCTCGATCCCTCGCTCGCCCCCGACGGCAAGCACGTTCTTTCCGCCTACGTCCAATTCGCGCCATTCAAACTGAGAGAAGGGAACTGGTATACCCGCCGCAGGGATCTCGGCGCGGCCGTCATCAAAGCTCTCGCCGCTTACGCCCCGAATCTTCCCGGCGTGGTCGAAGGCATCCAGATCATCACGCCCCAGGATCTCGAAACATCCTACGGTTTTACTGGCGGCCACATTTTCCACGGCGAGCTCGCACTCGATCAGCTTTTCACCATGCGCCCTGTTCTCGATTGGGCACGCTACAAGACACCCATCCGTGGCCTTTTTCTCTGCGGTTCCGGCACCCATCCCGGCAACGGCCTCACCGGCGCCTCCGGCGCCAACGCCGCCCGCGAAATTATCCGCGACCTGCGATGATTTTCTACTTCTTTGCGGGGGCCTGGCATCGCTACAACCCATTCAGCTCAGGCGGGTGATGAATGACCACCATCGATCGCACCAAACTGAAAACTCTCCAACAACGCGAAGAATCCCGCTTCCTCGCCGACCATCCCAAATCCGCCGCCCTCTACAACCGCGCTCAGTCCTCACTCCTCGGCGGCGTCCCGATGAACTGGATGAAAAAATGGGCTGGCGCTTTCCCTGTCTTCGTCAAATCCGCCAACCTCGCGCACATCACCGACGTCGACAACCGCGAATATATTGACCTCTGTCTCGGTGACACCGGTGCGATGACAGGACACTCACCCGAAATCGTCGCTGACGTTGTCGCCCGCCGTGCCAAGGAAGGCATCACCCTCATGCTCCCCACCGAAGATTCCCTTTGGGTCGGCGAAGATCTCAAGCGTCGCTTCGGCCTGCCATATTGGCAATTCACACTCACCGCCACCGACGCCAACCGCTTCGCCATTCGAATCGCTCGCGAAATCACCCAGCGTTCGAAAATCCTCGTCTTCCACTATTGCTATCACGGCACCGTAGACGAATCCTTCGCCGCGCTTGAAAACGGCGTCGTCGGTCCGCGCCGCGGCAACATCGGCCCCCCCGTCAATCCCGCCGAAACCACCCGCGTGGTCGAATTCAACGATCTCAACGTCCTCGAAGATGCCCTCAAGCATCACGATGTCGCCTGCATCCTCGCCGAGCCCGCCATGACCAACGTCGGCATCATCCTCCCCGAAGACGGCTTTTGGCCCGCCGCCCAGGAACTCGTGCGCCGTTACGGCTCCCTCCTCATCGCCGACGAAACCCATACCGTCTGCGCAGGGCCCGGTGGCTGCACCGCTGAATGGAAACTCAA
>Ga0209806_1000763_pt1 | contig 21948 bp, 20 predicted proteins | sample GraSoiAngelo_152_FD_186166 | JGI IMG/M metagenome (GOLD analysis project Ga0209806, IMG submission 186166) | Grasslands soil microbial communities from the Angelo Coastal Reserve, California, USA - 14_1009_12_30cm (SPAdes) (version 2) | ecosystem: Environmental > Terrestrial > Soil > Grasslands ... | reverse complement strand
AGCGCCAGCCGGTTGCCCTGCCTGACGGCGACTGCCTGGTCGCCATGGCGGGCGAGCTCCTCCACATCGGGTGACTGCCTGGTGATTTGCGGGGCGCGGATGAAGACCGCCGGGGCGGAACCCCCAATCGCCGGGGACGTGACATCGGCTTCGAAGCTGTCGATCTGCCGGCCGTAGGCGTTGCGCCGGACGCCGATGTCCATCAGCTGCAGTGATTCCTGGTCGGACCGCCCGTCCTGGATCTCGCGGGCCATCAGGATCATGCCGGCGCAGGTGCCCAGCACCGGCATGCCCGCCGTCGCGCGCTGCTGAATCGATTGCTTCAGCGCGGGCTCCATCAGGTGGGCCATCGTCGTGCTTTCACCCCCCGGTAGGATCAGGGCGTCGACCGCCTCCAGGTCAGTCGCGAGACGGACTGGCACCCCCTCGACTTCGCAGGCGCGGAGCGCCGCCAGGTGCTCGCGAAAGTCGCCCTGCAGTGCCAGGACGCCGACGCGACGGCGAGTCGTGCTCACCAGCCTCTGCCGGCGAGCAGCTCCTCCTGGGGGATCGCCCCAATCTCCAAACCCCGCATGGCTTTGCCGAGGCTCTTGGAAGCATCGGCCAGGATGTCCGGCCGGTCGAAATACGTGGTCGCCGCCACGATGGCCTTGGCACGAGCAGATGGATTTTCTGCCTTGAAGATGCCCGAGCCGACGAAGATCCCATCACAACCCAATTGCATCATGAGAGCCGCATCGGCCGGTGTGGCAATCCCACCCGCCGCAAAGTTGACCACCGGCAGGCGGCCGAGCTGAGCCGCCTCTTCCAGCAAGTCCGCGGGCGCACCGATCCGCTTGGCCTCCATGACGAGTTCTTCTGGGCCGGCGCCGTGCAGTTGGCGGATCGCGCCGGTCACCGCTCGCATGTGCCGGACCGCCTCGACGACGTTGCCGGTGCCCGCCTCGCCCTTGGTGCGGATCATCGCGGCGCCTTCCGTAATCCGCCGCAAGGCTTCGCCAAGATCCCGGCAGCCGCAGACAAACGGGACCTTGAAAACATGCTTGTTGATGTGGTGCTCCTCATCGGCCGGGGTCAGGACCTCGCTCTCGTCGATGTAGTCGACCCCGAGCGACTCCAGGATCTGCGCCTCGACGAAATGGCCGATCCGGCACTTCGCCATCACCGGGATCGTGACCGCCTCGATGATGGCGGTGATGAGACCGGGATCGCTCATCCGGGCGACACCGCCCTCCCGGCGGATGTCGGCGGGCACCCGCTCCAGGGCCATTACCGCGACCGCGCCGGCGTCCTCGGCGATCTTGGCCTGCTCGGCGGTAACGACGTCCATGATGACGCCACCCTTGAGCATCTCGGCCAACCCGGCCTTGACCTTCCAGGTCCCCTTCCGATCGTTCATCCTGCCAGAGCCCTCCGCCACAGGATCATTTTACCGCTGGCTGCGGGCAATTCAGGCCCAACTCGTGGACGCCGCGTCACGAACAGGTCGCGGGGATCCGGGCGCGACACTAGAATCGTCCCGCAGTGCGGGGGCCTTCCAGGACGCGACGGCAGCGGGTGGTTGCCGTAATCGTCGCCCTGGCCCTGGGTTTGCCGGCGCTGTTCGGGATCGCCACCTTCGTCGGGCTCCTGGTCACGCCGTCGGTCGACGACATGCCCCGGCGCGTCGACGCCATCCTCAAGCAGCACGGCGGAACGCGGGTCCACCTCAACGATATTCCGGACCAGCTGAGTGAGGCGCTGATCGCGATCGAGGACGAGCGCTTTTACCAGCACAGCGGCATCGATACCCAGGGGCTGATCCGCGCCGTCCTGACGGATCTCTACCGGCATCGGGCTCTGCAGGGCGGCAGCACGCTCAGCCAGCAACTGATGAAAGTCGTGTACATGGACAACGACGACGATGGCTGGCGCAAGCCGGAAAACCTGCTGCTCGCCTTGAAAGTCGAGGCGCGCTTCGACAAGCACACGATCCTGGAGAACTACTTCAACGCCGTCTACTACGGGCATGGCGCCTATGGGATCGGCATGGCGGCTGAGATCTACTTTCACCGCCGCCCGGCCCAGCTGGACCTGGCGGAGGCGTCGATGCTGGCCGGCCTTCCCCAGTCACCGTCGTACTACGACCTCTACCGCAATCCATGCTCCGCCCGAGCTCGACAGTTCAACGTTCTGGCCCAAATGGCGCACGATGGCTATATCAGCCAGAAAGCCGCCACCGCCGCCTACGCCGAGCCCATCGGCTTTCCCTGCAAATAGCCATGGCTCTTGACCTCGTCCTGCTGGGACCGCCCGGCTCGGGCAAGGGCACCCAGGCGGCCAGGCTGACAGACAAATACCGGCTTCCGGCGATCGCCACGGGCGACATCCTGCGGGCGGAGGTCGAGGCGGGGACGCCACTCGGCCAGCGGATTCGCTCCTATCTCGATCGGGGCGAGCTGGTGCCGGACCAGCTGGTCGTCGACATCATCCGGCAGCGCCTCTCCCAACCCGACACCGAGGCGGGCTTCATCCTCGACGGGTTCCCCCGCACCCTGCCCCAGGCGCAGGCCCTGGACGCGATGCTCGCCGAGCTCCAGCGGCCTTTAGATGCCGTTCTCTATCTCGAGACCGACCGGCAGTCGCTGCTGGACCGGTTGGGCCAGCGACACCGCCAGGACGACCGCGCCGACATCGCCGACCACCGGATCGACGTCTTCCTCGAGCAGACGGCGCCGCTGATCGGCTATTACCGCGACGAGGGCAAGCTCAGGCTCATCGATGGGGCTCAGCCAACGGAGGCGGTGGCGGCCGCCATCGACGACGTCATCCGCCCGCTGGTGGGGGCCGCTGAGGCCCGCAATCCCCGACCAACCTCCAGCTGACCAGCCGCGGGGCCGTGCCGTTTGGCCGGCCCTAATTTGGGCATAAACCTAAGGTCTCGACCGGTTGTTCCTGGCGAGAACACGAAGGAGAAAACCCAATGGCTGAAGTAAAAACCGATTTCATACCGCTGCTGCCCCTAAACAACGGGGTCGTCCTGCCGAACATGGTGGTCACGATCCCGCTGGAGCGCGAGGAGGCGCAGGCCGCTGTCGCTGCCGCCCGGCAGGGCGACGGTCTCGTGCTGCTCGTGCCCCGCGTCGAAGGACGCTTCGCCAATTTCGGCACGGTCGCCAAGCTGGAGGATTCCCGAAAGCTGCCCAACGGCATCGAGGTCGCGATCCTGCAGGGCCTGTATCGGGCCTCGGTCGGCAGCGCCGCCGCCGGGACCGGAACCGCCCTGCGCGTGCTGGCCCAACCGGCCCAGGACGTCAACCCACTGACCGAGACGTCGCACGTCCTCGCGCGCGAGTACAAGGCACTGATCGAGAACCTGCTCGAGCTGCGTGGCGCCGGCGAAGTCATTCAGATGGTGCGCGGTATCGACAAGCCAAGTCAGCTCGCTGACCTGGCCGGGTATTCCCCCGATCTCTCACTGGAGCGCAAGGTCGAGATCCTCGACACGCTCGACGTCGAGCAACGGCTGAAGAAGCTGATCGAGTGGACCCGCGAGATCCTCGCCGACGCCTCCCTGAAGGACAAGATCCGCAACGACGTGCAGGAGGGCATGGAGAAGAGGCAGCGCGAGTTCCTCCTCCGCCAGCAGATGGAAGCCATCAAGAAAGAACTTGGCGAGTCCGACGGCGACGTCGCCGCCGAGTATCGCAAGAAGATCGAGGACGCCGGGATGCCCGAAGCCGTTCGCAAAGAAGTCGAGCGCGAGCTCGACCGCTTCGAGCGGACCAGCGAGCAGAATCCCGAAGCCGGCTGGATCCGAAACTACCTGGACTGGATGCTCGACATACCCTGGAACAAGCGCACCGTCGACCAGTTCGACGTCGTCGAGGCACGGCGCGTCCTCGATGAGGACCACACCGGGCTGGAGGACGTAAAGGACCGCATCATCGAGTTCCTGGCGGTCCGCAAGCGGCGGGATTCGCGCGGCCTGCAGGTGATCGGCGGCCGGGGGTCCGGCGCCATCATCACGCTCGTCGGCCCTCCTGGCGTAGGCAAGACCTCGCTCGGTGAGTCGGTGGCGCGCGCCCTCGGGCGCAAGTTCACCAGAATTTCACTCGGCGGCATTCACGACGAGGCGGAGATCCGCGGACACCGCCGGACCTATGTGGGCGCTCTGCCGGGTCGGATCGCGCGCGCCCTGAAAGAGGCGGGTACGCGTAATCCCGTGATCATGCTCGATGAGATCGACAAGGTCGGCAATGACTGGCGTGGTGACCCGTCGTCGGCGCTCCTGGAAGTGCTCGACCCGGCCCAGAACCATTCGTTCCGCGATCACTATCTCGAGGTCGACCTCGATCTATCCGAGGTCTTGTTCATCCCGACCGCCAACGTAGCGGACACCATCCCCGGGCCGCTGCTCGACCGGATGGAGATCATCCGGCTCGACGGCTACACGGAAGAGGAGAAGCTGGCGATCGCGCGCGATCATCTCCTGAAGCGTCAGCTCGACCGCAACGGGCTTGGTGCCGATGAAGTCACGGTCGACGAGGAGGCGCTGCGGCGCATCATCGCGGACCATACACGGGAAGCCGGCGTGCGCAACCTCGAGCGCGAGCTCGGACGCTTGCTGCGCAAGGTGGCGACGCAGATCGAGGCCGGCAAGGTCAGCGCGCCGGTGAACGTCGGCGGCGATGACGTCAAGACCTACCTTGGTCGCGCGAAGTTCCACGCGGAAGTCGCCGAACGGACAGAAGTCCCCGGCGTTGCGACCGGGCTGGCTGTGACTGGCGTCGGCGGCGAGGTGTTGTTCGTCGAAGCGGCCGCCATGGATGGTCAGAAGGGCCTGACGCTGACGGGACAGCTGGGCGACGTCATGAAGGAATCGGCACAGATCGGCCTCTCGTACGTGCGGTCCCACACGGCAGAGCTTGGCATCGCGCCCGGTTTCGAAGAGAAGGCGATCCACGTCCACGTTCCCGCGGGGGCCATTCCCAAGGACGGTCCGTCGGCGGGCGTCACGATGGTGACCGCGCTGGTGAGCCTGTTCAGCGGGCGCCCGGTCAAGAGCACGGTGGCCATGACGGGCGAGGTCACGCTGCAGGGCAAAGTGCTGCCGATCGGTGGGGTCAAGCAGAAGCTGCTGGCGGCGCATCGAGCCGGGGTGACCGAAGTGATCCTGCCCTTCCGCAACGAGGCGGATCTCGACGACCTGCCGCAGAGCGTGCGCGACGCAATGACGATTCACCTGGCCAGCGATGTCCGGCAAGTGCTGGACTGGGCCCTCGAACCGAAGGCCCCGTCGCTGACCCAGGTTGCGTAAGGCATGAGCCGGGCCTTCGTCAAGGAAGGCGACTCGGCCGCGAGTGGATCCCTCGTAGATCGTTTCTACCAGGGATTACTCGGGCTCAGCGATCCGGCGAGAGCCCTGGTTGGCAAGCGCCAGCAGCAAGCGTGGCTCACGTCGCAGGCCAGCATCCAGGAGGCCCGGCGTGATGCCCAGGCGGCCCTGGGAGACGATTCCTATCGCGAGGTCTTCTCGGCCGCCGCGGAACGGGCCGGAGATTCCGCACAGAGTCCCACGTGGTGGGCCGTCGGTGACGCCGCCAGCGCGATCGCGGCGCGACGCCGCCTGACCTCGGAGCAGTTCCTGCTTCTCGTCGCACCGCTTTCCGTGGCACTGCCCTGGTTGAGGGACGCCGCGAGCCAGGCCTGATTAGCTCGCCAGGCCATCACCTCGTTTCAACGCCAGAGCGCCGGCCCGCCCTGCAGCTTCGGCACCAGGCGCCTCAATCAGTTGTCCACATGGAAAGTCCAGCTTTCGTTCGTGTCACATTCCAGCCGCACGACTGAGATCACAAGATGGTGAGGTGGCTTTCCCGTAAAGCGCCAAATGAATTCGCCCTGGATGGTTGGGATGCCCAGTTGACCGCCCACGCTCGAGTCGCAAGGCACATAGACGTTTCCATCGCTCGCAACGTTGATCAAGTCCGGGGGCTGATTCCGACACTGTGGCGGAGGACCCTCGCCCGGATTCCTTAGTGCCAGACCGCTAACGTGGTAACGGAGATCGAGCTTATCGCCGGTCACGGAGAGACCATCGATGGTGAAATGATGCCCGCTTGCATTCACCGCGTCGAGACCGGAAGCGCTGTTGAGGCGATAGGTGACCTGCGCAACCGCGGGAGGGTTGGCCTTATTTAGTCTGTCGGAGTAGACGAAGCCTGCGATCGTCAGGATTCCGAACACTAACAGGATGCCTGCGGGCAGTCGCAGCGCCTTGAGCGTCGAGGCTTTCATCCTCAGTCCTCACCCTATAGAAGGCGGCCCGCCGCCGTCCGTTACGCGGCGTTGTTGCTCGAAGCCGCGCGGGCGAATCCAGCAAATAGCCGCTGGACCCAGGGCACCTCGTCGAGCTCTTCGGGATGCCACTGCACGGCAATCAAGAAGCGTCGCTCGGGCGATTCAATGGCTTCGATGACGCCGTCGTAGGATTTTCCCGTTACACGCAGCTGCGGCGCGACGGCCTTGACGGCCTGATGGTGGAGGCTGTTGACCTCGATATCCGTCTCGTCGATCAGTTGCGCGAGCCGCGAGTCAGGATCGAGCCGGACCCTGTGGATAAAGGCATTTCGCGGACGGCCGTCGGCGTCCGAATGTTCGACGGCCGTCACGCCCTGGAGTCGGAGATCCTGCCAGAGGCTGCCGCCTAACGCCACGTTCAGGACCTGCTGGCCGCGGCAGATCCCCAGCGTCGGCAGGTCATCGGCGAAGGCCCAGCGCGCGAGCGTGAGCTCGGTCCGGTCGCGAGCCGCCTCGACGACGTTCAGATCGCCGATCGGCTCTTCGTGATACTCGCCGGGCGCGATGTCGGCGCCGCCGGGTAGCACGATGCCATCGAGTCGGTCGTAGATTGCCCGGAGACGCTCGTCGTCATCGAGCAATGGGATCAACACCGGGGCACACCCTGCCGCAACCAGCGCGCGGACGTAACTCTGATTGATCCCAAAGCGCGGCGGCTTCGGCCCCGGCGGAATCGCCAATGTCGGCAGGCCAACCAGCGGGTACACGCTCAAGTCGTAGCGCTCAACTCGTGAAGTCGAACGCCTTGAGTCTGACGGCCGGCACGCGCGACGCGCCCAGGTACTCGCTGACTTGCAATTTCGTCGATGCCGTCAGCGCCAGCGTTCCGTTGAGCGCCTCGAGGATGCTTTGCGTGAAGCGCAAGTCTTTGACCGGCCGGGTGATCTTCCCGTTCTCGATCAGGAACGTCCCCTCCCGGGTCATGCCGGTGATGATCGACGCCTTGGGATGCACGACCCGGACGTACCAGAAGCGCGTGACCCAGATCCCTCGCTTGATATCGCTCGCCAGTTCCGCCTTCGCCGCCGATCCAGGCTTCATGAAGAGATTCACCGCAAAGGGACCGTCAGTATTTGGCGCCGGAAGGCCGTGACCTGTCGACTGCCGGCCTTCTTTCGTCGCCGTCTGCATGTCGTAGACGAGGCCACTGGCGACGCCATTTTTGATTAACTCGACGCGTTGCTTGGGAACGCCCTCGAAATCGAAGGACGACGGGATGCCGGTGCGGTCCAGGCCGTCGTCCCAGATGCTGACCTGATCGCCGGTAATTTTTTCACCGAGGCGCATGAAGCTGCGTTCCTCCTGGACGGCGAGGGCACCGAAGCCCATGAAGCTCATGAACTCCAGCATCTCGGCCACGGCGTATTCCTCGAGGACGACTTCATAGATGCCCGGGTCGACCGGCTGGGCGTTCTGGTTGCGCTGCGCCTTGTCGATGACTTCGTCGGATAATTCGTTTTTGTCTAGCTCGCGGACGTCGATGGCGCCGCGGTCCGCGTAGCCGGACCCGGCATCGCCCATTACGACGGAATTGACCGTCGCTTGGGTGGAACGCTGATGGTGGTAGGCGCCTAGCGAATTGGCGATCGCAAACTGCCCGGCATCGGTGCTGTAGGCGCCGAAGGCCTTGAGCCCCGCGCGGCCGGCTTTGGCGCAGATGGTCTGGACGAAGTCGGCTCGCTCTTCGGGAGTTGCCGCGGCCGTCGCGTCCGACCAGGCCTCGACCGGTTGCGCCTTTGCGGGGCCAGGCATGGGAACGACGTCGCCGGGCGGCTGAAGGTCGGCGATGGCGACAGCCCGCTTGAGCACGTCGGCTGCTGCTGCCTCGCTCATCTGGTTGATCGAGGCGACCCCAGTCTTGCCGTCCTTGACGACTCGGACCCGAACGGTCGCGTCGCGTTCGGCGACGTTCTGGTGGATGCCGTTGTTCGCGAAGCGTGTGAGGGCACTGTCATCCTCGGTGACCATGACTTCGGTCTCCTGGGCTGGAGAGCGCTCCAGCAGCCTGGTCATGAACTGCTTCAACTCGGCTTCGTCACTGAGCCGCGCGACTTCCAGGCTCTTCATTTCAGGATGCCGACCTTGACGTGCTGGAAGCGCGTCGGCGCCGCACCGTGAGCCACATGAGCAACCTGAGGCGGCTGGCCCTTGCCGCAATTGGCCAGTCCCCAGACCTGCCACTCTGTCCGTCCGGCAACCGCGTCGCAGGAGTTCCAGAACTCGGGCGTGATCCCCGCATACGTCGCGTTTCTCAGCATGCGGCCGCGCTTGCCGTCGATAATTTCGTAGGCCAGCTGGGTACCAAATTGAAAGTTGAGCCGCTTGTCGTCGATGCTCCAACTCCGGTTGGTCTCCATGTAGACGCCATCTTTCGTCTCGGCGACCATCTGCTCCAACGACGAGTCGCCCGGCTCCAAATTCACGTTCGTCATTCGGATCAGGGGGATCCGATTCCAGCCATCGGCCCGCATCGTGCCATTGCTCTGCTGTCCCAGCGCGCTGGCCGTTTCCCTGGACGTGAGATAGCCGACGAACAGGCCATTTTTGATCAAGAACGTCCGTTGCGCGGGAACCCCCTCATCGTCCCAGCCGAATGTCCCAAGCCCGGTCGGCGTCAGCGCGTCGGCCGTGATCGTAACCTTGGCCGAGCCGTACTGCAGGTGATTGAGTTTTTCGGGCGTCATGAAGCTGGTGCCCGCATAGGCCGCCTCCATGCCGAAGACCCGGTCGAGCTCTGTGGGATGGCCGCACGACTCGTGGATCTGGAGCGCCGTCTGGCTGGCATCGAGAATGAGCGTCTTGACGCCACTGGGGCATTGCGGCGCGCTCAGCAGCGCGACAGACTCTTCTGCGATCCGGCCCGCGTGCCGGTCGAGCTCGAGCGCCGTGATGTACTCGTAGCCGGCCGACCCCTGGTGCCGGCCGAACGAATTCGGGTACGACCGGTTCTGGACCTCGTCCGGAGACGTGGCCGTCGCCTCAATCCCGGCGCCGCTCTCGAAGAGGTCTTGCTCGATGAATGCGCCTTCCGTCGAGGCGAAGAGCTTCTGCTGCCGGATGAATTCCATCGAGCCTTCGCGGATCGTGACGCCCTTGACCGAGCCCATCGCCGCATCGGCCCGAAGTAATAAATCGACTTTCTCCGCGAGTGGCACCGCGAATGGATCACGCTCGAGTGGCGTTCGGTAGTGACCCCGGGACGTAACGGGCGGCCCCAGATCGACCGGCGCCGACCGGACGCGGGCACTGGCGCGCGCGATGCGGATGGCGCGGTCGACGACTTGTTCGACTTCGGCTTTATCGAGCCGGGCGCTGCCGGCGAATCCCCAGGCACCGTCGACGATCACACGGACCCCGAAGCCCTCGCTGGCGTCGTCGGAGACGGCAGCCAGCTGGCCGTTCTTGACGATGATGTCTTGCGTGACGTGTTCGTCGAGGCGGACGTCCGCGTAGCTCGCCCCCTTGACCTGCGCCGCGTTGAGGGCGGCTTCCGCTAGATCTTTCATGTGACAAGACTAATGGCTACTGATTGATAAACCAATCGGCGCTCTGGTTCATCCACCAGAATTCGTTGCCCTTGTACCCCGAGACCTTCTTGTTGTACGCCTCGACGTCGACGGCCTGATAGAGGGGAATCTCGGGCACCAGGTCGGCCAGGCGGTGCTGCGCCACGATGTATTTGTCCTTGCGGTCCGAGAGCTTGACCGAGAGCCGGGCCTGGTCGAGCGCCTGGTCAAGCTGCGGATCACTAGTGAACGTGGTGTTTTGCCCGACGCAGCCGTTCGCGTCTGTCGGAATCTGAGAACTGTGATACGCGGTGTAGGCCAGTGAGTCGGGCTCCGCTGGGTAGCTGTAGTTGCTCGTGTACATCGCGAGGTCGAAGTTGTGCGAGTAGATCACCCCACCGCTTGTGCAGGAGCCGAACATCCGGGTGGCGGGCACATTGGCGAATGGCTTGATCACCTGGATACCGATGGCGGCGAGGTCGGCGGCGATTTGGACCTCCTGCTGTTCGCGCAGGGGCAGTGTAGTGGTGATCAGGTGGAGCTGCACGCAGCGCCCCTGCGGGTCGGTGCGGAAGTTCTTGCACGGCCCTGAATCCTGAAGCTTATAGCCGGCGTCGTTGAGCTGCTTGTTGGCAGCTGTCTGGTCATACTGGCTGTGCCTGGCATTCGGATCGAGGCACCACGCCCCCGTCTGGATGCACATCCAGGCATCTGGAGGCACGACGGTGCGGCCGAGTAACAACGTATCCACGAGCTTCTGGCGGTCGATCGCCATCAGGATCGCTTTTCGAAGTGTCACGTCCTTGAGGAAGGTGTTGTGCAGGTTGATATCCAGATGCTCGGTGGCGCTGTCTAGGATCGTGACGGTCGTCACATCGCTGAGACGTGACAGCGGCGGCAGCAACGACGGCCGCAGGTCCAGCGCCATGTCGACGGTGTTGGTGCGCAACTCGTTGAGCTCGGTGTTCGCGTCGGGGTCGAACTTCACGCGAATCTCGTTAAGGTACGGGCGATTCCCGCCCCCCCACCAGTGAGGATTCCTGACCAGCGTGAGATGGTCGCCGGTCACCCATTCCTTGAACATGAAGGGTCCGGTGCCGACCATGATCTTGTCGAGTGTGTCCGAGCCACTGTAGCCCCCCTGGATGGTGACCGTGACTTTGTCGGTCGTCAGGTTGCCGGTCTTACCCCAGACCTGCTGCAGCAGGTGGTCCGGCAGGATGCCGTAAGGGCCTGTGCCCAGCGTGAGGTAGGCAGCGTACACCGCATGGAAATGAACGACCGCCGTGTAGTCGTCAGGCGTATCGACGCTCTCGACCTGATCCCAGCCGACGACGGAAATTACGGGCGTCGGATTCTTGTCGCGGTACTTCAAGAACCAGAAGTCGAAGGTTGACTTGACGTCCCGCGAAGTGAAGGCGACGCCGTCATGCCACTTGACGCCATGGCGAAGCTTCCAGGTCACGTCCATCTTGTCGCCCGTGACCTTGACATCACCGTTTTCCAGGGTCGGAACCTCGGTGGCAAGCTCGGGCGCCCAATAGTCGGAGAGCCTTGGATTGGCGGGAACGTCCTGGTTCGCCTTGACCGTGAGCAAGCCTTCCATCGCCGGGTTGACGTACGCGCATGCGTGTGGCGCGGCCGCCGTGATGTTGCAACTGAGCAGGCTATCCTGCTCCTGCCAGGAGGCGACCGTCAGCCGTCCTCCCACCTTGTATGTGGTCCCGTTGTTCCCGCCAGTCGGCGAGCAGGCGGCCAGCAGCACCGTGCCGATGCCCGCCACGGCGAGCAGCCGCACCGAGCGGGGGCTGGCTCCTTTCATGCGACCTCCTTCCGAAAGTTCACGTGCGGATCAGAGGCAGGCGCTGACCCGACCCGCCAGCGCAGATAATGCGCAGCATTCTACGGGCGGTCAGCTAAAAGGGTCAAAGAAAGGTCGCCGTTTCCAATCTTGTCTAACACGGCCGCTTCAGTCCACCCACCAGTCGGCGGCATTCCACGATGTCGTGTCCGGCGCCGCGTTGGGCGCGAGGTTGTGCAGATGCGGGCTGGCCATCACGACAAGAACACGCTCAAACAGCGGTAGCTCGAAGCCAAGCCGAGCGTAGGCGCGCTCGAACGCCGCGTACGATCGCGCCCGCTCGATGGTATCGAGCGACGTCCGCCCCTTGTCGAGATTGCGATCGAGATCGGGGCTGCTGAAGCGGCCGAAGTTCGAGCCCTGCCCCTGGTTCTTGTCCGTAGGAATTTCCGAAGAGTGCTCGAGTGGATACACCCCGTCGGGATCGGGGCCGATGCTCCAGGTCCACAATCCGGCTTCGAACTGACCCCGCTCCAGCAGGCCACCCTGCGCGTAGCCGCTGAAGAGATCACTCGGGTGGGCCTCGGTCGCGATCACCTCGGCGCCGAGCTTTCGCCATTGGACGATCAGTTCATCGCGCACGGCGCTGCGCAAGGGGCTGCCGAGCGCGGTTACCAGGTGAAAACTCAACCGATGCCCGTTCTTGCTGCGAATCCCGTCTGATCCTGCGACCCAACCGTCGCCGTCGAGCAGTTTGGCGGCGGCGGCCGCGTCGTACGTCAGCGAGACATCCGGGTCGTGGAAGGCAGCGAGCGCGCTGGGGATGGGCGACTCCGCGAGCCGGGCGCGGTCACCGTAAAACTTCTTGACGATGCCCGGACGGTCGATCCCAGCGCGCAGCGCCTGGAGGAGCGCGGGATCGTTCTTCCAGGGCGGTGACAGGCCGGTCAGTGGGTTGGGGTCCGCCTGGTTGAACGTCACCTGCTCGTAGGCCAACTGTGAACGTCGCTGCACGGTCGCGGCGCCGGTATTGGCCAGCGTGGTGAGTTGGTCGTCCGGCAGCTCGAGTGCCAATGAGACCTGGCCGGCCCGAGCCGCATCCACCAGCTGTCCCGCTTCGGGATAGATCTTGTACAGGATGCCGTCCAGGTGCGCCCGGCGACCCGCGCGCCCTTGCGACCAGGCATCGTTGCGCACCAGCGTGATGTGATCGTCCGGGACGAGTTCCGAGATCTTGAAGGGACCGCTGACGACGTCGGGGCGCCCCCAGAACGCGTTGGTGGCCAGCTGGTCGGGGGCGATGCCGGCCAGGCGATGCTGCGGCAGCACCGCGGGAAACAGGCTGAGATACTTCGGGTAGACGCGATCGAAATGGAGCGTGAAGCGCTGCTGGTCGCGGATGTCGATCCGCGAGATCGCCCGATAGCCGTCGGGCGACAGGACCCCCTGCACCTTGGGATTGACGATCAGCCCCCAGGTAAAGGCGACGTCGTAAGGCGTCAGCGGCTCGCCGTCCGACCAGCGCAATCCCGCGCGGAGCCGATACGTCACGTCCACCGTGCCGGCAGTCCGATTCCATTTAACGTCGCCGTTCTCGAGGGTCGGCACGCGTTCCACCAGATCGGGTACCGGTTGCAGGTTGGGGTCCAACCGCACGAGGCCCGAATAGAGCATCGCGTCCACCTGCGCTGCCGGGACCTCCTCATTGAAGAGTGGCGAAAAGTTGGTGGGGCTCTCCCAGTCGCCCACCACCAGCGTGCCGCCCTCGTGGCGCGCGGGCTCCGGCTGATACTGCGAGGCCGACGGACTGGCGGTGCCCAGTGAGATCCCGTGTACCGATGGCAGGGAACTGCAGCCGCCCACCAGAGGCAGCACGGCCAGGGCAATGAGGGCGGCCCTCGGCGGCCCCCGGTGTGAAAAGGGCCGCGTGATATTAGATGTTATCGAGGATCTTGCGGCGCTTTCGCTGGAATTCGCTCTCGGTGATGGCTCCGCGCTTGCGAAGCTTGTCCAGCTGACCCATGTCGGAGATCAGATCCACGAGAGGCGACGAAAGCCGCTTGTTCAGATGCAAGTCTTCTTCACCGTCGAACTCTGGCGGCCGGGTATCCCAAGACTTGAGATAAAAGAGTGCCTTGAGCGCCGTGTACGGGACGCCCAGGGTCTCGATCCGGTCTTTGTCGACTGACATCAGTCGCATCGTGACGCCGTACATGGCGTGCACCAGATCGCCGTCGAGGTAGCCCTTGAGAACCTCCCCGTCCTGGAAGCGGATCGCCACCTTCTTGTCGGCGCGCGCCTGCTCGGCGGCGGTGGGCACTCCGCTTCCCAGCGCAATGCGCTTGATCGAAGGCAACGGGATGAGCGCGCGCTCGTTATTGCTGGCCTGGTCGACCATCTCCAGCTCGAGATTGGGCTGGTCCAGGCTGGTGCTCCCGACCCGGCCCTCCATAATCTCGTCGTCCAGAAATCGGATGGTGACGGTGGTGGCTTTTCCGGCCCCCGGACTGCCCATTTGTGGCCCTCGTTATGTGGACGTCAGCGGCATTATAACGAGCCGATTGCGGAACTCCTGCGAAAAGATCGCGGCCGTGTGACAAAGTTGGAAATTGCGGCAGAGAGTCATGCAACGAGCGCAAGAACGGGTGCTATGATTCGCCCCGCGACTCGGCGGGTGGACTTCACGTCGATGCGGATTTTGCCGAGTCCAGGCGGTATAGAGGGTAGTGACACGAGTTGCCAAGGGACCCTCGGATCTCGATCTTATTCGCGATTACCTGGGCGGCGACGTGGCCGCCTTCGACACCCTCTTCAAGCGCTACCACAAGGCCATTTATGGCCTGACGTTCAGGCTCCTGCGCGACCGCCAGCTGGCCGAAGACCTGACGCAGGAAACGTTCTTCCAGATTCTGCGGACGATCCACCGGATCAACGACAGCTTCAATTTCTCGGCGTGGATCCACCGGATCGCCACCAACCTCTGCTACGACGAGCTGCGGCGGCGCAAGAAGTTCCCCGAAGCGCAGGAGATCGATGACGAGGAAAACGAAGATTCGGTGCTCCAGGTGCCGGATGGTGACTCGCGCAAGAGTCCCGAGGTCGCCCTCGAGATCAGCGAACTGCGGGACGCCGTCTGGTCGGTGGCCAGGCGCTTACCCGAAAAGTACCGGCTGGTGCTGACGTTGCGCGAGCTCCAGGGCTTGAGCTATGCGAACATCGCCCGCAAGATGCGAGTCTCCGAGAGCGCGGTCGAAACCCTGTTGCACCGGGCCCGCCGCCGCTTCAAGGAGGAGTTTCTCTTCATGGAGGGCAAGGCCCAGACCGAGGAGACACGTTGCCCGACGATCGCCTATTTACTCGATAATTTCCCACCAGGCACGCTGCGCCGCGAGCAGCGCAAGATGGTCGCCCAGCATCTGGATTCCTGCCCGGCCTGTTCCGAGCGCTATCCGAACCCGCCGCACCTCCAGCGCAATGACGTCGTCGTACAGCTCAACACTGCCATCGCCACCCGGCGCCTCACCTCGAGGGTGCGCCATCCGAAGATCTCTTTCATGGACGGGCGCGTCCAGGGCGGCTACCGCAAGCACTAGTTATATTGGCCCCGTGGCCACCGGCGTTCAGATCGTCTTCGATTGCGCGGATCCGGACCGACTGGCGACCTTCTGGGCCGCGGCGTTGCGTTACAAGAAGCAAGACCCACCACCGGGATTTGCCTCGTGGCCGGACTTTTTGAAGGCGCAGGGGATTCCCGAGAGTGAGTGGACGTCGGCCAGTGCCGTGGTCGACCCTGATGGGATCGGTCCCCGAATCTTTTTCCAGCGTGTCCCGGAGGGGAAAGTCGTCAAGAACCGGGTTCACCTCGACCTCAACGTGGGCGGACCAAGAGGGGCGCCTCAGGGCGAACAGCGGCGCCGGGTCGACGCCGAGGTCGAACGGCTGGAAGGACTGGGCGCTCGCCGGTCACGGGTCGTTGAAGAGCGGGGCGAGTACTTCGTCAACATGTTCGATCCCGAAGGCAACGAGTTCGACCTTCAGTAATCTCGGGTTTTCTTCCCGCGCTTCGGCCGGTCCGGCTCGATCACCAGCTCGATTTCCGTGATCTCCACCGGGTGCCAGTGGCGGTCGGCGACCTCGTGCTGAAGATCGCCCAGGCGATGGCGGTGCCGCCCGGACTCCGTGGCGTGATCGTGCTCGAAGGGCTCGCTCAGCCGATGTCGGTGGTCAGACCCCCCAACAGCACGCTCAGACTGGTCGGTCATGATGATGTGCGTGTGACCATGCGGCTCCTCCCCGGAGGGACCGTGTGCGTGCTCGACGACCTCCACCAGGCGGTGGACGTGCGAATCCTCGCCGAAGTCGTGGCGGTGGACGTACTCCTCATCGTGCCGGTGCGCCACAGGCCGATGTTACCCGTCGCTGTGCGCCGCGGCCAGAGGGCGGCCGATCAGGATCAGCCGCATCACGCGGGTCGATGCGGCAACCAGCAGGGGCCGCGCCTGGGCGATCGCCTCATCGAGCGAGCCGGGTTCTACCACCGTCGCTTCCAGCCCATCGAACAGCAGCCGTAGCTCGGTTTCGTCGGCGACGCTGCCGCCGATGGCGACCACCGGGATGCCGGCCTGGCGGGCGTGCCGGGCGACGGCGGCCGGGCCCTTACCGAACCGGGCGGTCTGCGAGTCGAGGCGTCCCTCGCCCGTGATCACCAGCTGCGCGCCGGCCAGCCGATCGTCGAGTCGCAGCGCTTCCATGACCATCTCGGCGCCGGGCCGCAGCCGCGCGCCGGTGAAGGCGACGAGCCCGGCCCCCAGGCCGCCCGCGGCGCCGGCGCCGGGGAGCCGCTCGACGTCGACGCCCAGGTCGCGCCGGATGATCTCGGCGTAGTGTTCGAGCGCGGCGTCGAGCTCGGCGACCATCGCCGGCGTCGCCCCTTTCTGCGGGCCATAGACGGCACTCGCGCCATTCGGTCCCGTCAGCGGGTTCGTCACGTCGCAGGCGACGTCCACGTCGGCTTTCTTCCAATTGGCGTGGACGCCGCCGACATGGATCCGTGCCAGCCGTTTCAGCGCGAGGCCGCCCGCCGGGAGCTCGTGGCCGTGCTCGTCAAGCAGGTGATAGCCGAGCGCCTGCGCCATGCCGGCGCCGCCGTCGTTGGTCGCGCTGCCGCCGATGCCCACGATGAAATGCCGGGCGCCCGCGTCATACGCATGCCGTAACAGCTCGCCGACCCCGTACGTGGTTGTTATCCGCGGGTCGCGTTTCGCTGGCGGCACGAGCGCCAATCCGGCCGCCTTCGCCATCTCGATCACGGCAGTCGATCCGGTGTCGATCAGGCCGTAGCCGGCATCGACCGGATCATCGAGCGGGCCGCGCACACGGAGCGTCCGTCGCTCGCCGTGCGTGGCGGCGACGAGCGCATCGACGGTGCCGTCGCCCCCATCGGCAATTGGCACCAGCACGAGGTCCGCGTCTGCGGCGACGATTCGAACGCCTTCGGCAATCGCCTCGGCGGCGTCAAGTGCCGAGAGCGAACCCTTGAAGGCGTTAGGCGCGATGACGATGCGCATCGGTTGCGCTAGCGCCACTCGCGGCGGCGCATTTTAGTCTCTGGTGTGACTGGAATTAGTAAACGGGTGTGAGCCAGGACTTGTACTTGGCGCTGCGGCCGCGCACGATCTCGAAATACAGTTTCTGCAGCCGCTCGACGACGGGGCCGACCTGGCCATCGCCGATGAGGCGGCGGTCGACGTCGACCACGGGCGAAATCTGGGCACCGGTGCCGCAGAGGAAGATCTCGTCCGCAACGTAGAGCTCGGAGCGGTCGATCGAGCGCTCCACCACGTCAAGATCCAGCTCCGTGCGCAGCAACTCGATCATCGCCAACCGGGTGAGGCCCTCCAGGATGTTGTCCGACGTAGGCGGCGTAAATACCTTGCCATCGCGAATGACGAAAATATTCTCTGCGCTGCCTTCACAGACATGCCCCTCGTGGGTCAGCATGATCGCCTCGTCGAAGCCGTTTTCCTGAGCCTCCGTTTTGGCAAGCGCCGAGTTCACGTAGATGCCCGTGATCTTGGCCCTGGCCGGCGCCGCATTGTCGTCGACTCGCCGCCAGCTCGACACCATGCAGCGAATGCCGCGCTCGATGTCGACGTAATTGCCGAAGGGCGTCACGTAGATGGCAAAAGAATCTTTGAGATTGTGAAGCCGGACACCGATCTCTTCGGAGCTCTTGAAGGCGAGCGGCCGGATGTACACGTCCTGCCGGAAGTTGTTGCGCCGGATGAGCTCGATCGTCGTGCTGGCCAGCGCATCCAGGTTGATCGGGATCTTGAGCTTGAGGACCTTGACGGAATTCTGCATGCGGCGATAGTGCTCGCGAAGTTTGAGCAAAAACAATTGCTCGTGCTCCGGGCTCCAGTAACCGCGGATGCCTTCGAAAACCCCGGTGCCATAGTGCAGGGCGTGCGTCATCAAACCGAGGCGGGCGTCGCCGTACCGCTTGAACTCGCCGTCCAGGTAGACCCAGTACTGTGCCTGCTCTTTGCGCCGGGCCTCGGTGGCGCGAGTGACGCCCTCCGCCTTGATCGCCATCTGGGTCGATTATATGCCCGGCTCCGGGGACCCGGATAGGGTCTTTAGGACGTAACGAAATGGGCCGAGTTTGAGTTCAAAAATCCTGTGCTAAGCTTGGGGCGCCGGTGGCCCCCTTACGTATGAACCCCCGGGTGGTGCGCTGGTTCACCCCCGGCCTCCATGTCAAGCGATGGCTCGTCCTCCTGATCTTGGGGATGGTGATCATCAGCCTGGGGATCGGCTATGCGCTACGTAATGTGTACTCGTCTGGTTTCCGCTTCCCTGGCGTCACTTTCTACCTGACGCTGCAGTTCCTTCCTTACGTTGCCCGCGCGGCACTCTTTGGGGCCCTCGGCCTTTCGATCATCCTCTTTGCCCTCTACAAGCTGACCCAGTCCGTCCTGGGCCCCTTTCTCCCGGGCCGGGACCGGGCCCTCTCCGAGATCATTTATAACTATCGCTTTCTGCAGAAGGGGCCCAGGGTGGTTGCGCTCGGTGGCGGGACGGGCCTCTCCACCATGCTTCGCGGGCTGAAGAAGTACACCGGCAACCTGACCGCGATCGTGACGGTGGCGGACGACGGCGGCAGCTCGGGCAAGCTGCGGGCGGAGTACCGGATCCTCCCGCCCGGCGACTTCCGCCAGTGCATCACCGCCCTGGCCGACGTCGAGCCACTGATGACGACCCTCTTTCAACACCGGTTCAAAGAGGGCAGCCTGAACGGGCATTCCTTCGGCAACCTCTTCATCATGGCGATGGCCGAGATCACCGGAGACTTCGAGCACGCCATTCGAGAGTCCGGCCGGGTCCTCGCCGTCCGTGGACAGATCGTCCCGTCGACGTTGCGCGACGTGACCCTGATCGCCGAGATGGCCGACGGGCAGACGCGAATCGGGGAGTCGAGCATCCCCCACGCCAACGGCGACAGTGAGGGGAACGGCGCGGTGGCCACGGCTATCAAACGCGTCTTTCTCCAGCCGGAGCCCACCATCAACCCCGAGGCAGAAGAAGCCATCCTCAACGCCGAGATGATCATCGTCGGCCCGGGAAGCCTGTATACGAGTATCTTGCCCAACCTCGTGGTCGACGGGATGGCCGAAGCGCTCAAGGCCTCGCCGGCGATCAAGGTCTTCGTCTGCAACGTCGCCACCCAGCCGGGCGAGACCGATGCGTTCCGCGTCAGCGATCACCTCGAGGCCATCGAACGCCACCTGGGCGCGAATATTTTCGATTTCGTCGTCGTCAACAGCAACAACAACTTCACGCTGCCGCCGTCGGCGCAGGCGGCGGGCATCAGGCGCGTGGTCTACGATCCCGCCACGGTGAGCAAGCGCAGCATCCACGCCGTGCTGGTCGACGTCGTCAACCCACGGCTCTCCACCCACCACGACCCCGACAAGCTGGCGCGCGCCATCATGAAGAAGATCTGGCGCTCGTAGCAAGCTCCGCGGCGCCACGGTCCGACCGCCGCTGTGCCCAGAACCGGGTGAACCAGTCCTCGCCGAAGAAGACCGCGAGCACAAAGATCACGCCACCGATGATGTCGACGACGTAGTGCTCGCCGAGGTAGACGATGCTCAGCCAGACGCAGGCGGTGTAGACGAGCGCCGGCCAGGCCCGGCGACCCCACAGACGTAAGGCGAAGAGCGTACCCAGCAAGGGGTAGGCCGCGTGCAGCGACGGCATGGCGGCGTACTGGTTGGGCGTCAGCCAGTGGTAGACCGTCGCCGGCACCGGGATGCCCGGAATGTCGGTGAAACTCGGCAGCGTGTGGTCGATGATTTTCACCACGCTGGGAAGGACCTTCCACGGCGGGGCGACCGGCAGAAGCAAGTAAAAGACAAACGCGGCAAACGACATGGCGATCAGCGCCCGCGAAAATCGCAAGAAGGTCCGGCGGTCGACGACCCAGAAGAGGTAGCCGAGTCCAAGCGGAAATGCGAAGTGCAGGAAGTAGAACATTGTGGCCGCGATGTCGTACCAGCTCAGATGGCCGGCGTGGTAGAAGGCCTGCTGCAGGACCAGGGTCGGCACCTGCCCGAAACTGATCAGCCTTTCGAGTGATGTGACGTCGTGGATTGGCATCCCCAGCTTGCCCCCGAGGCCGCGCAGGTACTCGTAGGACAAGAACAGAACGAGAAACGGGATCCAGTCGGCGAGGAACAGCCTGGCCCGGCCGAGAACCAGCGCCGCGATCAGCATCAGCAGCAGGAACCGCTCGGGAGAGACCGATATGTGGAGGACGAAGACCATGAACAGCGTGACGACGGCCAGGTAGCCGCCGACCAGCGAGGGGATGAGCCAGGAGCGCCGGCGACCTACCCGTGGGCGCTGCGGTGCGTCAGCCGGCTGCACCGAAAGAGCTTACTGAGAGGCGGCTGAGAAGCCCCCGACAAGATGGGATTTCGCCAAAAGTGCCGTTATATTGGGACTCGAAATGGCAGATTCCGCCCCCGAGCCGACGACCTCTCGCAGTCCGCGGGTGCTGGTCGTCGACGACGAACGGAGCATCGTCGATTTCATCCGTCTCGGCCTGCAATACGAAGGTTTCCTGGTGCAGACCGCGCCCGATGGGCAGGCGGCCTTGCGGCTGATCAGTGAGTTCAGGCCGCACGTCGTCGTGCTCGACATCATGATGCCGAAGCTGGACGGCCTGGCCGTCGCCGAGGCCATTCGTGGCAACAAGGACACCGGCGTGATCATCCTTTCGGCCAAGGACGAGGTCCAGGATCGGATCAAAGGCCTCGAGGTGGGTGCCGACGATTACCTGGTCAAGCCGTTCGACTTTGGCGAACTCCTGGCGCGCATCCGGGCGGTCATGCGCCGGCGGAATCCGACGGCCGGACCGCAACTCCAGGTCCAGGACGTCACGATGGATGACGCCACCCGAGAAGTTCGTCGCGATGGCCGCGCCGTCGATCTCTCGGCTCGCGAGTTCGACCTGCTACGCCTGCTGATGATGCATCCCAACCAGGTGCTGCCCCGCGACCGGATTCTCGACCAGGTCTGGGGCTATAACTTCTTCGGCGACGCGAACAACGTCGAGGTGTACATCCGGTATCTACGACAGAAGCTGGGGGATGAGCAGCACCAGCTGATCCAGACGGTCAGGGGAGTCGGATACCGGATCAAGGCATGAACCATAGGTCGCGCCGCGGTCGGCGCGGCTAGTCATGTCGCGCTTCCGCTCGCTCCGGTGGCGACTGACATTCCTGTATCTGGGCCTCCTCGCCGTATTGCTGCTGGCCGGCGGCGTCGCCCAGTACTTCGCCGCCCGCGAGGTGCTATTTCGAACCAACGCCGATGTGCTCGCCAGCGAGTACAACGCCGTTTTCACCGCTTTCCGCAAGGCCAACGCCAGCCGGCCGGCGGCGGCGCTGCGCGCGCTCATCCTCTCCCAGCAGTTCACCAACGAACTGCGCTCGCGCAATACGTCGGCGGCCGTCTTCGACCTGAACGGTGGGCAAGTCGCGCTGACGCCTGCCAGCCTTGGGACAGAACAAGTTCCCACTCTCACCACCCAGGCCTACATCGACGCCGCCCGGAGTAAGCCCAGGGCCTATTACCTGGCGACCGGAAGCGATGGCACGACGAACTATCTGGTGGTCCTCAACGTGGTCAGAAACGGCACCCGTCCCGTGGCGGTCGCGCAGCTCGCGATCCCGACGTCCGAGATCGACCAGACGCTGCGAGCAGACCGCCTGCTCGCCATCGTTGGCTCGCTGC
>Ga0209806_1000762_pt1 | contig 21954 bp, 16 predicted proteins | sample GraSoiAngelo_152_FD_186166 | JGI IMG/M metagenome (GOLD analysis project Ga0209806, IMG submission 186166) | Grasslands soil microbial communities from the Angelo Coastal Reserve, California, USA - 14_1009_12_30cm (SPAdes) (version 2) | ecosystem: Environmental > Terrestrial > Soil > Grasslands ... | reverse complement strand
CGCGGGCAAAAGAGGGTGCCCGTTAAAGCCTTTCCTCCGCGGTCTCCTTCAGCGGGACCAGGAGTCGAGGGACCGCTGCTTTTGCTCCGATCGCGCGACGCCGAACTTCGCGAGGGCCGCATCGATCCGGTCTGGCGAGAAGTCGAATTCGTCGCAGAGCATTCGGCGAACGCCGCTCGGATCGGGTTCGCGGAAGGCGATCTCGACCCGATCGAGGACGTTGGGGAAGAGGAAGATCTTGCGCACCTCGTCCTTCGACTCAATGTCGACGCCGAGTTCGGCCAAGGCGCCTTCGAGGGTGCCGTGCTTTTTGATCAGCGCGAGCGCCTTCTTCGGCCCGATGCCCCGTACGCCGTCGTTGAAATCCGTGCCGATCAGGAGGCCCATGTCCACGAGTTGCTCGCGCGTCATCCCGAGATTCGCCAGCGTCGCCTCGAGCGAGATCTCCTCGGGATGGACTTCGACGTACACCTCCTTCCGCGGCAGCTTCCGGCGGCCGCTGATCGCCAGATTCTTCACGAGCCGCGGGGACCCGAAGAGGAGGGAGTCGAAGTCCTGGGACGCGGCGGCGTAGGCCTGTCCGGCCCGCGCCATGGCGCTCGCTTGCGCTTCCCCCTCTCCGGGTGCCTGGACCGTCGGGACCCCGAGCAGATCGAGGAGCCGTTTCGACTGCACGATCATCTCGTCAGTCAGCCGAGAGGTCTGCATCGCCTTCGTCCGCGCCGTCGCGAGATCGCCGATCTCCACCGCCTCCCGCCATTCCCGCTCCGCGCGCCGCTTCACTTCCCCGCGGGCTTCGAGGGTTCGCGCTTTCAATCGAGGAGGCTCGCCGTCGAAGACGAACACCGGCTTGATGCCGGCCTCGACGAAGTTCGATGTCCGATAGATGAGTCCCGACAGGTGGGACGTCACGCGACCTTGCCGGTCCATCAGGGGCGTACCGTTCGGCTGACGGATGATCGCGAGAAACTGATACAGCGTGTTGAAAGCGTCGATCGCCAGGATCTTTCCGGAGGAGTCCTCAAGTTTCCGCGGCTCGAGGACGACGATGTCCGAGAGATTGATGCCCATCCGGGCGACAGAGGGCGAGGGATTCTAAAGAGTTTTCTGGAGCAGCTTTCCAGACTCAACGTGCGCACAAGTGGACCGACAGTTTATGCTCCGGCATCGGCCTACCGGGTCAGCGACGGAGGGAGATTCGTGGTGGGGGAATCCAGAGGCTTCTCGGGAGCAGAAGGCATCGAGGCCGGTCGGACCCGCATGGGCCGAATTGTCGCGATTGAGGTCCTTGTCGTGAGCTTGTCCTTCCTCTTGGGCGTCCTCGTCATCGCGCCTCCGGCGTCCGCGACGGATCCGATCGAGGATCTGGGCACCCTGCCCGGCGACGAGAGCAGCCGCGCGACGGCGATCAACGACGCGGGCCAGATTGTAGGGGTCAGCGGAAGTTGCACCGACCTCTCGCGCGCCTTCTTCTGGGACAACGGGACGATGACCGACCTCGGTTCCCTGCCGGGGACCATCCGCACCTATGCGAGTGACATCAACGACGCGGGCCAGGTCGTCGGAACGGGGCGCGACTCCAATTCCATGCCTCACGCGTTCCTTTGGGAAGACGGCGTGATGACCGCCCTTGGGAATTTTTCGGCCGCGAGCATCAACGACGCGGGCCAGGTCGCGGGCTGGGTCTGGACCTCCTCGGGCGCTCAGGCCGCCCTGTGGGAAAACGGCACCTTGACACAGCTGGGGGCTCCGGACCCGAGCAGAGTCACGAGCGAAGCGAATGCCATCAACAACGTCGGGCAGATCGTCGGCGAGACGTACGACGAGGACCACGACCCTCTGGCCTTCCTTTGGGACAACGGCACGTGGACGAACCTTGGTCCTCTTCCGAATCAGACGGCCTCTTGGGCCTGGGCGATCAACGACGCGGGCCAGGTTGCAGGCTCCAGCGGATCGCGGACCGAGGGCGAGGTGTCCGGTTTCCGTTGGGAAGGCGGCGTCCTGACGGATCTAGGGGGACTCGGCGGGCCGGGGGACGCCTACACGGGTGGTTACGGAATCAACTCGGGAGGCCAAGTCGTTGGGGCGAGCCAGTTCTCGTTCCCCGACCCTCCGTATTCCGCGGTCCACGCCTTCCGGTGGACCGACGGCACCGTGACGGACCTCGGGGACCTTGGATTCTGGTTCAGCCGAGCCGTCGGCATCAATGGGGCGGGCCTGATCGTCGGATGGGGCGCAGCGGCGGCTCCGGGTCAAGGCTGCACCCCGATCCATGCGGTCCGTTGGACGGGTTCCGCCGTGGTCCACGATGTGGCGGTGTCCTCGGCTTCCGCATATCCCCTTTCCGCCGTTGTTGGCACCTCCGTGTCCATCGATGCGACGATCGAGAACCTGGGGACGCAGGCGGAGTCGTTCGACGTGCAGGCCGCCGCGGGCTCGTTTCTGGTCGGCACGATTTCCTTGAACCTTGAGGCGGGAAGCTCCGCCAACGTAACCTTCTCATGGGATACGTCGTCCATCGCCGCAGGCTCTTACCTCACCACGGTTTCGACGCTCGCTCCACCGAGCGACGTGAACCAATCGAACAATTGGATGGACGCTGGCACCGTCCGGATTTACCCGCCGGCGACCGCGAGCGCCTCGGCCACGCCCTTGGCGACGGACGTGGGCCGGACGGTCTCGTTCACATGTGTCGCCCAGGACGGAGTCCCGCCCCTCAGCATAGCCTGGGACTTCGGGGACGGCGGGGTTGGTTCGGGAGACCGGGTCTCCCACGCTTATGCGACGCCCGGACCGAAGACGGCCACGTGCACGGCCACCGACGGCGCCGGAAATGCCGTGAGCGATCGAACGACGGTCCAGGTCTATCCCGCCCCCTCCGTGATTGCCGGGGTCGACCATCCGACCGCGAGCCCGGGAGATCTTCTCACGTTTACCGCGACGACAAGCGGAGGCTCGGGGGACTTCACGTTCAACTGGGGCTTCGGGGACAATTCTTCGGCCCAAGGGGCGACCGTCGAACATGCGTATCCGGCGGCAGGTCAGTACACCGCGATCGTGACGGTCTACGACTCGGCGGGCGGTGCGGCATCGAACACCGTGGCGGTCTCGGTCTTGGCGCCCCCACCCTCTGTCCAAGCGACCGCTTCCGCGTTGCCGGCCTCCACGGACGTGGGCCTGTCCATCACCTTCAGTTGCGGTGCCTCTGATGGAACTCCGCCTTACACGTTCTTCTGGAGGTTCGGCGACGACACGACGGGTTCCGAGCCGACGATGGCCCATGCGTACACCTCGTCGGGACCGAAAACGGCGACGTGCACGATCACGGATGCGGCGGGCCAGACCGCCATTTCGTCGGTTGCCGTTCAGGTTTATCCCGTTCCAACGGTCGCCGCAACGGTGGACCGGCCGAACGCGAGCCCGGGCACGCTCCTCACGTTCAACGCGAGCGCCACCGGCGGCTCGGGTAGGTTCACGTACAGCTGGGGATTCGGCGATGGTCAGTCGGCCAAGGGGGATCTCGTCACGCATGCATACGAGTCTCAGGGACAGTACACGGCGGTCGTAACGGTACAGGATTCCGCGGGCGCGACAGCTCCGAACACGGTGGCCCTGACTGTGACGGTTTCGTACGTAGCCGCGGCGGCGATTGAATCCGCGACGACCTCGGTCACCGGTGAGCAAATCACGTTTTCCGCCGTGGGCAGCGGCGGAGCCGGCGGCCCGTACACGGTCTCATGGGATTTCGGGGACGATTCGAAGGAGACCGGGTCGACCGTCGTGCACGCCTACGAGGTCGCGGGCTCGTACACGCCCAAGGTCACTATCACCGACGCCGCGGGCTCATCTCGGCAGACAGTCCTGGCCATGATCACCGTTCGCACTCCGGCCCCTGAGGCGGTGGCGCCCGCCGGCTCCTCGCCCATTCCCGCGAACGTTTTGGTTGGAGGCATCATGATCGCGGCGGTGGGGGCTGTCATCGCGGTTTACGTGGTGCGCCGCAGGTCTCGCCGCCGATGAGACGGGACGGAGCGTCCAGCTTCGATCCGGGGCGCCGGCCCGGTCTACATTTCGGCCGCGCGGACCCCGAGGAGGAACGTTTCCTCGCCGAGTCCCGCTTCGATGACGTACGCGTCGGCGGCGGGTTCCGTGACGAACTGCACGTCGAGGGCGTTCGAGTCTCGCAGGATCATGTCCTTCCAGGGTTGCAGCTTCGCCCGGAGGTCCTTGCCGGCCACGAGCTCGATGTCGACGACCCGGTCCTGGGCGATCTTCATGTCCTGTCGCGCCTCGCGGACGAGCTCGACGATCTCCCTCGCGTACCCTTCGGCCACGAGCTCCTTCGACATCCGCGTGTCGAGGTACACGACCCCTCCTTCGAAGGGTTCCTCCACGACGTAGTCGGGGATGGACTCGACGAAGGAGACCATCGACGGGTCGATGCGGACCTTCTGTCCCTCGATCCCGACCGAGTACTCGCCGCGGTCGAGGCCCGCCTTGATCTTCCACGCATCTTGGGAGCGGAGGAGGATTTCGATCTTCTTGGACCAGAGCTTGTACGCGGCGCTGACGGAGTTCATGTGGACCTGGACGTCGATCTTCATCCCGCGCCACATGTCGTCCGGCCCGACGATATCGAGCTCCTTCGCCCCGCTCTGTCCGACGATGACCTTGCGGAAGGCGCCGACCGCGTCATAGCCGCGCTGGTCCGTCGTCTTCACGGCGATCCGGGCGACGGGCCAATATCGCTCGATGCCCGCCCGCCGCTTCGCCGCGAACGCGGCTTCCAAGGACTTCCGGAGGAAATCGACGTAGGTATTGACCTGGTCGTCCGTGATCTGGAGCGTCCCGGCTTCTTTCGACGCCAGGATCGCCTGCTGGATCTGATGGGAAATCTCCTCCGTCGGCCCCACGGTCGCGTCGGTAATGCGCTTCAGCACCGCCAGTCCCCCGTCGTATCCCTGTTGCTCGATCGTCGTCCGCGCCCATTGGAGGAAGTCCTCCGGCCCGTCGCCCTCGAGGAGGCCTCGTTCGATGAGGGCCGGGATCTTGCTCACGGGTGAATCCTCAAGGGGTCCGAGGGAGACGCCGTCGCGGTCCGTGGCGAACATCATCTTCCGCAGGAGGGTCCGGATCCCGGGGAGTTCCGCGGGATCGCCGGTCCACGCTTCGAGTCGCACGCCGAAGGCCTCGTGGATCTCCTTGAGCGTTTGAATCGCGTAGAGCGGGAGGATCGCAGGCTCCTTCCCTTGCACGACGACCGCGATGTAGGCGTGCGGCCCCCGGGTCGCGACGGCGAGGCCTCCGTCGACCTTCGTTCGCTGGACGGCCTTGCTTCCGGCGGGGAATGCCTTGTTCACGAAGGCCTTCACCTGATTTTCGAGGTTCGCGGCCTTCGCCGATTCCTCCGTCGGGAGGAAGCCGCGGCCCTCGTGGACGATGAGCGCGCCCGTCGAATGGAAGAGGAACGCGTCCTCGATCGGGTAGCCGCCTTCGATCTCGACGCGGACGACCGCGGTGTCCGTCGTCTGGTGCTTCCCGTCGTCCAGGGGCCGCGCGTAGTGGACCTCGAAGTCGAGGTCCATCGTGCCGACTTCCTTCGGCCGGAGGCCGAATTCGATCGACGCCTTCTCGTTCGGCTCGAGCCGATCGATGACCTTCAGCCCCGTCACGTCGACCGGGCCGCTGACGATCGGGGTGACGCGCTCCGCCGGCCAGTTCCCCTTGTTCGTGATCTGCATGTCGACGCGGGTCCAGTGGTTCGCCTGGAGTCCGGCATTCGACGTCTCGAGGAAGAGGCGCGGGTAGCGGTCCTTCAGGATCTGTTCGACGCGCGCCTTCGCCGTCGCATCCGCCCGCTCGATGAGCGCCTCGAGGGATCGCAAGTCTTCCTGCTGGAACGCCTGCTCGGCCTTGGCCACGAGGTCCTCAATGTCGCCGAAGTCGGCGCGGATCGCCTTCGCCTGGGCGATCATCGCATGGAGGCGCGCGATGTTTTCGCGGGCCTTCTCCAGGACCGTCCGGCGACGCTGGCGCGCGAGGGACTCCTTCGCTCGCCGCAGGTAATCCTCGATCTGGCGGTGGCTCTTCTTCTGGATCGCCCCTTCGATCTTCGTCAGGTACGATTCGGCCTCGCGCGCATCGAGGCCCTGGCTCTTCGCGATCTGGATGTCGTTGATCAGGGACGCGAGCTCGACCTCGACCTTCTTGCCGGCAATCTCGCCCTTCTGGCGCTCGAGGGACTCGTGCAGGCCGAGCTGGATCTCCCGCACGCGTTCGTACTTGCCTTCGTGGAACGCCTCTTCCGATTCGCGCAGCAGCAGTTCCGCTTGGCTCGTGTCCGCGCCGATCTCCTTCATCTGGGCGACCGTGTCGCGAGCCGCCTTGAGGATGTCCCCCATGCGGTCCTTGAGCTGCCCTTGGACTTGGACCGCCTGCCCCCTCGCCTTCTCGATGAATTGCCATGCGAGCTGGATGTCCGTCTCCAACGTGGACTGGGCCTTCGCCATGAGCTCATTGGCCTCGAGCGCCTCGTTCGTCCCCAGCGCCTCGATGACCCTCGCCGTCAAGGTGACGGGGCTTTCCGCGAGGGGCCCCATCTCCGCGGACGGGTCCTTCGCGACGAGGACGAGCTTCTTGATCGCGTCGTCGATCCCCTCGAGCTGGTGGAGCAAGCCGGTCCACTTCTCGAGGACGGTCCCATATCGGTCCTCGACTTCCTTCAGGACCTGGAGCATGTACAGCGGGAGTAGCTTCGGTTCCTGGCCGACGACGACCGCCGCCAGGAACGTGTGCGGAGACCGCTCGATGAGGATCTTCGAGTCGCCGAAGTCGAGGCGCTTCATCCCGGTCTTCGTGCGCGCCTTGAACGAGTCTTTCACGAAGTCCTGGACGACCGTGAGCATGCCCGAGAAGATGTCTTCGTCGATTTCCTCCCGGAACTTGCGGCTGTGGTGCGCGATCAGCCGTCCATCGGAGTGGATGAGGAAGACGTCCTCCACCAGGTAGGTGGCCTCGGGCTCGACCTTGATCTGCTTCCTCTCCTGCACCTCGTACCGGTTCTCATCGAAGAGGCGCTGGTACGAGACGCCGACGGACATGGGGATCGCCCCCGCCGACTTCGGCTTCACGCCCATCCGCACCGGCACGACCTCCCCGACTCCGATCTCGGGGATCGGGAGCACGCCCTTCGTCTCCACGTCCCCCCCGAGCTCGACCTGCACGTTCCTGGCGGGCAGCTTGCCTCGGTTCTCGATCTCGAACGCGTACTGGTTCCATTCGCCCGCCTGAAGCCCGGCACTCGGCAGCCGCAGCGCGAGGTTTGGATATCGATTCTTGATGAAATTCTGGATCTGCATCCCGATGGAGACTTCCGCCTGCTTGATCAGGATGTCCGCCATCGCCATGTCGCTCGTCCGGAGCGCCGCCTCGGCCTTGTGGAGCGAGTTCTCCGCGTCCCCGAGCTCCGCCCCGAGTTTCTTCGCGTTCGCGATCATCGTCGACACGGAGTGGACGCGCGTTTCGTACTTGTCGATGAAATGCTTCGTCCGCGATTCCTCGAGCGCCGCGCGGGCGACGGCGAGTCCTCGCTGGAACCCATCGACGTCGCCGGCCACGATTGCCTTCCGCGCGTCCTCGAGCCCGGTCCGCGCCGATTCGACTGGGATGTCGAGGCGCTCCGTCTGCGTGACCATCTCATCGAGCGTCTGGACCTCGTCCATGGAGCGCTTCACGATCTGTTTGCGCTTCGCCTCGAGGAGCCGTTCCTGGAGGTCGCCCTTCAAGCGGTAGACTTCCTCCAGGTCGTCGGCCTCCGCGGCTTCCTGCGCGTGGGTCCGGAATTCCTCGAGATCCCCTCGCGGGATTCCCAGGGAAAGACCGTCTTCGATGAGCGGGCCGAACGTCTCCACGATGGAGGCGAGGTGATTCCGACGGGCGATGTCGATCTCGTCCGAGACCCGCTTCGCGTATCCGTCGACGTCGGAGAACTCCCCCGCATCGACGAGCACCTCGGCCCGAGCGAGGAGCTCCGAGGCCATGCGGACGTCCGCGCCGAGCTTCGCGTGGGCCTCCAGCTTCGCCCGGAGTTCCGACAGGCCGTCGCGAACCCGCCGCGAATCCTTCTGGCGCCGCGCGTCCCGGAGGATGTCTTCGATGACCTTCTTGTATTCGATCGCCTCGACGTACCGCTGGTCCTTGATCGCCTCGCGGGCGTTGAGGAGGACCATTTCGGCGCGGCCGGGATCGGTCCCGGCGGATCGCGTCTCTTCCATCACGCGCTCGACCGACTTCACCAAGTCCGTCGCCGCCAACTCGAGCCCCTGCGTCAGGGCCAGGGCCATTTCCTCCGTCTCGGCGATCGCCGCCGGGACCTCCTCGAAGCGGCCGGCCTCGAACGCGGCGTCCGCCTGGGCGAGGGCTTGCTCCGCCCCGAGGATGGAGATGTCCGCTCGCGAGAGGTCCGTGATCGTCTTTCGGATCGCGGCGATCCGGGCGCGCGCGGTCTCCTGCGCCTTCCGTCGCGATTCCTTCGCCTGTTCCGAGAAGACCTTGAGGGCCTCGCTCACCTTCTGTTCGGCGGCCCGGGCATGCTCGACGGCATCCGCGTACTCCGCCCGTTCGAAATGGGCCTCGGCCGTGTCCAGGAGCGTGACGGCCTCGTCGATCCGGAGGCCTTTCTCCCGGGCGTCCTTGATCCGGCGCTCCGCGCGGGTGATGAGATTCTTGGCGGCGGCGACGAGCTCCTCCAGGAGTTCCTTTGCCGTCGAGTCGAGGTTCGCGAGGATCGCGTCGACGTCGTCGAACTTCCGTTTCTCCATCGCCTCCTCCGCCGCGCGGAGGCTTTCCTCCGCTCCCGCGATGTCGATGTCCGCCTTCCGAAGGCTCTCGATGAGCTTCTTGACCGCAATGAACTTCGTCGCCGCCGTGCGGGCCTTTTCGAGCGCGATCCGTTGTTCCTCCAGCTGCCGGGTCCGTCGCCGCTCGGAGAGGACCTGGTTGACTTGGCCGACGGCATCGAGGACCGTCCCGGGGCGACCCGCCCGAAGGTCCGCCTCCGCCTTCGCGAGGTTCGAGGAGAACTCACCGACGTCGATGCCCTCGTTGTGCGCGTTCGCGATCGCCGTGCGCGTTCGCCGCAAGGCGTCTTGGGCCTGTCCATTCAACGTGACCCGCACGCCTTCGACGAGCCCCTCGGCCGACGAGAGGAGATGTTCCGCCTCTTCCAGGGAGCCGCGTCCGACCGCCTGTTCGGCCGCCGTGAGGACGTCGGTCGCTCGGGCAAGGTCGATGTTCTGGGTGAGCAGGTCCGCGATCTGAGCGCGCACGGCCTCCATGCGTCGATGGATTCCGTCCGTCCGCTCCACCCGCACCCGGGTGTCCTCGGCATCGGATTGTCGCTTGGCCTCGAGGCTCGCGCGCGCGAGCTCCTCGACCTCCGAGATGCACGCCTTTCCCGCGTAGATCGTGTCCCCGTACCGGGCCTCGGAATAGGACGTCTCAGCGTCCGTGAGCATCTGCTCCGCCGCCTCGAGCACGATCCCGTCGGCCCTCCCACGAGCGACCTCGCCGCGGGCCTGCCCGAGGGTCTCTGCCGCGGTGCTCCGGAGCGATTCCCGTGTCGCGGAGATGTCGTGCTCGACGCTGTCGAGGAGCGCGTCGGCCTGCACCAACCGGCGGTCCTCGACCGCCATCGCGGCGTCGGCGAGTTTCCCTTCGAGGCCGACCGTGTCGTTTTGACCCGATTGCCGCAGGGCGACGATGTCGTCCCGCGCCTGGAGGACCCGGACGTTCAAGCGTTCCTGCGTCTCCGTGTCCTGGTCCGCCATCCGCCGGTCGATCAGGGCCTGCATGTCGATCGGCCTGCCGAGGTGGATCGCCTCGTCGACTTCTCGGAGGAGCTGGCGAGCGACCTGGGGATCCAGTCCCCTCGCGGCGTTCGCCAGGACGATTTGCAACGAATTCTCCATGACGGTCCGGAAATGCGCGTCCCGCACGCTTTCCGCCGTATGCCGCGCCGCGGCGACCAAACGCCGAGCCGCGCCGACATCCTGGCCCTCGATGGCGGCTCCCAACTGGACGAGCGTCTGCTCGAACCCGGCGATGTCGGCGCCGAGGTTCTTCAGGTCGTCCCGATCCATCTGGAGGCTGGCGAACGCGTCCCGGACGGTCTTGATGAGGGTCGCCTCGCGGACGGAATCATGGGCGTCGTTGGCGAGGCCCTTGACCTTGCCGAAATCCTTCGTCGCCATCGCGACCTCGGCCTGGTCCAAGATGACCTCCGCCCGTCTCACGTCGGCCCCCTTCCGTTTCTCCCGGCCCGCCTCCCGTCGGACCTCCCGGAGGGCCGCCTCTGCGGCCGCGACCCCTCGCGCCTCGCGCAGGCTGTTCCGCGCCTGCTGGGCGAGGAGGGGGATGTCTCCGAAGACGCCGCGGCGGACCGCGTCGCGGGCCTGGGTGAGGAACTTGCGGGCCTCCCCGATGTCGACCCCTTCGTTCCGAGCGAGGTCCACCTCGGACGCGGCGCGGTCGAGGAACCCCTCCAGCCGGGCCCGTCTCGCCTGCGAGTCTGCGGTCTCCACCGCCTTCGAGGCGAGCGTTCGGATCTTTCCGTACTGCCGGACCGCGAGGGCCTTGCGGGCCTCTTGGAGGAGGGCCTCGGCATCGCCGACGGTCCCTCCCCGTTCCTTCGCGTACCGGATGCGGGCCTCGGCCTTTTCCAGACTCGTGTGGAGGGCGTCCTCCCGGCGTTCGTCGAGGCCCCGGAGCGACACCCGTTTCAGGAGGCGTTCCGCCGACGCATGGTCCCCGCGAGACGCGAGGGCCCGTGCCTGTTCGACGTTCCGCCGGAATGTCTCGGTGTCGATGCCGGCCGTCGTGGCCTCGGCGATGACCGCGTCCGCCCGGGCCAGGGCCTCCGCCACGCGCGCCTCCCGCCGGATGATGCCGGTCGCCCGTCGGGCCCCGCGGGCCAGATCGAGGGCGCGTCCGAGGTTTCCCGCGACCACCTCCTGCTCCGCACGCTCCAGCAGACGTTGGGGGAAGGCGACATCGGCCGGGTCCTGGCCCGCCGTGGAGATGTCCTTTTTGGCCGCCGCGACGGCCCGTTGCACCTCGCCGGCGCCTGCCTGGACCGTCGGCGGCTGATCGAACGGCTGCCCGCACGCATCGCAGTCCGCCCGGCCGTCCGGGACGTCCGATTCGCAAAGAGGGCAGCGGGCCATGGCTCACACCGAAGGGATGCCCTCCGACATGGAGGGAGACGACTCCTTCGAATGTCGGGTCAGCGGGTATAAATCAAGCGTCTTCGGTATCCTGCCTGATAACTATATGGCTCGGACCGCGTCCGCGCGATTGTCCGAAAAGCTTCAGTACGTGCCTCGCCTTCCGAGCGCCCGTTCGGATCGCCTTCGCGGGATCCTCGGGGCGTGTGCTCGTTGGTGGCGGCGCGGCGGGGTCGTTCGCTCGTCGGCATGGCCGTCACGGATCCGGACGGCGTGGAGGTCGGCTACGTGTCCGGGGAAGAGCCGAACGTCCTCGTGCTCGGCGAAGGGTCCGCCGGTCGCATGCGCCTCGGTCGGCGGTACGTCCGCGGAGTCGTCGATGCGATCACCCTCTCCGGCCCTGTGGCCCAGATCTTCACCGGCCTGAACGTCGTCGATTCCGACGGCGAGTTCGTCGGGATCGTGCGGGACACGAACGAAGCGGACGACGTGCTCGATTCCTTCATCGTGGAGGACGAGCAAGGCGAGATGGTCAACGTCCTGCTGGAGGACGTCCGGTCGATCGACGAGTGGGTCGAATTATCCGTCTCCGGCGACTCCCTCTACGAAAAGGGCTAGACTTCCTCGTCCGCGGTCGGCAGCAACAGGATTCCGGTCCCGAGCCAGACGAAGAGCAAGACCGTGACGAGGATCCCTCCGTATCCGAGTCCGACGTTGACGCCCAGGAGGACGAGGGGCAGGACGATGCCGATGATCGGGCCGAGACGGACCATGCGATCGACTCGAAAGCCTGCAGGTCCTAAAGGTTTGCGCCGCGGATCATTTCGTGCGCGGTCGTCCCGCGAGCCGCGCTCATGCTCGATCCCGCGCGGCCCGTTCCGCGACCTCGCGGAGCTTCTTCAGATTCGCCGCGACATGGTCCGGGAAGATCCCGGATCCCGAGACGAGGATGTCCGCGCCGGCCCTCGCCGCGACCGCCGCCGTGTCGAGCTTGATCCCGCCATCGACCTGGAGCTCGACGGAGAGCCGCTCACGGTCGATGTGTTCTCGAGCGGCCTGGATCTTCGGGACCACGTCGGCTCGGAACGCCTGGCCCGCGAACCCGGGATGCACGGTCATCAGGAGCAACAGGTCGACTTCCCCCAGATACGGCATCGCGCGCTCCAACGGAGTCGCGGGATTCAGGACGACGCCCGGACGGACGCCGGCGTCGCGGATGGCCCGGAGGGTCTTTTTCATCTCGTGGTCGCTCTCGACGTGGACGGTGAGGTCGTCCACCCCCGCGTCGGCGAAGGGCTTGACGAAATCCTGCGGGTGCGTCACCATGAGATGGGCGTCAAACGGGATCTTCGTGAGCGGGCGGAGAGCCGACACGATCGCGGGCCCCATCGTGAGGTTCGGGACAAAGTGTCCATCCATGATGTCGATGTGGAGCATGTCGGCCCCCGCGCCCACGGCCTCCAGGACCTGCTCCCCGAGGCGGTCGAATCGTGCAGAGAGGATCGAGGGGGCGATCTTGATGGCCATCGGATCGGCGAAATGGACCGCCCCGAATAAGGATTCCTTTGCGGCCCTCTGTCCTGCGACGGCGCGATCGTCGACGGCGGGCTCAGGCGATGTGGTACGAGCTCAGGACGAGGTTGAGGCGCATGCCATCGGTGAAGAGGTGGAACTTCACGACGTTCTTCACGGTGCCGCTGTACCATGTCTGGGCCGAATGCAGCGGTTCCACGGGCATCTCGTGATCGAAGCCGAGCGCCGGATCCGATGGAGCCGACACGATCCCCGGGCGACCGGACAGGATTTCGGGCCGGCCCATGCTGACCGGGATCGCCGGGAAGGTCCCCGCGGGAGTCGAGACGTCCTCGGTCGCGCCGCTGACCAGGAAGAGGCGGACCGGGACGGTGTAGGAGAAGTTCACCATGGCGCCGAAGGTCGCGTTCGGACCGCTGAGATCCCACCTGATCCACCCGTGGACCGTGGCGTTGCCGGTCACATTCCATGTCTCGTTCGCCTGGAGGGGGAACGACCACACGTCGAGGGCGGGATCGAAGCTCGTCATGATCGTGGCGACGTACGAGGCATTGTACGTCCCCGCGGCCGTCGCCGCGGAGCCGTGGACTTCGAGCGTCCGGACCTCCTTGATGACCGCCAAGTCCGAGGCGCGGAACCAGGTGTATCCGGTCAGGGAGGCCTCTTGGAGCATGCCGGCGGCCATCGAGGCCGCGTAGGCGTCGCTGCCACTGGCCATCGGCGTGGGGTCGACCATCCATCGGATGTGCAGCGTCCCGCTCAGGCTCAAGTTGTACTGGGACGCGTCCGCCGAGACGACCGTGCGGGTCACGCTGCCGGTGGCGGAGGGGCCGTCCGCCCGGATGCCGCCGGCCGTGGCGTTCGCGTCGTAGGTCCAGGTGTCGCCCGCATGCCAGGTCGGAGCGTCGAAGGAATTGGGCCTCGGGCCCGTCCCCGCCTCGGGTCCGGCGGGCCGGCTCGTATTCGCCAGGTTCATCAAGGTCGCCGGGCCCACCGCCAATGCGACGAAGGCCGAGGCGCCAACGAGGCACAGGACGATCGCAGCGATGGTTGTTCGGTGCATCCCTATTCTCCGAGTCGCGGAGGGCCTCATCTCCCGGTCGGATATTTGGCGGTTATTAGACGGTCATGAAACGTGCGGTTGCGGCCTGGCTCGTGAGGGTCGCGATCAATACTGCGTGGATATGCGTGGAATATGATTCCTGGAATCGACAATGATTATCCGATTGGTTCGCCTCGCAGCGCCGTGTCTTCGGGGGCCGGACATGCGCACGCATCTCGGTGGCGATTCAATCGCTGGCAGTGGGAGCCGGTGTATCTTTTCGTATTCATGTGGGTGGCTCTCATCGGAGTTCTCGTCGACCTCCTATTCGTCTGGGGCGGCCTCTTCGTCGTGGTCCTCATCGTCGCGGTCGTCCTGATGATGAGCACTCGTCGAGTTTCTCGAAGCACGCGCCGCGAGCGAAGTCCTTAAACCCGGCGCGTCCTGTCGGGACCGTCCCGGGACGGAGCGGGGGCGAGGCGGTCCGTGGTCGAGGTTACGGAGGAACTCATCGCGGCCTTGAAGCGGAAGGCCGTGACCCTTCGAAAGCACATCGTCCGCATGACGCACAACGTGCAGAGCGGCCATCCCGGCGGCTCGATGAGCGCTTGCGACATCGTGACGGCCCTGTATTTTCATATCCTCCGCGTCGACCCGAAGAACCCCACGTGGCCCGACCGCGATCGATTCGTCCTGAGCAAGGGACACGCGTGCCCCGTGTGGTACGCCGCCCTCGCGGAGCGGGGCTTCTTCCCGGTCGAGGAGCTCATGACGTTCCGGAAGCTGAACAGCCGCCTGCAGGGCCATCCGGAGCTCGGGACGACGCCCGGCGTGGAGAACGCCGCGGGGGCGGAAGGCCAGGGCCTCTCCTTCTCCGTCGGCCTGGCCCTCGCGTCGCGGATGGATCACAAAGCCTGGCGGACGTACTGTGTGCTCGGCGACGGAGAGCAGGACGTGGGCCAGACCTGGGAGGCCGCGATGGCCGCCTCGAAGTACGGCCTCGACAACTTGACCGCCTTCATCGATCGCAACGGGATTCAGCAAGAGGGCCGGACGGAGGACATCATGCCGCTCGAGCCGCTGCGGAACAAGTGGGAGGCGTTCAACTGGCACGTCCTGAACATCGACGGCCATGACTTCCGCCAGATCCTCGCGGCGATCGAGGAGGCCCACCGCACCCGCGGCCGGCCGACGGTGATCATCGCGCGGACCGTCAAGGGCAAAGGCGTCTCCTTCATGGAGAACAAGATCAAGTACCACGGCGCCGCGACGAGCGACGACGAATTGAAGCTGGCCCTCGCGGAACTCGAGGAGATGGAGGCGTCGATGTGACTGCGGGACCGTGGAAGCTAGAGAGCCAGCGGTCCTACTTCGGCCGGGCCCTCGTGGACCTCGGGCGCCGGAACCCCAATGTGGTCGTCGTCGGCGCCGACACCACGGAATCGCTGAAGTCGATCGATTTCGGAAAGGCCTTTCCCGATCGCTTCTTCCAGCTCGGCATCGCGGAGCCGAACATGATCTCCGTGGCCGCCGGGCTCGCGGCGGCCGGCAAGATCCCTTTCGCGACCACGTATTCCGTCTTCGGTTCGGCCCACACGTACAACGTCATACGGCAGAACGTGGCCTACACGAACCTGAACGTGAAGATCTTCTGCTCCCATGCGGGACTGACCGTCGGACCCGACGGAGCGACGCACCAGATCAACGAGGACATCGGGCTCATGCGGGGGATCCCGCGGATGACGGTCCTCGTTCCGGCGGACGGTCCGGAGACCGCGAGGGCCGTGACCGCCGCCGCGGGGATGAAGGGCCCGGTCTACTGCCGATTCTCCCGGACGAACGTGCCGACGGTCACCTCGGACCAGGACGGTTTCGCGATCGGGAAGGCGCACACCCTGCGCGACGGATCCGACGTCACGCTGATCGGTTGCGGGCTCATGGTGGCGCGCTGCCTCGAGGCCGCGCAGACGCTGGAGCGGGAGCGGATCTCGGCCCGGGTGATCAACCTCTCGACGGTCAAGCCGCTCGACCTGGCGACGATCGACCGCGCCGCGCGCGAGACGGGAAGGATCGTGACCGCGGAAGAACACACCGTGGTCCACGGGATCGGGGCCGCCGTCGCCGCGGCGATCGCGGTGAACCATCCCGTCCCCATCGCGATGGTCGGCGTGCAAGATGTCTTCGGGGAGAGCGGGGAAGCGGAGGAACTCCTTCGGAAGTACGGACTGACCGTCGAGAAAATCGTCGACGCGGTCCACGATTTGGTGAAGCGTGGCGATCGGCGGACGTAGCCCTTCGGACGGGCGCTTAGATGCCTGGTTTCCAACTGGGGGCCAGAATCTGGACCCAACTGAGTCCCCAGATCTGGATGATCTTCAGCATCACTGCGATCCCCAGTAGGAACCCGACCAAGCCGTCGGTGATTTTGTGTCGCATGTGGTCAACCTCGGTGGGCGTGGGGCCGGCATGACCTCCCACGGGGCTTCAAGGCCGGGGGTTCAAGTGTGTTCAAGGATGTTCCAAGTTCCCGCCCCCGGTCGCGAGTAGGACCGCGAAGCGCAGGACTCAGGCGGGGCCCTTCTCCGTGAACTTGATGACGGTCGTGAAGCCCGCCGTGTCCTTGTGGTCCATCTGGAAATCCGCGTCGTGAAGGACCAACTTCTTAATCCGAGAGACGACGGACCGCCGCCAGTTGAATCCGGTGGGCAACAGGATTTCGCCAATGAACTTCTCGCCGGAGACCGGGTTCACGATGTAGTCGCTCTGGACCTCGCCCACGCCGTCCACCTTGAACGAGGCGACGTACTCTCCGTACTTCCAATCGATCTTCGCCCGCTTCGTCGGGAGGACCTTGGTGAAGGTTCGGGCGAAAATCTCGAAGACGCCCCCGCCGTTCTGGCCGCTCGCGATTCCTTCGATCGCCTTGACCTGCGCGTCCGTCGCGGCGGAATCGACGTAGATGCGGGCGGTGCCGTTGCCTTCATGAATGGCCTTCGGCCACCAGAATGCCGCGGCGAACTTAACCCCGTCCAGCTTCGTGTCCCCGAACTTCCCGTTGCGTATCTTGTAACCGACGAACGCCTCACAGTTGCCCTTGTCCGGGTAACCGTTGAAATTACAGGGACAGCCGTAGTCGCAGTTACAACTCTGGATGTATTCCGTTTCCATGTTCCACTTTGTCGCCAATCGCTCCCCTCCGTCCTCGAACGCGGGATTCCGCCCACCGTATATAATCGTATTTTCAGCGCGGGTCGCGTACGGCTCGAGATGAGTTCATATTTCGGCCCACTGCTACCGAGACTCTGATGGAGGCCGTCGACCTCGCCACCCCTCCAAATCTGCTGCGCCGTCTCACAATTCCCGTGGGCCTCGGGGTCGCGGCCCTCGTCGCCGTCGCATGGTATGTCACCTGGACCTCGTCCGATCGCGCGATGGCGGTGATGGCGCCCGCGACGTTCGGGTCGACGGACCTCGCCCTCTTCTTCGCGCTCATCGTCGTGATGATGGTTGCGATGATGCTGCCGTCCGCGCTCCCGATGGCCCTTGCATACCACGGCCTGACGCGCCTGGAGAACGGGCAGCCCAGCAAACCCGCGGACGTCCTGGGAACCGTCGCCTTCGTCGTCCCCTACTTCCTCGTCTGGGGGTTCTTCGGAGTCGCAGCGTTGGTCGGCCTGATGGGTTTGGGCCTCGTCGGATCCATGCTCGTGGGCCCCACCTTGCTCATTTCGGCCGCGACGTTGTTCGCCGGAGGCCTCTGGCAGGTCACGCGAACCAAGGAGATCTGCCTCTCCCACTGCACCTCCCCGATGGGTTTCGTGCTGCAGTACTGGCGGAGCGGTCGCATCGGCGCGATGCGGATGGGATTCCGCCACTCGCTCTACTGCATCGGCTGCTGCTGGCTGTTCATGCTCGTCCTGTTCATCTCGGGCTCCATGAGCCTCCTTTGGATGGGCGGTATTTCCGTCGCGATCTTCGCGGAGAAACTCGGCGTCCGCACGGTCCTTTTCAGCCGAGCGATCGGAGTGATCCTCGTGTCGTTGGGCGCCGTGGTCGCGGTGAGGTTCTTCCACCCGATGTGAGGCCCGTCGCGGCGCGAATCCCCGACTCGACCTGCGGTTCTATGGAGCGGACTCGGGCATTTCTGCGATTTGGCGGACGGGCGAGAAAAGCACGAACAGGAAGGAGATCCCTCCGGCCAGCAACGAGACCAGGATCGCCGGGCGCAACCCGATGAGGCTTCCGAGGAAGCCGCCGAAGAGGGCCCCGAGGGGCAACGTGCCCCACACGATGGTCCGCATCGTCGCGTTGAGCCGGCCTTGCAGGGCGACGGGGACGATCGCTTGACGGAAGCTCACCTGGTTGATGTTGTACAGGAGATTCCCGAAGAAACTGATGCCGAGCAAGATGGCGATCGCAGGCAAGGCAATCGAGGAGGTCACGAAAGGCAAGGGGAGCGGCGGAAGGCCGAAGATGACGGCGCCGAGGATGATGGCCGGGCCGACGCCGATTCGCTTCGCAATCCGTCCGGAGAAAATCGCTCCGAGGATTCCGCCGACGGACGAGAGGCCGAACAAGAGACCGAGCGTCGTCGCGGTGAACCCGAGGTCCTTCAGGAAAAGGAGGAACAGGGCGGAGAAAACAGCACTCGAGAAGAAGTTCGACCAACCAGTGCAGGCCGCGATGTGTCGCAACCGGCGATCCTGGAGGACCACGTGAAGTCCCTCACGGACCTGGGATTGGATCGATTCGCCGGGAGGCCTCGCCGGTATCGTCTCCCGCCGCCGAATCGCCCCGAGGGATGCCGCGGAGACGATGAACGAGGCCGCGTCGAAGAGCATCGCGAACGGCGCCTTGAAGAGGTCGATGACGGGCCCCGCGATGCTCGGTCCAAACGTGCCTGCGATCGTGTTCGAGGTCTCGAGCTTGCTATTCGCGTCGACCAACTGTCCGCGGTCCACGATCGCGGGAAGGTAGGCTTGGTAGGCGACGTCGAAGAAAACCGTGAGGACTCCGATGAGAAACGCGGCTACGTAGAGATAGGCGAGGTGGAGGAGGCCGATGATTCCGAGGACCGCGATCGCGGCGACCATCGTGCCACGGCCGAGGTCGGCGAAGATCAATACCGACCGCTTCGCCCTCCGATCGACCCAGACCCCGACCAAGAGCCCGAACAACAGGAAGGGAACGGTCCCGGCGGCTCCGAGGAACCCCATCTCGACCTCGTGCGCGCCGAGGACAAACGCGGCGATGTAGGGGACCGCGAGACCGGTGAACTGGTCTCCGATCCGGGAGACGGATTGGCCGCCCCACAGCAGGAGGAAGTCCCGATGACGCCACAGGCCAGAAGACGCCACGCGAGACTCCCGCACGGGCGACCGCGTTATCTATCTTCTCACACTGCGGAGGAGACGACGTCTCCCGGCAGGCGGAAATGCTCATATCGGGCCGCGTGCCTTCGGCCGTCGGGGGCGTCCATGGTCAAGATCTTCCTCGACACCGCGAACATCGACGAGATCCGAGAGGCCGCCTCCTGGGGCGTCCTCGATGGCGTGACGACCAATCCGACGCTGGTCGCGAAGACGGGTCGCAAGTGGTCCGAGGTAATCCAGGACATCCTGGCCCTCGTGGACGGGCCGATTTCGTTGGAGGTCACGACAACCGCCGCCGACGAGATGATCAAGCAAGGGCGGCAGCTCGCGAAGCTTCACAAGAACGTCGTCGTGAAGATCCAGATGACGACGGAGGGGCTGAAGGCGATCAAGGCCCTCTCGTCCGAGGGCGTGAAGATCAACACGACCCTCATCTTCTCCGCGAATCAGGCGATCCTCGCCGCAAAGGCCGGGGCCAAGTATGTGAGCCCGTTCATCGGCCGCCTCGACGACATGGGCCAAGAAGGGATGGAGGTGATCCGAGAGATCGCGGAGATCTTCGGGAATTACGATTGGGAGTGCGAGATCCTGGTCGCAAGCATCCGGCATCCCCTCCACGTGATCGAGGCCGCGAAGCTCGGGGCCGACATCGTCACGCTCCCCTTCGACGTCCTGAAGAAGATGACGCAGCACGCCCTGACCGACGTCGGCCTGAAGCGGTTCCTCGACGATTGGCAGAAGGTCCCGAAATAACGGCCGATGGTGGCCTAGGACTTCCCCGCATGGCCGTCGGCCAGTTTCTCCGCGACGGTCTGCAGGATCTCTTCGGCATCGAACGGTTTCCGGAGCAGGGTGACCCCTTCGCGCCGCCTTTCATCCATTTGCTCGAACACGTACAGGTACGCGGTCATCAAGATCGCAGGGACCCGGTGGTTCGCTCGGCGCGCCGCCTCGATCAGCTCGACCCCGTTCCGTCCGGGCATCTGAAAATCGGTGAGGAGCAAGTCGATGCGCTGGGACTCGAGGACGCGCATCGCCTCGTCCGCGTTGGCCGCGGAGACGACCTCGTAGTTCTCGCTCGAAAGGAGGTCCGCGATGTTCTCGCGGATCCCCGCATCGTCGTCGACGACGAGGATCCCGGGCTTTCGGCTGGCCTCTGAGGGGGCGCTGGAACGGTCCATAGCTTGTTGGCGGTTACCCTTCAAAGGGGGTCATTCTCTTTGTCAAGAACACTTGACAAACGGGTCGCGAGGCCTTCTTACGCCGGGGTTGTGACGCTGACGGGCTGCTTCGGTAGGAAGACGGTGAAGGTCGACCCTTTGCCGACCTCCGACGTGACGGTGATGTCGCCGCCGTGGCTGGCCACGAAGTTGCGGCTGATCGCGAGGCCCAGGCCCGTCCCCTCTCCTTTCTTCTTCGTCGTGTAGAAGGCCTCGAACAGCCGTTGCTGGACCTCCGGCCGGATGCCGGTCCCCGTGTCGGAGACCGAGACGGCCACCGAGGGCCCGCGGTCTTCGAGCCGAACCCGGATCCGGCCGTTCGCGGTGGCTTCGAAGGCGTTCTTCAGGAGGTTCACCAGGACCTCATGGATACGGAGCGGGTCCACGGTGCAGACGACGGGTTCGCTCCCGAGTTCCGTCCGGACCTCCACGCCCGGTTTGCGGAACGCCTCCGCCTGCTCGACGGCCTCGCGGACGAGGTCCGTGAGGTTCGTCTCGACCGGGTTGATGGCGCCCGGTCGGGCGAACTTCAACAGTTCCGCCGTGATGCTCGCGGCAATCCGTCCCTGGGCGGCGATCTTTTTCAGGCGTTCCTGGACCTCCGCATCGGAAACGCGTCGGGCGATGCTCGCGGTCAGCAGCGAGATGTTCGTGAGCGGCGTATTGATCTCGTGCGCGACGAACGACGCGAGCCGGCCCATCGACGCCCAGCGCTCGCTTTCCAGGAGCTGCCGCTGGGCCTCCCGTTGGTCGGTCACATCGCGGACGATGTAGACCACATACGAGTCCGCGTCGGCTGGCCGGACCACCTGGGATCGAAGCTGGACGTGCACGCGCTTACCCTTGGCCGTGCTGAAGGTCGCCTCGTACAACTCCGTGGCCCGGAAACCTCGGAGTCGGTCGTCCAGGTAACCGTGGGCGGAAGCCAGGCGGTCGGTAGGGACGAATTCCATGAACGAATGGCCCACGATGTCGCCGCGTTCGCGACCTAGGAGGGTCTCCCCCGCCTCGTTCACATCCAGGACCTTGGCCTGCGGGTCGAGGACGAAGATGCCGTCCGGGGCGGAGGCGATCAGCTCGCGGTATTTCGCCTCGGAATTCGCCAGGGCGCTGGAGGCAGCGTCTCCGGCCGCCGTTGTGCGCGTCAACGCTCGGCTGTACCAAATGAGGACAATGATGCCTCCGGCGAGGGGCGCCTCGATGGCGAGTGCTAGAAGCCAGCGCATGGCGTCGAAGGCGGCGGCCTGAAGTGCGATGGCGACCGCGAAGACGCCGAACAGGATTCCAAGGCCACCGATGACCGCCCAGATCGCGATCGCGGCGCCGGAGAGCCCGCGGCGACGGCCTCGCGGTCGGCTTGGATGCGGAGCGGTCGACGTGGACGGTTCTGTCAGTGCGGCTGTCGCGGGTCTCGTCACACTGTTCCTCCCGGCCCTCCGGTCGAGGGGCTTGCGTCCTCGGCCAGAGAACTCAAACGCCCCACGCTGGCCGGTTCATCGCCCCGACCTCTCTTAATACGTTCTCTCGAATTGTTCCGTCACCCGGGCCGCGTGAACCGGGGACGT
>Ga0209806_1000761_pt1 | contig 21993 bp, 20 predicted proteins | sample GraSoiAngelo_152_FD_186166 | JGI IMG/M metagenome (GOLD analysis project Ga0209806, IMG submission 186166) | Grasslands soil microbial communities from the Angelo Coastal Reserve, California, USA - 14_1009_12_30cm (SPAdes) (version 2) | ecosystem: Environmental > Terrestrial > Soil > Grasslands ... | reverse complement strand
GGCTCCGGTGGATGGTGGAATACGCGTTTCATCGGTGGCACCCCTGACAGTTTGTCGGCGGATTGATGTTCCAGTGCTCCTTCAACGTCTGGCCAATCTCTTCCTGGCTTAGGTTCTTCTTCTTCGAAAAATCACCGCGCGCGTCATGCGGCTGCCCGTACTTCGCCACAAATTCCGCCGGTTTCACATCGTCCGGTTTCCAATCGAGATTGAAAACCTGATCGTCGGGCCGAAGAAAATTCTCGGGGTGCCGATGGCAATCGAGGCACCAGGCCATGCTATGCGGCTTGGCCAGATAGACCGTCGACATATGGTTGACGGGGCCGTGGCAACTGAAACAACTAATGCCGCGATTCACGTGTGCCGCATGATTGTAATAAACGTAATCGACGGTGCGATAGATCCAGACCCACTCCACCGGGTTACCGGTTTTCCAGCTCGCCCGCACCGGCTCCAGTTTGGGATTATCTTTTTGCACCTGTGTATGGCAATTCATGCAGGTCTGGGTGTTCGGCACATTCGATTGGGCCGCCATTTCCACAAAGCTGTGACAATAGCGGCAATCCATTCCCAGTTGCGAAACGTGGATGTCGTGCGGAAAAGGCACTGGCTGGATCGGTTCGTAGCCAATCTTTGTGTACTTTGGCGTCGCGTAATACCAGGTCGCTGCCGTCAATCCAGAGACCGCAACAATGCCGCAGATCACCAGTTTGATCGGTATCCAGTTGGTCCAGCGTGGAAAAAAGTTGGCCATGGAATATCAAGATCAATGTGGCTCCGCGGGCTGCCCCGGCCACCACAACGGATCAATGTTGAAATCGAAATGCGCTGCGTTCAGACGGTCCAAAGGGTTAAGGTTTCTTCTTCGCCTGAGGGGAAACCAAGATTCTATAAATCTGTTCAGCGGTAGCAAAATAAAATTCACTATTCAATTTCATGTCGACAAAGAGCCTTCGGTTTTTCCGATACAGAAAAGCAAACAATTGGCAAAACTGATGACGTCAAAAGTTCGGCAACACGTCAAGCCTGGAAGCACGCAATTGATTCCGAGGGGAAACTGCCGGCATGATTGCTGCAGTAGTCGGTTAGGGTATTCTGCGAGCTCGGCACGAAAATGGCGATTGGCTCTCTTTCTGGCTGGATTTTTCATGGGGACAATGATGCGCGCTGAGGATGCCGATCTTCTTCTGACGAATGGGAACATCTACACTGTCACGGAAAAGCAACCGGACGCTGAAGCGGTCGCGGTAAAGACCAATCGAATCGTTTTCGTTGGCTCAAACGAAGACGCAAAAAAATTTCACGCTGCGAAGATTGTCGATCTTCACGGTCGCACGATGGTGCCCGGCTTCACTGATTCGCATTGCCACATTTTCGGGATCGGCGAGCGCGAAATGCGATTGAACCTGGAAGGGACAAATTCACGTGAAGATTTTCTGGGCAGGGTGAAGGAGCGCGTCGACAAAACGGGCCCCGGTAAATGGATCACTGGACGCGGTTGGATCGAAACATTTTGGAAACCGCCGCAATTTCCAACGCGCCAGGATCTCGATAAAATCGCGCCAAACAATCCTGTATTTCTCACACGCGCGGATGGCCACGCCTCGATTGCTAATTCGGCCGCGCTAAAAATCGCCAGAATCGATAAGAACACCGTGGATCCATTTGGCGGACAAATTCTAAGAAAGAACGGTGAGCCAAATGGAATGCTGCTCGATAACGCGCAAGACTTTGTGGCGAGGAACATTCCCAAACCCACGGAAGGCGAGCGCGAAGAGGCGCTGCTGCGCGGAATCGACCGCGAGATCAAACTCGGCTGGTGTGAGATCCAGAACGCCGGCAGCCACAAAGAAGACGTCGATCTTATCCGGAAAGCATTCGAAAACGGAAAAATCAAAATTCGATTCGTTAATGCCGTCTACGGTCCCGGTGAGGACGCGCAGAGTTTCTTGCGCGAAGGACCCACCGTTAACGCGTTCGATCACCATTTCACCCAGCGCACGATTAAAGTGCTCGTCGATGGCGCGCTCGGCTCTCGCGGCGCAGCGCTACTAAAACCGTACAGCGACGCGCCCGAAACGTCCGGTTTTCTCACGGAGAAACCCGAGGACCTCCGGCCGATGTTTGAAGACGCGCTTCGCCGTGGCGTCCAAGTGGAAACGCACGCGATCGGCGACCGGGCTAACCGACTAATCCTTGATCTTTATGAGCAGGCGTTCAAAGCCGCGCCGCCCGACGAACGGAAAATTCGCGAACCGCGCTGGCGCATCGAGCACGCGCAGATTGTCGATCCAAACGACATTCCTCGGTTCGCTAAACTTGGTGTGATCCCCTCAATGCAGCCATCCCATGCAATCAGCGATCTGTTTTTCGCCCCGGCTCGACTTGGAATGGAGCGTCTCATCGGCGCTTATGCGTGGCAAAGCTTCATCAAGAGCGGCTGCATCATTGCCGGAGGTTCCGACGCACCAGTCGAACGCGGCGAACCGATGATCGAATTCTACGCCGCCGTTGCACGTAAAAGCATCAGAGGCGAGTCAGGCGAAGGTTGGCATCCCGAGCAAGCCGTCTCGCGCGAAAACGCGCTGAGAATGTTTACGATCTGGCCCGCCTACGCCGCTTTCCAAGAAAAAGACAAAGGCTCAATCGAAGTCGGCAAGCTCGCTGATTTCACTGTTCTCTCACAAGACATCATGAAAATTCCTGAGATGGAAATTCTTGAAACTCGGAACGAAATGACAGTGATTGGCGGTGAGATTATTTACGCGCGCTGAGCGCGCCGGAAATTTTAGCTTTCATGAACCACGAACACGCACACCAGCTTCTGAGAGCGAGTCACCCGCGAATGGCTGAGTTGATCGCTCGCTCGCGTCGCTACAACATCACGCCCGCGGTGTCCATTCGACCATTCGACGCACTTGCTGAATCAATCGCTTACCAGCAACTGAGCGGCAAAGCCGCTGCCACCATTTTTGGACGGGTCCGCGCTCTCTATCCGAAAAGAAAATGGCTGGATCCCGAACAACTTCTCGCAACGCCGGATGAAACGCTTCGCGCCGCTGGTCTTTCTCGTGCGAAAACTGCTGCGCTAAAAGATCTGGCGGCAAAAACAATCGACGGCACAGTGCCAGCTGGTCGCGCGCTCATCCGGATGACCGATGATGAGATCATTGCGCGCCTGACTGCGGTGCGTGGAATTGGCCGTTGGACAGTCGAGATGCTCCTTCTTTTCGATCTGGGCCGACCGGATGTCTGGCCCGTTGATGATTACGGTGTGCGCAAAGGTTTCGCTAAAACTTTCGGTCGCCGAAAACTCCCCACTCCAAAACAGCTCATGAAGTTCGGTGAAAAATGGCGTCCCTACCGCTCAGCAGCCGCCTGGTATTTCTGGCGAGCGCTCGACGCACCAAACGTTGAATCCTGATTCATTGGAGCGTTGAAGCGTTCCTCGGTCTGCCATGTTGAGCGGAGCGAAACATCTCTGGCTACCGACTTGCGCAGGCGAGACTCAACAAAAATGTTCAGAGATTCTTTGCTTCTGCTCAAAATGACAAAGCACGAATCCGCCGCTTTAACGTTTCAACGGTTCAACTCTTTAACGTGAGCGAATTCATTGACTTCGTACAGATAGCTCGTTAGAACGAGCGCTTATGGCGATGATTCACGTTAACCGGGGCGCCACAAGTTTAGGCGTATTTTCCGAAGAAGAAGTTCGTGAAGGTCTGCGTACTGGCCGTTTCGTTCCGACGGACATCGGGTGGCACGAAGGAATGGCAAACTGGCAGCCGCTTTCGCAGTTCCCAGAATTGGGAGCCGCGGCACCTCTTGCCCCGCCTCCCCAGACCGGCGCGAGCGCAACCTCAGAAGCTGCCGCCTCGCGAAGCGGTTTGCCGTGGGATCATCGGCAAGAACGTGGCTTTTTTAACGCATTCGTCGAGACCCTGGTTATGGTGCTTACGAAACCGGGCGAGGCGTTCACGATCATGAAACGCGAAGGTGGTTTAGGCGAGCCGCTCATTTATGCGCTCATCGGTGGGTGCCTCGGAGGCATCGTCTCGGTTCTATTCTCACTGGGGTTGCACTCCGTGGGCTTCTTCGCCGATCGTCACGACACGTTTGCTGCGATGACTGGGATGGGCGTCTCTGCCGGCTTTATCGTTCTGGTGCCACTGTTCATCGTAATCGGACTGTTCATCGGCAGCGCGATCGTGCATGTCTGTTTGATGATAGTCGGCGGCGCGAATCAATCATTTGAAACCACTTTCCGCGTCATTGCTTTTTCTCAGGGTTCCACCGGTCCTTTGCAGATGATCCCGGTTTGTGGCGGACTGATCGCTGGCGTTTGGGCGCTCGTTTGCAACTGCATCGGATTGGCGCGTGCCCATGAAACCGACACAGGCCGCGCGGTGCTCGCTGTTTTCCTGCCGCTGATTGTTTGCTGCGGCGGCGTACTGCTCATTGCGTTCATGTTTGGTGGATTGGCCGCTTGGAGCACGTCACAACATTGAACTTCCCGGCAAAATGCGGCTTCGCGTCCGGTGTCTTGCTCCAGGTGAAATCGATCACGAGTTAATCTGGCTAAGCGTCTCGCTTGTATCGCTGAGCCTGGCGGCAGCGTGGCTAACAGTTGGTTTGCCATGGCCGCGCTGCGTGTTTCACGAGATCACTGGCCTCCCATGCGTCACGTGCGGTATGACGCGGTGTGGGATTCAATTTTTTCACGGTCACTTTCTGACTGCATTGAAATGGAATCCACTCGTATTCACAGTACTCTGCGGCCTGACGGCGTTTGATCTCTACGCGTTTGCGACGCTCGCAACGCGCGGGCCGCGCTTGCGAATCTGTTTTTACACGGAAACGACGAAAACATTCGTGCGCATCGCAGTCATCTCGGCCCTCGTACTAAACTGGATTTATCTGCTGATGCACTGGCGCAATTTTTAACGCTGGAGTGATGGAGCGCTGGAGTATTGGAGTAGGAAAACTCACTACTCCAGTACTCCGTCACTCCAATACTCCACTGCAGATTTTTAGTGCACTTCTTGTGCTTCGTGGTTGAACTTCTCGGCAAATGCGAATTTTGGTCACAGGCGGAGCCGGTTTTATCGGCTCCCATCTCGTTGAACACTTGCTCGCGGCAGGACACGCCGTCGTGATCCTCGATGACTTCAATGATTTCTACGATCCGCAAATCAAGCAGGCGAATATCGCCGGTTTCGCCAAAGATGTGACCGTTCATCATGTCGATCTCCGGGATGGCGCGTCAGTGCGAAATTTGTTTCACCGCGAGAAATTCGAAGTGATCGCGCATCTGGCCGCTCGCGCCGGTGTTCGACCATCTATTCAATATCCACAACTTTATTACGACGCCAATGTTACCGGCACATTGCATCTGCTCGAAGCGGCGCGTGTAACCGGCGTGGAGCGATTTATCTTCGCCTCCAGTTCGTCGATCTACGGTGCTTCGAAAACCGTACCCTTTTCTGAGGATCAACACCTGACTCAGACATTGAGCCCGTATGCCGCGACGAAGATTGCCGGCGAGTTTCTCTGCTCGACTTACTCGCATCTTTACCGGTTGCGCGTAGTAGCGCTCCGTTACTTCACCGTGTACGGTCCGCGGCAACGGCCGGACCTGGCGATTCATCAATTCACCAGGCGCATTTATGCCGGCCAGCCCATCGAACAATTTGGCGACGGCACCACGCGACGTGATTACACTTTCATTGATGATGTAATTCAGGGAACAATCGCCGCGCTTCAATACGATGGCCCGCTCTTCGATATCTTTAATCTGGGTGAGAGCGAAACGATCCAGCTGAAAGACTTGATCGTTGCAATCGAAAACGCGCTTGGGAAAAAAGCGAAGATCAACCAGTTGCCAGAGCAACCCGGCGATATGCCTCTCACTTGCGCGGATATTTCGAAAGCGAGAAAACTGCTCGGTTACAGGCCAACCACGCGATTGAACGAAGGACTGCCGCGCTTCGTCGAGTGGTTTTTGAGGTCTCACAAAGGACAGTAGCGGACCGCCGAAGCGGCTGGGTATTATCATTTTGCGGCTAGCTATTGTAAGCTCCCTCGATGGTTTCGAGATTGACTTTCGAGCAGCGAGCTTGCTTCATCGCAGGCCAGGCGAAATCCGGCACCACACTTCTGGTGGCGCTACTCGATAATCACCCCGAGTTGCTCGCATTGCCCGAAGAAACGGCCTATTTCCCCACCGTCCTCACGAAATATGCGCCGCGCGGTCGCCGCGCGCAGTTTGATTATTTGACCAAACAATCGCTGTCGAATGTGCTCTTCGGCGGGCCATGCAAATGGGGCAAGCGGAACTACGCGGCGTTCCCGCGCGAGAAATTTCTGGAGACCTTCGAGCGGGCGGCATTGGATCCCGCCAACGCGCAGGATGATCTGCTAGTCCTAATGGTCAAAGCGTACGCGGCAACCCTGGAACGCCCGCTCGACACCATCGGTCGGTGGGTGGAAAAAACTCCGGCCAATCGCAATCACGTTCCAGAAATTCTCAGGCGTTTTCCGCGCGCAAAAATTCTGGTAACCATGCGCGATCCACGTGCCATCCTAGCGGCGCAGATCGCGCTGGAGAAAACAAGGCAAACGGGAAGGTTCTCAACTTATTACGTGATCGCCCACTGGCTGGTCGCTGCGCGACTGGCCAGGCGTGTGCGGAATGGTGAAGTTCCTGGCCTTGTGGTGCCGTATGAACAATTGGTCTGCGAACCGGCCAGAACGATGGAACAGGTTTGCGCTTACCTCGAGATCAATTTCGACCAGGAAACAGTACTCACACCGACAAAAATGGGCCGGTTTTGGAGCGGTAACTCAGCAGCCCGGATTAATTTTTCACAGATCAGTCCAGAACCGGCAACGCGCTGGCAGCGCGAACTATCCGAAGACGAAATCGGATGGGTGGAATGGCATTGCCGCGATCTCATGCCGGAATTCGGCTACAAGCCAAAACTAGACGCACGCGAGCTGCGATCATTTGTTCGTCCAATTCGTGGCGAACGCCCCCGGGAATACATCAAATCGCGCGCTTATTCGTTGCGCGACAGGATGATGAAATCCGAATGACGAATGATGCGTCGCGAGTCCGGTTTTGCTTTTCGTCTTTTCTCTTATTCCTTCGTCATTTGGCAGTTGTGCTTCGTCATTCCTAATCGTTCCTAATCGTTCCGCTTGCAAAGGGAACTGAAGCACGCCATAATTCGCCCGAGATGTGGGGATTCTTGTTCGGTTTTCCGAGCCTCCGTTTTCTACGACGATTCAGATTTTTCGAAACCACGGCGCGACCTTTTGCGCCCTGGCTGCTTCGTTGGTCGACTGCGCGGGCTGGCGGTTTAAGACAGGTCCAATCCCGGCTCGACGAGGCGGAGTTTCCAACGGCGTCGCAGAGTGCCTTGTTTGAATGGACTCTGGATGATTGGCGCGCTGCGGACGGTGCATCCTTCGATGCGCTCCGCCCATTTATTAATTGGATCAAACCTAAGGATCAACATGAACTCTTATTCAAATGGGAGACGCTCGCATCGTTCGCGCGGCGGTTCCCGACGCCGTGGCAACGGCCCCGCGCGTCGTCAGCGAGAAGAAGCGAAGGAGCCAAAAAAGACATTCTGGCAGCGAATTGCGGCATTTTTTGGAAATGGCACAACGAGGACAGAAGCAAGCGCGCGCAACGGTGCCCAGCCTTCGCGACCGGCACGCAAACCTGAACGGATTGAAGTCAGTTCGCCGCGTCTGTACGTTGGCAACTTGTCTTTCGACGCAACCGAAAGCGATCTTTTTGAGTTGTTCAACGGAGTCGGACACGTTCAAAATGCGGAAGTCGTAAGTTACCGCCATAACCAACGCTCAAAAGGTTTCGCGTTTGTACAGATGCAAACCGTTGAGGAAGCGAAACGCGCCGTGGAAGAATTGCACGATAAGGAATTCCTCGGCCGCAGGCTGGTAGTGAGCGGCGCCAAATCCGGCGAGCATCGCGCCCGCTGACGACCGGAATAATCTCATCGGGAGAGAACGCGCTTTCAGCGCGGCTCTCCCGATTTTTTTTGGGATTATAGGGGCATTTCCATCAATGGGTGGCATCGGCCCGACGGATTCGGATGGCGGGGTCCCTATCTTTTAATCTCCAGATACGTTCGTGATAGCACGTGGTTCGTGCCAGGCTGGAGTTCTTCGATGCGCATTTGTTTTAGAAACCAGCGGCCTTCTATTTTCTGCGCGGAGACGACTTCGAAACGTTTGGCCAGCTGAGCGTTCCAATCGTAGCCCTCCATGCGCATCAGCGCGCCGCTCGCCTTATCAACCCATAGCAGCACGTTGGAATACTGCGATTCGCGCGAGGGCGCGCGCAGTTGCAGCTTCCAACAATTCCGAGTGCGAACATTTTCCTCGCCCAAAACGCGCGCAGTCGGCCAGTAGAGAAACTTGAACGCCAAGTCTTCGTAGGTCACGCAGGTGCCCCGAATTTTTTGCTTGAGCTTCGACGCTTCAAATTGCTCGGTGCCACTGCCGGTCACAAGATCAAGGCGCGAGCTGTTTTCACCGAGACGCAGCTGCAAAATCTCATCGGGATTCGCGAATGAATAACGAATCAGCGGTCCGTTTTGGACGAGGTGAAATGGAACCACCACATTATCCTGACGAAGTTGCCCCTGAAGATCGATTTGCTGTCTCGATTCCATCATGCGCACCGACGCGAGAATCTCTTTCGCCGAAGGCGGGGCCTGCGCACGCGCCGATAAGGGCAACAATAAAGAAACGGTTAAAGCGAAATGACGAATGAGGAATGACGAAGGCTTAAATGATGAACGCGTTCTCCGATGCTTTCGTTTCGACATTTGGGCTTCGGCTTTCGTCATTCCTTCGTCCTTCGTCATTCGTGGTTCGTCGTTGCGCCGCATTTGTTTATTAACAGCGAGCGATTAAAGCTTAGGGGCTGTTTCACTTTCATCGCATGGATCAGTCCATCTTTCATTTTATCAATCAACAATGGACCAGTCCGGCGCTCGACTTGTTCATGGCGGCGCTCAGCGATAGCGCGATTTGGGAACCGTTGTTCGTCACGATTGGACTGAGCGCGCTTTTTTTTGGCGGATTTAGAGCGCGTGCGTTTGTCATCTGTCTGGTCATATCCCTGCTGATCACCAATGAGTTCGTCGATGTGCTAAAATCTGCAGTAGATCGCCGTCGGCCAAAACAGGTGGAGAATGTGCGGTTGGTAGAAATGCAACGAACGCGTCCGGCCTTTCTCACTCTATTTAAGAAACCAACCATTCGGTTTTCGGATTCGTCGGATCGCAACCGATCGGGACCATCATTCCCCTCGGGACACGTAACCAACAACAGTGTGATTGCTGTTTTTTGCACGCTGTTTTACCGACGCTGGGGCTGGCTTTATTGGTTCGTCGCATCGGCCGTTGGTTATTCGCGAATTTTTGTGGGTGCACATTGGCCAAGCGACGTGATCGCAACGTTCTTCCTGGCAGGCGGCGAAGCACTGCTCCTGCTGGGCCTGTTCGAATTGATTTGGAGGAGCGCAGGCCGCAAATGGATGGCGCAGCTTTTTGCGCGCTATCCAAGCTTGATTGCTGATCCCAATGTCGGAACGCGAACACCAGGCGAGCCGCAACACTCCGCATGACCACTACGCGCGCGGCCTGGCTCTTCATTGTCGCACTCACGGCGATTCGATTGTCGATGCTGGCAACAACCGATCTCGAATTTGATGAGGCGCATTATTGGATGTGGTCGGAGCGCCTTGCGCCGGCCTATTTCAGCAAAGGGCCCGGCATTGCTTTCGCGATTCGCGCAAGCACTGCGGTTTTCGGAGCGAACGAATTCGGAGTGCGCTTTTTCAGTCCTTTGCTCGCGGCAGGAACGAGCCTGCTCTTGTTTTATTTTGCACGCCGACTGTTCAACGCCACTGCCGGTCTGTGGGCCGTCATCGCGTTAAATGTTACACCCATTTTTAACATTGGTGCGTTCGTGATGACGATTGATGGGTTGTCGATTTTTTTCTGGCTTGCGGCGATGTTCACCTTCTGGCTTGCGCTGGAAAAAAGCCCTCAGTTCTCCTGGTATTGGCCGTTGACCGGACTTCTCATTGGGCTCGGGTTTCTTTCCAAATACACCAACGCACTTGAGCTTGTTTCGATTGTATTGGTGCTGGTCCTGGCGCCCCGGCTCAGACACGAATTCAAGCACCCCGGATTTTATCTATTGCTCGGCATGTTCGCTCTTTGCACGGTGCCGCCGATCATGTGGAACGCACAGCACGCCTGGATCACGCTTGCGCATCTGCGATCGCGTGGCGGTATCGAGCACGGCTTTGGTTTGCACCCTGTCGAAGTTGTTTCGTTTATAGGCGAACATTTTCTGGCCTATTCGCCATTTCTATTCCTGGCATTGGCATGGGGCATCATCGGAAGCTGGCGACGGGTGAATCAGCAATTCAAGGTTCTGTTCCTGATGTGGTTTGGGTTGCCCGTGTTTCTTTTCTATTTGTTTCTTTCCTTAAACAAAGCTGCGGCGCCAAATTGGGATGGGCTCGCCTTCCTGGGTTTTGGACTGCTGGCAATTTATTATTGGTGGGAGCGTCTTGAAGCGAGTGCCCTCTTACGGCTCGGCGCGGCGATCGCGATACTGGTTGGATTGACCATGAGCGCGGTGGCCCTCGATACAGACTTGCTGCGCTCGGTGGGATACAACTTGCAGCGAAGCGATCCAAGCAACCGGATGCGCGGGTGGAAAAGCGCCACGAGCGCCTTGGAAACAATGCGCAATGATCTCGAAACAAAATTGGGCGAGAAACTTTTTCTTATTGCGGATGCGCGTGACCGGGCTTCGGAGATTTCCTTCTACCTGCGCAATAAACGGCCCGAGGGCCCGGGTCATCCGCCCGTTTATATTCCCGAGTCGCAGGATATGGTGAATCAATTCTCGTTTTGGCCGCGTTACGATGAATTTGTTGAGCTAAAGCCGGGCGCGCCGCGGCCAGAGAGCGAAGTTTATACTGAAGAAAGCGGGATCAACTTGTTCGTTGGACGCGACGCGGTCTTTATTAGAGACGGCAAAAAGCAACGCGTGCCGCACAATATCAAAGCCGGTTTTCAATCGACGGAGCTGGTTGGAACGATTCAAGTTTCGCGCTATGGGAAGCCGCTGCGAACCTGGCAAGTGTTTCTCTGTCGAAATTACCGCACACTTCCACTATGAACGAAGTGACAGAGTCGCCGGCACTGTCTGTGGTTGTGCCCCTTTATAATGAGGAAGCGAACGTGCTGATTTTGCAGGAAGAATTGCGCGCTGCGCTGAATGGACTCGATTACGAAATCATTTTTGTCGATGACGGGTCGGTCGATCGCACGGCGGAGCGGATTGAGGCGGCGGGGAATATCCGCTTGATTCGTTTCGAGAAGAATTCCGGGCAAAGCGCCGCCATTTATGCTGGGCTCACAACAGCGCGCGGCGCGACTCTGGTGATCATTGACGGCGATTTACAGAATGATCCTGCCGACATTCCGAAACTGCTCGCCGAAATTGCGCGCGGTGCAGATCTTGTTTGCGGCTATCGCCTCAAGCGCCGTGACACACTCGTCAAGCGTGCGACGAGTCGGATTGCAAATGCTGTCCGCAGTCGCTACACGAAAGACGGGGTGCGCGACACCGGTTGCACGCTTAAAGCAATACGGCGCGAATGCGTGAGCACGCTGCTTCCATTCAAAGGCATGCACCGTTTCATTCCCGCGCTGGTCAAAGCCGCCGGCTATCGGTTGGTCGAAGTTCCGGTGAACCATCGTCCCCGTCGCTTCGGCCAAAGCAAGTACGGCCTCGGCAATCGCGCTTTGCGCGCCACTATCGACATGTTTGGCGTTCGATGGCTGCTGTCCAGGCGATTGAATTACAAGATTTGCGAGAAAATGTGACGACGCGACATACGGGCAACGTGGCAAATCTCGCTTGTCAACGTAGACGCTCCCGCTAAGCTTCCCCTCCCGTACCGGGAATTCGCATGTCGTTGGCCAATTTACTTTCTGTCGAGCAAATCATCCCCGAGATGAAAGCAACGGAGCGCTGGGCCGCCATCGTTGAACTGATCGATCTGCTCGTTAGTCTGGGCAAGATCAAAAAGGAAGACCGCGATCCCATTCTCGCTTCACTGAAACAGCGCGAGGAAACAATGAGCACAGGCATTGGGTTCGGAATCGCCATTCCACACTGCTCTTCCGATCGGCTCGAGGAAGTCGTGGCCGCGTTCGGAAGATCAACAACCGGCATCGAGTTTGATGCGCTCGACAATGCGCCGGTCAAGTTCGTCGTGCTTTTCATCGTCCCGAAAAATCAATTTCAAACGCACCTGCGTACTCTCGCCTCGATCGCAAAATTTCTGAACGATCGCTCTGTGCGCGAGAGCTTGGCCAGCGCAAAATCCGCTGACGAAATTTTGTCGATCTTTCGCGATCGTTCGTAAGCTGTAGTCGTCGACCTCTGGGCGACGCGACGTGCGGATGCAAAAGACCTTAGCGACGCGCCTCGCAGAGCGAAGCGGCTACAAATTGACCTCTCACCGATGGAAACTTTTCAATCACTTCTCGCAAAGAAGCTTTCCAACGCCTTAGCCGCCGCCGGCCTGCCGGACGCTGGCGAATTAACGCCAGCAACCGATCCGCGCTTCGGCGATTACCAGACGAATGCGGCTCTGGTGCTCGGAAAGCAACGGGGCGAAAATCCGCGTGAGATTGCGGAGAAAATCGTCGGGAATCTTGATGTTAGCGACGTTTGCGAAGCGCCAGTCATCGCAGGTCCCGGTTTCATCAATTTTACGTTGACTCCTAGCGCCGTTGCTGAAAAAACCGCCGACATCCTGGGCGATGAAAGACTCGGCGTCGCGGAGACGGAATCGCCTCGGCGCATCGTGATTGATTTCGGATCGCCCAATGTGGCCAAGCCGATGCACGTCGGCCACATCCGCAGCACCGTTTTGGGCGATGCACTGGCGCGTATCGCGACGTTTCTCGGGCACGAAGTGATCCGCGACAATCACATCGGCGACTGGGGGACTCAATTTGGCATGGTGATTTACGGGTGGAAAAACCTGCTGGATCAGCGCGCGCTTCAACAGAATCCGCTGGCAGAGATCGTCCGCATTTACAAGGAAACCAACGCGTTGGCGACCAGCGATCCCCAGGTTCGGGAAGCCTGTCGCCAGGAGCTGGTAAAACTGCAAGCAGGCGACAAGGAAAACATCGACATCTGGAACGAATGCGTCGCCTTCTCCATGCAGGACTTCGAGCACGTGTACGAATTGCTCGATATTCATTACGACATCCAGTGCGGCGAAAGCTTTTACAACGACCAGCTCCCAGGCGTAGTCGAACGCTTGCTCAAGTCCGGAATTGCCGAGATCAGCGAGGGCGCGGTTGTCGTTTTCTTTCGCGATATCCCGGAGCTGGCGGATAAGCCATGCATCATTCGCAAACGCGACGGCGGATTTAATTACGCCACCAGCGATATCGCGACAGTCGATTATCGCCTCGACGATTTGAAAGCGGACAGTGTCTGGTACGTGGTGGGAGCCCCGCAGATCCTGCATTTCAAAGAAATTTTCGAGATTGCCCGGCGACAGGGTTATCAAGCCGATCTTCGTCACATCACATTTGGCAGCATCCTGGGTGAAGACCGCAAACTGATGAAAACGCGCTCAGGCGAAAACGTGCCGTTGCGCGAACTGCTCGAGGAGGCATGCCGGCGCGCGCGCAAGATTATCGAGGAAAAAAATCCGGACCTGAGCGAGGCAGAGAAGATCGACGTCGCACAGAAAATCGGAATCGGTGCAGTCAAATACGCTGATCTATCACAGTACCGGATGACCGATTACGTTTTTTTATGGGACAAAATGTTGTCCCTCCAGGGAAATACAGCGCCGTATTTACAAAACGCGTATGTGCGAATTCGCTCAATTTTCCGCAAAGCCGGCGAATCCCCTGTAACCACGCCACTGTCGGGCGTTAGAGAGGAAACGAGCGGTAGGCGCGTGGCACTAACGCTCGCCCTAACGAATCCCGCCGAAATTAATCTTGCCAAACGTCTTTCTCAGTTTGCGGAGATCGTTCCCCAAGTACTGAACGACTTCCGTCCGAACATTCTGGCAAATTACCTCTTCGAAGTGGCCAACGCCTTCCACACATTCTACGAAGCTTGTCCGGTCTTGAAATCCGAAGAACCCGGGCGCAGCTCACGACTGGCTTTGTGCGATCTAACCGGGCGCGTTCTGCATCGCGGTCTCGATTTGTTAGGTATCAAAGTGCCTGAGAAAATGTAGCGGCGTTTTGTCATTCCGAGCGAAGTCGAGGAATCTCTAGAATCTCTTACTGTTTGACCAAGCCATCGAAGGAGAAGATTGAGAGATGTCTCGACTTCGCTCGACATGACAAGGATTCCAACCTGCACCTACCGATTGCAATTCAATCGTTGGTTCACTTTTTCGCAGGCACGCGAGATCGTCCCCTATCTTGACGCACTGGGAATCAGTGACGTGTATGCATCGCCGTATTTTCAGGCGAGCCCAGACAGCCTGCACGGCTACGACATCACCGACCACAATAAGCTCAACGGAGCGATCGGGTCGCGCGAGGATTATGAGGCGTGGGTCGGGGCGCTCCATGCGCATGCGATGGGCCAGATCCTCGACTTTGTCCCGAACCATGTGGGGATCGCTGAACCGCTCAATGAGTGGTGGATGGACGTGCTCGAAAATGGCCCGAGTTCCAGATATGCGCCTTATTTCGATATCGACTGGCAGCCGCTGAAGTCCGATCTTCGCGATAAGGTTCTGCTGCCGATCTTGAGCGATCAATATGGGCGCGTTCTCGAGCGCGGTGAACTGCAAGTGCGCTTTGAAGAGGGAACGTTTTATTTGCTCTACGGCGAGCGCAGACTGCCGGTCGCTCCGGGGACGTATCGATACGTTCTGGAAATTGCGTTGCAAAATCTCTCTGAACACAAGGAAGAAGACTTCTATGCAGAACTGCAAAGCATTCTGACTGCGCTCGAATATTTGCCAAAACGCACCGAAACCGATCCAAAACGCATCGCGGAGCGCATTCGTGAAAAGGAAATCATCAAGCGACGTCTGGAACGCCGTTGCGCGGAAGCGCCACAAGTCCAACAGGCAATTGAAAAGGCGCTCGTCCAGATCAATGGGGAGCCCGGCAACCCGCGCAGCTTTGATGCGCTGGATCAACTGCTCAACGCGCAGTCTTATCGGCTGGCGTTTTGGCGAGTCGCCGCAGAGGAAATTAATTACCGTCGTTTTTTTGATGTGAACGACCTGGCCGCAATTCGGGTCGAGCTACCAAAGGTCTTTGACGCCATTCACCGACTCGTTCTGGAGTTGCTGAACGCGGGCGCAGTGACAGGACTTCGCATCGATCATCCTGACGGTCTTTATCTGCCGCGGGAGTATTTTGAAAAGCTTCAACAGCGTTGCGCGAAAGCACTCGGAGCCGGACTCCCCAAGGACGGACGCGCCATTTACATGCTGGCAGAAAAAATCCTCACTGGCTCTGAATCACTACGCAAAGATTGGCGCGTGCACGGCACCACGGGGTACGATTTCGCGAATCAAGTGGTGCAATTGCTCGTTGATTCCTCGGCCGAACCGGCCATCACAAAAACGTTCCACCGGATCATTGGTCATTCAGTCCCGTTTGGCCACTTGCTGTATGCAAAAAAACTGCAGGTCATGAAATTGTCGCTGGCCAACGACGTTGATGTGCTGGGCAACACGCTCGACCGGCTTTCCGAACAAAACCGATGGTATCGCGATTTCACGCTCGAGGCGCTTTCGCGCGCGGTGCGCGAGACCATTGCTTGTTTTCCAGTTTACCGAACGTATCTGGCGCCCGGCCAGCCCGTGACTGAGGAAGACAGGCAGATTGTCGAACGCGCCATCGCCGCGGCGAAGCGGCGCAATCCGGCCATGGAAGAATCGATCTTCAATTTTCTTCGTGACCTGTTGCTCTTTCGTTTTCCGCCAAACCTCGACGCCAAAGCGCGCGCCGAGCACACGAATTTCGTGCTGAAGTTTCAACAGGCTACGGGGCCGATCATGGCGAAGGGGCTTGAGGACACCGTCTTCTACATTTACAACCGGCTGGCAGCGTTGAACGAAGTGGGCGGCGAGCCGCAACAGTTTGGGTTAAGTGTTGCGGCATTTCACGAGCGGAACATTGATCGACAGCACAATTGGCCCGCGTCGTTGCTGGCCACTTCGACACACGACACAAAACGCAGTGAAGATGTGCGCGCTCGAATAGTAGCGATTTCTGAAATCCCGGAGCTTTGGCGACGCTCGCTGCAACGGTGGCGTGTTTCTAATCGGCGCTGGAAGCGAACGATCAACGACGTCGAAGCCCCGGACGCGAATGAAGAATACCTGCTCTATCAAACTCTGTTGGGGTCGTGGCCACTGCAGCCCAACGGCGAACCAGAAACCACGGCGACACCGGATTACTCCGAACGAATTCAAGCGTACATGGCCAAGGCGCTGCATGAAGCGAAGCTCAACACGAGTTGGATCCAGCCCAACGAAGAATGGGACACAGCAATGCGCGATTTCGTGGCGAAAATTCTGGATCCTTCCCCGCGAAATAAATTTATTCCAGCATTTATTCCGGTCGCGAAAGAGACTGCGCGGCTCGGCGCCGTAAATTCGCTCGCGCAACTACTGCTCAAGCTGACTTCACCGGGAGTGCCCGACATCTATCAAGGCAACGAGATTTGGGATTACAGCCTGGTCGATCCCGACAATCGGCGTCCAGTCGATTACAACCGACGTCGCGAAATGCTGGAATCCCTCGCAACCGGCAATGCTCACGACCTTGTGCGCGACTGGGCTGATGGCCGGATTAAGATGTTTCTAACGCAGCGCATCTCGCAATTTCGGCGGCAGCATGCTGAGCTTTTTCAGCAAGGAGAATATTTGCCGCTGACGCCGAGCGGCACGTTCGCCGAATGCTGCGTCAGCTTCGCCCGAGAGCTGGAAGACCAATGGATTATTGTAATCGCACCGCGGCTTTCTTCTCATGTTGGTTTTCCGCCGATCGGTGAGAGTTGGAAAGACACAATAGTCGAACTTCCTGAAACGCTCCCGTTGGCACACGCGCACGACCTTTTTACATGTCGCGCTATTCCTGTGCAGGGTCGACGAGTGAAACTCGCCGATGCAATGTCGACTTTGCCGTTCGCCGTGATCACGAACCTGTAGCCGCTTCGCTGTGCGAAGCGTGGCGCTGGCGGGAATAGACAATTGTTCAAAAGCGTCGCCCACAGCGCGATGACTAGAGATTACATGCGGAGTCTTCCGAAAAGATCGACAAGCCACCGCGCAAAGTTGCCAAGATTCGTAAGCAAATCGACGCCAAATCCTGCGAACGTAATCTGCGGGGAGGCGAGAATGAGCATCACGCTTAACAGCAGCAGGTTCATTAAATAGATTACGACCAGCGAGAAGAACGTGCCTTGATCGCTCAGGTCGGTCTGATTTTTCGGGATCATCCAACAGGTGAACGTGAAGTGGAACGCCCACGTCACACCGATCACAGCGTAAAGCCATCGCCCGTACGGCTGCATATTCACGAAAAGGCTGAGCGCGCCGTAGATGGCGATTGCCAAAATGCTGTAGAGCGGAAAAAAATACGGCGCCAACGCGATCCAAAAGTTGGCTTTGTTGGTAACTACGTGCCCACCGTCACGGCCAACGCGAAACCGGCTGACGCGTCCACCCATCAACCAAACCCAGAGCGCGTGGGTCAATTCGTGTCCGAAGACATAAATGAGGATCGGGCGCGGAAGACCGAAAAACGCGATCAGCCAGAGAATTGCGCCCAATGAAAAAAACCAAAATTCTTCGCCAGTCCAAAGACGTTGCGCCACCGCCGCGCGCGCGAATGCGGTAAAAAATGTCTGACTCAGAATTGCGCAAACCGGCAATAGAAAAATCGCAACGACAAATTTCACCCAGCGCGTCGGCACGGTGAACGGATCCGACACCGGAACAAGTGTTCGCGCCCGAGCGACATTGCGGACAATCTTCCGGCCGCGCTTGGAACTGCGCTTTCCGCGATTGTTTGCCGATCTTCTCTTTTTTGCAGCCAAGTTGCCGCAGATTACGCAGAGTTAGCTAGCTAAAATCAAGACGGAACCGCGGATCAGAGATCGGGTAAATGGAGTGGACTATCGGAGTGTCGCTGAAATCATCCCATTACTCCATCACTCCACTACTTGGTCAGCCTATTGCCTCACGCGCGGCCCATGTAGCCGCCGGTGCGCGTGTCGATTTTGATCGTCTCGCCTTCCTTGATGAATAGTGGGACGTTGATGGTCTTGCCGGTCTCGAGTGTCGCTGGTTTTGTCACATTGCTCGCTGTGTCGCCGCGCAGTCCCTCTGCGGATTCGGTCACTTTGAGGCTGACTGATGCAGGCAACTCAACCTCCACTGGTTTGCCCTCTGCGTAGAGTACCTGCACGGAAAGATTTTCCACCAGATAATCTTTGGCGTCGCCGATCAGATTCTCTTGCAACGTGATCGTGTCGTACGTCTCAGGATCCATGAAATGATGGCCGTTGCGGTCCTTGTAACTGAATTCGAGCTGTTTTCGCTCAATCTCCACAAGCTCCACCTTGTCGGTCGAGCCAAAGCGAACATCGGCGCTCTTGCCAGTATTAATATAGCGGATAATCGCCTGGACGAAGGCGCGCAAATTTCCGGGCGTGCGATGATGGACTTCGAGCACAATGGCGGCGTTGCCATTGTATTTTATGGCCATTCCTCTGCGAAGATCGTTGGCTGCGGGCATGATTGAAGACGTTAATCGTTAAATCGTTAAATCGTTCAACGCGGGGACGCGGAGTTTACACACGCTTGGCGCGCATGCAACTCTCCGTCATCCTGAGCGGAGCGAAGGACCTCACACGGGGTTTTTGATCACGCCAAGTAGTTTGTGTGCTCCGGAACTTTTGGGGGAGGATCCCTCGCCGTCTGCGCGGCTCGGATGACAAGTCAATTTAGAGTAATTTCAACCGCGTCAGGTCTTGTGAATCGACGATACCAACAGGCACGCTGTCATCATCAACCACGACCAGGTCGTCGATGCGGTGGCGCTCGAGCAGATTAAGAACCTCAACAGCCAGCTTGTCTTTGTGCACTGTGACCGGGTTCAACGTCATCAAGTCCGCAACGAGTCGTTCGCCGATCTTTGAATCAAATTGAAAATGCCGCACGAAATCGCCATGGGTAAAAATACCCAGCAACTTCTGATTTTCGTCGGTGACAACGGCAGCGCCGGCACGCACGCCGGTCATTGCCTTAAGCACGTCACGCACGGGCGTATCGGTAGAAACAATCGCCATGGCTTCGCGTGGCCGCATGACCTGGTGCACACGCATCAGCATGCTGCGGCCGATCATTCCACCGGGATGAAACTTCGCAAAATCTTCCTTGTTAAAGCCGCGTGCCTCCAGCAACACCATCGCCAGCGCATCGCCAAGCGCGAGCATCACTGTGGTGCTCGACGTCGGAGCGAGGTTCAACGGGCAAGCTTCCTGTTCGATGTTTACGTCGAGAAACAGATGGGCATTCTGTGCGACCGTTGATTTCGGATCCCCGCACATGGCGATGATCCTGACTTGGAAGCGGGCGATCGCTGGCAGAATCCGAACCATTTCTTCCGTCTCCCCGCTTGCGCTCAAAGCTAGGACAACGTCGCCGTCGGCAATCACGCCGAGGTCGCCATGCAACGCGTTCGAAGAATCGAGCACCACCGCTGGCGACCCGGTGCTGGTGAGGGTGGCGGCGATCTTTGCTCCGATGTGTCCTGACTTACCAACTCCGACGACAACGACTTTGCCCCTTGCATCGGCCGTCTCCTTGATCAATTCAACGGCTCTGGAGAAATTTTCGCCGAGACGTTCCCGCAATCTCTTGAGCTCAAAAATTTCTATGTCCAGGACACGTCCGGCCTTTTCAAGGTAGTCCATCGAAGTATATATAATGAGGGCAGGTATTGTGACGGGCAAGAATTTGCACGTCTGCAATGAAAGGAAAAAACATGAAAACATTAATGATTGCAATCCTGGCCGCGCTGGTTACGACCGTTTCGGCACAAGAATTCAGGGCACCACTCGGCCCGCAAAAACCAGTGCGCGCGATGGCCACTCCGCCGCCCCTTTTACAACGCCCTGCGGTCGAGGGAGTGATTCCACGAGGATTTAGCGATGGACGTAACCCGTTCCAGATGCTCAATCCCTGGGCGCCGGCACGCTACGGCACATGGGTAGACAGTACATCGTTCGACCCGAACCACCCCGGAAAATGGAACGGCATTAAACTCTTCGAGATTATCTTTTGATTTGGAGTTAGAGAGCGCACGCGACAGGCGTGCGCTCCCTAGAGAGATGCGTTGGGGTCTGATGTCGTGGACCTATTGTCAGAGCTCTTGTCGGTTGGTGTTACCCTGGAGTGAACTGCGCAAAAAACTTTGCCAATTGCGAACGCACCGCCTGAAACGAAAGGTGCTCCAGCGCGCGCTGCTCTGATTCAGTCACAATGGCGCCGCGCAAATCAGCGTTCGTCAACAGATCGAGCGCCATAGAAGCAATTTCGGTAATCGCCCGGCCCTCGCCGCAAGTTCTGGAGAATGCAATTCGTTCAATCGCGCCGTCGCCGCCAACACAGGGAATTCGACAGAGTAGAGCATCGCCCGCCACCTGGCCGGGCACATGGCTGCGGTCCAGCTGCAAGACGATCTTATGCCGCGATACATCCCGTAAATATTCCGGATACGATTTCCACTTCTCAATTACATGGAGTTTTTCTTCCGGAAATTTCAGCTCGGAAAGTAAACGCCCCGCTTTATATCCATCCAGATTAACGACGGTGACTGGTTCGCCCGTCGCGTCACAAAGCTGGCGCGCAACCAGCAGCGCTGCAAAATGATTGCGCGATGGCACGTCCCATTCGCGCGTGCCGACAAAGATTCCAGATTGCTCATCCGGTGGCAGACAAAAATTCCATCTTTGATCTTCAACGGGATAAGGCGTCGGAATAAATGCGACGCGCCTCCGGCTCCAGCGAGTGCTCTGATAGATTTCCGCGGCTTCCGGAGTTGTAGCGATGCATCCATCCGCTTGCGCCACAATTTTCATGAAACGCGATAATCTGGCGCGGTCACATAGCTGTTGCGCGATCTGATGGAGTCCGGTCTCCTTTAACGAAACAACTACGGTGCGACCATGTTTTTTCAGGTCGGCCAATGCGCGCTCCGAAGCCCGAAAATCGCCGCGCAAAAGCAGAAGAACCGATGTGTTCTCCACGATGGCGTGACGCGGGTTCTGGTGAAAGGCTCCGTGGGTACAGGCAGCGAAGGCGTGGAAGTTGATCGGCGGATGCGCGCCTTCGCCTGGCGCGAGCACACCACGAAACTGCTGTTCCGGATCGTACCCACCTGGGTTGAGAACAGTCAATCGAAAATCCTCTCCGCCCTGCAATGTCATTGTTAGATAAGACCGCGAAATGACGCGAATAGCGGTGATGAAAATAACGAAGCACTAATGACGAAGGACGAAGGAATGACGAAATCAAAAAAACAGCCGAGTACGTCGTCATTCGAATTTCCGTCGGTACTCTTCATTCTGCCTGTTGGCATCAATCCGCGTGATTCGCGGGTTCAAATCGCTCATTCGTCGGCATCGTCCGGCGGGGGCGTTGCGGATTTCAAAAGGGTTTCATCCTCGCCTTCCTGGTCCAGAGGTTTAACCGGTATTGCGCGCCGGATTTCGACCGGCTTCTTATCCTGCGGTTGAACCGGGATTGCTTTTCGGATCTCCGGAGCAGATTCCGCCGGTTGAGGACCGGATCCGTTGCTGCTCCCGCTGACGTTTGCTGTTTTCACCCGGCTCTCTCCAGATGTG
>Ga0209806_1000758_pt1 | contig 22038 bp, 26 predicted proteins | sample GraSoiAngelo_152_FD_186166 | JGI IMG/M metagenome (GOLD analysis project Ga0209806, IMG submission 186166) | Grasslands soil microbial communities from the Angelo Coastal Reserve, California, USA - 14_1009_12_30cm (SPAdes) (version 2) | ecosystem: Environmental > Terrestrial > Soil > Grasslands ... | reverse complement strand
GCGTGCCTGCAGCAACACCTCGGATTCCGAGTACGGCGAAGCTCATTTCTCGTGCTCAATCTCCATCGTCGCCCAAACGCACACAGCGTTCTTGTCCTCTGCGGTGAGTCTTGCTTCAGGATGCAGGATGGTGTACGACCAGGGGGGCATCCTGCTCGTCGAGACTACTCCGCAGATTGAATCCAGCTTGGCACGTCGCTGGCGCGCAGAATAATTCCTCCATTCAGAAAAATTCAATTCCTCCCTGCCCTTGCGCACGTGGCCCTGGATCCACCACGAAACTGGCGCGACCTGGCTGTACCAGGGCCAGTCCGTCTGGTTCGAATGGCAGTTTCCGCAAGCCTGAGCCAAGGTCTTCTCGGCTTCTGCCCCCCGCAAAGATTCGGCATCACGGTGATCATGCGCCGCCGAAGTCGCCTGGTCGACCCGGTATCGCGGGCGGGACAGCCCGACAAATACTGCGAGCATTACGAATATGACCACCGAGGCCACCACTTTCATCACGAGCTCCACTAAAGCAATCTGCAGGTTCGCGCTTCCTTGTTCTACCCATCGCAATCAGGTTGCCGACACCAATGCTGATCCTCGCGAAGGGGTGTTGTGACGACGTTTTTTGTTTCGGTATAGGTTGGCTCGCTGAGTGTCCCGCGATGCCCTTTTGGGTGTCGATATATGGACTAGGTGTCGAACAAAGGGACTCGGAAAGGGACCTTCGTGTCAAAGTTTGGACGGCTACGAAGAATGAGTACGAGGATCGCTTGCAAAGTCGCAAGCAACTGCTTGCCAACGATGTGAATACCCTTGCTTCCGGCAGCTGGCGATCAAAATGCCTGTGCAACTGTCAGGACCATGACCTATGCCAATATCCAGCAAGTCGTCAGTTTCTTCACTCGTAGAGCCGTTTTCTGTAGGCAGGGCTACAAAAGTGCCGATCCTGCGCTGCCCGATCCCTTTCGCTACACCCGATTCAGCTAATCGCTACTTGCAATGCGGCCAGTGCCGCCGAGCCTGGGTCAGTTAGGAACACAACCTATGGAAGTTATTCAGACCGATTTCCGCATCAACAGAGCAGTTCGCCTCTTGAATGAAAACTCATCCCTCACGCTTACCGATCTTGCCAGCGGTTGTACCCTGAGCATCTCGAGGCTGAGCCATTTGTTTAAAGCTGAAACCGGTCTCACACTAAGAGAATTCCGCAACAACTGCCGCTTTCGAGCGGCAATGAAGATGTTGGCAACCACTGATATGCCGATTAAGCAAATCGCATATACGCTTGGCTATCATCACACTTCTAGTTTCGTGAGGGCCTTTGAGTTCCGTGCAGGCGTGTCGCCCAGCGATTATCGAAGGGGTGAAATTAGAGATCGCCGTGAAGCAGTCGCTTCTGACAGGAACCTGAATACTGTCGCTCCTGATCAAGTCGATCGCGCACGAAATGCTCTGAGGGATCAAGAGCAGCGCAGCTCCGAGCATCCAAGCGCTTGAGAATGAAGATGAATGAGGGATGACAGCCATGCATGCGTGAGTTACGAGGGGAATGGCGCTCGTGTCAGTGCACTAACACCTCGTACCTCCGGAATTATGCTCATCGACGTGCGGCCTTCACGGCATGGATTATTTGGGCCGCATCGTAGAGGGACCAATTGAGATCGCAAGGCTCAAACAAGTGGCGTGTTGGCTCGCAGATTCTCGTTTGTGTCTGCTGTTCAGCAGCGGCATTCGCGGATCCTGTCTCACCCTTGAGCCCGACCAATATCTTTGCTCCTGCCTCTACCCCAGCAAAGTCGATCTTCGGATTGTCTCTGTTTGTACTGGCGATCACGGGAGCAATTTTCTTAACAGTCTTCACCTTGCTGCTTTACTCGGTCGTGAAGTTCAGAAAGCGAACGAATGACGACGGCCGAGAACCTCCCCAGGTGTACGGCAGCAACCAGGTGGAATTGGCGTGGACGATCATTCCCATTCTCATCGTCGTCGCATTGTTCATGGCGACAGCACGAGTGATTGCCATCGTTCAGAAAACACCACCGGCCGGCAACGCTATCGTAGTTACAGCGATCGGCCATCAGTTCTGGTGGGAGTATCGTTACCCGGATTTGGGCGTGGTAACCGCCAACGAATTGCATGTGCCCGTAAGCGACCCGGTGCATCCGACCCCGACAGTGATTGAACTGCTATCCGCCGATACGGATCACAGCTTTTGGGTTCCACGGCTGGGGGGTAAGACTGATCTGATTCCCAACCATCCCAACACTATGTGGATCGACCCGCAGGAGACCGGAGTCTACCTCGGCCAGTGCGCGCAGTATTGCGGGACCCAACACGCCAAGATGTTGCTGCGTGTGTATGTCCAGTCGAAGGATGAATTTGACCAGTGGATTCGACAGCAACGCCAGTCGGCGTTTGGAAATGACGCTGTTTCCCAGGGGCAACGGATATTCCAGACGACCGCATGCATCAACTGTCACACAGTATCAGGCACAGTGGCCAACGGGCGCTTCGGTCCAGACCTCACGCACCTGATGAGCCGAGACACCATCGCGGCTGGCGCAGCCCCGAATACCTCGGAAAATCTCCGGCTCTGGATTCGAACTCCCAACGCACTCAAGCCTGGTTCCTTAATGCCTGCAATGCAGTTGACCGACTCGGAGCTAGACGCATTAACAGCTTACTTGGAGACGCTTCGTTGAGCATCTCGTTAAAGATCTTGAGGGGACCATTCAATGTCGACTGATGCCATCGCAGTGCCGAGAACGGAACTAGAATGGCCCCCAATTGTCGCAAGGCTCCACGATTGGGTCACGACCGTGGATCACAAGCGGCTTGGCATTCTCTACATCATTTATGCCTTGGTGTTTCTCCTGATTGCCGGGATCGAAGCGACTGTGATCCGCATCCAGCTTATCCGACCGCACAATGATTTTGTTTCGCCTCAGGTCTTCAACCGACTGTTCACGATGCACGGCACCACGATGATCTTTTTCGTTGTCATGCCTTTTCTGTTTGGATTTGCAAACTATCTGCTTCCACTTATGATCGGCGCACGGGACATGGCGTTTCCGCGTCTGAATGCTTTCAGTTTCTGGATGACCGCCTTTGGTGGCCTGCTTCTCTACTTCAGCGTGGTGGGAGCCAACGGCCTGTATGGCGCGGGTAACGCTCCCGACGTGGGATGGTTCGCCTATGCACCATTGACTTCGCGGACTTTTTCGGTCGGGCACAGTACGGACTTCTGGACTCTGGCGCTGCTGGTTTCCGGGTTTGGCAGCATCGGCACGGCGATCAACATCGTGGCAACCATTCTCTGCATGCGCTGCCCAGGCATGACATTAGCCAAAATCCCATTGTTTGCCTGGCTCAACCTGGTGATGGCCGGTTTGGTGATTCTTGCCATCAGTCCACTTACGGCTGCACAGCTTATGCTGCTGGTCGATCGCTATCTTGGAGGACACTTCTTCGACACCCAGGCGGGAGGCTCCGCCGTGATCTGGATGCATTTCTTCTGGATCTTCGGACATCCGGAGGTCTATGTGCTCGTCCTCCCAGCCTTCGCCTTCGTCTCCGAAATCATCCCCGTCTTCTCGCGCAAGCCGATCTTCGGGTATTCGGTAATGGTGGCGGCCACGGTCGCAATCGGGTTCATCAGCATGAGTGTATGGGCTCACCACATGTTCACCGTCGGCATGGGCGCAAACGTGAATACCTTCTTCGTTCTGTCAACTATGGCAATTGCGGTCCCCACCGGAATCAAGATCTTTAACTGGTTGGCCACTATGTGGGGAGGAAAGATTGACTTCAAGACTCCGATGCTGTTCTGCATTGCCTTTCTCTTTCAATTCCTGGCAGCCGGCCTAACTGGAGTCATGTTGAGTGTCGCTCCTTTCACCTGGCACTTGGGTAATTCATATTTTGTCGTCGCGCACTTTCACTATGTGATTGTTGGCGGCATTCTCTTCGCTCTCTTCGGAGCCTTTTACTACTGGTTCCCGAAGATGTCGGGGAAGATGTACATCGAGCCGCTCGGTAGGCTTCATTTCTGGCTTTTCTTTATCGGCTTTCACCTGACATTCGATTTCATGCACATCCCAGGACTGCTGGGCATGCCGCGAAGGATCTACACCTACGAACCGGGGCGCGGTTGGGACACGTGGAACGTCATTGTGACCGTCGGGGTTTTCTTCCAGGCTGCCGGGATTTTGGTCTTCCTAGGAAACCTGCTCTGGTCCTATTTCCGGGGCAAAGCCGCGGGAAGTGATCCGTGGGACGCCTGGACACTCGAGTGGTCCACGAATTCGCCGCCGCCTGCATACAACTTCCATACCATCCCGACGGTCCAGAGCCGCCGCCCGCTCTGGGACCTTAAGCATCCGGCTGATCCTGACTGGAATTACGAATAGCGGTGAAAATGCGATGAATGCGACATCCATGACTATGGCCGAGGGGAGATTTGAGAGGGCTCGTCCCGCTCGCGGACGTGTCGGAATGTTCGCTCTGATCGCCGCCGAAGCTGCGATCTTCACCATCTTCGTGGTGGCATACCTCTTTTACGTTGGCAAGAGTTTGACGGGCCCCATGCCAAAGGACGTTCTCCGTGTCCCGGTCTTTTATACGATCTGCTTGCTTTCCAGCAGCCTCACCATTCACCTGGCGGCAAAATCACTTCGCCGGGGTAGCGTTCCGCGTTTCGCAATTTTGTGGCTCGCGACCATCGTGCTGGGCGCCATCTTCATGTATGGCACCGCGACGGAGTGGCACCGACTGATTTATCGCGACGGATTGACGATCAGCACGAACCTGTTCGGAACAACCTATTACTCGTTGGTCGGCCTGCACGGATTTCACGTCCTGGTCGGTCTTGTGAGTCTCTCCATTCTGATGGCGTTAACGCTTCTGGGCAGCGTTAAGCAAGAACACGCTGAACGTGTCGACGTCTTGTCGATCTATTGGCACTTCGTGGACACGGTTTGGATTGTGGTTTTCACGGTGGTGTACGTAATTGGACGCTGAGGCGGGTACTGGAACATGAAAACAGAGACACTTGAACGATCTCCGAGCACAGAAAGCACGCTGAGCACCGTCGAGCTGCCCTCCCCCACGGCATGGCCTATCATCCTCGCTTTTGGTCTTACATTGGTCTTTGCGGGATTGGTAACCAGCGCTTCCGTTAGCATTCTTGGCGCAGTCTTCACAGTTGTCGGCTGTGTTGGGTGGTTCCGCGAAGTGTTGCCACACGAAAAGCATGAAGCTATGGCATCAATGGAGAGTGTGCCACGGGCAGAGACGCGCCGCCCGCGAGTCGCTCGGGTCGAATGGAAAACCGGGGAGTTGAACAGAGCGCGACTGCCGCTGGAGATCTATCCGATTTCGGCGGGTGTCAAAGGCGGCTTGGCAGGAAGTATAGCCATGGCCATTCTGGCTGTGCTTTATGGAATTATCAGCGGCCACGGTATCTGGTATCCGATCAACCTTTTGTCGGCCGGATTCTTTCCGCAGCAAGTCACCACGGCGCAAATTGCCGCCTTTCATTGGGATGCGTTGATCATTGCAACTATCCTCCACCTGATCTGCTCTTCACTGGTTGGGCTTCTCTACGGTGCGGCGCTTCCGATGTTTCCTCGCCGACCGATTCTGTTCGGAGGGGTGATCGCTCCCATTCTGTGGTCTGGTCTGATCCATAGCATGCTCGAAGCGATGGATCCCACGCTGAAGCAGCGGATTGACTGGCTCTGGTTCGTCATTTCCCAGATCGGATTCGGCATCGTCGCCGGCGTTATCGTTTCCAGGCATGAGCGCGTACGCACCTGGCAATATCTGCCGTTCGCCGTGCGAGCCGGGATTGAAGCGCCGGGAGCAATCGACGAAGAGAACGGAAACAGTGGTCGGCAATGAAGCATCGACCCCTTCTCGTTACACTCGCGGTCGTTCCGTTCCTGGCGTGTGCCGCCTGCAACAGCTTCCCCGGAGTCCATCGGGCTGAGTCGACGGTCGTGCCACCGTCCGAAATCGTCGATTTCAATGTGCTCTATGGACAGAACTGCGCAGGATGCCACGGCGTGGCTGGTAAAGGCGGAGCAGCCATCGCACTGGCCAACCCGGTTTTTCTGGCTATTGCCGACAACAACGTGATTCGCCGTATCGCCTCGAACGGAGTGCCCGGCACACCAATGCCGGCTTTTGCGCAGAGTGCGGGCGGGATGCTCACCGATAAGCAGATCGATGCGCTCGTAAGTGGGATCCGGTCATGGGCGAAACCCGATGCTCTCGGCGGGGAAACACCACCGCCTTATACAGCACCAGGTCCTGGAGATCCGCAACGTGGCGCCAATATGTATCGCACATACTGCTCCTCCTGTCATGGAGAAAACGGTCGTGGGGGAAGCAAGGCCGGCTCGATTGTGGATGGTTCGTATCTGGCTCTAGTAAGTGATCAACAACTTCGAACAATAGTAATTACAGGTCGCCCTGAGTTGGGTGCGCCGGATTGGCGCGCTGACGTTGAGGGTCGACCCATGTCGGCCCAAGAGATTTCTGATGTCGTGGCTTGGCTTTCCAGCCAGCGGCCAAAGTTCCCCGGGCAGCCATATCCGATTGCTTCGATGAACCCGGCCCAAGGAGGACCTCGATGAGCGCAGAAAACGGAATGTCGAGACGCACAGCCCTTGTGAAACTGGGAGTGTTTCTTAACGGCGTTGTCGGCGTTCTCTTGGCCGTTCCGATCGTGCGATACCTCCTGTCGCCTGTGAGTCGCGAAAAGAAGTCAGGTTATGAGTCGTGGCTGTCGCTCGGCGGGCTGGAACAGTTTCCCACTGGGCAGACTCGACTCGCCACCTATCGAAATCCGTTCGTCAATGACTGGGACGGAGAAACCGGCAACATCGCTTGTTGGGTTCGCAGGCTTGATGATCAAACTTTTCAGGTCTTCGCCATTAACTGCGCGCACCTCGGATGTCCGGTTCGCTGGTTTCCACAATCAAATCTTTTTATGTGTCCCTGTCACGGCGGCGCTTATTACCAGGACGGTTCGCGCGCCTCTGGCCCTCCCGAGCGTGGCTTGTTCCAGTATCGCTACAAAATTGGGGATGGGAAACTTCTCATCAAGGCTGGCGAGATGCCGACCCCCGGTCAGCCCGTTGCGAATAAGGTGGGAGGGAGGTCGACATGCGTCTGATCGAAAAACTCGGCGAATGGTTCGATCTGCGGCTGCAACTTGGAACACCGATTCGCGAAGCCGCCACGCACCCGGTTCCGCGCGACACCGCCAGCTGGTTCTATGTTTTCGGAAGCGCCGCACTCACATGTTTCATGCTCCAGGTTGTTACCGGCATCCTGCTTGCCCTGATTTACGTGCCTTCGGCAGGTGAGGCATGGAATAGTCTTCAAACACTGAATCATGGCATTTCGTTGGGTTGGTTCATACGAGCGCTGCACGGATGGGGCTCGACTTTCATGGTCGCGATTGTCCTCGTCCATATGGTGCAGGTCTTCCTGTTTGGTGCCTACAAGTTTCCCAGAGAGCTCACCTGGATCGTTGGCGTCCTTCTATTACTGGTGACGCTTGGCATGGCTTTTACGGGCCAGGTGCTGCGATTCGACCAGGATGCCTACTGGGGATTGGGCATCGGCGCATCGATCGCGAGCCGCGTACCAGTGATCGGGCCCTGGGCTGTGAACCTGATGCTGGGCGGCCCGATCATTGCCGGAGCGACCCTTTCGCGATTCTTCGCGCTGCATGTTTTTGTTATCCCGGGACTCCTGATTGCTTTTGTCGGCGTGCACCTGCTCATGGTGCTGAAATTAGGAATCAATGAATGGCCCATGCCTGGACGCATCGTTCGGCGCGCCACCTACATGCAGGAGTACCACGAGCTGACGCACAAGGAGGGTGTGCCGTTCGTGCCGAATGCGGTGTGGAAGGACATCTTGTTCTCCGGCTTCATTCTGGTTGCGATTGCCGTTTGCGCGGTTCATTTTGGTCCCTTCGGTCCGGGCGGCCAACCAGATCCGACGATCATCCAGACAGCTCCGCGCCCGGACTTCTTCTTTTTGTGGCTGTATGCTTTGTTGTCGTTCCTGCCCCCATCAGCCGAGACGCCCATTCTCCTGATTGGTCCCGCCATCGGCATCATTGTCCTCCTGGCGCTTCCGTTTGTAGCAGGCGAAGGCGAGAAGAGCTGGAAGCGCAGGCCAATTGCGGTGCTCACGATACTTCTGGTCGCAGTTGCTCTCGGCACACTGACTCATTTAGCTGAGCACGCGCCTTGGAGCCCGGTGATGAATGCGTGGAGCAGCCAACCGATTCCGGCTGAATTCCTGCAGGGGCGGACGGCCTTGGAGCGCCACGGTGCGCTCGTGTTTCAAGCCAAGCAGTGTCACAACTGTCATTCTCTGGACGGTAAAGGCGGCCAGCGAGGGCCCGCGCTGGACACTGTTGCTCTTCGTCTTACAGAGGATCAACTTATTCGTCAAGTGATACAAGGCGGAGGAAATATGCCAGCCTATGGAAAGAACCTCAGCCCGGCGGAGACAACTGCGCTGGTGGCATTCCTGGAAACTCTACACCCGGCAAATCAGAAACCCGCGCGCAATGCTTCTCAGGCAATGGCGCTCCGTACAAACGAGGTCTCGCCACGGTAGACAGAGCTATGTCAGAGCCCCATGCCCAGATACTGTCAGGGTCCATTCCACTCGCGATCACATCCGGTTTGGTGGCGATTGCGTTGGTTTATTTCCGCGGTTGGCTTTGCGTTCGAAATGCTTTCCAAAACCTGATCCCCGCGTGGCGGCTCGCAGCGTTTATGAGTGGTCTCGTCTCAGTCTGGGCTGTTGTCGCGTCTCCACTTGCCGCACTCGATCATCAGTCACTCACGACTCACATGGTGAAGCATCTTCTATTGATGACGGTTGCTGCACCGCTAATTCTGGCTGGGGCACCCGTATTTCCGTTGGTATGCGGGTTACCGAAGCTCTTCATTAAAAACCATCGCTCTCTCGCCAGAGTGCCGCCGCGATGGCTCGAACCCTGCCTTAGGTACCCCGTGTGGTGTTGGTTGGCAGGCACGGCGGCCGTAATTGGATGGCATCTTCCCGTTGCGTTCCAGTTGGGCATGCGTTCCCACGGAATGCATGTTTTGGAGGACGTTTCTTTTCTGGTGGCTGGCCTCTTGTTCTGGTTCCCTATCGTTCAATCTGCGCCGAGTACGGCGAGGTTGCCTCGATGGTCTATGGCTTTGTACCTCTTCCTTGCCACGCTGCCTTGTGACATTCTTTCCGCGTTCCTTGTGTTTTGTAACCGACTTGTCTACCCCTGCTACCTGTCCACACCTCGCCTCTTCAGCATGCCTCCGCTTGAGGACCAGGAATGCGCGGGCGCGCTGATGTGGGTCTGGGTGACGTTTGCATACCTGATTCCAGCCGTGGCTATCACCGTTCAGATACTGTCGCCCTCGAATACGCAATCGCAGGAGCCAATCGAAGATGCGCCGCACAGGCTGGCACGCCGGTCGCGGAACGGCACAGAGGCGGAGGTGGTCTAAACGTGACAACCAAACCTATCCTTATTATTCGCATTATTTGCGTGGGTGTCCGCAGCCGCGGAATACCTCCGGCGACCATTCGCCGTCGGCGAGGTCGCGGCAAATATCCGATAATTGGGCGCTCACCAAGCCAGAGACGGACGTAGACGCCTGCAGCAATAAATCCGCGCGCCGACGCTACCGAAGGCTTGACCTACGCACATCGAGACTTACCCCGATCGGCGTTACTGCAATTGCGAGAGCGAGTTCGGCTTTTGCGTGTCTGGCGCCATTGTCCCTGCGGAGCGTTGGTGAGAGGATCGAGAAATGCCCAGCTTCTGCATCTTATGGATCAGTGTTGTGCGCTTCAAACCAAGTTTCGTCGCCGCTCCTTTCGGACCGCCGATCACCCAACCGACTGATTCAAGGGTGCGCAGAATCAGAACGCGTTCAGAATCCTTTAAAGTAGTTGCGGCCGGAGGAGACGTGGCGATAGCCGAGGTTTCTGCCTCTGGCAATGGATTGGGAAGCACGCCATCATTGGAAAGGATCACAGCGCGTTCGACCAGGTTCTGCAGTTCGCGGATGTTGCCTGGCCACTCGTACGACGTGAGCGCAGACATGGTTGTCGGAGGAATGTGCTCGATCTGACGACTCATTCGGCGGCCGTAAATCTCGACAAAGTGGGCCACGAGGGCCGGAATGTCTTCGCGACGTTCCCGCAAAGGCGGCAAAAGCACCGGAAAGACATTCAGACGGTAGTAGAGATCGGTTCGAAACTCGCCGCGGTTCGACATCTCCATTAGATTACGATTTGTGGCAGCCACTAGCCGAACATCTACATGATGAGTACGAGTGCTGCCCAAACGCTCGAACTCCTGTTCCTGCAGAACGCGCAGCAACTTCGGCTGCAACGCCGGTGGAATATCCCCTACTTCATCCAGGAAAAGCGTGCCTTTGTCGGCGAGTTCGAAACGGCCAATCTTTTGCGCGATGGCGCCCGTGAAGGCACCCTTTTCGTGGCCAAAGAGTTCACTCTCTAACAAATCCAGCGGAATAGCGGCGCAATTCAGTCTTACGAAGGGTCGTCCGCACCGCGAGCTGAGGTTATGAATTGCGTGTGCAATCAGTTCCTTGCCAGTGCCTGTTTCTCCCTGGATAAGAACTGTGGAATCGGTAGGCGCAACCCGTTCGACCTGTTCAAGTACCGACTCGAGAGCAGGACTATTGCCTATCACCTGCTCGAATCTGCGCTCGTAAGACACCTGATCACCACTCGTAAATCTTTGGATAGCCCCCACAGAAAACCTCCTGCCGCGCGCACGCGTTCTTTACCGGGCTTAATTCTCCAGAGCCGCTCGAACACTGTCGAGCAGCAATTCATCATCAAACGGTTTGGCGAGGAACTCCACCGCGCCGGCCCTTAGCGCCTGCATCCGCATTTTTGTGTCGCCGTGCGCCGTGATGAAGATGGTCGGAATTCTGCAGTGTTCAGCGTTTAGTTTGGCCTGCAACTCAAGGCCGGACATTCCCGGCATGCGAATATCTACGATCAGACATGAAGTCTGTCGTTGCTGGCCCGACTTCAGGAATTCTTCCGCCGACTCAAACGCCTGCGACGGCAATCCAACGGACTTCAGCATGCCCTGCAGCGCACTGCGCATCAACTCATCGTCATCGACAATCGCGACCAATTTTGCCTTCGTCTGAGTAGCCATAGTGGCAACGTATCGCTCTGTCGGCAACGGCGCAATCATCCTTTGGTATGAGTTCCATAATACGAACTTGAACACGTTAGAAGCGGCTGCGGGTGTCCTTCATGGACCCCGACTTTAGCCCAGGGAAAGCTAGACGTCCGAAGTACTGTCGGCAAGCGGCGAGAAGGAAACAACAGGAAGACGTCTACAGGCCAGGACGCACGTAGCGCGACACCGAAGTTGGACCAATACAATCGTGTTGTAGCCCATCATTTGTGGGCTTCGTCTGTCGAGATGGAGTGACCGACGGTGCGTCCTCCACTGCAGTCCTTTTCCTGCGCTTCCATCTCAAGGTCTCTAACCAAGTGCCTCATTCGAATGCCGCGGGCCAAGAATTCTGCTCCATCCGCTTTCATCAATGCGAGTACGCTTTCGCCAGCGCTATCGATTCGTACGACTCCCCTGAGATCAACCACAAATTTGCGCTCAGGGTGAGCGCACCGAGTTTCCTTCCAGTGGGATGCAAGGTCCGCGGTCCAAGGTCTGGTAAGCCGCCCCTCGAGGATGAGCTTTTGCTCGGTGTTAGTGTCAGTTCGCGTGATCCTCAGCATCGTTCCTTTCCTTTCGTGACTCCCCGAGTCTTATAGCCGTCCCAATAACGTGCCCCGAGGACCTCCACTTGTTGTTTGGGCAGTTGGCCTGACATTCCCGCGCATTCACGTCATATCCGAATCGCGGCGAGCGAATGCCAGGCCATATACTCAGTCGCCGGTAGCGGCATTACCAGGGTTCGATACTATCGTCTGGTGGGCGACGATGGTCTGTTGCTTGTCCCGAGCCAGTTCATTCTCCTTCTGCTTCGGATACACGAACTCATTCCCGGTTTCGTTGCCTGGATAAAACCATCTCAGGAGGACATCCGGTTGTCCGACTTCTTGTTCCGCCAATGCAACCACGGTATCTCCGGTTGGCTCCTGGCGCTCGGTCGGAATCGTCTGAACGGTTGCATACAGCACAGTTCTGTCGGCATTAAAGATCTGCACAATATTTCGCTCAGTATCAGAATTGGCCAACTTGAATAAATAGGTCCCTGCGGGTAATACCTGCCCCGGAATTTGGATCGGCTGGCTGAAAGTGATTGTGGTGGCTTGATCGGCCTCATCTGCATGAGCGGCGAGCTCGAAGAAAAGGGAAAAAGCAATGATCAAACCAGCGAGGATATAGCCTTTGTTGATTTTCATTTTATTCATCTCCTTAACAAGGTTGATATTTGGGTTTCACGTTAAAAGTTAAAAAAGAAACTTCGCGACTGCTTTTCCCGCCTTGCCAGTTTCTTTCGCTGAGACCTTCGCGGCCTTGTAAGAATCCTTGCCTGCGACCTTAGCGGAATGGCCGACAACGTCGGCTCCGAATGATGGGGCCGAGACGCAGAGAGCAAGAGCAACCAGAGCAAGAGCCTTTTTCATATTTCCTCCTTTTTGTTTTCGTGCGATGCGTGGCCTGCTTCTTCCGGGTCGAGAGTGAGACCTCGAAAGGCCGGATTCAGTACGCCGCGCACCAGCATCGCACCTCTCGTTTGACGTTTTTAGTTAAGGCACGACAGGGACCAAAACCGGGCAGGTTATAGCTTTGCGTAGAAGAGATTTACTTCGAAGGACTTACATTAGTATATGAGTTCAGGACAGCTGAGTTGTCGGCACTGTCGGAAGCGTCGGTGCCAGCTCCGTCGCGTTCCGACGCATGACTCCGTTCGATCCCGAGCTTCTTCATTCGCGTGACGAACGTAGTCCGCTTGAGTCCAAGGCGAGCCGCGGCGCCGCCTGGACCGCCAACCCGGCCGTCGGCTTCTTTGAGGGCACGGATGATTTGATCGCCATCAACTTCGGCGAGAATGCTGCGCACAGGCGTGCGTCTTGTCGATTTCGCTTGTGCCTGGTCATTGCCTGGTGCGGGCCCCGTGCGAGAGAACAATTCCGCGACAGGCACATTTAAACTGGGCCCCGACGAGAGGATGACGGATCGCTCGATTACGTTCTGTAGTTCCCGAATATTACCCGGCCAGCTGTATTGACATAGGGCGTTCATCGTCTCCAAAGATATAGATTCAATCGTCCTGTTCATGCGGCGAGAGAACTCCTCGGCGAAATGCCGGACCAATACCGGAATATCTTCAGGGCGTTCTCGTAACGGGGGAAGCTCAACCGGAAATACGTTTAAGCGAAAGAATAGATCAGCGCGAAACTTCTGCTCTTGAACCATTGCAGCCAAGTCCCGGTTTGTTGCCGCAATAAGACGCACGTCAGTCCGAATGGGGCGTGTGCCTCCCAATCGTTCAAACTCGCGCTCCTGGAGAACACGAAGGAGCTTCGGTTGTAGTTCCAGTGGAATCTCCCCGACTTCGTCGAGAAATAGAGTGCCTTGATTCGCAAGTTCCAAACGGCCCATGTGCTGGGCGATCGCGCCTGTGAACGCGCCTTTTTCGTGGCCAAATAGTTCGCTTTCGAGCAATCCAGCGGGGAGGGCGGCACAGTTCAGCTTCACGAACGTTTTCGGACTGCGCGGGCTAAGATTGTGGATGGCGCGTGCGATCAACTCCTTGCCCGTGCCAGTCTCTCCGCAAATAAGCACGGTCGAATTGGTCGGTGCCACGGTTTCCACAAGTTTAAGTACACGCTGCAGCGCCGGGCTGGTGCCCACAACTTCCTCGAAATTGGCATTGGTGCGAATCTCGTCCTCGAGATAGAGCTTTTCCTGCGCCAATTTGTCCTTAAGGCCTGTGATCTCGCCGTAGGCCAATGCGTTCTCTACCGCAATCGCTACCTGATTCGCAACTTGCATCAGAAAGCTGACATCATCTGGAGAGAATGGAGTCGCCTCCACCCGGGAGAGTCCCAGGACACCCAGCACTCGAGCGCGGCTAATTAATGGCACCCAGCAGGCGGCTTGCAGACCCTCCCTCTCGAAGTCTGCCTCTTCAACGGAGAGAGGCGCTTCCCCGACACGGAACGTCACAGGCTCCCCTGTGCTGAATACTCTGCCAGCAAGCGAATCCGGCGGTCGCAACACCCCTTCCCGTAGGAATCCCTTCGCACCAGGGAAGTCTAGAGCGAACAGCTTCAGTTCTCCGATTTCCGGATCCGGCAAGTTGACGCCGACCGAATCGCACTGCATCAGGCGTCGCACGCTCGCAGAAATCTCACGAAGCAGGTCGCGGAGTTCCAAATTCGAGACAAGGCTGTTATTGAGGTCCAGAAGCAGTTTGAGCCGATCCTTCTCACGCCGCAGTTCTGCGTGGATTTCCTGCAATTCTTTGTTGGTCTCTTTAAGTTCGATGGTTCGCTCCGCCACTCGCAGTTCCAGGTGGTTGCGAGCCTCTGTCAGTAATCGTTCTGCCCGCCGCCGCGAAGCACTAAACCAGCTCACGGCCGCGCCATATATTCCATAAAGGACTAGAAAGTATTCCGAAGAAGGCGCAATGATGTTGATGGGAACGAAAAGATCGCGCAGCGCCAAATAAGAGAGTAAAAGCGCGAGCAGACCCGGCCCGGTCCCACCACACCAAAAAGTGATGGCAATTGCAGCAAAGGAGAAAGTGGTGAACGGATGCGGCAAACGGTCGTGGCGTAAGAGAAGCGCTATTCCGACTGCCACCCCGACCGAAATGACAGCCGTCCCATAACGGCGCACAGCGGTCAGTTCCGGGCGTCCCAGAAACCTTGAGATACGCAAAACGACCCTTGACGATCGCCTGATCGCGTTCCCCACAAATGCGGGCAGTCCCTTCAAGATCACTCCATCTCGAATGCTAGATATTGCAATTTTCCTTTGCGCTCAACTTGCAGCACAACCGGGTCACCGGATCTGAGATTTTGAACCAGGGTCTCTAACTGTGCCGTCGTTTGCAACATTGTGCGATCGACAGCCAGAATGATGTCGCCCGCCTCAAGTCCGGTCTCCAACGCGTTTGGCCCGCTGATTTGAGCTACGACCACGACCCCAGAGTCGCTGTGCGTGCTATGCAGCACTGGCCTTACCTTTTCGTCCACGTCAGTGACAAAAATGTTCAGTCTCCGGACCAGGCTTTTCTGCAAATCAGGAATGTCGGCCAAGTCCTCTATCCTCTCGTGGTACACCTTAACGGCAACATTGAAAGACCTCGTGTCGATGCCGCGAAGCACATCAATTTTCAAGACCTGATCAGTAGGATGGAGGTAGAGCGCGTTGATAAAGTCGGGACGCCCCAGGATTGGCTTGCCGTCGATCGCAAGGATGATGTCGCCTACCTGTAGACCTGTCGCTTCCGCTGCCCCTCCAGGAGCGATGTCGGAAATGATTGTTCCCCAACTTCGCGACAGACCCAGGCCCGACGCGAGCGTAGCTGTGATGTTCTGTGTCTTCAAGCCAATCGTTACGCGTTGCACATGGCCAGACTTGCGAAGATTTTGATAGTCAAAATTTACGATCGCTGCCGGAATGGCAAAACCCAGCCCTTCACTGCCGCCGCCTTCGGATAGCATCAGAGTGTTAAGACCAATTACGTTCCCGTCAATATCTACCAGTGGGCCGCCACTGTTCCCCGGATTGAGCGCGGCGTCAGTTTGGATATACGCCATGGGACTGTCCGGATCGAGTTGCCTGGCGAGTGAACTGACCACCCCCATCGTTACCGTACCCCGCAATCCTTCGGGACTGCCGATCGCAAAGACCAATTCGCCCTGGCGAACTTGCACGTCGGTGCGCAGTGTAACCGTCGGCAAATGCGTCGCCTCTACCTTGAGAAGCGCCAGATCGGATTGTTTGTGCGTCCCCAACACCTTTGCATCCAGTACCTGTTCGGCGTGGATAGGCTGAAGCGCAAGCGAAGATTCGGAGGGCGGCGATGGCAGGATGACCCGCACGCGTTGCGCTCCTTCCACCACGTGGGCGTTGGTAATGATGTAGCCGTCAGAATCGACGATGATTCCAGTGCCAATGGCACGCTGACGGACGATTTGCGCGGTGGCGTGTTTATCATCTTCCGGGTGCCCGTATCCATTGACCATAATCTGGACCACCGCCGGCGAGACCTTCGAGAGGACGCCTTCGAAAGAGCTGTCCAAAGCTCGCAACACGTCGGACGATGCACCCGCGTTTGAGACGAGTCTAGGTGCTTTACTAGAGGTGTGAGCGGCTGTCGATTGTGCAAGCGCGGAAGTAGCTGCAAGGAGACCAGCGATGATGCCGTACTTTATCCACTGCAATTTCGTCATAATGTGAAACACCTTCTAGACCCAGGCTTTGCCACCCAACGCCAAATCTACGGTCATGGCGTATGTGCAATACATCAGCCAGACACCAGTGATGAGTTGAAACAACCCGACGAGGCGACCACCTGGACTCCAGGACAACAAGCGTGTAGGAATCTCAATCGCATAGATCAATGTCAAGCCGACGAAGATCAGCATGACGGGAATGTCTCCGGCACGCCGAAAAACGTCAACCCCGAGAATGCTGAGAAACAAGAATGCTATTGCCATCCAGCCATCCGGCTGAGCGCTTGAATCGATATATCGCCGGTAGGACATCGCGAACCAGTGAATGCCGTAAGCAGTGAAGGCGAGGCTCGCCATGTACAGAGGAGCCGTTTTCCCGAAGACGTTGAACCAGGTTAGTCCCGTGAGCAGATAGACACCGGTGAGAAATTGCATGAACCCCGGCATCCAGAAACCCCAGAGGCCCAGTGTGCGGTTGACTTCGGGACTGCTCTTGGGAACGCCGAACAAGGCCTGCCCACCCCAGATGAAATAGCCAGTCCCCAAGCCAAAAAAACCGATGGCAACCGGCACGAAAGGCGAACTTGCAAATGTGAATACCTGTGCTTGCATTTTGGCCTGACCTCCTACATAGCGAGTGCACGTCTTATTCCAGTCAAAAAAAGAACGGACAGAGAACAATAGGGGCAACAGATTCATCCACTTAAAGACCTCGGATTGTTGAATTGCTTGGATTTCACTTCGATCAGAAGAGACCGCGCCGTCGGGGACCGTCCATATGCCGACGCGCTATCGACCTACCGACACTCGCAGGACCGTTGAGCTGAGCGAAAAGCCTCGAAAAGCGCGGTGTTGGCGGCGAGGGCTTTGGAGATCCGAATGCAATTGGACAAGTAACGTAGACACCGAAAGCTGACCACATGGAGTAAGGTCCATCAAACTTACTCGAGTCGGCCGGTCGCACGGGGCTACGTCAAAAATTCGAAGTGCTGCAGGGATCGATAACTGACCCAGAAAGAAGGAAGCATAATGGCGAATCAACGGACTAAAAAGTGCGCGCACATACCGTGCCTATGCGATGTGGCAGACGGACAAGAATACTGCGGAGAAGCCTGTCGTGACGCGGGAAGCGAAGACGTGGAAATCGCATGTCAATGCAACCATCTGGCATGTCCCCTCACGTTTCGGCAGTTCGCGCGAGGAAATGCCGCCGACTTGGCCAGCTGACGTCAATGGGAAGGACCTGTCTGAGTTCGCCGATGGGGTCCTGTCGAAGGAGAATTAATTGTGAAGTTCATAAAACAAAGTTTGTCGCTTTTGCTCTCATCTTGCCTTGTACTTACCACTACACCGGGAGCATTCGCCCAGGCGGCCCCATCTGCTGCACAAGTGCCGCTTCAGGCCGCGCCACAGACGCCAGAACAACTGCAGCAACTGGTCGCGCCGATCGCATTGTATCCGGATTCGCTGGTGGCACAGATCCTTGCGGCGGCCACCTATCCCGATCAAGTGGTAGAAGCAGACCGCTGGCTGCAGCAACATACCGAGCTTAAGGGTGAGCAACTTGGTGAGGAAGTCGATAAGCAGTCCTGGGATCCGAGTGTGAAGGCGCTCACCGAGTTTCCTTCGGTGCTCGCCAACATGGACAAGAATCTCTCCTGGACCTCATCGCTTGGCGATGCTTATGTGAACCAACAGCAGGACGTGATGAATGCTGTTCAGGTAATGCGTGCGCGGGCGGACCAGGCGGGGAACCTGAAGAGCACATCGCAAGAAAACGTAAGCAAGCAGGGCCAAACCATTGTGATCGAGCCCGCGGACCCCCAGATTGTTTACGTGCCTCAATATGATCCCTGGCTCGTCTATGGGGAGCCCATCGGCGTCTGGCCGGGCTGGTATTCGTATCCGGGATTGTTCCTTGCAGGACCGGGAATCGCGTTCGGCCTTGGCTTTGGAGTGGGATTCTTTGGCGGCTTCGGGTGGGGCTGGCATCACTGGGGATATGACTGGCATCATCACGGAATCATTTTTAACCACAACACCTACATCTCCCACAGCAGAGTCTTTATCAACCGCAACCACTTGAATCATGCTGGTGGATTTCGCGGCGGAGCCGGATTTCATGGAGAATCCGGATTTCACGGCGGCGGCCCTGGTTTCCACGGCTCGGCAGGAGCGCACGCCCAGGCAGGCGGCCACTCTGGCGCGTTCAGTGGCTTTAATCACGGAGGAGCTGCCCGAGGCTTTTCAGCACGCGGCCAGTCAAGCTTCGGTGGGGGCTTCCATGGCGGTGGAGGTTTCCATGGAGGCGGAGGCTTCCACGGCGGCGGCGGCCATCGCTAATTCAAAACAACTTCCCAAACGCAACAGACGACCTGGAGAAAAGAAGTCATGCGCACGAACACTATGAAGCTTGAATCACTTGAAGGATTTACTGTGAAACTTGCCTGCGGATTTACATTCACCATCCTGCTTGTACTGATTTTGGGCTTGCTGCTCGGAGTGGTGGGCCTCGCCGACTCTAGCTTTGCTCAGGACACGCAGCCAAAGACGTTCGCATCTGCTGGCGAAGCCACTAACGCTCTCTTTGAAGCAGCGCAAAAAGAAGATGAGCAGGCTCTGGAAGCGATCCTGGGAGCAGGAAAGGAAGTGACTTCCTCAAGCGACGAAGTCGAGGACAAACTGGAACGCGAGCAGTTCAGCAAAAAATATCAGGAAATGCATCGTCTGGTACAAGAACCCGATGGAAGCACGGTTCTCTACATCGGCGCAGAAAACTGGCCCTTCCCTATCCCACTGGTTTCAAAAAACGGCGCATGGTACTTCGATTCCGAGACCGGCAAGCAGGAGATCCTGTTCCGCAGAATCGGAGAAAACGAGGCAACCGCAATTCAAGTATGTGAAGAATTCGCAATGGCAAAAAATGCAGCCGCCGCCAAGGCAGATAGCAAAGACCCAATCACCCAATTCGCCGAGAGCCTGGCCTCTGTCGCCACTGCGAATGCCGACACTAAACAGGCCAATCCCTTCCATGGGTACTACTTTCGAATCGTGGCACAGAACTCCCCAGCGGGTGTGAGTGGCCGTGGCAAGAGCAAGACAGGTTTGACGTTGATCGCGTATCCGGTGGAGTATCAGTCATCAGGGGTCAAGACCTTCGTCCTGACCCACAAGGGGGTCGTCTTTGAAAAAGACCTCGGCCCCAAAACAACGATACTCGCCCCACAGATGAATGCCCGGACCGGTACGAGTTGGCATCCTGCGACCTGAAGTTTAGACACACGATCCCGCCCCCGCAATCAACCTTCTGTCCTGAACATTCTTCTCACCTTCTGGGCGGCGCGATGCGAGGCATTTTGTTTGAGGACCATGCGACCACAGCACAATCAGACTTCGAAACCAACGGACGCGCCGCTGTTTCCCTTTTGGGTCGAGGATCGTGGATTGAGTTTCTTTCTCGCATTTCTGGTTCTCATCACTACTTTTGTCCCCATGATTCCTCTGTCACGGGCCGGACGAATTGGACTGGATCTGATTTTCGCGCTCATGCTTTTCTCGGGCGCTATCGCAACCATTCGCCACAGGGCTCTCATGTATCTAGTCGTCGCACTCACTGTCCTCGAGTTCACAGCGGACCTGATTGTTGAATTCAACCCGTTGATCGGTCACTTGGGCTGGGATACAGCGATGAAGGTATCGGGGATGGCCATTGTGGTGGTCATGACGCTGCGGCACACATTTCGTCCAGGCCCAATTAGCGTGCACAGGGTTATGGGTGGAGTCGCCGCCTACTTACTCATTGGGCTGACTTGGGCGTTCGCATATAAGCTGCTCATGGAAGAGCGTCCCGATGCAATCCATTTCCAACCCACTATCACTGGCAGTCTGACCGGGGAACCGAGTCGTTTGATCTACTTCAGCTTCGCCACGCTTACCAGCGTGACCTATGGTGACGCTTGTCCAATCCATCGCATTGCGCGATCGCTCGCAATGGCGGAAGCATTGATTGGACAACTCTATCCCTCGATCCTGATAGCAACGCTGGTTGGAATGGCACTGCAGGCGCGGTCTACCCCAGGAGTGGATCCCTGAACAAATCTGCCTTTCCCTGAAGATCTTTCAAGAGTTCTTCTCAAATAGCAGCAACTATGGAATTCCACTCTCGATCCTAAACCGATGGCGCTTACCCTGCCCGGCCGCCAGCACAGTAACCGTCAAAGTCCGCATCCAGAATTGAACCGGCGCCGCTTGCTGAAGATGTTCCCTATGCGACTCCGTAGACGTCATCCTGTACTTTACCGAACCCGTCATCACGGGTCTGTGACCGTGGGATATCGCGATGGCTGGGCGGGTGTCGACATATGGACGCTGCCAGGAGACAAGTTCGGATGCAGCGGAGCTTGTTGGCGGGCTGGCGTTGGCAGTTGGATTGCATTTGATGATGGCAGAAGTTATTCCAACGCCGTGCTGGAAGTGATGGGCGCTCCCAGACGCTGATGAGGGGAGATCGGGATGGACAGCAACTATGTGTTTCTTTGCGGAGTGATGTGGTGCAGGTTCGGCCAGCAGGACGCAGGCAAGGAACTGCTCAGGGCTGCCAACTCCGGGGATCCAGACATGAAAGCACTGGCATGGGCGATGTTTGCGAAAGGGTTGCGCCGCTTGAGAGCGTTGGAAAAACCCATGCAACCTTTCTCCCGCACGCGCCTTGGGGAGGAGTTATGTGGATGAGATCATGCGCTCTCTGTAAGGCACTTTTGCACAAGCGCCGGTTGAGCGATTCCGTGCGCTGTCAATGCGGGTGGATTTGGTAGAGCCATTGAAGTTTGAACGCGGGATGGCAACCGGCCCCAGAAGGATGAGATCGAGGAGATGGTTATGGCAAAGGTAATCGAGTTTTACGTGCCGAAAGGCTTCCAAAGACCGTACCAGGGAGTGCCTCAGACGCAATCAGCAAAGGTTATCGAGTTCTGTTTGCAGACGAGCAAATCAGCCTAGCACCACAGCAAACCGTTACAACGCTCAAACAGATTGTAAGCGCTGTGAGGTTTGCTTCCTTCAGGGCACGGGTGGTCGAATTCACCACGGATAAGGGAAAACGCGATGAGTGAAGAAAGAAAAGACAAGATCATCCAAGACGGAGTTTCCAGAAGGAGTGTCCTGGGAATCGGCTCCGCTGCGTTGGCTGCGGCTGCATTCGGAGAATTAAGTGCCCACGCGCAAACCAGGGAAGGTACACGTAAAGCAGAAGGGGACCATTCCTCCAGTAACCCTGGACAGGAGAACAAGCCACTTCTGGCCGAGAATCCCCACTCAAACACGCCTCCGCCAACGGATCAGGGAGATGTCGGCCCGATCTGGTACTCGTACGATCTGACGCACAAGCGAATTCAAGAGGGCGGCTGGACCCACCAGGTGACGCAGCGCGAATTGCCATCCTCCACAGAAATAGCCGGCGTCAACATGCGCCTGACGGCTGGCAGTTTTCGCGAACTGCATTGGCATACCGCCGATGAGTGGTCCATCATGCTCTATGGGAATGCCCGGGTCACGGTACTGAATCCTGATGGGACGATC
>Ga0209806_1000757_pt1 | contig 22043 bp, 24 predicted proteins | sample GraSoiAngelo_152_FD_186166 | JGI IMG/M metagenome (GOLD analysis project Ga0209806, IMG submission 186166) | Grasslands soil microbial communities from the Angelo Coastal Reserve, California, USA - 14_1009_12_30cm (SPAdes) (version 2) | ecosystem: Environmental > Terrestrial > Soil > Grasslands ... | reverse complement strand
CGCGAGCGATGAGCTTCGACACCGGCTCCACCGAACCGATGGACTCCAGCACCGCGCGCGTCGCATAGACCAGCGTCACGCGGGCATCAGCCAAAGCCCGCTCGGGCGAGATCCACATCCAGTCCACGACCTCTCCCTCCTGGGGCGTCACCGTCTGACCTGCCGGAAGGCGTGCGAAGAAGAAGCGCGCGTCGTAGCGCCGGCTCAAGGCGGAGGGCGTGACCCAGCGTGCGAACATCGCCAGCCGGTCGAAGGCAGGCTCGAGACCGGCGTCTCGCAATGCCGCCGAGAGCTGCATCCCCTGGGCCAGCCGGTCGCGGATCGCCCGGCATTCCCTGTCGCGGGCAAACCGCCGGCCCGAGCGCGCGAGCAGGATGCCCACCTCCTCGAACAGCTCGCGCACCGCGGCGGCCTGGATCTCGTTCGGCCAGGCGGAGTCGTCAGCGTGAACCGTGCCGCCAGGGAACACGTAAGCGCCGGGCGCGAAGTCCGCCCCGCCCGGCCTGCGCATCAGGAGCAGCTCCCACTGATGCGTGCCTCGGACGAGCACCACTGTTGCCGACGGCCTGGGCAGGACAGGTGGGCCGGTGTTGATGGCGCCAGGCGGAAGGAAGACAGTCACCTAGCTAGCATGCCGTGCATGGACCTCGGCATTGCGGGCAAGGTGGCGCTGGTGACAGCGGCGACACGAGGCATCGGCCTCGGGATCGCCCAGGCGCTTAAGGCCGAGGGGGCGCGAGTGGCGATCGCAGCGCGCACAGAGTCCGACGTTGCACGCACCGCCAACTCGCTGGGCGGAATTGGCGTCGCCGCGGACCTGCTGAAGGCGGAGGGCTGCCGGCGCGCCGTCGACGAGACCACCGCGAGGCTTGGCCCGATCGACATCCTCGTCAACAACCTCGGCACTCGCGCCGGCACCGGCTGGGCTGACACCGGACCTGAGGAGTTTGAAGCCGCCTTCGCAGGAAACGTCGGCGTGAGCGCGCGGATGACCAAGCTGGTGCTGCCGGGCATGATCGACCGCGGCTGGGGTCGCGTGGTTGTCATCGCCTCGGTCTTCGGCAGGGAAGCCGGTGGCGCGCCTGCCTACAACGCCGCCAAGGCGGCCGAGATCAGCATGGTCAAGTCGCTCGCGCAGGACGTGGCGGCGAAAGGCGTCACTGTCAACTCGATCGCTCCAGGCTCGATCCTGTGGGAAGGCGGTGGATGGCACCGCCGGCAGCAGGCAGACCCCGAAGGCATCGCGGAATTCGTCCGTCAAGAAATGCCGACGGGCCGATTTGGAACCGTGGACGAGGTGGCGGCTGTAGTGGCATTTGTGTGCTCGCGACAAGCGAGCCTGCTGACCGGCGCGTGCATCCCGGTCGACGGCACGCAGGGGCGGTCCAACACCTGAATCCAATGCGCAAGCTGACCCTGGCGTTCCTCGTCGTTTTCACCGCCGCCTGCACCCCATCCGGAAACTCGCCGCCCCACACGGGTGCGGCCCACCTGGCGGGCCGAATCGGCGCGGCGGCATACACGATCGACGTGCCGAACGACTGGAACGGGACGCTTTTCCTATGGAGCCACGGCTACGTCGCCCCGGGCGGCGAATTGAACCAGGCGGAGGCGGGGCCGGGCGGTGAGGCGACCGCCTGGCTCGCCAACCAGCATTACGCCACCGCGGGATCGGCCTACAGCTCGACGGGCTGGGCGCTCGAGGACGCGTTCAAGGACCAGATCGACCTGCTCGACTACTTCTCGACCCACGTCGGCAAACCAAAGCGTGTCGTCGCGTGGGGTGGGTCGCTGGGCGGAATCATCACCGCCGGCCTGGTCCAGCTGAATCCAGGGCGTTTCGCGGCCGCCATGCCGCTGTGCGGCGTCCTCTCGGGAGGCATCGCGACGTGGAACCTGGAGCTGGACTCGGCGTACGCCTTCAAGACCCTGCTCGCACCAGGCTCTGCGCTTCAGGTTGTGCACATCAAGGACGGCGCCGCCAACCTGCAGCTCGCGGAATCGATCATCAACACGGTCAACGCGACCGCGCAGGGCCGGGCGCGGCTCGCCCTGGTCGGAGGTCTGATCGATCTTCCGGGCTGGTTCGACCCGACCAAGCTCGAGCCCGCCAGCACGAACTACGTCGCGCAGGCCCAGGCCCAGGCAACGTGGGAGTCGCGAGTCGACTTCCCATTCGCCTTCCAGTACCGCACCGAGCTCGAGGCCCGCGCCGGAGGCAACCCGTCCTGGAACATCGGGGTCGATTACGCGCAGATGCTGGCGGCATCGCCGGAGCGCGACGAGGTGACGGCGCTGTACAAGCAAGCCGGCCTCGACCTGGCCGCCGACCTTCGCGTCCTCAACGCCGGGGCGACGATCAAAGCCGATCCCGCGGCGGCCGCCTACCTCCAGCGCTACATCACCTTTGACGGTCAGCTCACGGTCCCGGTTCTGTCTGTGCACACGACCGGCGACGGCCTTGTCATCGTGCCCAACGAAAGCGCGTATGCGCAGGTGGTAGCTGCCGCGGGCAAGCAGGACCTGCTGCGCCAGCTTTTCGTGCATCGGGCCGGCCACTGCGCGTTTACCTCGGCGGAGATCATCACGGCGCTCAAGGTCCTGCTCAAGCGCATCGACACCGGACGCTGGGATGACGCGGCGCTTCAACCGGACGCGCTCAACACAGCCGCCGGAAAGCTGGGCGGGGACGCCGGCAAGATCCTCGGGTTCAAATCCGACCCGTCGTTTGTCGTCTACAGGCCGGCGCTGTACCCGCGGCCCTTCGCCGTCGGCTCGATCATTCCTGCATAGAATCGGCCCGTGGTGAAGTTCCAGGCCGCGCTGAAAGCCGATCCGACCGGCACCGGGACCTTCGTCGCCGTGCCGCGTGAGGTCAATGCGGCTCTCGGTTTGAAGGGCAGGCCGAAGATCGATGCCGTGATCGCGGGCCATCAATACCGCGGGTCACTCATGCCGGCGGGCGACGGGACCTATGTGCTGGGGGTGTTGAAGGCGATCCAGGAAGCGGAAGGGCTCAAGCGCGGCGACACGATCACTGTCGAGCTCGAGATAGACAGCGCACCGCGAGTGATCGAGCCGCCTGATGACCTGGCCAGGGCACTCGCCCGCGACAAGAGAGCCAGGGCCGCGTGGGAGAAGCTCTCCTACACCAACCAGCGCGAGATGGCGCGCGGCCTCGAAGAAGCCAAGAGGCCGGAGACACGTGACCGCCGACTGGCGGCCGCGCTGGAGAAACTAAACAGCTAGGGACTCGGGTTGATCGGGTTCGCGCCCAGTTGCCCGGCGATCAGGAGCGTTGTCGGATAGAGCCCAAGCACAACTGACGCGATGCCGCTCAAGACGATCGCAAAGCTGCTGCTGATCGACGCGGGAACACGATCGGTTCGAGGCGACGGCGACCAGACCGGAACGAGGACCCGGATGTAGTAGTAGACCGAGACCACGCTCATCAGCACCGCGAGCACGACCAGCCACGTATAACCAGCGCTCACGCCGGCGGTGAACAGGAACAGCTTGCCGAAGAACCCGACCGATGGCGGAAAGCCGGCCAAGGAAAGCATGAAGACACTCATCGCCACGGCCAGCACCGGGCTGCGCCGCCCAAGGCCCTCGAGGTCGGCGAATCGGTCCCGGTCCCCCTCCGGACCCGCCAGGAGCGTGATCACCGCGAACGCGCCGAAGTTCATGAACATATAGACGAAGAGGTAATAGAGAACAGCCTCAAGGCCGCTGGGCCCGCCTGCGATGACGCCGATGAGGATGTACCCGGCCTGGGCGACACCCGAATATGCGAGCAGGCGCTTGAGGCTCGTCTGTACGATCGCCATCAGGTTGCCCACGACCATGCTGGTGGCGGCGACGAAAGCGAGCAGCGTCTGCCATTCGGGGGCGAGGTGGGGCAGGCCCTCGGAGAAGACCCGCACGATCATCGCGAAAGCGGCGGCCTTCGTCCCGACCGACATGAACGCGGTGACCGGGATGGGCGCGCCCTGGTAGACGTCGGGAGTCCACATGTGGAACGGCGCCGCCGAGACCTTGAACGCGAACCCGACGCCCATCAGCACGATGCCGAGCAGGAGCAGAGGGTTGGTGCCGGCCGACGTCGCCAGGCGCTGCGCGATGTCCGGGATCACGGTCGTGCCCGACGCTCCATAGACGAGGGCCATCCCGTAAAGGACGAAAGCGCTCGCAAAGCCGCCCACGAGCAGGTACTTGGCGGCCGCCTCTTGGGACTTGAAATTGGTCCGCGCAAAACCGCACATGATGTAGAGGGCGATCGAGAGCAGCTCGAGGCCGAGAAAAACGGTGACCAGGGACGTGGCCGAGGCCAGGACCATCATGCCGATAACCGCGGCCATGACCAGGATGTGGAACTCCGACTCGAGGAATCCACGACGCTTCAGGTACGAGTGCGACACCGCGACCGTGAGGATGCCGAGGCTCGCGAAGAGGATCTCGAAGAAGAGCGCGAAGTTGTCGCCCGTCGCGAACTTGTGATAGGCGTAGCCTCCCGCCGCGTACCGCCAGCGGTACAGCGCCGTCCCCAACGAGTAGGCAAAGCCGACGACGGCAAACATTGCGATCACACCGCCTCGTCGAGGGCGGGGAAGGACGAGGTCTGTGATCAGCGCGAGCAGGAAGAAACCGGTCAGCGCGACGATGGGCGCGATCTGGCCGAGGTCGGCCGATGCCTGTGACCAGGTATAGGTGAGGTCGGTCCCTGGAGGCATCTACCGGTAAAGTCCCGTTTGCCCGAGCGACGTCATCAACCCTGTCAGGACGCCGGGGTCCAGTCCGATCGCGAACATGAGCCCGATCAGCGGCGCCAGCACAGTCAGCTGGCCGGCGTAGATGTCGGATCTGGGCACCGGTCCCGCCGGCGCGCCCTGCATCACACCCTGGAAGAGCCGCAGCATGTAGACCGGCGCCAGGACGAGGCCGACGGCGGCAAAGACGGCGAGCAGCGGCGCTCGCTGCCACGCTCCGAGCAAGGTCATGAACTCGCCGACGAAGCTGTTGAGCCCCGGCAGCCCCAACGCCGCGAACGTCACGACGGCGAACACTCCCGCCATCACCGGCATGCGGAGCGCCAGTCCGGCCATGGCGGAGCGATCACGCGTGCCGACCCGGTCGCCGATCCAGCCGACGATCAAGAAGAGCGCCGCGATGATGATCCCGTGGTTGACCATCTGCACGATCGCGCCCTGCTGGCCCTGGATGTTGAAGGCGAAGATGCCCAGCACGATGAACCCCATGTGGCTCACGCTCGAGTACGAGACGAGCAGCTTCATGTCGCGCTGGACCAGGGCCATCAGCGCGCCGTAGACGATCGCCGCGACGGCGAGGACCGGCATCACCCAGCGCCAGTCCCACCAGTCGACCGGCTGCGGAAACAGCGGGACCGCAATGCGCAGGAAGCCATAGGCGCCGGCCTTGCCCATCACCCCGGCGAACGTGATGAGCATCGGCGTGGGCGCGGCGCTGTACGCGTCCGGCAGCCAGCTGTGGAAGGGGAAGAGCGGCGTCTTGATCGCGAACGCGAGGGCGAAGACGAAGAACAGCGCGAACTGGATTGATGGCGAGGGCGCCAGCTTGGCGAGCTGCGCCAGGTCGAAGGTCTGCTTACCGGTCGCGACGTACTCGCCGATCACGCCGACCAGCATCAGGAGTGACCCGGCCAGGGTGTAGAGGACGAACTTCAAGGCCGCGTATCCAGGCCGCGACCCCTCGCCGTAGAGCCACAGCAGGAAGTACGCCGGGATCAGCATCGCCTCCCAGAACACATAGAAGAGGACGAGGTCGGTGGCCATGAACACGCCGGCCAGCCCGGCGGACATGGCGAGCATCAGGCCGACGAATCCGCCGGTGCGCCTGGTCACAGGGGTGGCCAGCACTGCAATGAGGGTCAGGAACGCGTTCAGGACGAGGAGCCACAGGCTGATCCCGTCGACGCCGAGCCGGTAGAAGATGCTCAGCTGCGGAATCCATTCGAGCTTCTCGGTGAACTGGAAGCCGTGGTAGCCGGGTGCGAAGCTGAACGCGACGAACGCGGCGATGGCCAGCGCCACCGTCGCGACCAGCGCGCCGAACCATTTGGCCAGGGGCGGCGGCATGAACGCGACCAGCGCTCCGCCGACGAGAGGGATCAGCCACATGCTGGTCAGGGTCATGAGCCTGCCCTCACGAGGAGGATGACCGCCGCGACCACGGCGCCGGCCACGAACACGAGGACATAGTTGCGGAAGTACCCGCTCTGAGTGAGGCTGAGGCTGGCGGCGCCGGCGCGGGTGACGAGCGCGGTGTCGACCACCGCGGCGTCGATCACCGGTCGTTCGATGTCGCGCAGGGCGAATCCCGCGACCCAGTCCATCGGCCTCACGAAGACCGCGTCGTAGATCTCGTCGAAGTAGTACTTGCGCTCGAGCAGGCGCTGCGCCCACGGCACGTACGAGCTCCACGGCCGGATCCGCATCGCGCCGACGAACAGCGCCGCGGCCAGGACCATCGTCAGGAAGGTGATTGCGATCTCGGTCCCCCCGCCCTCCCAGCGCACCGGGCCGACGGCCGGGCTGAGGAAGTCCGACACCGCGGAGGGTCCGATGCCGAGGGCGCGGGTCTGGATGAAGCCGCCGACCGTCGCCAGCACGGCCAGGATGGCGACCGGGACCATCATCACCAGGCGCGGCGCGTGGGGATGCTCGACCGGGCGCTGCGGCGAGGGCTTGCCCCAGAAGGACAGCCACCACATGCGGCCGGTGTAGAAGCCGGTGATGAGGGCCGTGATGAACCCGATGAACCACAGCAGCTGCACCGCGCTGTCATCCGGTTTCGAGAAAGCTGCACCCAGGATCTGCTCCTTGGAGAAGAAGCCGACGAACGGGATCACGCCGACGAGCGACAGGGAGCCGACGAGGAACGAGATCGACGTCGGCCTCATCTGTCCCCACAGGCCGCCGTACTTGCGCATGTCCTGCTCGTCATGCATCGCGTGGATCACGTTGCCCGCGGCCATGAAGAGCAGCGCCTTGAAGAATGCATGCGAGAGCAGGTGGAAGAATCCAAACGAGTAGGCGCCGATGCCGACCGCCAGGAACATGTAGCCGATCTGGCTCATCGTCGAGTAGGCGAGCACGCGCTTGATGTCAACCTGCACGATCGCGATCGTCGCGGCGAAGAGCGCGGTGACGGCGCCGACGATCGCCACTGCGGCGTGCGCGTAGACGGCGACGTCGTAGATGGGGTGCATGCGGCCGACCAGGTAGACGCCGGCGGTGACCATGGTCGCGGCGTGGATGAGGGCGCTGACCGGAGTGGGGCCCTCCATCGCGTCGGGCAGCCACGTGTGGAGCGGCAGCTGCGCCGACTTTGCTACTGCACCGACCAGAAGAAGAAATGCAGCCAATTCCAGGCTCGGGGTGTCCGTTACACGACGAAGTGCTTCGTCGCAGAAACCATTCGACGCGCATGGGTTGCCCCGCCTCAGCGGACCGAACACCGCTGAGTAGATGACAGCGTGCGAGTTCACGAAGATTACGAAGGTGCCCAGGATCATCCCCACGTCGCCGATCACGTTCATCACGAAGGCCTTTCGCGCCGCAGCGACGGCCGAGTGGCGCTGGTACCAGAACCCGATCAGCAGGTACGAGCTCAGGCCGACGAGCGCCCAGCCGACGATGAGGAAGACGAAGTTGCCCGCCAGGACGAGCAGCAACATCGAGAAGACGAAGACGTCCATGTAGCAGAAGAAGCGGGCGTAGCTGGGGTCGTCCTCGCGTTCCATGTAGCCGACCGCATAGGTGACGATCAGGCCGCCCACGCCGGTGATGACTAGGCACATGAAGATCGACAGGTTGTCGACCAGCAGGTTGAACGGCACCTCGAACGATCCGCTCTTGATCCAGGTCCAGTAGGTGAAGTCGCCGGAGGCTTTGCCGAAGAACAGGGCGAGCGTCGCGGCGAACGAGGCCCAGACGACCCCGGGCCCGATGACGACGGTGAAGGCGCGAGGCAGCCGCCATCCTCGGCCGGCGAGAAGCAGCGCGCCCGCCGCGGGGAAGACGAGGATCAGCAGCGCGAGCGTCTGGTTGCTCATCCCCTGAGCTCGCTGAGGTCATCGATGTCTTCGGCGTCGCGCGTGCGGAAGATGTCGACCAGGATCGCCAGGCCGACCACCGCCTCGGCCGCGGCGACCGTCATCGACATCAGGGCGAACAGCTGGCCCTCGATGTTCATCAGCTGGCGCGAGAACGTCACCAGTGTCAGGTTTGCGGCGTTGAGCATGAGCTCGATCGAGATCAGGATCACCAGTGGGTTGCGCCGGACCAGGACGCCGACCGCGCCGAGAACGAACAGAATCGCGCCGAGCAGCAGGAACCACGATGCGTCGAGCTGCGAGTCGCCGATGTGAAGCGTGCTCATTCTGGTGGGGGGAGGTTTCCCCCCATGCCGGAGGCCGGGCGAAGCCCTTCTTCCGCCGGCCCCCCCTCGGGATCGTCGATCCGCTTGCGGCTTAGGTAGATCGCCCCGATTGCCGCGACGAGCAACAGGATCGATGTCAGCTCGAACGGATAGAGGTAGGTGGTGAACAGGCCGACAGCGATCGACTGCACCGTACCGAAGAACGAGAGGTTGACTCCGCTGTCGGGCTGCCGGTACTGGACGCCCTGCAGCATCGCCCACATCAGGCCGAGCAGCACCAGCAAGAAGAGGGCCGAGAGCCAGGTCTGAAATCGCAGCCGGCCGCGGCCCAGCTCGCGTGCCGGGCCCAGCAGCGTGATCACGAACAGGAACAGGACCATGACCGCGCCGGCATACACGATGATCTGGACCGCGAAGATGAACTGCGCGCTGAGCAGCAGGAAGAGCACCGACAGGGCGAGCATCACTACGACGAGGCTCAGCACCGAACGGACGGGTTGGTGGAACGAGATGACGCCGATGCCGCCGATCACTGCCATCGCCGCGGCGACGAAGAAAACGGCGATCGCCAACTACTTTGTTTCCTTACCGGCCAGGCGCGCCTGCACGTCGGGCGGCAGCGGCTCGAGCAGCTTCTCCTTGGTGTAGATGAACTTCTCGCGGCTCGTGTCCGACAGCTCGTACTCGGGTCCGAGCACGATCGCCTGCACCGGGCACGCGTCCTCGCAGTAGCCGCAAAAGATGCAGCGCAGCATGTTGATCTCGTACGTCTTGGCGTAGCGCTCGCCCGGCGAGACGCGATTCTCGTCGGTGTTCTCCGCGGCGATCACCAGGATGCAGCCCACCGGGCAGGCCGCGGCGCACAGCTCGCAGCCGATGCAGCGCTCGAGCCCATTGTCGTAGCGGCGGAGATAGTGCCGGCCGCGGTAGCGCTCGGAGCGCGGGGTCTTGTCCTCCGGGTACATGGTCGTCACGGGCGGTCGGAAGGCCTCGCTCAGGGTCGTCTTGAGCCCGGTGAGAAGCGCGCCCACGTCGCCGGCGACGCTCGGCTGTTTCTCCTTCTTTTTCTTCTCGTCAGCCATCGTCACCCTTGGACCGCGACGAGGATGGTCGCGGTCACGATCACGTTTGCCATCGCCAGCGGCAGCAGGACCTTCCAACCCAGCCGCATGAGCATGTCGTAGCGCAGGCGGGGAAAGGTGCCGCGAAGCCAGATGTATAGAAACAGAAACAGGATCACCTTGAGGAGGAAGGCGAAGATCGGCGGGACGATCCACAGGTACCAACCGCCGAAGAAGAGCAGCGTCGCCAGGGCCGAAACAGTGATCACGTTCAGGTATTCGGCGAGGTAGTACATCGTGAACTTGAGGCCCGAGTACTCGGTCAGAAATCCGCCGATCAGCTCCTGCTCGGCCTCCGGAAGGTCGAACGGAGTCCGGTTCGTCTCCGCCGTGGCCGCGATGAGATAGATGACGAATCCGATCGGGGTCAGCAGGATCAGCGGGATGGGACCGTGGTACGGCCCCCAGGTGACGGTGTACTCGACGATGTCGCGCAGGCGCAGCGAGCCCGCAATCATGAACGTCGGCACGAGCGACAGGCCCAGCGCCATCTCGTAGCTGATCAGCTGCGCCGCCGAGCGAAGGCCTCCGAGCAGCGAGTACTTGTTGTTCGATGCGTAACCGCCCAGCACGATCGCGTAAACGTTCAGCGAGCTGACCGCGAAAATGACCAGGATCCCGACGTTGACGTCTGCGATCCAGTACTGGACGTTGTACCAGAGGCCGATCGGGATCACCGTCCAGGCCAGGAACGCGGCCGCGACTCCGATCGTCGGGGCCAGGACGTAGATGATCTTGTCGGTTTTCGCGGGGACGAAGCTTTCTTTGAACGCGAGCTTGATCCCGTCGGCCGCGAGCTGCATCAAGCCGAACGGGCCGACGCGGTTCGGCCCCGGCCGGCGCTGGATCCGGCCGAGCGCGACGCGCTCGAACCACACCGTGTAGGCGGTGGCGGTGAGCACAACGAAAAGCAGGAGCGCCATAGCGACCACGACCACGACCCAATGTCCGATCGGGTCGTTGTAGATCTGCGTCACGCTGTTGCTTCCGCGTTGCCCGGCTTTGCCGGGCAACCGCTGCGTTTCGCCGTAGCCCACCACGGCTGATGTTCTTGGGGGGGTCCCGCGGGGGGGGCCTGACCCCCCCGCGCCTTCTCGTTGTAGACCTGGTTCATGGGTGTGCCGGCCCGATCAGCACCGGCATCGGCTCAGGGCTCGGATCCGGCGCCTGGAGCGACATCTCACGCTGGATGGGGACGATGCCGGCGTAGTCCAGGCTGACGCCCAGCGCCGCGCCGAGCTCGCAGAGCACCTCCCAGCCCTCCTTCAGCGGCGGGCGCAGCGCGATGGGCGGGCGCAGGAACTGCACTGTGCCCTCGACGTTGGTGTAGCTGCCCTGGCGCTCCGCGAACGTCGCCGCGGGCAGGACGACCGCCTCTTGGTAACCATCGCGCGGTAGGTGGTCCCACGCTGCCACGAACTTCGCCGACGATGGGATTCCGGCGGTGGGCGGCGGGCCCCAGCTGAACAGCGCCTCGACGCCGTCGAGCTTGTCCCAACCCGCCACGCCGGCGGCGAGCGCGCCGCGCTCGTTGGTCGCGCGATAGAGAGGCATCTCTTTGCCGCCCACTTTCTCGGCCAGGTCGCCGCACGCCGTGGCCAGCTCGTTCATGTCCTCGCTGCCGTGGCCGTCGCCGAACAGGATCGCCACCGGCCCGCCGGGGTTCTGCAGCGATTCATGCGAGGCCAGCTTGCGCACCTCGGCCGCCGCGGCGCCCTTTGCATTCCGGATGTGGACGGTGTGCGGGTTGCGGTCGAAGTCCACGCCGTCGGGGTGGACGACTATCAGCTTCGCGCCGCGCTTGCTGACGGCCTTCTTGACGCGGAGGTCGATGATGGGGACGTCGTTCTCGAGATCGGAGGCGACGACGACGATCACGCTCGCGTCATCTATCTCTTTGATCCGCATGGTGTCGCCCTCGGGCGCCGGGATTGCGGTGCGGCCGTGCATCTTGACCTTCGCGCCCTTCAGCGGGCCGTCGAGCAGGCGGCGGAAAAGGAACGCCTCCTCGTTCGTGAGGTCCTGGGGCAGGGAGATGCCGAGCTTGGCGCCCTTGCCTTTGATCCCGGAGGCGACCGCGCCGATCGCGTCCGCCCATGTGGATCTCTTGCCGAGGATCGACGGGGTTCGCAGCCGCGAAGGATCGTTGACGTCCGTGTAATCGAAGCGGCCGCGGTCGCAGATCCAGCCCTCGTCGATGTCGTCGTTCTCGTGCGAGGTGACCCGCACCAGCTGACCACGCCGCTCCCACTGCGTCACGCTGCAGCCCACCGAGCACCTGGAGCAGACCGTCTCGGTATGCGTCATGTCCCACGGCCGCGACTCGAATCGCCAGACGCGTGACGTGAGGGCGCCGACGGGGCAGAGGTCGATGATGTTGCCGCTGAAGATCGACTGCAGCGGCTGGTCGAACTGGCTCGTGATGAACGACTTGACGCCGCGCTCGTCGGTCGTCAGCTCCTGCTCCCACGCGACCTCGTCGTAGTAGCGCGTGCAGCGGTAGCAGAGGACACAGCGCTCGCGGTCGAGCGCGATCTTGTCCGACAGCGGGATCGGCTTTTTGAAGTGGAGGCGCGGCCCGTCGATGCGGCTCGTCGGATAACCGTGCCGGAAGGTGAAGTCCTGAAGCGGGCACTCGCCGCCCTTGTCGCAGACTGGGCAGTCGAGGGGATGGTTGGCCAGCTCGAACTCGAGGATGTCGGCGCGAGCCGCCACCGCCATCGCGCTTTGCGTCCGCACGACCATGCCCTCGGACACGGGCGTCGTGCACGCCGTCTGCGGGCGCGGTGGTCCGGGCGTGAAGTCGACGAGGCACAACCGGCAAGCGCCGACCGGATCGAGCTTGTGGTGATAGCAGAAGACCGGGATCTCGATGCCGACGGTCTTGGCGGCTTCGACGATGAGCGTGCCGGCGGGCACCGCGATCTTGTGCCCATCGATGGTCAGGTTGACGTCAGGCATTGGCGGTGACCGCTCCCACGTTGCACTTGTGCCGCAGCGCGTGGTCCTCGTATTCCTCACGGAAATGGCGGAGCGTCGAGTCGATGACCCAGCCCGCGGAGTCGCCCAGGCCGCACAGGCAGCGCCCGTTCTGGAGACCGTCCGACACGCGCTGCAGCGTGTCGAGCTCGACCTGCGACCCCTCATTGGCCAGGATGCGCTCGTACGTGCGCACCGCCCAGTCGCCGCCGATCCGGCACGGCGTGCATTTGCCGCATGACTCGTAGGCATAGAACTTGAGCAGGCGGTGTGCGGCCCGAACGACGCAGTGCGTGTCGTCCATCACGATCACGCCGCCCGAGCCGGCCATCGATCGGGCCGCCGCCAGCGCCTCTGCATCTGTCGTTACGTCGAGCATCGACTCAGGCAGCACTGGCGCCGAAGAACCTCCTGGCCAGAAGACCTTCAGCTTGCGGCCCTCGGGCGGACCACCGGCGAGCTCCATGATCACGTGGCGGAAGGTCTTGCCATTCTCGACCTCGTAGACGCCGGGCTTGCGGACATTGCCGCTGACGGTCAGAAGCCGGGTGCCGGGCGATTTGGCCGTCCCGAGCTTGGCGTAAGTCGCGCCGCCGTTGTTGATGATCCAGGGGACCGTCGCCAGCGTTTCCACGTTGTTGAGCAGCGTCGGCCTGCCCCACGCGCCTTTTACGGCGGGGAAGGGGGGACGCGAGCGCGGCTGGGCCCGCTTGCCCTCGAGAGACTCGAGGAGGGCTGTCTCCTCGCCACAGATGTAAGCGCCGTGGCCGCGATAGAGGCGGATGTCCAGAGCAAAGTCCTTGCCCATCGGCTGGGGGCCGACGTAGCCCTTGGCGCGTGCCTCCTCGATGGCCTCGGTCAGCATCCGGTATGGCTCGTCGTACTCGCCGCGGATGTAGACCCAGGCCTGGTTCGCGCCGACCGCGTAGGCGGCGATCAGGATGCCTTCGACCACCATGTGAGGCGAGTTTTCGAGGATGTATCGGTCTTTGGCCGTGCCGGGCTCAGACTCATCCGCGTTGACGACCACGTACTTGGGTCCAGGAGCGTCGCGGTTGATGAAGCCCCACTTGATTCCGGTGGCGAAACCGGCGCCGCCGCGACCCCGCAGGCCGGATGTCTTGACCTCGTTGGTGATGTCCGCCGGCGCCATGTCCAGCAGCGCTTTGCGTAAGGCGGTGTAGCCGCCGGGCTTGCCGGAGTAGACGTCCAGCTTGTGCAGGTCAGGGGTGCCGAACCACCGCGTGAGGATGTGGTTGGGCTGGTCGCCATAAGAACCCCGAAGCTCAGCCATCGGCCTTCTTCTTCCGAGTGGCTCGCGGCTTCTTCGGGGCTTGGATCTCCCCTCCAGCGCTGCCCCTCCGGCCCTGCGGGCCACCTCCCGATGAATGGGGAGGAGCTACCTCCCCACGAGTGGGGAGGAGACCTGTTTTGCGCAGCTGCGCGACGACATCGTTGATTGTTTCGGGGGTCAGGTCGTAGTGATATTTGTGGTCGAGGCGCATCATCGGCGCGAACTCGCATGCCCCCAGGCACTCGACCTCCTCATAGCTGAAGAGGAGGTCTGGCGATACCTGGTTGGGTTGCGTCACACCGATCGACTGCTTCAGGCGATCCACGATCTCGTTGGCGCCTCGAAGCATGCAGCTGAGGTTTGTGCAGACGTAGAAACGATGCTTGCCGACCGGCTCGAGGTGAAAGAGCGAATAGAAGGTCGCGACGCCTTCGACGTAACCTGGGTCGAGCTCCAGCGCCACAGCCACCTCGCTCATCGCCTCGGGTGTGAGGTGGCCGAGCTCCTCCTGCGCCAGGTCCAGCGCGGGCATGACGGCCGACCGCGGCTGTGGGTACTTCGAGGGGAGCTCTTTGATCTCTTCGAGCACATGAGCAGACAGAGCGCTCACCTGTCGCAATCTCCGAGCACGGTGTCTGCCGTGCCGATGATGGCGACCATGTCGGCGAGGAAATGGTTCAGGGCCATGCGCTCCAGCGCCTGCAAGTTGACGAACGACGCCGAGCGGAACTTCACGCGCCTCGGCTTGTGCGTGCCGTCGCTCGCGATGTAGCAGCCGTTCTCGCCTCGCCCCGACTCGACGGCGACGTACACGTCGCCCGGCGGGACCGAGTAACCCTCGGTGAAGAGCTTGAAGTGATGGATCACGGCCTCCATCGACGTCTCCAGCTCCTCGCGCGGCGGCGGGAGCATCTTGCGGTCGTCGACGTTGACTGGGCCGTCCGGCAGCCGGTCCAGCGCCTGGCGCAGGATCTTGATCGACTCGCGCATCTCTTTGATGCGCACGAGATACCGACCGTAGCAGTCGCACATGTCCGAGGTCGCGATCTCGAAGTCGTAGTTCTCATACCCGGAGTACGGCATCGACCTGCGCAGGTCCCACGCGACGCCGGAGCCCCGAAGCATCGGGCCGGTTGCGCCCAGCACCTTCGCGTCTTCGGCCGACAGGATGCCGATGCCGATCGTGCGCGAGCGCCAGATCGGGTTGTTCGTGAGCAGAGCCTCGTACTCGTCGACGTGGCCGGGCATGTCGCGGCAGAACTGGTCCAGCATCTCGAGGAAGCGCGGGGTGGAGTCCGCCATCACGCCGCCTGGCCTGATGTACGAGGTGTGCATCCGGAAACCCGAGATCTCCTCGTTCATGTCGAGGATCGTGTCGCGCTCGCGGAAGCAGTACATCAGCATGCTCATCGCGCCGAGCTCGAGTCCGCTGGTTCCCATCCAGACGAGGTGCGAGGACAGGCGGGTGAGCTCCGACATGATCACGCGCAGCGCGTTTGCCCGCGGCGGCACTTGGACGCCCATCAGCTTCTCCACCGCCAGGGCGTAGGCGAGGTTGTTGATGGGCGGCGACAGGTAGTCGTGCCGGTCGGTCACGGTCACGCCCTGCTGCCAGCGGAGCGCCTCCATCTGCTTTTCGATCCCCGTGTGCAGGTAGCCGATCACCGGCTTGAGGCGGCGGACCTGCTCGCCGTCGAGGTCGACGATCAGGCGCAACACGCCGTGCGTCGAGGGATGATGCGGGCCGAAGTTGATCGTGAGCAGCTCGCCGCCGAACGCGCCGGCCTCACCTGTCCGATCGACCGTGACGCCCCGCGAGATGGTGTCCGTCACGCTTTGTCTGGGGCGGTCTGCCACATCTCGTGCTCTTCTGAAAACTCGACCGGCTCGCCCCCGACCGGATAGTCGCGGCGCAGCGGATAGCCGACCCAGTCGTCGGGCATGAGGATTCGGGTCAGCTCGGGGTGGCCGTCGAAGACGATGCCGAACATGTCGTAGGTTTCTCGCTCCTCCCAGTTGGCGGGCGGGAAGACGTCGTGCACCGAGTCGATGTGGGGAGGGTCGCCCTCGATGAAGGTCCTGAGGCGCAGCTGCTCGCGGGTCTCCATGTTCCGGAGCTGGTAGACGACTTCATACCGCGCGGGCCAGCTTCGTGAGGCGTCCACGAGGTGGTCGACGCAGCTCAGGAAGACGAGGAGCGTGTAGCCCTCGGTTTTGAGTGCGGCGAGGGCTTCGTGGACATTCGGAGCGTCGACCGTGACCCATGGGTCGCCGGCGCTGACGCCTTTTTCGACTATCAGCGTTTCGGAAATCACTGCCGCGGCAGGATCCCCTGCGCCTTGATCCTCTCCTGCAGGATCATGAGCGCGTTCAGAAGGTCCTCTGGCCTGGGTGGGCAGCCGGGGATGTAGACGTCGACCGGTACGATCTTGTCCACCCCCTGCAGCAGGGCGTAGTTGTTGAACACGCCGCCGGTCGACGCGCAGGCGCCCATCGAGATGACCCACTTGGGCTCGGGCATCTGGTCGTAGATCGTGCGCAGGATCGGCGCCATCTTTTGCGACACCCGTCCGGAGACGATCATCAGGTCCGACTGGCGCGGTGAGGCGCGAAATGCCTCAGAGCCGAAACGCGCGATGTCGACCCCCGCCGTCGCCGTGGCGATCATCTCGATCGCGCAGCAGGCGAGTCCGAACTGGGCCGGCCAGACGGAGTTCCCGCGTCCCCAGCCCACCAGCTTCCCGAGCGAGGTGGTGAGGATGTTTTTCCCGAGCGACTCGGCGAGCGCCTCTATTCCCAATCGAGCCCTCCCTTCTTCCAGATGTGGGCAAGGGCGATCAGCAGGATGCCAACGAACACGAGCATCTCGACGAGGCCGAACCACTTGAGCTGCCGCAGCAGCACCGCCCATGGGTAGAAGAAGACGGCCTCGACGTCGAAGATGATGAAGAGCATCGCCGTCAGGTAGAAACGGACGGACAGGCGGCGCATCGCAGGGGTGTCGGGGATGATGCCCGACTCGTAGGGAGCGAGCTTGCGCTTGAATGGCTTCGCCGGGCCGAGCACGAAGCTCAGAGTGACCAATGCCCCGATCAACCCCAACACGATCAAGGCGAAGATCAGAATCGGAAGGTAGCTGTCGAGCAAGGCCTGACTCCAGGACAAGGGGCTTGCGGGAACGGGTTAATTCTATGGTCCTCTTGAGAAAGTCCGCCCAGCCCCTCCGGCGCTTCGCGCCACCTGCGGGGCAAGCCCGGTTAGGACGCGCGAGGCGCGCCAACTGATCGCCCCATGAATGGGGAGGAGCTTTACTAATGAGAATCTTTTCGGCGGTGCTCGATCTTGACGCCACGTGACAGGGTGGCGTGGATCGGGCAGTAGCGGTGGCAGGCCATGTCGATCGCCTGCTCCACCGCTTTCTTGTCGATGTCGCCTTCCCACGTGCAGTGGAACGTGATCTGGATCTTGTTGAACGCCTTCGGCCATTCCTCGTCCCGCTCGCCTTCGACCTCGACTTCGAGCGCCTTGAGCGGCTGCTTGAACTTCCTGAGCAAGAGAACCGCGTTGAGCCCCGTGCAGCCGCCCAGCGCTCCGAGGAGCATCTCGGTCGGCCGCATCGCCCGGTCTTCGCCGAAGACCGGCGCTTCGTCTATCTCAGCTTTGTGCCCGGATCCCGATTCGACCTCGAAGCGGACCTTGTCGCCGGTCCAGCGCGCGGTGGCCTTGCTGGTGGTCACTCGGACCTGTCAGCCGCGCATCGGGGTTTCGACGTACTGCCGCACAAGGTCTTTGAGAAAACCGGTGTAGATCCCGCCCAGAAGCATCCGTTCGGGCCGCACGACCTTGGCCGCGGCCACCTCGGCCAGGACGGGAAAAGTGAGTGCCGCAAAGCGGCGGCCGTGCGGTTTGGTCGCCCACATCTCGACCTCCGGCGCCACGCCGTCGATGGCTACCACCGTGACCGCTGCCACGCCCGATTGCGCTCCACGCATGCCACCCTTGCGGTTGATCGCGTCCTGGCACGCATCGTCGAGGTATCGGTCCAGGGCGTCGGAGGGGGTGCCTGGCGCCATGACCGTGGCGTAGACGAACCAGTGGAGCTTGGTCGCCATCCACTGCCACTTGAAGGTTGAGCTGCCACCGACGACCGTGTTGAAGCCGGCTATGGTGACGATTCCGGGCTGGAGTCCGGCGCTGGACAGCGTGGTGTGGATCCGCTGGACCAGCTCATTCGCGTTGGCCGGCGGCGCCACGGCCATAGCGTAATCTCAGCCCATGCCGGACGTGCGCGACAGCTTCCGCAACGTTGCTTCGAACTACTCGCGCTCGACGTTCCACGCATCGTCGATCCGGTTGCAGGAGGTCGTCGACCTGGCGCACCCCCAGAAGGGTGACCTGGTGCTGGACGTCGCCACCGGCACCGGGAACACCGCGTTCGCGCTGGCCCCTCACGCTCGCCGGGTCATCGGGCTCGACCTCACGCGAGAGATGCTTTTGGAGGCGGGCAAGGTCGCGACCGAGAAGAACATCCTCAACGTGGATTGGGTGATCGGCGACGCGGAGCATCTGCCTTTCCAGGACGAGACGTTCGACGTGTACACGGTGCGGGCCGCTCCGCATCACTTTCTCGACGTCGACGCGTTCATGGCCGAAGCCTTTCGGGTCCTGAAACCGGGGCGGGATGCGGCGTTCGTGGACTGCGCTCCGCCGCTCCCGGCCCGCGACCTGCTGCATGAGGTTGAGGTCCGCCGCGACCCGTCTCACATCCTCTCGCTCACGTTGGAGGAGTGGGTGTCGAAGCTGCAGCGAGCCGGCTTCGAGGTCGAGACCGCACAGGCGCGCGAGCTCGACTGGAGCTACGAGGACTGGATGGGCAACATGAGCATCCGGCCTGAGCTTTCCGCCGAGCTGGCGAAGGTGATCGAGGCGGCGGAGGGGGAGGCAAGGGTCCAGCTACACCCGGAGTGGCGGGAGGGAAAGCTGTGGCACGCGTACTGGCACGCCTTGATCCGAGCACACAAACCGGGTGGGTGAAGAGGCTCCTCCCCATTCATGGGGAGGTGGCGCGCAGCGCCGGAGGGGCGGAGTCGGAGAGCCTATTGCGCTCCTAACCGAGGGCGATGTGATCGTCCTGGTCGACAAGGTCGGGCGGCGGCACCGCGTCCGGTTGAAAGCGGGAGACCGCCACTCGATCCACTCCGGTTTCATCGCTCACGACGACCTGATCGGACGGCCGGAGGGGGTCGTCGTCACGACCCAGATGGGCGCTCGCCTGCTGGCCGTCAGGCCCACGTTCGCCGAGCAGGTCACCGGCCGGCGCAGGCAGACCCAGCCGATCTACCCCAAGGACCTGGGCGCCATCCTGGTCGGCGCCGACATCCACCCCGGGGCCCGGGTCCTCGAGGCCGGCACCGGAACGGGGGCACTCACGCTTGCGGCACTGCGAGCGGTCGGCCAGGACGGCGTCGTCGTGAGCTACGAGGTACGCGAGGAGTTCCTGGAGGCGTCACGGCGGGGCATCCTGGAGACCCTCGGTTCGATCCCCTCCAACCTGGAGCTGAAGCTGGGTGACGTCTACCTGGGCGTCGAGGAACGCGGATTCGACCGCGTGTTGCTTGATCTGGCCGAACCGTGGCAGGCGGTCCCCGCGGCGAAGGAGGCTCTCCGCCCGGGGGGCATCGTCTTCGCGCACTGCCCCAACGTCAGCCAGGTTCAGCGCTTCTTCGACTGCCTGCGAGAGGTCAAGGGCTTCGGGATGCTCGAGGCATACGAGGTGCTGCAGCGAGGCTGGACGGTGCGGGGGCGGAGCATGCGTCCGTCGCACCGGATGGTCGCCCACACGGGCTTTCTCTGCTTCGCCCGCCGACTGGCCGAAGACGAGTTGTTCGAGCCAGAGGGGGAAGGCTTCAGGTAACGAATTTCGCCCTGCCGGCGTTCCTTACTGCATGGGGCGCCGCGTCCTACCAGTCGTCTTCCTTTTCGCTTCAGCAGCCGCCACAGTTGCGATCTTCGCCGTCGCCCCCACTGCAATCCACGACCGGCTGGCGTTCGGGACGTTCGACACCACCGGACCGCCGCCTCGTGTCGACTACTGCGGGCGGCGCTACTACCCGGCCGAGCAGCCGAAGACCGAGACGCTGGCGCAAGTCGACGCTTTCCTGGCGAGGGTTGGAGTCCACGGACTCACCCAGGTCGACACCGCTCCATCGGGCATGCCGGTGGTCACCAACGTGATTCCTCCCCAGGTCCGTGCCCAGTACCACACCAACGTCTGCACGATGGTGCTCTGGGTCAAGACCGGCGACGACGCGTACGTGGGCTACGGCCTTAGCGGGGGTCCCTGATCCTCCACTAGCATTTCCGTGGAATGAGTGGGGGGCGGGTGCCCATCCAGGTCGCGGTCACCGGCGCTGCCGGCCAGATCGGCTACGCGCTGGTCTTTCGGATCGCCTCCGGCCAGATGTTCGGCCCTGACCAGCCGATCGTGCTGCGCATGCTCGAGATCGAGCCGGCGATGAAGTCGCTCGAAGGCGTGGCGATGGAGCTGGACGACTGCGCCTTTCCGCTCCTGGCGGGCATCGAGATGTCGAGCAAGGCCGAGCAGGCGTTCGCAGGCGCCAACTGGGCGATCCTGGTCGGATCGGTGCCGCGCAAGGCCGGCATGGAGCGCAGCGACCTGCTTTCGGTCAACGGAGGCATCTTCGGACCTCAGGGCAAGGCGATCGAGAAGAGCGCGTCCAGCGACGTTCGCATCCTGGTGGTCGGCAACCCGTGCAACACCAACTGCTATATCGCGCGCCTGAACGCGCCGGACATCCCCGCCGAGCGGTGGTTTGCGATGACCAGGCTCGACGAGAATCGCGCGCGCACGCAGCTGGCGCATAAGGCAAAGGTGCCCGTCGCGGCGATCTCGAACGTGGCGATCTGGGGCAACCACTCGACGACGCAGTACCCCGACGCCCGCAACGCACGGATCGCGGGGCTCCCCGTCTATGAGGTCATCACGGACCACGGCTGGCTGAAAGGCAAGTTCATCGAGACGGTCCAGAAGCGCGGCGCGGCGGTGATCGAGGCGCGCGGAGCATCGTCGGCAGCGTCGGCCGCCAATGCGGCGATCGATTCGGTGGTCAGTGTCCGGACGCCGACGCCCTGGGGCGATTGGCACTCGCTGGCGGTGGTCAGCCACGGCGAGTACAGCGTGCCGGACGGCCTGCAGTTCGGATTCCCGGTGCGCTCGGACGGCGAGCGCTGGGAGGTCGTCCCCGACCTCAAGCACGACGACGACGCCTGGGACAGGATCAAGAAGACGACCCAGGAGCTGCTGCAGGAGCAGGAGATGGTGAAGGGGTTGGTTCCGACCCAGGCCTCGTGAAAGAAAAACTACTTCGCGCGGCCGACGAGGGCCGCGAACGAGAGGCGGAGCTGGAGGCGCTCGTCGTCGACGAGCCGGCCAATCCCGACGGCCGCTGGAACGCCAAGGATCACCTCGCGCACCTGTCCTGGTGGCGCTGGCGCAGCGCACGGACGCTGGACGCGATGCGCACAGGTGGCGAGCTTCCGCCGCCCGTCCCGGACGACGATGGCGTGCAGAACGCGATCATCTACGCAGAGGTCAAGGATCGCCCCGCCGCGGACGTCAAAGCCGACGCCGCTGAGTCCTGGACTGCGCTCCGGAAGGCGGTCGAGGCGTCATCGGAGGAGGACCTCGCAAAACCGCATCCCCGGCAGCCAGGGTCGCAGGTGTGGGAGGCGGTGCCGGGCGCGGTCGGTCACTCCGGGACTCACGTCTGGTCGTGGCACCTCGACGTCGGCGACGAGAACCGGGCAATGGCGGTGGCCAGGTGGGCGTCCGACCTGGAAGGCAGCTTCTTCACCAAGCCGGAGCAGCTGGCAGACTCGCGCTACAACCTGGCGTGCGTCTACGCCCGCCTCGGCAAGGCGGACGAAGCGCTGCCGCTTCTCCGCCAGAGCTTCGAGGCGAAGCCGGAGCTGGTGGCCTGGGCGCGAAAAGATCGGGACCTGGATCCGATTCGGGAGGAACTCGCTCCTATCCTCTTCTAGGTGAGCGTCCTGCTCGACCGCCACTCCTACCCCTTCACAGCGATCGTCGGCCAGGAATCGATGAAGCTGGCCCTGATCCTGAACGCGATCGTGCCGACCATCGCGGGCGTCCTCATCCGGGGCGAGAAGGGAACCGGCAAGTCGACCGCCGTGCGCGCGCTGGCTCG
>Ga0209806_1000754_pt1 | contig 22078 bp, 17 predicted proteins | sample GraSoiAngelo_152_FD_186166 | JGI IMG/M metagenome (GOLD analysis project Ga0209806, IMG submission 186166) | Grasslands soil microbial communities from the Angelo Coastal Reserve, California, USA - 14_1009_12_30cm (SPAdes) (version 2) | ecosystem: Environmental > Terrestrial > Soil > Grasslands ... | reverse complement strand
CCTTGGGATTCTCGACATCCATGGAGAAACCCTCACCCCACTGTTTGGCATAGGGGAACTTCAGGTAACTCCACGATTCAATGTGCTCGGCGATGAACTCCGTATAGCGATCGCACGGGAAGTCCTGGTAAGCGCCATTTGGGGCCATCAGACGAATCTTTCCGTCGTAAAGGTTGAGCGCGCCGCCTTCGTTGACGGTGCCGATGAAGCCGGTAGTGATCACTCCCAGCGACTTCACCACGTCGAGGTACTTCGGGAACACATTCTCCTTGGCGAAAGCAATGGAGAACCGAGCAAGTTCCAGTGCCTCATCCGCCTGCTTGCGCAACTGATCGCGCTCGGCAGGAGCTAGAGGCTTGCTGAATCCGCCGGGAACGGCGGCCTGCGGATGGATGGGCTTGCCCGCCAGGACTTCCAGCATCTTGGCGCACATGTGCCGCACCTTCACCACTTTCCTGGCAATGTCGGGCGCGGCCTGCAGCACGCCCATCACGTTGCGAGTGGAATAGGGAGCATCCGGCCCCAGCAGGAAGTCAGCTCCCGCCAGGAAGTAGAAGTGCAGGATGTGCTCTTCCATGTAAGCGATGCTGTTGCACAGTTCGCGTAGCTTCTTGCCTGCGGGGGGAGGTTCGACTCCAAAGACCGCGTCGCATGCCTTAGCCGAGGCCAGATGATGCGACCACGGACACACCCCGCAAATGCGAGGTGTGATCCGGGGAAGGTCTTCTACCGGGCGTCCAAGGCAAAACTTCTCGAAGCCGCGCAGTTCAATGACATTCACGCGGGCGGTGTCCACATTGCCGGCATCGTTGAGCTGAATGGTTACCTTGGCGTGGCCCTCGATGCGGGTGACAGGTTGAATGACTAGTGTTTTTGCCATGGATCACCTCCGGGGCATCGGCCGCAGACGGCCAGCGCCAGCAAACCGGTTGAAGGTGGCGGCCCGATCCGGAATCTGCTTGGGATCAAGTCCGATGGAAGAAAGCGCGCCCATCATGTCCACCATAGGATTTGCTTTGTCCGACAGCGGGCCAAAACATCCCTCGCAGGGCATGTAAGCGCGGATGCAGCGTGGAGTGCCATCGCTGCATCCGCAGCCGGCACGCGTCGCTGGTCCTAGACACAGGATGCCCTGTTCCATCAGGCAGCGCATTTCGCTCAGTGGTGCTCCCGGCTTGAAATCCGGCGCGTCCAGACGGCGCTTCAGCGTGGAGACCGCCTTCTTTTCACGTTTGGTGGGGCACTCGTCGCAAACACTCTTCGATGCCAGCGCGGGCAGCGGCTTGCCTTCAAGAAGGGCGAGCAGCGCTCCTGCCACCATCTCTGGCGTGGTTGGACATCCGGGCAGATATGCATCCACCTTCACTACCTCGTGGACCGCATAGACCCGGTCGGTAAGTGCGGGAACCTGTTCGCAGGGTAAGCCATCTTTCTCAGTGGTCACGCTGCCACGGTAGATTTTTTCCAGCAACTCTTCCGTGCTGAACTGATTCGCCAGCGCCGGCACACCACCAAAACAGGCGCAAGAACCTAAAGCAATCAGGATCTTGCACTTCTTCCGCATCTCCTGCGCCAGTTTCTTGTGTTCCTCGCTCCGGATTCCTCCGGATATCAGCCCGACATCGGCTGCGGGAATTTCCATCTCCGTGCCTTCGCCAGTCTGACCGTAGAGCTTGTGGTCCATCAGGACTGGCATGTGCACGATTTCTACTTGTTTGAGTACGTCGAGGAGCGGTTCGCCGATGTCGAGGATGGTAACTTCGCAGCCTCCGCATATGGCGAACCATTCTTCGGCAAGTCGAGCTGCCATGCTGCACCTCCCTGCCGGATTTGAATTAGTGCTGCTTCCTTCTTATTTCCTGTAATTCGTTATGACTGCTTTCGATACGACTTTGGCCATGCTTTCTTACCTGCTCTGTCATCCCTGCGACCACCAGTGGGCGAGTCACCAATCGGAAGATCTTGTCAGTTTCAGCCGGAAACGCTCCGGCTCCAAAGCGATACTTTCCAGCATCAGATGGATGGAACGGGCATGCGAGCGGGTCCGCAGTTTGTCGTCGAAGGAATGGAACTTATGCGAGAAGATGCTGAGAACCGGTACGTCTTTCCAGGCGGCGGTGAAGGAAACATCCACAACCCACCTCGGCAATTACGCCCGGCAGCGTTTTTAGCGGAGAACCCTGCTGCAGCGTGGTACTACTTATGGTCCGATAAGTACACGCCTTCAGTGATTCAGCTCACCCGCGGCCGTGAGCTCAACGTCGTTTCTAGAAATTTAGCTGTGTGGTTTGCGCTGGGTTGTTTTTCGCTAAGTGCCCGCCCGGTACGAACTTGAAACCGCTTTGACCTCGCAGTGACCACCATCACAACTGGCAGTGCGCTGCACACGAAAAAAAAGTGATGTGCGACGGGACAGAAGGGGCAGTTCGTCACAGCATCGCTCAACTCGAGGAAGTTGCCGGATGCCGCGTCCGAGGCCGACGTGGGGTACTGTTGCTGTCCTTGTTGAAAAAAGAGTTTCAGTCTCCCGGACTGCGATAACAGTCACTGACACACCCCAGCCAAGCAGGTACCGAGTGGCAACGACGATCTCCATGAAGGGTTTTCAACTGGGCCAGGACACGTTCGTCCATCGCCTTCTCTCCGAAGCCGCCGCCTGATCTGGGAACTGAAAGTCACCAGGGGAAGACCCGCGTCACGTCGCGATGTGATCTGCATCCTTGCGCCATTTTGGATTCGGGTCTGAAGTGGATTGGTCAGTCATCAGACCAATCCCCGTGCCAGTCACTGAAGCACCCGCGAAGTTCGAGGTACTCCCCAGAAATAGAAATAAGGTCTATCAGGAGGTTGCCAAGCACTTGGACCGGCTCATTGCGGAAGAACTGAAGCCGGGCGATCTTCTGCCTCCCGAACGGGAATTGGTTCGGATGCTGGGAGTGAGCCGCAGCTCCGTCCGGGATGCCATTCGCTCCCTGGAACTGATGGGCCTGCTCGAGCCACGCCAGGGCATCGGCACAGTGGTCTGTAACCCTGCCGCGGCCCCAGCCAATCCGCTCGCTTTCGCGCTGCTTGAGAAACGAAAAATGGTCGCCGACTTGGTCGACGTGCGCAGGATGATCGAACCGGCCTTGACTCGCCGAGCCGCTCTACAAGCTTCTTGCAAAGCGATTGCGGATATGGAGGCTATTCTTCAACGACAGGAGGCGAAGGTGCGCGCGGGAGAACTCGGAATCGAAGAAGACTCCGAGTTTCACTACGCCATCGCCTTGGCGTCCGAAAACAGCGCGGTCTTAAAAGTAGTGGATGTGCTGATGGATTTGTTGCGGGATACGCGGGAGCAGTCGTTGCAAGTGGAAGGGCGGCAGGAAAAGTCGTTGGCCGGTCACCGCCGAATTCTAGCCGCCCTGAAGCGGGGCGACGCCTCCGGCGCCGAGGCGGCCATGCGCCGGCACCTGCAGGAAATCGAAAACATCGTACTGAAAAAGCTTTAAGAGAATGGAGGTTGCCAAATGGGTCAACTATTCGCGGTCGAAGTAATTTATCGAGGAGTCTTCCAAAAGACTCTCGCGAAGAATATCACGCGTGGCATTGTCCTGGCTGCGCACAACGAAGGCAAACTGGGTATTTCGTTCGGCCGTTATGGAGATTCTCCGGAACGCAATGGGATTCCAGCGAAGAGTTTTGCCATCGTCGCCCACGACGAGCAGACACTCGAAGCCGGAATGGCGCAATACGAGCCGAAGCAGGTGGACCTGACGGTCGTTCTCGATGACACGCTCTGCAAGGGCGCGGAGTCGTGGGCATGGTACGGACTGCAGCCGGCGCATCACGCTCTGAAACCCGGGCACACTCTCCTGGTCGTTTCTTTGGAAGACGCGCCCTCCCTGCTCAAGAATATCCACCGCCGGGAAGAGCCTTACAAGCTGGGAATCCTGAAGGGCGTGACCAGCTTCTCCGGGATGTGGGTTTATAAAGACGACCACACCGACGTGCGTGTCATGGGGGCGATCGCCAAGGCGGTGCCTGAACTGTTTAGCCTGGCGTCGGTAGAGAAATTCATCCTCGAAAAGCTGAAGAACTCCCTGAAGGTGACTTCAGCTCACACCGCCTTCGAGCGCTTCGCCACCGTTGAGGTGAAAGCGGGCGAGGGCAATCCGGAAAAGTTATTCGCATTCGGCAAGCCTCGCTGGGAGGACATGCGCGGTGGCGTATCCATCAAGGGCCAGCCACAGGGCGGTCCGTATGCCGATCCTGTGAGCGGGAAGGTCGGGGGCTTCCGGCCAGCCCGAAACGAACTGTTCAAGAAATACTCCACGCGCACCATGCGCCCGGTGGTCAACTTCTCTACCTGCACCAAATGCACACTGTGCTGGCTCAACTGCCCGGATGCCTCTTTCGACGTCACTCCGGACGGAACCTATGACGCGAACCTCCAGGCCTGCTGCGGTTGCGGCATTTGCGAGGAAGTTTGCCCGGTGAAGAACTGCATTTCCATGGTGAACGAGTCCGAGTTCCACGACAACGACAGCCAGTGGGCAAAGTTCAGGGAAGATAAAAATTCCTATCTGAAATGGTTGGAAACTACGATCGCGAAAGCCGAACCGATCGAGAAGCGGTCGCACGGATTCCGTTATCGCGGACAGTATCAGGAACAGGCTCCCGAGGCCCTCGAAATCGCAAAGAAAGGTTAGCGGCCCGGCGGGCAGCCGGAAGACAAGGAGATTGAAATGGCGACAGTTACATTACCGGTTGAGGAAAAGAAGAAAAGCAACGAGCAGGAAGCTTTGATCACGGGCGCCGAAGCCATTGCGATTGCCTGCAAACTGGCCAACGTGGATGTGGTCACCGCTTATCCAATCCGGCCCTACGACACAGTGATGCAGTACATCAGCCAACTGGTAGCGGATGGTGAAATGGACTGCGAATACATTGTGGCGGAGGGCGAACATTCGCAATTTGAAATCGTGAAGCACGCGTCCGTCTGCGGAGCGCGCGTGTTCTGCGGTTCAAGCGGCGTTGGCTGGATGTACGCGATGGAAGCGCTGACCGTTACCCCCGCTCTGCGCGTCCCACTGGTTTGCATGGTTGGAAACCGTGCGCTCGATGATCCCGGCGCTTTCGGCGTGGAGCACAACGACGCGCTGGCAGTCCGTGATCTGGGCTGGATGCTGACCTGGGTCGATAGCGCGCAGGAAGCGCTGGACACGGCCCTGATTGCTTATCGTGTAGCAGAAGACCGCCGCATGTTCGTGCCCCTGGCGATCAGCTGCGACGGCGCATTTCTCACCCACTCGCAAGCCCTGGTAAAAATCCCGGCGGCGGAGCAGGTCAAGAAGTTCCTGCCTCGCTACGACCGCGGCGATCTTCTGCTTCATCCCGACAACGTCATCTCAGTGGCCCCACAGGTTAACGAGGACTGGGTGATGGAGATTCGACGGCAGAACTACGCGGTCACTGAGATCGCATGCGACGTGATCCGCGAAGTGTATGCCGACTTCGAGCGCACCTTCGGGCGCAAGTACGGCAATCCGTTCTTCGAAGAGTACATGACCGAAGATGCGGAAGTCGTACTGCTGGGCATGGGCACGCTCTCGACGCCAGTCAAGGTCGCGATTCGTAAATTGCGCGCGGAAGGGAAGAAAGTCGGGTTCGTTCGCCTGCGCTGGTTCCGGCCATTTGCCGGTCCGGAGCTTGCCAAGTGCCTCGAGCGCTTCAAGGCCGTCGGCGTCATCGATCGCGACTTCTCGTTTGGTTCGCCGAACCTGAGTGGCGTGGTGGCGACGGAGGTTCGGTCGGCCATGTACACCGGGAGCAGCACCCGACCGCCAGTTATCGGATTCATTGGCGGACTGGGTGGCCGCGAGGTCACGGTGCCAGACGTGGAAGCGATGACCGATGTGGTGTTCCAGGCAGCAAAAGGGAAAGCGCAACCCCTGACCCAGTGGATCGGGCTGCGGGGATAACGCGTTTCGACGCGTTTCCAGAGCCGGAAAGGATAATAACCATGAGCACTTTTGTAGACGAAAAACCGACGCAAAACCTGGAAGCCTTCAAGGGAGTGAAGAAGGTTCCACACGAGGAGTACTACACGTCCGGCCACCGCACCTGCCAAGGCTGCGAGTCTGCGCAAATCATGAAACTGATGGCGAAGGCCGCGGGACCGAGAACCATCGTTCTGGGCAGCACCGGGTGCATGTACGTGGCGAACACCTCTTATTACGCCACCCCCTGGGGCCTTCCCTGGATGCATACGCAACTTGGAAGTTCGGGCTCCAGTGCACTGGGAGCGGCCGCGGCATTCCGTGTCCAGATGCGCAAGGGCGTGATGAAGGACGAACCCATCAACGTCATTGCCTTCTGTGGAGATGGCGGCGGGGCGGACATGGGTTTGGGCGCAATTTCGGCCACCATGTGCCATCCCGATTACAACCTGCTGATCCTGATGTACGACAACGAGTCGTACGCCAATACTGATATCCAGATCTCCGGGACCTCGCCCTATGGCGTCAACACCTCGTTCAGCACGCCCGGAAAAATAAAACGCATCATGAATCACCGCTGGAAAAAGAACGTGGCGCCTCTGATGCTGGTGGGCCATCCCACGGTCAAGTACGTGGGGACGATCTCCACGTCTTATCCACTGCAGGCGATGAACAATGTTCGCAAGGCATTGTCGATCGGCGGTCCCACCTTCATTCATTGCCTCAATCCCTGTCCGAAGGGCTGGGACTTCGATCCCGTACTTTCATTCGAACTGGGTGAACTGGCAGTCAACACCGGCATCTGGCCGCTGTACGAGGTCGAAAACGGCAAGCTGAAGCTCTATGGCAAGACCGAGCAGATTGCCAGCGGCCGCTTCAAACGTCTGCCTGTCCGCGACTACTTGCTGAAGCAGGGAAGGTTCGCACATTTCATCGATGATGACATCGATTACTTCCAGAGCAAGATCGATGAGATGTGGAATAAGTGGCTGGTACCGGGAATTATTCCCCTCCAGAAGGAAATCGAAGCTGAATAACCCGCCCGCCCCAAAAAGGGGCGGCGGTTTTTTCATTTACCCGGATTCTTTCCGGCTTGGAGTGTGTAGCGAGCATAGAAAACGGATTCTGACAATTTTATTGGAGTGTGCCCATGGCCACGAACGTGATCCCCTCTGTTCGTACCGAACCCAAGATTGTGAACCGCTGGGTTCAAATGTGTGCCGGCATTGTCGCGATGATGGCGATCGCGAACCTGCAATATGCCTGGACGCTGTTCACCAAACCCTTAACCTCAAGCCTGCACACCACCTTGGCGGCGGTGCAAATCGCATTTGCGGCATTCATCTTCTGTGAAACCTGGCTGGTGCCGTTCGAAGGCTATCTGATTGATCGCCTCGGGCCGCGGCTGGTCATTGGCATCGGCGGCCTGCTGGTGGGCGCGGGCTGGATCGGTTCGGGGTATTCCTACACGACGACCGGACTCTACATCTGGTATGCGATCGGGGGAATCGGAGCCGGCGCTGTTTATGGCGGCTGTACTGGCAACGTGCTGAAGTGGTTTCCAGATCACCGCGGACTTTGCGCCGGCATTGTGTCGGGCGCTTATGGTATCGGTACCGCGGTGACGGTCGCGCCGATCGAAAAAATGATCAAGGCTTCGGGCTATCAGCACGCTTTTATTTTTTGGGGCGTCGTGCAGGGCATCGTTGTGACCATTGCGGCCATGTTCATCGTGGCGCCACCCAAAGGATGGCTGCCCAAAACCTGGAAGCCGGTTGCCAGAGTTCATCAATCCAGCATTGACATGACGTGGATGCAGATGCTGAAGCAACCTTCTTTTTACGTGATCTACGCGATGATGACCTTGGTGGCGTTCGGCGGCCTGGTGGTCACTTCACAGTTGAAGGAGATTGCAGGTTTTTACAAAGTAGACAAAGTCATCATTGCCTGGGGCCTGTCGGCGGCAATTCTTGCCATCCAGTTGAACCGTATCGTCAATGGATTGACTCGTCCTCTGTGGGGTTGGATCTCCGATCACATTGGCCGAGAGAACGCCATGTTCACCGCTTTTATGATCGAAGGTATCGCGATATGGGCATGGCTGCAAACCATTCACCGGCCTGTCATGTTCGTGCTGTTATCCAGCCTCGTGTTTTTCGCCTGGGGCGAGATCTTCTCGCTATTCCCCTCGATTACGGCAGATCTCTATGGCAGGACCTGGGCCACGACGAATTACGGCATCGTTTACACCGCGAAGGGCACAGCCGCCATTTTCTCCGCTCCGGTCGCCGCCTACGTGATGCTGCGAACGGGTTCCTGGGTCCCGGTGTTTTACGTCATGATCGCCTGCGACATCATCGCCGCTTTCATGGCACTGCTGTGGTTGAAGCCGGTGGCGGCTCGCACGATTGCCAAAGCTGAGGGTATGGCGCTGTCCGCGGCATTGGCAGCGAATGGCTCCGCGGTTAACGCAACGGAGGAGGAGAAACATCTGGCGGGTGCTGGGCGATAGCAACAGATTCGTGGTCAATCCGAATCACAACCACGAGATGAAAGAGATCTTCAAGGGAGCCGCGGCCCGAGTGCCCATGAGCCTTCGGGAAGTCCATTGACATTGTCTTCGGTGATTTCGAGGACATCTGCAGCATCGGTCGTACTCATCTCTTCTATATCGCGCAGTATGAAAATGGTCCGGTAAGCGGCCACGAACTCATCTACGATGTGCGCAAAGCTGGAGATATTGTTGGGGAGCTTTGTGCTTCCGGACAACAGCGTCAGGATCGCGCGGTAGCGCTTGAGCGAGCCGAAGTCATCGCGGTGCCTCTCGACGAGATTCTCGAGATCGTGCAGACGAATAGACAACTCTTGCCGGCTCAGTGAACCTTTCAGCTTTGCGGACGGTTGGCACTCACCCTCAATCTTTATCGTGTATCGTGTCTGATTGCTCCGAAATAACGCGGCCGGGGGATTTGGATGCAGCCAACTTTGAGCAGTCGTCGCTTCCTTCTGCAGCTGTGTGTAGCCATGGTTCTGCTCGGAATTGTGTTTGCGCCTGCTTCCAAAGGACAGGAACCTGATACCGGGAGGCTCCCGGGATTGCAGTGGCGGCTGATTGGTCCGTTTCGGGCGGGCCGAGTGACCGCTGTTGCCGGAGTGGTGGGTGATCCGAGTACCTATTATTTTGGCACTCCGGGTGGCGGGGCCTGGAAGACGTCGGACGGCGGGCAGGTCTGGAAGCCGATTTTTGACAAGGAGCGAGTTGCTTCCATCGGGGCATTGGCCGTCGCGCCATCCGATCCTCGTGTCGTTTACCTTGGAACTGGCGAGCAGACGAGGGGGCACGGGCTTTACAGGTCGTCCGACGGTGGTGCGACCTGGAGGAGTGCCGGCCTGGAAGACCTGCTCTTTATTCAGGCGATTGTGGTCGACCCGCACGATGCCAATGTCGTAATTGTGGGCGGGAATTCCCTGGGGATTGGAATGCTGTGGCGTCCACTTCCCAGGTGGGCAGATACGGCGAACCGGGGAATCTTCAAAACAACCGATGGCGGAACGAACTGGCAAAGAGTATTCGGAGACCACAGCAGCGCGGGTGTGGTCGACATGTGTTCGGACCCCTCCGACCCACGCGTGCTTTACGCGGTGGTGTATCACACATCCTCCGCTTCAGGCGAGTCCAAGACCGAAGCGACTTCGGAAATCGTCAAGTCCAGCGACGAAGGCTCAACCTGGGCGCCGTTACAGAACAAAGGCTTGCCAGAAAAAGCGCGCAAACGAATGGGGGTCACGGTCGCAGCGGGAACCGGTGGCCGGCGTCTGTATGCGATTCTCGATCAAGGTTTCTTTCGTTCCGACGATGGCGGCGCAAACTGGCAGCAATCCACAAAAGATCCACGCGTGGTCGGTAATGAGTACTTCAGCCGGGTGTTCGCCGATCCCAACCGCCCCGATGTGGTCTACGTGTCGCAGACGTCAATGTATCGTTCTGTGGATGGCGGCAAGACGTTTGAAGCGTTTGCCGGTGCTCCAAGCGGGGACGACTTCCACGTGGCCTGGATCGATCCCCGAGATTCCCAGCGCATGATTTTTGGTGTGGATCAGGGCGCGATCATCAGCGTTAACGGAGGAAATACGTGGAGCTCCTGGTACAACCAGCCGACCGGGCAGTTCTACCACGTCTCCACCGACAATTTGTTTCCATACCGAGTGTATGCAGCCCAACAGGATAGCGGGACCGCGGGCGTGGCCAGCCGGAGCGATTACGGCGAGATTCTGGCACAAGATTGGTACTCGGCCGGTGGCTTCGAGTATGCCTTCATCGCGCCCGATCCCGTTCATCCTAGCTTGGTTTACAGCGGCGGATGGTACGGATCGGTGGTTCGACTGGATAAGACAACGGGCCAGATTGCGACAGTCTTTGAACGCGGACAGAAATATCGCGTCCCTCACATGGCTCCTCTCGTCTTTTCACCCCAGACTCCGTCGGTGCTTTATCTGGGAACACAATTTGTCCTGAAAACCAGCGATGGTGCAATGAATTGGCAGGAGATCAGCCCCGACCTCACGGGGTATGTAGAGAAAGAAGAGCCCGAAGGAAAAGTAGAACTGGATAAGCCGCGCCCTCCAGGAATCACTTCATTGGCGCCGTCCCCTGTGAAGAACAGTGAGATCTGGGCTGGCACGAGCAACCGGTTGGTGTATATCACGCGCGATGCGGGCGCGACTTGGAAAAATGTCTCGCCACCCGGTCTCGCTGAGCCTGTCGAGATCCTCTACGTCGAAGCCTCGCACCACGATCCCGCCACTGCCTACCTGACGGTTGGTGCCACACGGGAATCGACGCCGCCTTACGTGGCGCGCACTCATGACTACGGAGCCACCTGGGAAAAAGTGGTGAATGGATTCCCGGACGATGAAATGGTCCGGGTTGTGCGCGAGGACCCGAAGCGTAAAGGCCTGCTCTATGCGGGGACGGATACGGGAGTTTTCATCTCCTGGGATGACGGCGACCATTGGCAGTCCCTTTCGCTCAACCTTCCCGCCACTCCCGTTACGGATCTGGATGTGCATGGGAACGACTTGGTCATTTCCACTTTTGGACGCGGCTTGTGGATTCTGGATAACATTAGCCCGCTGCGCGATATAAAGGCAGGACTATCTGCTGATGTTCGACTCTTCCCGCCCGCAACAGGCGTGCTTGTTCGTTGGGACAACTATCAGGACACTCCTTATCCCATCGAGACTCCTGCAGGCCAGAACCCAGCCGATGGTGCGATGATCGATTACTTCCTGAAGACGACAACTAGCGATGACTTGACGCTGACGATCTATGACGAGAAAGGCGGCAGAATCGCAGTTTTCACGAGCAAGGCCAATGCGGACGATTTCTCACCCGCAAACGTTCCGGATTACTGGTTCGCGTCGCCAACGAAAGTGCCCAAGTTGTCCGGCATGAACCGTTTCGTATGGGAGATGAGATATCCGCCACCCGCTTCGCTGCCCTATAGTTATTACGGCGAGTTGCTGGAGTACACCGAATACACCCTGGCAGACCATGCGATTCCCGGCCTCACTCCGCGCCAAATGCTACGAGGTCCCCGGATCGTACCCGGGAAATACTCTGTCGAACTGCGCCATGGTGGACAAACTTTGCGGCAACCTTTGACTGTGGAACTTGATCCTCGAGTTCACGCTTCTTTCCAAGATCTGGTTCAACAACGCGATCTGGGCCTCAAGATCGTGCGTGGCATGCAGTCGAGCTACGACTCTTATGGGCAAGTGGCTGCGTTGCACAAGGCACTGGCCGAGCACAAAGAGCTTCTTCAAAGCGGCGACGCCGGAACAAAAGACGCGGTTGAACGGATCAATAAGGAGATCGAGGGACTGGAAAAAGGTACGAAAACTGCACCTGGATTTGGCCCAGTGAATCGTGACTTAGGGCGGCTCCTTTTCAGCATCGAAAACGCCGATATGCGTCCAGCCCAGTCTCTCCTGACGGCTGTGCAACAACTTTGCGATGTGCTCAGCAACGATTCAATGAAGTGGCAGCAGCTCAACGAGCAAGAAATTTCAGTCCTGAACGCCAAAGCGAGCAACGGCAAGGCGCCGGCACTGCCACAAATCGCTGTAACGACTAATGGCTGCAAAGAATGAAGTGCATTTGCCGATCGGCGCTCCGATAGAGCTCTAGGTCACTGCATCGGTTTTGTCAGGACATGGAGGTTTCGATCCCGCGTGACCGAAAACTGAGAACGCCGCGGGAAGGCCTTTGGCGACGGGCAACCGGACCCCGGCTCGATTACGTGCGGTTTGCCGATTGATTGCCGTTCCTTGACTGTTCTGAGCAGTACCAATCCGTACACGGCAACAGACGTTGTGTGCGGCTCAGAGATGAGCTGAAGACGGATTTTCTGAACGATGCTGCAGCTGAATTGCCGATAGATCTCATTGCAGCGGTTCTGACTCGCCGCTCCTGTCGGTGCACGTGCGGCAGTCTCCCCTGGCGATCTGGTCGCGAAGTACTCGAATGAACGTCTCTGGATCGAGATCAATACCGTTCATGGGAATGGTCGCTGCGACCCAATAGACAGCGTCGTCCAGGTCTGTGCCGTGCTGCCACTCCGCAAGAAGACCTTGCCTGACCAGCAACCTCAGTCGGGAGTGGCGGAGCCACACTGCTGCCAGATTCGCACCCGGGTTGCAAGTGCGAGCCATTACATCGAGGGTAATTACCCCGTCTTTGCCCGAGTAACGCTTCGTCATCTCTATGCAAACGTTGTGAAGCAATTTGAGATCATCTGCGGAGACGGGTGGTACGGAAGCCCCTTGTTCTGCCTCTTGAATGAAGCCTCTGAAGGATTTCAGTCGCTCAAGTTGTGTATCGGCCATCGAAAGCCCCCTCCTGACGGTTGCGCGGTGCCATCGAGTGTTGCAGCTCAAAGATGATTGAGAAGTCTCCACTCGAAATGGCTGCGGTCCATTCCCGTCCTATGGTGATACTTCTCAATGAGCTCCAGCGGTGACCCCCGTCACAGCATTGTTGCTGGCAGGATGGCCCGGACTTGTGGCAACGTCAGGCTAGAGAACGCAACCAGTTACATAGAGTCTATTCAGTGGAGGTAAAATGTTATCGCTCGGTGTGGTTGCGATTGCTCGACAGAATTGGAAATACTCGTCCGGATATGCTGACTGGCTTACGGCGGACAGAACCTGACTAGCCTTCTTTCAGTTTCAATTGGGGGCTCCAGTAGCTCTCTCTTCACGAACCGCAGCAAACCAGACTCGTCATTCACATCCCGATGGCGCGCCGCTCTTTCAGGTCATTTGAACGCTATCCCCGGCATGTTTTGACTTGGGCGATGCCACAACCTAACATCGGGATCGTCCTGGGCATTCTCTGAGGCATGATGGCCGGGTTTTCTCACACCTCGTCGCAGTCGGTGGTTACCGGGATGGTGATCGCTTTCCTGCAAAACATTCCTCCGTTCCAGTTCCTGGCACCCACCGAGCTTGCCCGGCTGGCAAGCCATATGACGCTGGAGTTCTTTCCCAAGGACGCAGTGATACTGAGCGCGGGCGGTCCCAAATCCGAGGTGCTCTACGTCGTGCACAAGGGTGGAGTCAAGCTGGCGCTGAGTTCGCAAGTCGGCAAACGAATGACGCTTGACATGCGCAGCGAGGGCGAAATGTTCGGGCTCCTCTCGGTGATGGGCCGAGAGCCGGCCCGTCTGGACGTCACCGCGATCGAAGACACTCTTTGCTATAGCATTCCCGCAGAAGAGGTACAGCGGCTGATGTCCACTCAGCCCGAGTTTGCCAGCTATCTGATTCGCATCTCCCTCTCGCGCTACATGGACCGCAGCCTGCAAGCGCTCCGGATGCAGGCAGGCCTGATGGGGGACTCGGAACGACTGCTTTACTCCCTTGCCGCCGGCGACGTAGTCAGTTCACGGCCGCTTCTTTGCCAAAGGGAAACGACTATTCGGGAAGCGGCGCAAATGCTGGCAAGTACCAACGCAACGTGCGTGTTTGTCGTCGGCGGGGATGGTGCCGCGGAGGGTATTCTCACGGACCGGGATTTCGCCGCCAAGGTGGTGTCCGAGGCATTGTCCCTCGAGTTGCCCGTTACGCGGATCATGAGCCGACCAGTGATCACGGTCGAGGGCAATGAGCGCGTGTTTCATGCTCTGCTGGCCATGGTAAGCCGCAACATTCACCATGTGCTGGTCACCCACCAGGGAGTACCCGCCGGCGTGCTCACCGCTCACGACCTGATGGTATTGCAGGGCAAGTCCCCGCTCAATGTCGTGAGACATCTTGAAGAACAAGGCAGTGTTACGGACCTTGCCGCCGCACAGAGCCGTGTTGCCGGCTTGTTGCCACTCTTGCTGCGCGAAGGTGCCAAGGCCAGCCACATCACTCGCGTGGTAGCGGAGGTAAACGACCGCCTCACGGTGAAGGTATTGCGCCTCGCAGAGAAGAAATTAGGACCTCCACCCGTCCCGTATTGCTGGGTGGTGCTAGGCAGCGAAGGACGCCGCGAGCAGACTTTCAAGACCGATCAGGATAATGCCCTGATTTATGCGGATGCCGAAGGCCGGGACGACGTCGCTGAATACTTCACGCAGTTGGCCGCTTTTACCCAGGATGCGCTGGCCGCCTGTGGTTATCCGGCGTGTCCGGGCAACTATATGGCAAGCAATCCGCGATGGCGCCAGCCGCTCCGGGTGTGGTTAAACTACTTCCGCTCTTGGATCTCCGAAGCAGAACGCCACCAGACCGAGGATGCCCTGATACTGTTCGACATGCGTCCGGTGAGCGGGGATTTCTCGCTCTTCGAGAGTCTCATGGTGGAGAAGCGCAGATGCTTAGCCGACGCTGCACAGTTCAAATCGATGCTGGCCTTCGTCTCTACCCAGAACAAGCCCCCATTGGGCTTTTTTCGTAATTTCGTGGTGGAACGAAGCGGCGAGCACAAGAATCAACTCGATCTCAAGCTCTTTGGCACCGGCCCCATCGTCGACGCCATCCGGCTGTTGGCCCTCGATGCGGACGTTGAGCACACCAATACATCCGATCGGCTCGCCGCTTTGCCTGCTCGACGGGATCAAGACCCCGTGCTTTTCCAGGATCTGCAGGAGGCCTTCGAGTTTCTGACTTTGTTGCGCATCGAATGCCAACTGAGGCAGGTGCGTGAAGGCCGGCCACTGAGCAATTACGTTGCGCCCGAAGCACTGACGCACCTTCAGAGAAGCCTATTGAAGGAAGCTTTCCGGGCCGTTGCCCGGGTACAATCCGTGATTGACGAGAATTTCCGGACGGCACTCTGGGCGCAACTGAGTCGATGAATGCTGCGCTGGCTGAAATCCGAACTTCGGCGCCAGCAACTGGGCAGAGCTGCATTGCCCAACCACACTGCTCTCGATTCCCTGCGCTATGTAGTCCTCGACACTGAGCTAACTTCTCTCGACAGCCGTTCTAACCGACTGCTTTCCGTTGGTGCAATCGCCATGGATGGGCCAAAGATCAGACTTGGAGAGCAGTTCTATCGCATCGTGGATCCACGCGTGCCGGTTCCTCCGGAAAGCGTCGTCATTCATCAACTCCGATCCGAGGATCTAAAAGGCAGCGAACCGCTGGACACAACTCTCCAGGACTTACGCCGGTTCGTCGAAGGCACAGTCCTGGTCGGCCATTTCCTGAACATCGATCTCAAGGTTCTGCGGAAAGAACTGGGCGGCAACAGGCACGAACTGGACAACCCGGCAGTGGATACGGCGCGAGTGCACCAGTGGATCCTGAGATGCGGCCAGTACTCGGAAGACCTCCCCGTCCAACTCGAGATGCTGGAACTAACAACGGTGGCGAAGTTCTACGGCCTGGATGTAGATAACGCGCACCATGCGCTCTATGACGCGTTTCTTACGGCGCAGGTTTGGCAAAAAATGATGTACACCGTCCAAGCCAAGGGAATCCGCAAACTGAGCGACTTGTTGAGGATTGGGGGAGTTTGAGCAGGCAGAGTGCTAACCGCTGCTGACTTTCCAGAAGGCGACTTGCACTAAGACTTCTGGCCCGCATCCGTTCTGATCTTGATTTCGTCAAGGCGCCAAGGCAAAGTTGTCGCCTGTAGAGCTTCCGACTTCCGGTCTGCAAACCAGAGCCACTATTTGCCTAGTCTGCGCAAACAAGGTGGAAAAACTAGGTCCCCAGATCTATTGTCACGGCGCAGCGGCGATGACAATTTTCTTCAAGGCTAAGCGCTGCAACAACTGCGAAAAGCGCGGGTCGCCACGGAGAGGATCGGCCAATGGTTCCGTCGGCAGGTAAACCAGGTATTCGGATCGTTCGTCAAAGGCCTTATCGAGCCATGCAAAGGAGTGGTCAAGATCGTGGAGTCCAGTGTAGACCAGGGCCACATAGATCGCCGGAACATACTTGTGCGTGGAGAGTTGCTGGAGCTTGGAGATAGTCCCAGCTGCCTTCCCCTTTTCACCGGAGAGGGCGTACTCGTGGCCGATCAGCGCAAGTACGGCGGGGTCGTCAGGAGCGACCGCAAGAACTTTCTCGAATGCATCGCGAGCCTGCGGATGCATGCCTTTCATTTCGTACGCCCGCCCGATATTCACCAAGGCGATCGCATAGCTGGGATCCAGTTGAAGAGACTTGGAGTTCTGTTCGATGGTGCGATCGAACTCACGGTTCTGGTAGAAGGCTTCTCCCAGAGCCGAGGTGAGCAAGGGATTGACCGGGTCCAATTCCAGAGCGCGCTTGCGTTCTGCGATGGCAGCGCCCAAGTTGCCGATGGCCGTGAGGTAGTAAGCGTAGAACTGGTGGCCGGTGGCGTAATCGGGCCGCAATTGCAGTGCGCGAGCCAGTTCCTTTTCGGCTTCGGACAGATTCCATTCATAAACCAATTTCGAATAGCCCAGCGAGACGTGCGCCTCGGCGAGGGTACTGTCCAGTTCGAGCGCTTTCTTCGCGGCGGTTTCCGCCTTGGGGAATGCCTGGTTGGGAGGCAGTGCGGTGTACGGCGCTGAACCTAGAAGTTCGTAGCAGTCCGCGAGCCCGGCATAAGAGGGCGCGTAAGTAGGGTCGATGGTGACGGAGTGCTGAAAGAGGTCGAGGGCGCGGGTCAGACTCTCGGTCGTACGCTTATTCCAGAAATAGCGGCCCTCGAGATAAGCCAGATACGCCTCGCGGTTTACCTCGCGAGCGGCGGGGGCGGTATGCGGCAAGTTGTTCAGCACTTCGCCGGTGATTGCGGCGGCGACCTCTTCCTGGACACGTAGCAGTTCTTTTACGTCGCGCTCATAACTATGACCCCAGACTACGGTTTGACTACTAACCTGCACCAGCTGGGCACTGATCGTCATCCGGTTCGCGATCTGGCGGATGCTTCCTTCGAGCACGTAGTCGGCGCGGATGTCTTTGGCGAGACGGTCGAGGGTGGCCGCCGCGTAGCCAGGCGTCAGCCGAATGACGGACATTTGTTGCGGATGGAGCTGGCCCAGGTGCGTGACCATTTCTTCGGTCAATCCGACGGCAACGAAATCCTGGCTGGAGGTGTCATTGCCAGAGGTGTCATTCAAATTGCGGAACTGGCGGACAGCGAGCGTGACTCTACTTCGGGAAGGTTGCGGGCGCAGGTTTTGGGCTGGATCCGGCATACGCAGCAAGGTGACTACTCCGAGAATCACTGCCAGAGTGATGACGACCCAAAAAGAGCTGGAGTGCCATGGCCGGGTCGGCAGGGGCTCCGGGGGTGGCCCCGTTTGTGGCGAATGACCGGGAGGGCGGTCCGGCTCCGGAGTGAGTCCGTCAGGCCGGGTGAGCATCTCTTGCCACCAGGCGTCCAATTCCGTTTTGTACGCGAAAACCCGGCCCTGGTCTTCCGACGAACCAGGCTTCAGTCGCCGTACGGGAAGAGCCTTGGCTTTCTCCCAGCGTTGAACGGTTCGCTCCGTCTTATTCAGGTGGTCGGCGATTGCCTTCCAACCTTCTAAAAGGTCCTCATCTTCCAGTCCGGGTTGCTGTACGCCCTCGGTAGACATCCGAGCATTCCCCCGAAGAAACTCTGATGCCGAAATTCGGGAGAGTCTATCTTGCTTTGCCCGCTTATACAACGGAATCCCGGAATGCGTTCTGGGCAAACCAATTGGAATTCTGGCCCAGCGAACCATTGGGGCTGGAAGCTTGTCGGGCTGGAACTCGGCAGGTCGAGGCCGATGGGCAGATGCTTGGACCGTGAAAACGCGATGATGGAACCGGTGTCGCAAGGAGGCCCCTACCCTCCGCAACCAGCGCGGAGAGTAGGGAAACCCAAGTCGACTTTGAAGATGCCGGAAGCGTAGCCTCAAGGGGCGCCGCCCAACGACGTTGCGGTTCATGGAGTCAGTAAGTGTTCGGGCAATTGGTAGAGCCGACGGTCGCCAACTGGGGCGCTGCTGCGATGCCGTTCAATGGGTCGCAATAAATGTCTAATGATTGATTCCCTGTGAAGGTCCCGCCTTGCCAGAAAGAGGCTTCCGAGTTGCCGGTAATGACGACTCCCGCACCACCGGTGTTGTTGATGGAGGTGGCTCCGCCAAGATCCGCGCTCGATTGCTCGGTAACCCAGATCCCGCCTACACCGTTGTTGCTCACGAGGAAGGGGCCCGCCCAGGAACGGTTGGTCAGGTTAGAGCCCCCGATGAGAGATACCCCCGCCCCTTGGTTGTTCTGCACGGTAAGCTGTTCGACGGTTAGCGTACTGCCGGAGTCGATTTCCACGCCATTTCCGGGGCCGGATGTGCCCGCAGTCGTGAGTTTCACCGTCACCCGTGTCACTCGGACCCGGGACGCGGTCATATTCAATCCGTAATTGGCATTGTTCTGGATTACGTCCCCAGTGAAGGTGGCGTCGGCACTGTCGATTTGAACGCCATTGCCGGTCGCGTTCTGGATCGTGTTTCCGATGAACCGGCAAACACTGAACTCGCGGCACTCGACACCCCAACTACCGCCATTGATGGTCAAGTTCTTGATTTGCACGTGGGATCCAACAATCCAGAAGATCGCATTGCCGTTGAGGCTATTGATGACGGCGTTTTTGCCTCCGGTAGCGACGCCAGCGATCGTGAGGTCGGCGAAGTCGTAGATTCCAATAGCGTCCTTGCAGGTGCCGATCACCCGGATGGTGTTATTAGCCTGGGGATCCAGGGTTTTGAGTGCGTTGCTGATCGTGTTTTCCTCGCACTCGACAGTCACGGTTTTCGCGATCGCGGGGATCGCGAGCAGCCCGAACGACAGGATGGAAAGAAGCACTGCGAAGCAGTGAAATCGGATCTGGTGGCGCATACGGGGCATGGAACCCCTCCTTTTCGTGAACAGGTCGGTCAAAAGCGGCCCGAGCGTAGTGGACCGGCGCGTCGGCGCCAAGTGACAACTCGCGGACTGCCAGCCAATGTCGGACTTTGTCGTAGGTAGCCGCTACTGGCAGATAGCACGAATGCCCACGTCATCGGTCGCGTGTTCTTCGGAGAAGCTGGCTGTTGAGAGTGGCCGCGATGAGGGAGAACGACGCGTGGCCGGGGAGTCGAGCAGGTCACCAAATCGTTCCAGGGCGCTGGTATAGCCGCGGCGGTTGAAGATGGGCCATTCTTTGGCCAAGGTACCGAACAGGCGATCAAACCAGAAAAAGGCAATACCGAAATTCTTGTTCATGAATCCTTTGTCGTTCAGAGCCCAGTGGTGGATGTCATGCGCGTTGCGTGCCGATACGAACCAACGTTTCAGCCACGGATTCGTCTCCATCCAAAAGCCCGCGACATGCATACGGTCATGTAGATAGCTGAACATGACGAAGCTCCAGGTCAAAGATCCAACCAAGAACACGATTTGATGGAAGACGGTCACGTGCAGGAAGTGGAGAAGCGCGATCGAAACGGCCAGAAGCATGGCCCCGGGGACCAGCCACTCGAGGCCTACATTGCCGAGGGCGATTTGCCCGGTGGTGGCATCGTGATATCCGTCCGCCGGACGCTGCGAGTGCATTGGTCCATAAAGAACCAGATGGTGGCGCATGTGGCTACGGCTCAGGAAGCCGATCTTCCCGCTATGCAGAAGCCGGTGCAGCAGGTAGCCCAGAAGTTCGGACACAGCGATGGAAGCTGCGAACCATGCGAGAAAGGAGATTACGTTTTTCATCATTCGCGCACATTAGGATAGCCTCCGTACGCAAGCAACCGACAAGCAGCGTCAAAGGAGCGGTTGTCGCGATTTGCCGCCGTGTCTGTGTGTGGAGTGTGCAGGATGTGAAGGGAATGGGACCGCCCCGCGGAAGCGTATCGTTGCCGCTGCCGTAGGTGCCAACGGCTCCGCATCTTTAGGGAAGACTGGATGTCAGGGAATTCTTCTGAGAGGCGAAGTTCTTTTCATTGAGGTGGATGCGAAAGCGCTCAACCCGCTCAAGACCACAAGTATCCATAACGCAGCGCGAATGGTCGAAATCTGCGCGACAAACCCGATCAGGGGCGGACCGGCAAGGAAGCCAACATAGCCAGCCGTCGTGACTACGGCGAGGCTGGGACCGGGTGCACTGCCTTCAATGTTCCCGGCAGCGGCAAACGTATTGGGAATAATCGTGGCCAGACCTGCTCCAGCGCACGTAAATCCCACCAACGCCCAACCGGCATTGCCGAACAACAAGACGAAGACAAGCCCTGCCGCGGCCAAAAGAGCCCCGTAACATACGAGGTGGCCGCGTCCAAGCTTCCCAGTGAGATAGTCGCCTGTCAGGCGACCTCCAGCCATAGCGCCTGAGAACACCGCATATCCAAGAGCGGCCAATCCTGGCCCGGTGAGAACCGAAGTACGAAGATAAATCGCGCTCCAATCGGCGATCGCACCTTCAACGAGCATAATCGAAAATGCAAGAAGAGCGAGCGCGCCTAATGGTACAGACCACATAATCGTGCCTCCGGATGCCACTTTCTCGTCGTCCTCAAGTGCTTAGGGAAGCGGAAGCCACCTGAATGCGAGTATGGACATTGCGGCAAGTGCTATACCGCTGACCCAAAAGTGAATCCCGGCCGGAACCGCACGTGAAGCAACCAATCCCCCTAACGCAGATCCGGCCATTCCACCCAAGCTGAAGAGGGCGTGGAATGACGACATGATGTGACGCTGGTATCGCTTCTCGAGCATCACGGCGTGAGTATTCATCGCTACATCCATCGAACCAGCCATCGCCCCATAGAAAAGAAGAGCGACCGACAGTGTTAGGACCGTATTAGATTCGGCAATCAAGGGCAGTGCGAGGCCAAACCCCAATGTCGACCCAATCACGATGCTCAGACTGCCGAACTTGTTAATGAGCGATCCAGCGGCAGGCATGGCGAGAACGGAACCGATTGCTGCCATCATCAACGACCTGCCCAAAACGGCGGGAGAAAGATGGAGGCGCGCCTGAAAGGCAGGAATCCTCGAAGCCCAGGTTGCGATGATCAGTCCGTGGATCAGAAAGATTAAGGACACGCTCACGCGTACCTGTGGGAGGCTGCGTTGCTGCATCAATCGGATTCCATCCGATCCGGGCGCCGGTTTGTTGAGCTGAACTGTGAACTTGATTGGCGACAGCGGCCATCACTCGGGACAGGGATGTCGAATCGGATTTCGACTCTTGATGCAGTCTTTTCGACCGTGTCAAACAGTACAGAGTTAATTCCTAAGCGAGCTGCCGCCTCGACGTTTTCGGCGCGATCATCCAGGTACAAGATGTCTTGCGGGGCCGCTTTGAGTAGTTCGAGACAATTTCGATAGATCGCCAGCTCCGGCTTTATGGATCCGTAGTCGCAGGAATAAATCAGGTATTCAAATGTAGAGAGGCTCGGAAAGGACTTGGTCACATGGCGACTGAGTTCGAGCGGCATGTTTGAGAGAAGGGTTAAGGGGAAGCCTTCATGGTGCAGCAGCTTTGCCCATTGCACAGCGCCTTGATTTGGTCGAGTGATACTTTCGCTATCGAGCTTGATTAGCGTTGCTATCTGATCTCTGCTCAAACCCAGTTCTTGCTGGCCAACAACCGCTGTCCAGTAGGCAGGTCCATCGATATCACC
>Ga0209806_1000752_pt1 | contig 22114 bp, 16 predicted proteins | sample GraSoiAngelo_152_FD_186166 | JGI IMG/M metagenome (GOLD analysis project Ga0209806, IMG submission 186166) | Grasslands soil microbial communities from the Angelo Coastal Reserve, California, USA - 14_1009_12_30cm (SPAdes) (version 2) | ecosystem: Environmental > Terrestrial > Soil > Grasslands ... | reverse complement strand
ATGTCTTGGGATGCCGGGAAATATACTTGGCCGCCTGTCCGGTCGTGAGTCCTTCGTGCAGCACTACTCACATTTACACACATCCTACTCACCTAGGTCAAGCTCCGCCAATAATCCCAAAGGGTTACATCCGATAGTCCTAGCCAAGTAGTACTTCGGAGCTATTGGAATCCATTTTTGCCTCAGCCAGAATCCCTGTAGAGGCGGAGGGAATGTACAGCGCCATGCTACTTGCCATCTCGATTGTAGCCCTTTCCCAGTTCGCGCTCTATTATTGGAGAGCGGTCCTGGCGGGTGTTGCCGCGACGCCGGTTTCTGAGCGGGTGCTAGTGGCAGCCCAGGTCAAGAATGGGCGGGTTACGCCCGAGGATTTCCAGACCTTGTCCGGCTTACATCATTTGACCCTTGATCTCTCTCCCAACCGCAGCGGATTGGGTTTGGTACGTCTCTATTACAAGGTTATCGAAGGCCTGGATGTCTTTCTCGGCAAGATTCCTGCTTTCACCGTCTGGAGCCAAAGTGAACGGGTCATCTGCGCCCGTTACGCCGCTGTCCAGGTCGATCGCCGCCTGCAGGCCAACCTCGACCTAGCGGCCTCGCTGTACACCTGCTAACGGACTTTCCACCGACCAGTCTTTATCCTGTCCTTCGCGCTCGACCGTCTGCCTGGTTCACTTCCTTCAAAAGATTTCTGGTGTCAAAAGCGAAAGCGATTCGATTGTACTCGGCTGTCCAAACGCCGCCGTGGCTTTAGAATTTGAGCTGCAGCGACATCTGAAGGATGCGCGCCTGTGACACGGTTTTGGTGATCTGGCCAAACTGCTGGCTGTTGATGTCTTGATCGGCCATAAAAAAGACTGGGTGATTCAAGACGTTAAACGCTTCGGTACGGAAGGTGAGCTTTAGTCTTTCCGAGACGGCAAAGTCTTTCCTCGCGGAAAGATCCCAGTCAAAGTAAGCGGGTCCGCTGAAGGCATTGAGCTGCAGGTTGCCTACTTCACCGGGCTGTGGATCACAGAAGCCCCCCGGAACGGCCGCGGCGCAGCTTTGCTGCGCCTGGGCCGGGATACCGGTACCGTCTGGACCGATGAGTTTCGGATTAATACCGTAAACGATGCCGTTCGGCTGCACGAATACGCCGATGTCGCTGCCGAGTTGTCCATGAGAGAGCGTGGCCACGGCGGTGTCCCGCACTGACCGTGAACCGCCTCGATTGAACGAGGCCCACTTCGAAAGAATCGAAAATGGACTTCCGCTCTGCCAAGTCAAGACGGAAGCGGTCTGCCAGCCGTTGACGAACAGGCCGAGCGCCTTGCTCGTTGTTGAGAATAGCCGGTGATTCGTGCCGAACGGCAGGTCATAGGTAAAATTGGCCTTGAAAGCATGGGTGATGTCGAACGCTGCCCGGCCCTTTTCCAAAAATGGCCGTGCGTTGTCCAAATACGGCTGGAAGCGGACCTGGTCAGTGTTCGTTCCCGTACTGTAATCGGTCATTACCTTGCTAAAGACATAGTTGGCCTGCAAGTACAACCCGCGATTGAGGCGTCGGCGAACCTCAACGACTCCGGAGTGGTAGGAAGAGAACGAACTGTTCTTCAGCAGGTCCCCGCCCATGATGAAGGGATTGGCAAAAAGGGTCACTGGATTTCCAAAACCCGGGCCCGGATTGTTCCCCGTATCCCATTCCTCAGCGTGATAGGAAGACTCCAGTGCTCCCATCAGTCCTAGCTGAATGTCGTCCACGAATCGCTGCTGAAAGAATTGGCTGTTGTTCGGATCGTGGGAATCTATCCCACCAGTCGCGAAAAGAAGCGGAAAGACGGTCAGGGGCTGACTCCCCGGACCACTGTAAAGCGGATCGAAGACACCGTTGGCCGCCAGCGAGAGGAACCCGTTGGCACGCGCTCGCTTGAAATCGGCCAAGAATCCGTTCTTGGTGAAATCCAGTTGGTTGACGTCGATGGCCCGGAACAGTCCGACCCCGTGATTCCCAATGTATCCAATCGTAAGCGAAGTGTTCCACCCAAGATCCCGCTGAATGCTCAGGTTCCACTGCTCGACGTAGGGCACGCGTATGTGGGGATCAATGGCGTACCCCGCCACGCTGCCAACGCCTAGGTTTATGGCGTTGGTCTGGAAATCGATGGGCACCTGAAACGGCGGAGCAGTAAGTCCTTGAGCGTTTAGCCCACTCACAGTCAACCCGGTCAGGCCTTGTGCCGACGGGCTGGAGCCAAGGCCGGAATTGCCTGCGGCTGCGTTTCCCGCAGCGGTAAAAAAGGCATCATTCACATAGTTCAAGCTAAATCCCGCGCGAACGGCGGTCTTCCCATTCCCAAACGGATCCCACGCCAGTCCGAGGTTGGGTGCAAATTGCGTCTTCCGGCCGTTATACAGCGGACGCTTGCTCGGGCCACCAGCGAAATCGACCGTGGCATTGCCAAGAAGAGTCTCGGCGACGGTCTGGCTCGCCGGTATGACGGGAAGAAGAACCAAGCCATTTTTCTCGTCCACTGGACTGTAATATTCCCAGCGAACCCCATAGCTGAAGGTCAATTTGCGGGTCATTCTCCAGCTATCGCCCAGATAGGTCGACCAGTTGTTTTGGCGATAATTGCGGTTGTCGCCCGCACCACTCACGAATCCGGACTGCTGACTGGTTACGTTAAACGTTTGATCCACTTGGCCCACCACGCCGGCGCCGCTGGCCAGGAGCGCAATGGCATTGAGGCGATCGGTGGAACTAATTGCTGCTCCAGCAGGAGCGGGGAAATCACTGCGGGACGGTCTGTTCGCGCCGTTAATCTCCAAGGTATAGACCGGAGTAACGCCGAAATTATCGTAGGCGAAAATGGTGACGCGTTGTAACTGGCCCCCGAAGGTGATGACGTGATTGCCATGGACCCAATTGGCATTGTCTTTCCATGCCCAGGTATGCGTGTTGCGGCCCTGCGGCTCGAAATCAGGTGTCGGAAGCGTTGTCGCGAAGCCGCCTAGAAAGTATCCGGGTTTCGAAAAATCCTGCGTACTCCGAAAGGTGGCCGGAGCCAGGTTAAATCCAAACCTGGCGTCGTTGGTAATGTTCCCGCCGGAATTCCAGCGCCATGCCGTGGAAAGAAATTTCGTCTTATCGTTGTTGCTGACGATGGGAACCTGGTTAAACGAAGTGTCGATGTCCGGCCGATCGACGATCTGCCGGTTCCACTGGAAAGTAGCCGAGAGGGTGTTATGGTGGCTTAAATCGTAGTCCCCGCGGAATCCAAAGTTATCCAGGGTGTTATTCGAACGCGCATTAAATTGATAGCCCAGCAGATTCACGCCATCTCCGACGCGATTGTTATTGGAGGCCGTCGGAACGCTCTTTAGAATTGCCAGTGTCGCTGGGTCCAGGTTGAATACCGGAACTGTCGGGCGAGCATTGTGAGAGACCGACAAAAGATCCACTGTTTGCGGAGGACCAGAGGGCAGACCCGTAGTGGTGTCCAAAGGCTGATAAGTAAAGGGCAACGTCGGAGTTGCTGAGGCCAGCGCCGACTGGGTGGCCGGGCTGAGAATCGTGGTGTTATTGGGAGTCTGCTGGCGCAGGCGCAAGAATTCGTAATACCCATAAATGAACAGTTTATCCTTCTTGAGGGGACCGCCGAGACTGCCGCCACCCTGGTTCTGCAGAAGACCCGGCTTGGGTATGCCGCTGGCCGCATTGAACCAGTCGTTGGCTGCCCAGGCGTTTGAGCGGTAGTACCAGAAACCGTCGCCGTGAAAGTTGTTGGTTCCCTTGGGCGTAACAATGCTGACTTGCGAGGCGCCGCCGCCATTTTCAACCGCGGAATTCTGATTCACAACGGTGAATTCCTGGGCTTGGCTGTTAAAGGGCAGATTGGGAGAAAAATCCAAAGCATTTTCGCGTATAAAATTGTCCTGAACGTTGATGCCGTCAATGGTGAGGTTGGAGAAGGACGTGCGCTGGCCATTGATGGTCGTCGCGATTGCGCCGTTTGGGCCACTGTTCGATACACCAGGCTCCAAAGCCAGGAGAGCAAGCGGATTTCTGTTCAGAATCGGCAGGCTATCGATCTGGGCTTTTTCGACTGTGCTGGTAACTTCGGCACTCGTGGTGTTGACGATTTCGGCCCCCGCCTCGACCTGCACCGTATCCGCCGTCGCGCCTACCTCCAGGGTGATCGGCGGCACCGAATATTGAGTCGCAGCATCAAGTTTGATGTTGTTGACCACTCCGGCTTTGAAACCTGCCCGGGTCACGGAAACTCTGTAATATCCGTAATCAATACTCTCAAATTGGTAGCCGCCGTTCGTCCCGGTAGAAGAACCGTAGCTGGAATTCGTGCCCAGGTTGGTCAGAGTCACGGTGGCATCCTTGATGGGCAGACCCTGAGCATCCACAACCGTTCCAACAATGGAACCTGTAGAAGACTGTCCGACAATCAGAGACGCGCAGGCAAGCAACAAAACTGACGCTAGAAGAGATTTACGCATAACTTGATCCACCCCTTTTCATAAGTGCTTGTGATTCACCCCACCAATCGAAAACTTCCTACCCTGCATCGGGCCAAGTTCCAGGTAACACCCTCCTGTCCATACGCGCTGCGTCATATCAAGCAGCTTGCTGAGGTAGGCCAAGAGAAATTTTACGAGTCACCATCGGTCGAGAGCTTAGTTTGTCTTGTCAGCAAGACAGGGGCCAGAAAGCATTTTTTGGAGTGTGTCCAATCTTAACTGGAATAAGTACTTAGAACTTAGGTATGCACACCGCTTGCTGGCGCGGGCAGGCTTGGCTCTAGCAATTGGTAGGAGATACCGAGATATGGATTGGTTAGACGAAATCTGCAGCCTACCGGCCCTCCAACAAACGCCTGTGACATCCCTTCCCTAGCAGTCGACTGCCGTACAAGAGAATAAAAGCACGTACTAAATTAAGGATCAACCAAGCCGTTTATTGATCTATGGTCGCCGCGGAAGATGAGTGCCGCGGTTCGCTGCCGTTATGGCCGTGGAAGTCCAACTGCTCATTGAAGAATTACCGGCAATCGCCCGGCACGCCCTTCACTCGCCGGTTACTCTGGCACCAGTCACCGCTAGTACGCCCAGCGCAGCAGCACGCCACCGGTCGTGTACCCCGCACCCACGGTGACAATCAGCACCAGGTCGCCCTTGTGCACGCGCCCCTGTTCTACGGCATCGCGCAGCCCCAGCGGAATCGTACCCGCCGTGGTGTTGCCATACCGGTCAATGTTCGCCACCACCTTGGAATCGTCTAGTCCCAGTCGCTCCTGCGTGGCTCGAATAATGCGCAAGTTAGCCTGGTGCGGCACCAGCAGCTTCAGATCGTCTTTGGTAAAGCCATTCTTATTTAGCAGATGTGACGCCATCTCGGACATCCGCCGCACCGCGTACTTGAACACCTGCGAGCCTTCCTGGTGGACATAGTGCATGCGCTTCTGGACGGTTTCCTGGCTGGAGGGATGGAGCGACCCGCCACCCGGCATGTAGAGAAATGCTCCCCCTGAGCCATCCACGTCATGGGCGAAATCGAGGATCCCTTCGCTCGAGCCCGCGGCCTCGAGCAGCACCGCGCCCGCGCCATCGCCGAACAGCACACACGTTGCGCGATCCGTGTAATCCAGAACGGAAGTCATGGTATCGCTGCCGATGACCAGCACTTTCCTGTGCGTGCCCGCGCTGACGAACTGCGCTCCGACGGTCAGCGCGTAGGCAAAGCCGGAACACGCCGCGGACAGGTCAAAGCCCCAGGCCTTTTTCGCGCCAATGCGCTCCTGAACCAGGCAAGCGGTGGCGGGGAAAAACATGTCCGGGGTAACCGTGGCAAGCACGATAAGGTCGATCTCCGCGGGATCTGTTTTGGTTTCGGCCAGCAAAGCCTTGGTGGCTTCTGTGGCCATGTGCGAGGTGGCCGTGCCCTTCGCCGCGACGTGGCGTTCCCGGATCCCGGTGCGCGTGCGGATCCATTCGTCGCTGGTCTCCACGATTTTCTCCAGATCCGCGTTGGTCATCACCTTTGGCGGAACGTAACCGGCTACACCCGTAATTTTTGCCGCAATGCGGTGGGACATGATGCTCCTGTGCTCTTTGCTACCCCCAACAAGGAAGCTGAATTTTATGCGATTGCGCCTGGGCGTTACAAGGTTAAGACATGCGCAGCCTAGTAGGGGAACAGATAGCTGAGCTTGACGAAAAACAGGCGATTGGTGGTGTTGGCCGGCGAGCCGCGCGGTCCGATCCCGCCGGCCACATTGGCCAAAGACAAATCGGTGAAGCCATTGTTGTAGCCGGCGTACACCGCCGTACCGGGGTGCAGCAAGTAGGTCAGCAGCACATCGGTGGTAAAGAGTTTAGTGGGAGCGAACGGTCCGCCATTGACGCCGCCCAGATTCGTCTGCACGTCGAGGAGTTGCGCATTGGCGATGGTCGTGTTGTAGTCCAGAATCAACCGCAGCGACAATTCTTTGGTGAACTGGTAATTCAGCTTGGCGCGGTTAAGGTAATTGTTGAAAACACTTTGCCCGGGTGTGAACGGAGGCGTAGTCCAACCCGGCCGCACGGGCCTCGTCCTGAAACATCAGCCGAATCGGACGCTCGCGCACGGCCTGCGCAGTCAGCACGGCCTCCAACTCTTGGGGTAGCGTTTTTTTTTCCCCATTCGTCTTGCAGGCCTGGCTGGGTCTTGGGATGTCGTGTGTCGGGGGCCACTTTGCGCCAGTGGTGGCGATCCAGCAGCCGATACAGCACCGAGGGCTTGACCCGGCGACCGAGCTTTTCTTCCAGCGCCACCTGGAGCGGCGTCACGACCACCAATTGGCCTTGCTCGGCCTGGGGTTTCCAGGCGGACAAAAAGGCCTGCTCCTCTTCCAGTTTCATCAGCGCCCGCCGCCGCCCTCCCCACCGCCGGGGCGTCGGTTGAGTGCTCCCCTTGCGACGCCGAAACCTTGTCTGGAGCCGCGCCACGGTGGCCCGCCCAACGCCGATCACCTTGGCGGCGGCCTTCAAGGTCATTTGTCCCAAGGCGGGCAACAGAACCGCTTGCGCCATGCGCAATTCCTGAATGTCGTCTGTTCGAGACGCCAACAGTTGGGCCTGCTTCACCAAACCCGAGTCGATCTTTCTGGGTCTTGCCATGCCCCAAACATAACACAATTAGTCTCAACTTGAAAGCAAACTGGAATTATTATACTTTCGCGTAGTTATAAGCTGGTACTGGGATTGTCTCATTCAGTACGGTGGAGGCGGGGGCCGCGGAACGTGGGGTCCGCCGCTAGGAGGCCGGCGGAAGAATTTCATAGCGCCACGAAAGGGTCGCAGTTTTCCTCAGCATGGCGGCAACCGAGCAGTACTTGTCCTCGCTGAGCTGGATGGCGTGCTTTACCGCCCCGTCGTCGAGTTGGCCGCCGAGACGATAGAGTATTTCCAGCTTGGTCCACACCGTGGGTGGGGACGCCGCACGTTCCCCCGAGCAGATCACTTCCAGGGATTCCAGCTTCTGGCGCTTCTTGTCCAGGATGATGACCACGTCGGTGGCGGTGCAGGCTCCGAGCGCCAGCAGCAGCAGCTCCATCGGGCCGGGCGCCTGGTTGGAGGCCCGGTCGGAATCAATGGTCATGGCGTGTCCAGACGGGCTGGTGGCCACGTATTTCTGTTCGCCAATCCACTTCACCGATCCGGTCTGCATGCGACCTCCCCGGGGAAAGGATAACAGGAGGCGGAATTTGAAACGAGCTACACCCGTTGTACCATGGGCTCTGCTTTTTGGTTTAAATTGCCTGGCCCGGCTTGTACTGTCGATGGCGCTAGGGGAGGAGCGAGCCAATGCAAATTCCAATCTTCAAGGCCAAGGGCCCGGCGATCGCTGCGCTTGGGCTGGCGGCGCTTCTTTGGTCGTCAACCATCGGAGCTGCCCCGCCTCAGCGTGGTTTGGCCGCCGATGGAAAAGACCAACCGTACGTGATTGAGTACTACTACAAGGCCAAGTGGGGGCACGCCGAGGAATTCCTGGCGCTCTTCAAGAAAAACCATTATCCAGTTCTCGCCAAGGAGATGGAGCTGGGGCGTATGTTGAGGGTGAGCATGACCGTTCCGCGGTATCACACCACCGAAGACGGCCGTTGGGATTATCGGGTAACCATCGTTTTCAAGAATGCCACCATTGCCAACGACAATTTTGACAGCTCGGTGCTCACCAAGCAGCTCTATCCCGATCAAGACAGCTTCAAAAAAGAAGAACAACGCCGCTTCGAAATCCTGGAAGCTCATTGGGATCTGCCCATCAAGGAAGTGGACCTCGAGGCGCGCTGAGCACTTTCCATTTTGAACCGCCCTGATCAGCTGCCGCGCACCGGGCCGGTGGTCGCGGCAACTTCAATGATCGGGTTAGGTTGCGCCCTCATGGTGCGGACAAAAATCTCCACGATGGCTCCGTCAAATTGCGCATTCGCGCAGCGCTCTAGCTCGGCCAGAGCGTCAATTGCTTTACGGGCCCGCTTGTAGGTGCGGTCGCTGGTGATGGTGTCGTAGGCGTCGGCGATCGCAATGATGCGCGCGCCCAAGGGAATGTTCTCCCCGATCAATGCGTCTGGATAGCCCGAGCCGTCGAAGAATTCGTGGTGGTGAAGAACCATTTCGCGGATACGCGCGAGCGGCGTCAGCGGGTCGAGGATCTTCGCGCCAAACTTCACGTGTGCCTTCATGGTCTCCCACTCTTCGGGATTGAGCGGGCCGTTCTTGTTCAAGATGCTTTCCGGGATACCGACCTTGCCGATGTCGTGAAGCACGGCACCCAGACGAATCTCTTCCATTTCCTCGTCTTTGATCCCCATGGCTTCTGCGACCAGCGTCGCATACGCAGAGACTTTCTGCGAGTGGCCTTGGGTGTAGTGATCCTTGGCGTCGATCGCCAGGGCCAGCGAGGTGACGGTGTCAAGCACCGCGTGCGGGAGAGCCTGCCTACCCTGGGCCGAGGCCGCGGCTGACTGGCCGTTATTTGGTTCGGTCGCCGCTAGCGATTCGGTGAATTGTCGCAAGCGCTGGTAGATCTCTTCAAAGGCCTCGGGGCCCGTGGAGAAAAGCCGCTTGAGCGTCACTCCCAGATAGGCTTCGAGGACGTCACGTTTCCATTTCTTTGCTTCGTTGGGATCGAAGTGATCGGCGGTTGAGACAGCGTTGCCGCCCTGATGTTTGGAAAGATACATCGAGGCGTCGGCCACTTGGATTAGCTCTTGCGGTGACGAGCCGTGGAGCGGATAGCAGGCGATGCCGAAGCTGGCGCTTATGTTTTTGTCGCGCAACAGCCCATCGGCGGATACCCACCCACGGAGCTTGCTGGCCAGTTGCCGCGCATGTTCCATATTGGTTTCCGGCATCAGAATGACAAACTCGTCCCCGCCGTAGCGGGCTACCACGTCGGAGCGCCGGCAATTGGTCTCCAGGATCTGCCCGACGCGCTGCAGAACGAGGTCGCCTTCGAGGTGTCCGTAGAAATCGTTCACGAATTTGAAGCGGTCGAGGTCCATGAGCACCAGCGCAAAGCCCCGGCCGGCTCGAGTGGAGCGCTTCCATTCCGCGGACAATGCTTCCATGAAAAAACGATGGGTCTTCACACCGGTGAGTCCGTCGGTGATGGCCTGTTCCTGCGCCTTTTGGAAAGAAAGCGCGTTGTGCAGCGCGCCGGCGATGAGGTCGGCCAGCGTGCGCAGCAGAAGAATTTCTTCCTCGGAGAAGTCCACGGGAACGGACGACTCGATGTACAGGATGCCGTGGAGCTGTTCGGCGTAAAAGACCGGCAAGGCGACGGCCGCCACGGAATCCGGCAAGAGTGGCTGCAACGCGGCTTCGGCAGGAGAGGAAGCGCGGTATGCCGCCATGTGGCCATTGCGGGCCACCTGGCCGATCAGGCCCGCGCCAAGGGAGATGCGCTGCCCCAGCGTCCCGCGGCGTTTGCCGGCCTCGGCTTGGATCACCACTTCCCGTGTCGCGTAGTCCAGCACGCCGATGCCGATGTGATCGTAGGTCAGGCCGGATTCGAGTTGCTCGGTGATCTTGGCGAGCATCTCGTCCGGATTGAGCGTGGCGATGGCGTTGCGAGAAATCGTGTTGAGCAGAGAGAGGTGCCGAGCCTTGGTGCGTTCTTCGCTGAACAGGCGGGCGTTTTCAATGGCGATACTGGCTTCGCTTGCCAGGACGCGCAGAAGCTCCAAGTGCCCTTCGTCAAAAACGCGCTCCTCGTCGGAGTACACCGCCATCGCGCCAATGGCGTGATCATAGGCCACCAGCGGCACGCCGCAGAAGCACCCTTTTGTGCGCAGAGGCTCGACACCGAGCTTTTTCATCTCCCCCACGTAATTGTCACGGATGAGCACCGGCTGCCGCGTTCGAATGATGTATTCGGAGATGTGGTTGCCTGCCGGGCGGGTGCGCTTCGGCAGACGCACGCCATCCACGATCTCGAGATCGAATTGGATTTCGTCGCGCAGCGGATCCAGTTCCGCGATATAGAAATTTTCCACGTCAAAGAGCCGCCCCAGCTCCTCCCACACTTTCCTGGTCAGGTCTTCTTTGTTCAGCGTGGAGCTGAGCGCGCGGCCGATCTCGTTCAATACGTGAAGCTCTTCGCTCCGCCGCGCCGTCTGCTGAATCAAATAGCTGTTCTCTACGGCCATGCCGATCTGGTGCCCCAGCGCGAGGAGCAGCCTCAGCTCCGCCGGTGTAAAGCGCCGGCTGTCCGGTGTTCCGAGAAGCAGCACCCCGAAGGCTTGCTCTTTGGCCTGCAGGCTGATGGCCACCACGCTACGCAACCCCTGCGCGAGCGCCAGCTCGCGGAATCGCCGGATGGACTTTTCTTTTTCGAGCGCCGAAAGGGAGTCGTCGCGCAGGTCACGAAAGCCAAGCAGGCCTCCGAGGCGCGACACCAGACTGACGAGATAATCGTCCAGGCCTTCGTCCTGAGCGGCGCGGCAAAACTCGTCACTCAAGCCCACGGCAACGACCGACGTCGGGCCCAGCGGATCACCGTGGTGCAGAAAGAGCGCCCCGGCGGGCAGCCGCACAACACCCAGCACGCGGTCCAGCGCTTGCGACAGCATGCGCTGAATCTCGCCGCCCACAAAGCTGGAGGTCGCCAAATTGAGATTCGAAAGCGCCAGCATGTTGCGCTCGATGCGCCGCTTTTCTTCTTCGTAAAGCGCCATGACCATAAGCATGGCCACGAACGCGCAGGGAGCCGCCGCAACCACGCTCATGCCTGCGCCCTGGAGTTCCGGAGTGGCATCCAGGAAGTGCAGAGCGATCCACAGAACGCCCCAGGAAGCGAAGGAAACAGCCAGCAGCCCGTCTGCCAGAGTTTCCTGCCGCCGGCTTTCCTGCCAGAACACCACCGCGACCGCGATGTAGAGAAGCGAACCGGGAATGAGCGCGGAGACAGAAAAGGCGTTGGCGGCATTGGCCGCAGCCCAAAATCCAAACAGGACCCCAACAGCCAGCCCGGGAATGTTCCAGGCCTTCCGCTGGGCGTAAAGTTGTGCCCCCAGAAAAAAGAGCACCCCGGAGACCGCGAAAAGCCAATGATTCAACGCGCTCTGCAGCGGGCTCGCTGCTGCCCACGGAGCCAGTGTCAGCCACACGTAATGAAGTCCGAAGACGGCCCACGCGGCGGTCCACAGCAGCAGATAAGTCTGGCGCTTGATGCTGTGGATATACGAGAAAAAGCCCGCCACCAAAGCAGTGGCGATCAGCAGGGCCAGTGAAATAAAACTCTGATGCATCAGGAACGCATTCGATTCTCCGCCCGTATGGCGGACTCTACTCCGCTAGCCACCGAGGCACAAACGTCGTTCGGCTCCACGGTGTCGCCCGGCAAGCGCACCGGCTGCAGGAGAGCACAGTCATGCGGCGACGCTAGAAGGTCGCGCCGGTACACAAAACAAACTGGTTACGATTATGGATGACGGAATTTTCAGGAAGCAAGCATACCGCAGTACTGGTTGCCAAAGAGACAGCATCTAGGAGATAACGATATCAAGGCCCCGGAGCACAGCCTGTCTGGCCTTTGCCCCTACTCGCCGGTTGGACCTACATAGAGGGTTTGGCTACACTAGAGAGCTTCGATTCAAGTGCCAAGACGCGCTGAACATGAATGATAAAACATCCGCTGTGAGGGTGCGCTTTGCCCCCTCCCCCACCGGTTATTTGCACTTGGGAGGAGCCCGGACCGCGCTGTTTAACTGGCTGTTCGCACGGGGCCAGGGCGGCACGATGATTCTTCGCGTCGAGGACACTGATGCCGAGCGCAATAAGCCCGAACTGGTCGGGGGAATTCTCGATGGCTTAGAGTGGCTGGGCGTCGCTTGGGACGAGGGGCCCTTTTACCAATCCGAGCGAACGGAACTGTATCGCGCGGCCGCGAAAAAGTGCTTGGCGAACGGGGCGGCATTCTTGTGCTACTGTCCGGCGGAAAAATACGTCGGCGGGGATCACCAGGAAGAAAGCAGCGAAGGCCCGCAGCTACGTCGGGTCACGCGCTGTGCCTGCCGCCAGGGCCGGCCCGCGACGCCGGGTGTGAAAGCGGCGGTGCGCTTCAAAGTTCCCCTTGGTGGAACCACGAAATTCCTGGACGCGGTATTTGGGGAGCGCGAGTTCTCCAACGATGAAATCGAGGACTTTGTCTTGTTGCGTTCCGGGAAGGACGACCAAGAATTCGGCCAGTCCATGTATCAGCTGGGGGTGGTCGTCGACGACATCGATATGCGCATCACTCACGTGATTCGTGGCGCGGACCACCTTTCGAACACTCCCAAACAGGTGCTGCTGTACCGCGCGCTGGGTGCGGAACCTCCTGTTTTTGCGCATGTGCCGCTGATTCTCGGCCCGGACAAGTCCCGCCTTTCGAAACGTCACGGCGCAACGGATGTAAACATGTACCGCGCCGAAGGCTTCCTGCCGGAAGCCTTCCGCAATTTTCTCGCTTTACTCGGCTGGTCTCCCGGGGGAGACGAAGAGTTTCTGCGAACCAAAGATTTGCTGCGGAAATTTTCGCTGGAGGGCGTGAGCCGCACCAACGCCGTGTTCGACCGGCCGAAACTCGAGTGGTTCAACACCCAGTATCTGCAGAAACTTCCGATCGAGGAGTTGCTCCCGGAAGTCGAAAATGAATTGAAGCGCAGCGGATTGTGGAAGCCGGAGTGGGCCGCTCCCGGCGCGGACGGTCGAGATCATGCCTGGTTGTCAAAGACCGTCGATTTGCTGCGGCCGCGAATCCGCTTGTTGCCGGATTTTTCGAGTTGGTCGCGCGCATTTTTCAGCGACGAATTCACGCGCGACGCCGCGGCCAAGGAAAAATTCTGGACAGATCCGAGAGTGCCGGAACTCCTCGGGAGACTGGCCGATCGGCTCGAAGCGCTGGCCGAGTGGAATCACGACGCATGCGACCACGCCTCCCGCGCGGTGGCCGAAGCCGGCGGCGTGAAAGCCGGCTTGTTGATCAATGCCACGCGCGTGGCCATCGTCGGCCAAGCCGTAGCGCCGCCGCTCTTCGACACCATGGTCGTTCTCGGCCAGCAGCGCGTGGTCCGCCGTTTGCGCGACGCGGTGGCCAGTTTCGCTAAACCCTAAAGCCTAAAGTCACCCTGGCGGCGGATCAAATATGGGATGGGCATGGCAGGCCTATTGCTTTCCAAAAATTTCCGCGTGGGCGGACCTGGCGGCGGAGGCCGAAGCGACGACGTTGAGCGTGGCGTCGAGAGTGACGGTGACCGGGGGCAGGCAGAGTTCGGTGCTGCAGGCCTGGTAGCGGAGCTTGAGAGGAATGTGCTGCTCGCCGAGCGGGGCATTGGCAAGCGTGGTGATAGGCAGGCGAAGAATCAAGGTGCCCTGGTAGACGTTCAGTGGTGTTTTGGAAAACGTGAATTTCTCGAGCTTGCCCTTGGGATAGGAGACTTCGCCGCCGTGGAAACCGGCGGGAAGTTCGGCCTTGAGATCGGTGGCGATGAGATAGGCTTCCGATTTTTCGCGGGCATTGACATGGAAGCCCGGGCGAATCTTCATGACCACGGCGATTTCGAATGCGCTGCCGCGGGCCGCGGGATCGAGCGAGACGTAGGTTTCGGGTTTGACGACCTCGCGGCCGGAGGGGACTTGCGGCAGCAGCGCGGTCGACAGAACCAGCAAGCCGATCGAAAGGATACCTGCTTTGATTTTCATAAAGTGACCTGGGCGCCGAGTTGCTGGGAGATGACGCGGCTCATGACGGCGTGAAGATCTTCACCCGTTTTTTCGTGCACGAACGCCTGGCGTGGTTCATTCCAGCCCAGCTTGAAGCTGGTGGAAAGCGCGGAGATCCAGATTTCGCGGACGGGGGTGTTGGGTGAAATCACGAATTTGGCCTCCATGGGTTCCTCGAACAGCACCTCTAGCTTTCCGGATTCGCCTTCGACGTCGAAACCGTGCTCATCGCCGGCGGTGAGCATGCGGCGCCTGAGGTCCTCGAACGCGGCGTCGGCTTTTCGCTGAAAGTCTTTTTCATCGAGCATGCATTTAGCGTACATGAAGAGAGTGCGTAGTGGGTAGTAGGCGGAGGAAAGGGTGCCGGGCGCGCCCGAACCTTCCCCACGAGACACTAGTTTTGGCCGGCTCTGGATTTTTCGTCCCATCGACGAGCTCGAGGAGGGCCACGGCGACCCACAGGGCGGCGGCGTAGACAGCATACCAAAAGGCTTCCTGTGCCGCAGAGACGCCAGGCGGGCTGAAGATGACGAGCGAGCCGGTCGAACTGACGTGCATGAGCTGACGAGGAGGGCGCCGATCTGCCAACGTCAACGCAAAATAGCTGGCGACGGGGCGGCGGTGGAGGAAGCAGTCGCGCTGGAGGGGACCTGTGGGCTGGTGTATGCCAGCCGGGCTGGGAGTTTCCCTGTTCACGGCGGATCGGCAGGGAGGATGAGCATCAGCTGCCCTTGATTTCCCGAAGATGACCGCTGCTGACGTCGTAGACGAAGCCGCGGACGGCCACGGTTGCGGGAATCCAGGGATGGGTACGAAGTTTCTGTAACTGGTGGCGGACATTTTCTTCGATGTTTTGGAAGGCATAGAAGAAGGCGGGAGCAACAGCGGCGGTTCCCGTGAGATTCTGGATTCTGGTGCGCAGATCTTGTTCGCTGGTGTGCATCAATCCGCAATCGGTGTGATTGATGACCATGATTTCCTCGGTGCCCAGCAGATAGTGCGAAACGACCAGGGAGCGCAGCGTGTCATCAGTGACGATGCCGCCGGCGTTGCGGATGATGTGCGCATCTCCCTCTTTCAATCCCAGCGTGCGGGTCGAAAGACGGGTATCCATACAGGTCAGCACGGCCAGCTTGCGCTCGGGACGCGGGGTCAGTCGGCGCAATTCATGGGTGCGCGAGTAGATCTCGTTGGCGGCAAGGACTTCGTCGATGACGCTCATGGCCAAAACAGTCTAGCAAAACGAAGCGGGCAGTGAGCGGTAGCCAAGGCAGAAAGAAAAAACGGTCCTATGGGAGTAAGGCATTATGGTGCTGGTGCAACTGAACTACGCGATTTGCGCCGGGGATGGCCATGGGCGCGACTGAGCGCAGAGAGAAAAGAGATGTCCTGCCCCACGCGAAGAGCTACAACTGAGATTCGATGGCTTTGGTAAGTTCCTCGTAGCTAATCAGACCCTGAACTTTTTTTACGATTTTGCCGTCGCGAGAAATGAGGAAACTGGTGGGGTAGCCGAGAAGGCCGCCGAACTTGTCGGCGACTTCGTCGTTGCCGATGACGATGGGATAGTTCATGGGAAGTTTCTGGCCGTTGACGTTGAAGCGCTCCTTGGCGAGGAAGGGAGCGACGGCGGACTGGCCTTCTTCGTCCATGGAGATGCCCAGAACGGTAAAGCCTTTTGCTTCGTACTTCTGCTGCATCTCAATGAGCCAGGGAATTTCGATATAGCAGGGATCGCACCAGGTGGCCCAGAAATTGACCAGCACGACTTTGCCTTTGTACTGACCAAGCGTGGCGTCTTTGGCCTGCAGATCTTTGAAGGTGACGTCAGGAGCGGGCTGTCCGGCGGACTTGACGCTGACCTGCTCGGTGCTCTTCACCGGGTCGGTGACTTTGACGCGCGTGGCCTTATCGGCGTAGTAGGTGCCGATGATGAGCGCGATGACGGTAGCTATGGCCAAGAAAGTTTTGTTGCCTTGCATAGCAGTAATTTTCTCCCAACGCTTTATGACCGCGAATACCACGACTGCCAGACCAGCCACACCGGCTAGCAGCCAGAACGTCGTACCCCCCCTTCCGCTAGTGAGGACGCGTTCGAGCCACAAAACAAGGACATTCAAGAAACTCAGCTTGGCCGTGAGCCAGGTCAGCTTGTTGACGAAAACCAGAGCGCCGACGAAAAGCAAAAGCGCGCCGCTGAAGAGTTCGACGGCGTGAAGATATTTTCTGAAATTCTTGTAGAAGGTCATGAATTTTCCGATGCCCAGAGCCGTTAGAAGAAACGGGATCCCCAGGCCGGCGGAATAGACGGCCAGGAGGAGCACGCCGCGCTGAATTTTGTCGCTTGCGGCCGCGATCGTAAGCACCGTCGTGAGGATGGGTCCAATGCAGGGGGTCCAGCCGAAGGCAAACGCGAAGCCCAGGAGGAAGCCGCTCCACGCGCTGGGCTGCGCGACAGAACTGCGCAGGTGGACGTCGCGGTTGAGCCAGCGGGCCAAGGCGGGACCAAAGAAGCCGATGATGGAAAGCGAGAAGAAATGAAGCGCACCAAATCCGGCGAAGAGAGGGGCATGGCGAAGTAAAGAAGTGATACCGAAAGCGATGAGCATGACCCCGAGAATGATGCCTACACGGGGGCTGAGCTTGATGAGCAGGCCGAGAAGATGGAGACCGAAAAGAAGGATAAGCGCACCCGCCACGGGAGTGAGCATATTGCGGTTCTGTTTGAGGAAAACGCCGACGGCACTTGCCGATGCTCCAAAAGAGATGAACACCACGGAGAAGCCGGCGATGAAGGAGAGCGAGGGGCCCAACAAACTGGAACTCGGAACTTCGCCCTTGCGGAGCTGCTCCATGCCGATGCCGGAGAGCATGGAGATGTAGCCGGGAACGAGCGGCAGAACACAGGGCGAAAGAAACGAAACCAGCCCGGCGAGAAAAGCTCCTGCTAGTGAAACATCATTCATCCCTGGTTCATCCTCGGCTGCGGCTTCCAGATCCCCTTAGGGAGACTCGAAAACCCTACCTCTTATTCTCCCATAAATCTAGTTCGTGCTCGTGTGCAGATCCTGCACAAGAACCGCACCGCTGCGCTCAGGACAGCGCCCGGCTCCGGTGGGTCTTGGCGAACCCCTCTCTTTTTAGACGCGCAAGACGCGGAAAAGGAAACAAGTCGCAAGGGGGAGCAAAGGGGCGACAGATGAAGGATTTGGCTGGCGTAGAGCCCCGGCAAAAATGACGGATCAGTCTGCAAGTAACTGAACAGACGTAGCTTGTAGGACCAGAGACTGGCATTGCGGTTGCCATTACGACCGTGAGCCTTCAGGGAGGCATGCGGCAGGTGAGTAGCGGATGGACGGCCAACAAAGTGACGTTGCTGCGGGTCGTGGTGGGGTTCCTGGCAGTGTGTCTGTTCGGGCGTGGGCCGTGGGCCAACCTCACGGCAGTAGGGCTGACCGTGGCGGCCATCGCGCTGGATGCTGTGGATGGGCATCTCGCGCGCAAGAAACAAATGGCCACGCCGGTGGGCGCCCAACTGGACATCCTAGGCGACCGCATGATTGAGAACGTGTACTTCACCTATTTCGCGGTGGTGGGGATGGTATCGCTGTGGCTGCCGGTTTTATTTTTTGCGCGCGGAGCGGCAACGGATTTCTTGCGCGGGCTGGCCATGAAGGCGGGCCATTCCGGCTGGGGCGCGAATGCCATGCTCGAGACGTGGTGGGGGCAGGCGCTGGTGGCGTCACGCTGGAGCCGAGGGTTGTATGCGGCGATGAAATGCTTGTGCTTCTGCTATTTGGGATTGGAATTGGCGCTGACACGCGGGCCGCTGGCGCTGGTGGGTGAACTGGCTGCCGATGTCCAGGCCATGATTCGCCTGGGGGCGCATGTGTTGACCTGGATGACCGCCGCGTTTTGTTTGCTGCGAGGAGTGCCGGTGCTGGTGGAAGGGTGGAAATACATTGCGGGAAACGCGGGGCAGCTCGGCGGAGGAAAGACCGTGCCCCAGGAGCCGCTGGTAAAGGAGACCAGGGAGAAGGGCGGAGGAGTTGCGGCGTTTTTTGATTTGGATGGAACGCTGGTGGCGCGGCCTTCGCTAGAAAAAAGATTCTTCCGCATGTTGAGAAACCGAAGAGCGATCCCGGCAAGAAATTACTTTCTGTGGTTGAGGGAAGCGATGCGGCTGATGCCGCGCGGGATCGGCGCGATTTTCGAGGCCAACAAGGTGTATCTGCGCGGCGTCGAGATTCTTGACGAGCATGGCCAGGGAGACACGGACGGCCACCCCGCCGAAGGCCGGCCGCGCGCTCCTTTGCGGCGCAATCCACCACTGCCTGTTCCCACCTTTCTTGCGCAAGCGATAGAGAAAGTGGCGTGGCACGCGAACGAAGGGCACCACATTGTGCTGGTGAGCGGGACGCTTCTGCCGTTAGCGCGGAGAGCCGCGAGCGCCATGGAAGCCGAACTTGCCGCGCGTGGCATCACGGTGACGATTCGCGTGTTGGCAACGCGGCTGGAAGAACTGGACGGCCGGTGGACGGGACGGATTTTGGGCCCGGCGATGTTTGGGGAAGCCAAGGCGCGCGCAGCGAAGCGACGGGCGGAGGAGGAGCGACTCGACCTACGGCGATGCTACGCGTATGGCGACAGCCTGAATGATCGATGGTTGCTGGCAGCGGTAGGCCGGCCCACTGCGGTGAATCCATCGAAAGGTCTTGGACAGATGGCCAAGAAGCTGGGGTGGCCGACGATCGCGTGGAAAGCTTTAACACCGGAGCGCTCCAAGTTCCGGAAGAAGAACAGACAGATTGCCGGGTGGTGTGAAAGGCGAAGCTGAAAAACAAGTGAGCCCTGGCGAACTGAAAGAACCAGCCGTGAATCCACCTTCGATGGGCCGGCGATGAATAGCGCGGAAAGACAGAATCATGGAGGGCACGAAGACGCGATCGCGAGGGGTGCTGCCGGAGGCGGCGCGCGCACCGCCGACTTCGAAGCAGGGGGGCAAAGAATCGCGCCATGGATTACCCGGCAGTTGGCGGCAGCGTGGGCGGCGTGCGGAGCATTCGAGTGGGTGGCGCTCGGGTATTTGGCGGCATCGAGTGCGCTGATCGCCGTGTTTGCGGAAAACCTTGCGCATCCAGTGAAGCTGGTCAGCGTGCAAGCATTGGTTGCGACCATGATTCTGGCCTTGTGCCTTGTCGAAGCCTGGGTTCGGGAGCGCGCCAGGGGGCCAAGCGAGACGTTTTCAGCAAAGTTCTGGCGCTTCTGGCGGCACTGGTATCCGCATCTGTTTTTTCTATTCTGTTTTGAGGAGCTGGGAAAATTCGTGCATCTCGTGACGCCCGGCTGGCAGGACGCCAAGCTGATGGCCGCCGATCACTGGCTGACGGGCGTGGATCCGGCGGTGTGGCTGGAACAGTTTGCAACGCCGGCGCGGAACGATTTCATGCAATTCGCCTATCTTACTTATTTCGGATATCTGTTGGTGTTGGGCGGCGTCTTGTATTACCGGCGCGATTGGCGCGAGTACTGGTCGGTGATGACGTATTCGGCCACGGGGTACGCCGTCGGGTATGTGATTGCGATTCTCTTTCCCATCGAAAGTCCATGGTTTTCGATGGCGGGAGCGTGGCGCGGCCCGTTAGAGGGCGGGCCCATCACGGCAACCATCAATTTCATTGAACATTTCGGTCGCGTGCGCGGGGCGGCCTTTCCTTCCGAGCACGTAGCCGGGTCGGTCGCGGCGTTGTGGGGAGCATGGCGTCACCGGCGGTGGCTGTTTTGGGTAATGTTGCCGCTGGTCGCCTGCATGTGTGTTTCGACAGTGTGGGGACGGTACCACTACGTGGTGGATGTGTTCGCCGGAATGGCCACCGGGACGCTGGGGTATGTGATCGGTGGTTGGGTAATGACCACCGAAGGCTCCCTGGCGACGGAAGCAGATAAAACGTCTGGCGCCAAGTACGCCCGCAAATGCAAGCCTGAACAGGGGATAAGCACGAGGCCAGGGGTCGGTTCTCTTGACGGCCGTGGCGGGTACCCGCCCATTAAACAGCTAACGGAGGACGGAGGTTCTCGGAGCGGGAGCGCTCGAAGATATTGGCGATGCGCAGCAGCACGGGCTCGCTCGCGACACCGGCCATGAGCTCGAAACCGATCGGCAATCCCGAACCGGTAAAGCCACAAGGAACGGAAACAGCAGGCACACCGGCCAGATTTGCCGGACGGTTGTTCCGCAGCAGCAAAGCGCGAGTCGCATACTCGTGCGTCCCGATGCGGATCGTTTCCTGATTCAAGAGCGGCGCCTCAATGGCGGTGGAGGGAAAGACCATGGCATCCACATCCGCCTCCGCGAGCGCCCAGTGCAGTTGCTCGAAGAATTGTCTCTGAATCTCCAGCGCCCGCAGGTAGTCAACCGCTGGCACCTTCGAGCCCATCTCCAGTCTTGAACCCACGTCGTCGCCGTACTCCGCAGCCCGGGCCGGAAAATATCCCTGTTGCTGGTGGTAAAGGGCCGCTTCCGCCCAGGCGATATGATTCCCGGCGTCTTCGGTTTCATCGAGCAGGGGGATAGAAATGTCTTTCGCGGCCATAGCCACGCGGCGTAAAGCGGTGTCAAAGGCTTTCCGGACTTCCGGTGAAAGAGCATCGAAGAACAATTGACGTGGAATTCCCAGGCGAAACTTGCCAGACCGCCGAGCCGCAGAACTTAGAAGATTTGGTTGGCGGCCCACGCGCGAGTATAGAACTCCGGCGAGAGTGGCCACGTCACCGACGGTTCGAGCCAGTGGGCCCGCGCAATCGAGGGCGGGAGAAAGTGGAATGATGCCTGCACATGAGATGCGGCCCCAGCTGGGCTTCAGACCGGTGACGCCCGAGAGGGATGCGGGAATGCGGATAGAGCCGCCGGTGTCCGTTCCCATGCTGCCGTAACCGAGGCCGGCGGCAACGGCGGCAGCAGAACCTCCGCTCGAGCCACCGGGAATGCGCCGGGGATCCCAGGGATTGCGGACCGCCCCGTAGTGCGGATTGCTAGAGGTCACACCGTAAGCGAACTCGTGCAAGTTGGTCTTTCCCAGGATCACCGCGCCGGCTTCTCTCAGCCTGGCCACGATTTGAGCGTCGCACGGGGGGATAAAATCTTTCAGGATTTTTGAACCCGCAGTTGTTCGAATGTCTTTTGTGCAGATGTTGTCTTTCAGCGAAATCGGGATTCCATGGAGCGGGCCGCGATCACGATGCCCTTTCTGAGCACGCCGCCCGAAAAGCTCGGATTCGGCCTTCTTGGATTGCTCCAGGGCCAGTTCTGCGGTGACCGTGATGTAAGCGTTCAGTTTGGGATTGAGCTGCTCGATGCGGGCGAGCATCAGCTTGGTGAGCTCGACGGGAGAGAGTTTGCGTTTGCGGAAGAGTTTTCCGACTTCCTCGATGGATGCGAAGGCCAGGTCGGTGTCGTTCATAGGAGTCACATTAAACCACAGTCGAACATGCCGGAGATTCAAGCGCGGCACTGCAAAGCCGGGCGGCTAGAAGATTCTTTCCTGATGGCGGAGATTTCCGAACGTGCCAATGTTGGCGATGATGAAAGCGAGACGAAATTGATTCTCCGCGCGCACCTGTCCGAGGTTGATGCGGCGATATTCGACAGCCAGGCCGCAGCAGCCGCCGTTGTAGCTGAGCTGAACGATTTGGTTCTGCAACGTTTTGTTCTCAAAGTCGTAGCCGACACCAGTGATGAGATTAAACCCCTTTCGGGATTCGCTTCCGTAGCCGACGAGCCCGCGAATCTGGTTGGAATCTGGCTGCTGGAAGATAGGAAGAACCGGAGGAGGCTGGAGAGGAAGATCGCTGGGCTCCGGATTGCCATTCAGGC
>Ga0209806_1000748_pt1 | contig 22179 bp, 15 predicted proteins | sample GraSoiAngelo_152_FD_186166 | JGI IMG/M metagenome (GOLD analysis project Ga0209806, IMG submission 186166) | Grasslands soil microbial communities from the Angelo Coastal Reserve, California, USA - 14_1009_12_30cm (SPAdes) (version 2) | ecosystem: Environmental > Terrestrial > Soil > Grasslands ... | reverse complement strand
GATGATGCCGACAATGTTCGTTTCGATAGTGCTGCAAAAAAGATCTACGTCGGATTTGCGAGTGGCGGAATCGCTGTTGTCAACGCGGCAGACGGCAAGCAAATCGGCTCAATCAAACTTTCGGCTCATCCTGAAGCGTTCGAACTGGAAAAAAACGGCGAGCGAATTTTTGTAAACGTCCCCAATTCCCGCCATGTGGCAGTAATTGATCGCAAAAAAGGAGAAGTGATTGCGACTTGGAAGACGGATGGCGCCTTCGGAAATTTTCCGATGGCATTCGATGAAGCCAATCACCGGTTGTTTATCGGTTGCCGCATTCCATCAAAGCTCGTTGTGCTAAACACGGAATCGGGTGAAGTGGTTGCGAAGATCGACATCTCCGGCGATCCCGATGATGTTTTCTACGACAGCAAGCGCCATCGCATCTACGCAATCTGCGGCGCGGGCAAGATCGACATCATCGAACAAACCGACGCAAACAACTACAAAGCTGTGACCAAGATTGACACCGCGGACGGCGCGCGCACAGGACTTTTTGTACCGGAACGAGACACTCTTTTTGTTGCCGTTCCGCATCGGGGTTCGCAGCAAGCTGAGATTCGCTGCTATCAGGTCAACTAATCTGTCGGAAGTTCTCGGCTGCTTGAAGATCCGGCGGGATTCCGCGCGGAGAATTTTGCTCGGCCAAGTTTTTCTTGGTCGCGTCTCCCGTCGAAGCGTTTATGTTCGACGACAGCTCCCGTGAAGCGCGACGGCGAAAAACTTAGTAGGCGAGAACTTCTAGTGCGCTGCGGTTGGCTCACTCTGGGAGTGGCTGTCGTCGGGCTTCGGTGCGATTTGCTGGCGGCGGAGGTAACATTGCTTGACGTAGCTTATGCCGGTTCGATGGGCTCGCTGATGGAGGGTCCAATCAGGAGCACAGTAGCCCAACGACTGAATCTCGAGATGCATGGTCGCGCTCAGGGGTCCAGCGCGTTGGCGCAGTTGATTGCCGGAGGAAATATCCGGCCGGATGTATTCATCCCGATCACACCCGGTCCGATGCTCACGGTCTTGCGTGCCGGCAAAGGGGAAACCGCGGAGCCGATTGCCCATACCGAGATGGTCATTGCCTACAATCCGAAAAGCCGTTTTGCGCCGAAATTTGAAACAGCCGCCAACGGCAAAGAAAACTGGTGGGAAGTTTTGCGGGAACCCGGTCTGCGTTTCGGTCGCACTGATCCAGTGACCGATCCGCAAGGGCGCAATATTATTTTTACAATGATGCTGGCCGCGAAATTGTACAAACAACCGGACTTGGTGGAGAAAGTTCTCGGCCCAACGATCAACGAGAAACAGATATTTACCGAGCCAACCGTCCAGGCCCGGTTGCAAAGCGGTGAGTTGGACGCTGCTTCCGCATATAAGATCCAGCCCGGGCCGTTCAAGCTACCTTACATAACTTTGCCTAACGAAATTAACCTAAGCGGAGAAAACGTTCACGCCCATCATCCGGATGTGAGCTTGTCTGTTGGCGGCAAGACCTATAAACCCGAACCGCTTATATATTATGCGGCCGTTCTCAAGGATGCCCCCCACGCCAAAGGCGCAGTCTCTTTCACCGAATGGCTTAAAGGCGATGAAGCGCAGGCCATATTCCGCAAATATAATTACGACCCGCCGGGCGATGCCTCTGCGCTTCACGCATGAGAGTTGATCGGCGCTGGCTTGCAAGAGCTGGCGCCACCATATTCGCTCTAGCTCTTCTTTATCCGTTCACGGCGTTGTTCGCGCGCATCGGTCCGTGGCAGTGGGGTGAAGATGTTCGGGGGCCGGCGTTGTCTTCCGTTCGCGTGTCTCTTTTGCTGACGGCTGGCGCCATGGTCATCATCGTGGCGATAGGAACACCGATGGCTGCTTACATCGCGCGTTGCGGGACGCGTGAACGGCTTTTATGGCAAGCGGTGTTGCTGGTTCCAATTCTGTTGCCTCCGCTAGCGCTCGGGATACTTCTAACCCTGGCGTTTGGCTCATATGGAACCGTAGGAGTTTGGCTGGAGCATTTCGGCATCGTCATGACCAACAGCGCTCCAGCCTTTATCGCCACGCAGGTTTATGTAGGGATAGGCTATTACGTGCTTGGGGCGGTAGCTGCTTTCGATGCGGTTCCACTGATGCTACAGGAGCAAGCGGCCTTGCTTGGCCTTGCGCCAAGGAAAGTCTTTCTGAGAGTAACGTTACCACTTGCGCGACTAGGGTTGGCCGTTGCCTTAAGCATTACCTGGGTCCGAGCCATCGGTGAGTTCGGCGCGGTGGTAGTAACCGCGTATTACCCTTCTGGAATGCCGGTTCAACTTTGGATCAACTTGCAGAGCTTCGGCTTGCCAGCTGTTATGCCACTGCTCGTGGTCTTCCTCGCGGCTGCCCTTCCGCTTCCGTGGCTAGTGCATGTCCTGGCCCAACGCCGACGTCATGTTTAAAGCGCAAATCATAAAGAAACGCCGGGACATCAAGGTCAATGTCTCATTGGAACTGGACAAAGGAAGTTCCTTGGGATTGTTCGGAGCTTCCGGCGCGGGAAAAAGCACGGTCCTCGCTTGCATTGCTGGAATAGAAGAACCCGACGACGGTTCTGTGAAACTGGGCGACCTCCAGTTCTTTCCGCCATCTCTTCCTTTGCATAAGAGGCCCATTGGATATCTCACGCAAGAGCCCGGCCTCTTTCCTCATCTGCGTGTCAGCGAGAACGTGAGCTTTGGCATTCCAAAGCATCTTGCCGCAGAGAAAGAGCACTGTGATTGGATAGAAACCTTGCGCGAGCGATTGCAATTGGGACCGTTGTGGCACGCTCCAGCCTCATTGATTTCAGGAGGTCAGGCACGACGAGTTGGCCTGGCGCGCATGTTGGCTCGCAAGCCGCCGCTTGTTCTTTTGGATGAACCTTTCGCGGGTTTAGACCGTCAGCTGGTTCGCGAATTAATTGACGATCTGATTTTTTGGAGCCGAACCCTGGGTTTCAGCATGATCGCTGTCGACCATCAAGCCGAGGTTCTCAAGCGACTGTGCCCCGAGCAGGCGCTCGTGCTCGAGAATGGACAGATCGTGCAGCGAGGCGGATGGGACGAGCTTTACGGCGCTCCCGCGAGCCCGCTGCTGCAGTCACTTCTCACTCCTCTCTAAAAAATGTAGATTATGAAATGGATCACGCGCCAGAAAATCAAAGTCGATAGAGTTGCTTGTCCCTTGGTTGATCTCGCCGGTTATCGACGGAGCAAGAACAACCCGACGATCGCGAAGGCGACACCGAGAAAGCGTTGCCACGACGGCGCTTCATGGAAAAACAAAATCCCGGCGATGGCCATAATGGCGGCGCCGCCGGCTAGAATCGCAGGCACGGCTGAAAGGGGCCCGCCTCTTTGGAAGAGTAAAAAGAACGCGATGGTACCGGCACCGACGCAGACGCCCGTCAGCAACGAATAATTAAACCCGGCGCCACTGAATTTTTGGTTCCATCGCCCGCTGAACCAAAGAATCGCAAGATAAATCAAAATCGACAATGCGGCACTGGCTTCGACAACAAAGCCACCGAGGCCATCGCCGATACGCTCAGAAGCAAGTCGCGTGAAGATTTGATGCGCCCCGTAAAGAATAGCCGCAGTAACTGCATACCAGAACCACGAGCTCATGCGGCGAGATTAGCTGGTCAGGTTCGAACGTCCACGATTAACATTCGGATTCGCCGCATGAAATGGATCACACGCGAGAAAATTAAAGTGGACCGCGTTGCTTGTCCGTGGCTCATCCGCAAATTTGTCGATCCAGAGGCGGAGTTTGTTTTTCTGCCACACCGCACGGATTGGTCAAAGATCGAGGACGGGATTGTGTTCGACGTGCCCAACTGCGAGCTCGGTCATCACGGTGAAGACGTCTCATTCAATTCGATCCTGAAGAAATACAACCTGAGAGATCCCGCGCTCATTCTGCTCGGTGAGATCGTGCGCGCCGCGGATTCGCGCCCGAAGGAACCACACGCGGCCGGTGAAGGCTTGCGCTGGATCGCCGCCGGCTTCGGCGCGCTTGGATTGAGCGATCACGAAATTCTCGAGCGCGAATTCGTGGTTTACGACGCGCTCTACACGGAATGCAAACGCCAGACGAGCAGAAGGTAAGCCCCGCGCGCAGGTTCGCGGAGTTTTTCGGGCTGAAACGCAATCTCGTTGTCCTCCTTCTCGCCATTTTTGTCATCGGCGCGGGCGAAGAACTCTGGATGCGGTTCGTCCCGAAATTTCTGCAGGCACTTGGCGCGACGGTTTTTGTCATCGGCCTTTACGATGCGCTACGCACATTGCTCGGCGCAGTTTACGCCTACCCCGGCGGGGTGATTGTCGATCTTTGGGGACATCGGCGCGCGTTTCTCACTTTCAACGTCGTATCGATCGTCGGCTACGCGCTCGTGCTTCTTGTTCCGCATTGGGCAGCGGTCATCGCGGGAATGTTTCTGTTTCTGTCGTGGAGCTGTTTTTCTTTGCCGGCCACATTTTCACTTGTCGCGGCAGCGCTGGAAGCAAATCGCCACTCGATGGGCATCGGCGTCCAATCGGTGATCAAGCGATTACCGATCATGATCGCGCCGTTTTTTGGTGGATTGTTGATCGATCGCTTCGGCGTGATCGGCGGCGTCCGGATCGCGCTCGTGATTTCAATCGTTCTTTCCGGAGCCACGATTCTTGTGCAACGGCAATTGCGCGATGAACCGAAGGACAAATTGGCGCCCGAGGAGCCTTGGAATTTTTGGCAAAGCTTGCGTGAATTCAATTCGCCAATGCGACGGCTGCTCTTGAGCGACATCCTGATTCGATTCTGCGAACGGATTCCATACGTCTGGGTCGTGATCTTCGCGATGGATTACATCGGCGTCAGTGCGAAAGAAATTGGTGTCCTTACAGCTGTGGAAATGCTGGCGGCGACGTTGTGCATCATTCCTGCGTCGCACTATGCCGATCGCTACGGCCGCGAACCATTCGTTATCATCACGTTCATCATGTTTACCCTTTTTCCGGTCAACTTGCTCGTCGCGCGTGGGTTTCCAGGGTACAGCTTCCCCTTGCTGCTGGTCGCCTTCGTCATTCGCGGTTTCAAGGAATTCGGCGATACCTCGCGCAAGGCACTCATCATCGGTTACTGCGATCCCGCGCGGTGCGGTCAAATGGTCGGCACGTACTATTTAGTACGCGATCTAATCGTTAGCCCTGGCGCCATCCTCGGTGCCTACCTTTGGAACCTCGGTGCCGTCCCGAATTTTCTCGGCGCCGCTGCACTCGGCATCGCCGGCACCATCTTCTACATCAAAACGATCCGTGAACAGCGCGAAGAAGCCTTCGAAGACATGAAAGAGGAGATCTCCCGACGCCGATTCCGGTAAGCCGCGAGTTCACTTCGGCACTTCGGTCGCGTCGCCCAAATATTCCCAACGCTGGAGCGAAATCGGGACGTTGCCGTTTTTCCAAACGAAATCGTGGAAGGTGCGGAGGTTAAATTTGTCACCCTGTTGCATGCGTGCCTCGGCGAGAAATTTCATGATCTGAAGTTTGCCGATCTGATAGGTAATGGCCTGGCCGGGGCCGGTGGAGAAGGCGATCGCTTCCTGGCGCGCCGTTTGTTCGTCCATGGGGACTTTCTCATGTAAATATTTTGCGGCTTGTTCGAGGCTGAAATGGCCGAGTGCAAGCTTCACGTCCACTTCCACGCGGAGTGCGCGCAAACGCATGAAATTGTAGATGATCTCGCGCGTGTGTGGGCTGTCGTCGAACAAACCGGCCTGCAACATCATTTCCTCGGCGTAGAATCCGATGCCTTCGTTCGCGCCCGAGTCGTAGTAATGCCGGCGAATTAGGTCTTCGTGTCTCCAAGAGAGACAAAGCTGGAAATAATGACCGGGAATTCCTTCGTGCACGCAAATGGGCCGCGGATCCATCGCGGTCGCGCGCCAGAAATAACCGAGACTCGCCGAAGGCTCCGGTACGTAACGAATGCAGTTCTCTTTCGAGCGCGAGGGCGAAGTAAAATCGTCGGTCTCGCTGAAGCCGAGCGAGCGGAGATATTCCGGAGTTGGCCGCAACGTGTAGTGCCGAACCCAATCGGGCACTGTCAGGATCTCGTGTTTCTTCAGAAAATCTCGGATCTGCGATTCTTTGGCTGCCGCGTCTGCGATCCAATTGTCGATCTTGTCCGCGATTTTCAGTGGCGATACATTTTTGTTGCGATTCTTTTCGTAAACTTCGAACGCGACGGCGCGATTCCATTCCTGCCCTCCCATCGCCAGCAATTCTTCCGGCGTGAATGACATGAGCGCAACATTTCTGAGGAAGAACACATAAGCGTCGCGACCAAGGGCGGTTTGCTGCGGAAGCGTCGGCAATTTTTCCTGCAGCTGTCCTCGAAACTTCTCCAGCGCATCGGCCGCGCGTTCGATTGCGCCGTTTAACTCCTGCTGCTTCAGAGTTGTCGATCTTACGAGCGCGGTCGCCATCTCGCGAAGGCGTTCGCGAATGCCGTCGAGGTTTTGCACCGAAACGGTGGCGAACGGTGCGGGCGGATTGTCGAGGTTCTCCGCGCCTTGCCGCAGGATCGACGGAATGTTTTCGATGCGCGTAAGAATCTCGCGGCTGCGCGATTCGTCGTAGGGCGCGGGAACAGTCAGCGCCTCCACCAAGGCGGTGAGTGTTTGCTCGATGTAAAAATTTGGATCGCGTTTCCAGCGCGGATTGATGTCGAGTTCCCACCGCACGCGCGACAAGGCCGAGCCGATCAGGCTATAGTCCACCTGCTTTGGAACCGGCCATCCGTTGATATCGATCTTCTTCCAGCGCGATTCGAACTCGGCCAGCTCGCTACGGTGATTGTCGATCTTCGCGCGCGACCAATCGCGCATTCCGCCTGGCCGCTCCATCCGCGGGACATCATCTCCATTAAAGGGCGCGTATCTCGCGCGCCACGTCCAAAAATCGCCGGCGAGCTTGTCGAGCGACTCAGGTTGCTGCGCGTGAAGCGTTTCACCCGCGGCGACAATGACAAACAAAACTGCGCCAAGAACCTTCATATTTTCTGACTAGTCTGCATTTTGCCGAATGGTAATCAAAGCAGGCGTGCGCTCTGAGCGATGAATCGACGCACCGTTAAGACTCGCCAGGTTAACGTCATCAGCGCAACGGCAAGTCGATCGAGCTCGGGCGCTGCGCGTCGTGATAGATTTTGATGTGCGCAGTGTGCGCGTCTTTCGCAGTCTCGTCGGCCACGACTCCGCCCGAGTTATAATTTTTCTGCCAGAAGATTGAATTGGGCGAATAGACGACCAAGCGGAGACGACTGCCTTTCATCAGGCGGCGCGCAACGAACAATCCGGGATCGAAATTGCATTTCACGATTTCATCAGGCTTCACGAGTTTGGCTTCGCGCAGTGATTCGCGATAACGCAGCCGGCGAACATCGTTCCAAAGTGCGATGCTCGTGCCGTCCGGCTGAATTTCGTAAAGGTCAGCCTGTAAGTCGGTATCCGGCGTGTCGAGCGAAACCCAAAGCGAAACTTTGGGGCAACCGACCAGCGGCGTTTCTTTCGGCAACGGACTGGTGTGATAGACGAGGCCGTCCTTGCCGATGCAAAGCGCGAAACTTTGATCAATGGCGGCAGTCTTGTCCTTCGGCTCAACGCCTTCGACATTTTCCCCACGGCTCGTATCCATCGGATCATTCACGTATTGATCCGCGCCTTCATTCGGCTGCTTCTCGACCAACATTCCGGAACGGAAGACGCCGTTGGCGTCCCCGTTTTTCGAATCGAGATAAAGCGTTTTTGGATTCGCTATTAAATTCGCGAAATTATCGGTGTATTTCCATTCGCCGTTGGCGCCCGAATTTCCGGGCGCGAGCAAATAATAGGCGATTTGGTTTTTCAAAAACTCCGGCTTCGCGCCGTTCTTCATTGTCCAGTCATACCATTGGCGATGGAGATCGTTAAGATCGACAATCGCCGCTGGTCCAAATTTTACGCCGCCCACCTCATCAGTCGGCGTGCGCGTTCCGGCGTGGTCCCACGGCCCAATGATGAGAAAATGTTTTGCCCGAGTTTCGGGTGAGGCGTTCGCCATGTGATCGCGATAAAACGTCATCGCGCCCAACTCGTCGCCATCGTATTGGCCGGTAATGGTCAAAATCGGCAGCAATATTCTTTTGAACTGCTCCTGCGTGGGCACCATCCCGTCGTAGTACGCGTCCGCCATCGGATGCCTGATAATTCGCTGAAAGTTTTTCGAGGGGTTGCCGAGGAACGAGTCGAGCGTGCTGAAAGCGATATGTTTTTTGTAAGCGTCGAGAAATTTCGTCCGCCAGAATTTTGAATCGCCGAAGAGATTTTGCTGGCCGGTCCGACCGCTGGTGTGGGTAAACCATTGCATGTCGTAAAGGAATCCAACGTTGTCGAGGCTCGGATAATCGTAGGGCGGATGCGCAGCTGCGGCCGGAACGATCGTGGCCAGATGCGGCGGAAATTCTTTCGCGGTCGCCCATTGATCGAATCCGGCATACGAACCGCCCCACATCGCGACTTTCCCATCGCAAAACGGTTGTTGCGCGAGCCACTCGACGACGTCGTGCCCGTCACGCGGCTCCTGCGCGAACGGCTCGAATTCACCGGCGGAATTTCCGCGGCCGCGAACATCGACTAGCGCAAAAACGTAGCCGTGCGAAGCGAAATATGCCCCGCGCGCGTGGTAGGTGTCCGAGATATAGGGCGTTAGAGTAAAGATGACTGGCGTTTTAGGGGCCGGACCGTCGGGCGTTTTTGGAAAATAAAGGGTCGCATTTAATTCAACCTTGTCCCGCAACGGAATTTTCACGCCCCAGCGAATATCGTAATCAGTTGCAGCTGGCGGGGTGGCAGTCGCTTCCGCTTTTGGCTCGGGAGATGGACCTTTTGATGGATTCGTTTGCGCGAACATCGACCCGAAGATCGACATCATCACCAAACTGAGAATCATGAGTACGCGATAGGAAGTCGACGATTGGAGCATGAAAACATTGAAGCTAAAGCCGATCCGCTAAACAAGACCGCATGCGGTCCATCGCGCAGCCTTGCTTTATTCCAGCGAAATTTCTATACCGCGAGGATGAACGTCCCAGCTTTCTGCCGATTTCGTTTAAGATTTATTTTCCTGATTGCAATTGTTGTCCTTTCCGCCATTCCAATGCGCGCCGCGGACAAGGTCGTCGTCCTGAAAGCGGCGCGACTGTTCGATGGCAAATCAAAGACACTCCTCCAAAACGGCGTCGTCATTGTTCAGGGCAACAAGATTGTCGATGCCGGCAGTAACTTGCCGGCGCCCCCCAATGCGCAAGTCGTTGATCTCGGCGACGCCACGCTTTCACCCGGTTTTATGGACGGGCATACCCATCTGACGCTCGATTTTTCCGGTAACTATAACGAGCGCCGGCTGAAAGAGGTCGGTCTAAATGTTTCCGAGCAGGCGATCGCGGCGACCAACTATGCGCGCGCCACCGTCGAGGCTGGATTCACGACTGTGCGCGATCTCGGCAGTCGTTTCGTCGGCAGCAAAGAGTTTGTCGATGTTGCCTTACGGAACTCGATTAACAAAGGCATGATCGTCGGTCCGCGAATGCTGGTCGCGACTTTTGGAATTGGCGCGACCGGCGGCCATTTCGACCCGACCTCCGGATTTCGCGACATGCTTTTTGGCCGCGAACCTGATTCCAGCGACGGAATTGCGGACGGTCCAGACGCGATCCGCAAAGCGGTGCGCTTCGAGGTGAAGAACGGCGCAGACGTGATCAAGGGAGCGGTCTCGGGCGGTGTTCTTTCATTGGCTGATGAAGTGGACACACCGCAACTCACGCCGGCGGAAATGGCAGCGCTGGTTGATGAATCGCATCGTTTGCGCAAAAAAGTGGCGGTTCATTGCCATGGCGATCAGGCCGCGAAGGAAGCGATCGAAGCCGGTGTCGATTCAATCGAGCACGGTTCGTTCATGAAACCGGAGACGCTCGCGTTGATGAAAAACAAAGGGACGTATCTCACGCCGACGTTGATGGCGACGGAATGGATCATGAGCAAGATCGACAATTACCCTCCCGTCCTGCAGGAAAAGGCGAAAGCAGCGGCGGCGGCGCGCTCCGACATGTTTCGGAACGCTGTGAAGATGGGCGTCAGGATTTCATTCGGAACCGACGCAGCTGTTTTTCCCCACGGACAAAACGCGAAGGAATTCAAATTGATGGTCGATTTAGGAATGCAGCCGATCGACGCATTGAGATCAGCGACTGCGACGACAGCGGAACTTTTCGGAATCGCTCAGAAGACTGGCACACTCGAGAAAGGAAAGTTCGCAGATGTTATCGCGATGCCTGGCGATCCGACCGCCGATATCACCGCGACTGAGCGCGTGTCGTTCGTGATGAAAGAAGGAAAAATAATCCGGAACGGCCCGCCGAGCGCGCCGCCAGTGGCGGTATCGGAAAACGCTGAGCTGGAGATTCCTGCAGACTAACAGATTTGCATCACCGATTAAACGCGACCGCGACTCTTGCCGAATCACTCGAGCCGTTAATGAAATAAAGCGATACCCCGCCTCCAGCGTAAACTGGATAAAAAGTGTAGGGCTGACCGTCGAAGAAAACTGGATCATTCCAATCAATCGCGACCGCTCGTGAGACAGAATAAGAGCTCACGGCGACTGAATCGCTAAAATTGATTGAGCGTGTATCGCGGAAGTCGCCGCGGCCGGCGAGCAAAGTTCCACCGCTTCCGTCATATGGCGTGTATCTCCAATTTCGGACACCGTTAGTTGGATACCAATCGGCCGTAAATGTTTCACCTTCGCTTAACAGCGGAGTTGTTCTGTAGACCACGGTTCTGGTACCAACGCTGTCGATCAGAGCCGGCTGAATGTGATCTTCGCCAGCGAAGCGGTACGAATAGAACGCGATTTCGTAATCCAGGCCGCCCCATTGGCTTAAATTAACCGGATGACCGAAAGCGACATCGAAAACAAGAACGTGTCGATGATGACCTGCCGGATGGATCTCGGTTAAAGGAGCGCTCGACTCACGGGCGGCGGCCGATTCAACGGCCGCGGCTTCTTCCTTCGAAGCAACAAGATTCGAATTACGCAACGACTGAATGAGCGAATCGCTAGCGCCTTGCGTTTTAAGGATCCCTTCCTGGGGCTGAGTCAAGCCGTGCAACAGCTTTCGCTCCGCGATTTCATTTTTTATAGATGTCTCGGACTCGTGCATTCGGACCATCAGCGAAAGTTCGCTAAAGCCGATTGGTCGGGCGGAGAGTTGGCTGGCAAGAAAGACGGAGGCGGCGAGGATTAATAGCCTATAATCAGTGGGGTGCTTCATAATTCCCGGGTTTTACCAGAGATTAGCTGCCGTTGACAATCCTAAAATGCTCCCCTAATTTGCCGACCCACTTCGCCAGAAGCGGAATAATAGCAGGAGCCTTTGCAAAAAAGTGGGCGCTAACACTGCACCAAATTATGCAACAAAAACGTAGCAAACGTTATCGCGCGGCCGCAGAGCAGGTGGACCGCAAAAAAGCCTACAACCTCAACGACGCCGTCGCCACGCTCAAAAAATTTCCGCCGACGAAATTCGATCAAACCGTGACCGTTTCATTCCGGCTCGGAGTGGATCCCAAACAATCAGATCAAATGGTTCGCGGCACATGCGCTTTGCCGCATGGAAGTGGCAAGCACGTTCGCGTTCTGGTTTTCGCCGAAGGAGCTGCAGCCAAGGCGGCCAAGGAAGCTGGGGCTGAGCATGTCGGATTCAAAGATCTGATCCAAAAAGTTCAGGAAGGATTTCAAGATTTCGATGTAGCGGTTGCGACTCCGGCGGCAATGGCGGAAGTGCGCAAGCTGGGAAAGGTTCTCGGGCCACGCGGACTCATGCCGAACCCGAAAGCTGGAACAGTTGCCGACGACACTGCGAAAGCGGTCGACGAGGTAAAAGCCGGCCGCGTGGAGTTCAAACTCGACAAAAATGGCAACGTTGCGGTGCCGGTTGGAAAATTTTCATTTGAAGAAAAAGCCCTCGTGGAAAATGGCAACGCTGTGATCGAAGCGGTCGTTCGGGCGCGTCCGGCCACAGCCAAAGGCCGATATGTTGACGCGATGACATTAAGCGCGACAATGTCGCCCGGCCTGAAGCTCGATCCGTCGCCGTACTTGGCGGGACAAGCAGCCTAAGATCGACATCAATGAGACCAGAAAAAGCCAACATTGTTTCCGATCTCTCCCAAGAGTTGAAGGAGTCGTCGTTCGTTCTAGTAGCTGACTATCAGCACATGAAGGTAGACGATTTCAGCGAGCTGCGGAAACGGCTGGCCGGCGCGGGCGCTGAGATTCACGTGGTCAAGAATAGCTTCCTGAGACGCGCCATGGCGGATTCCGGATTCCCGGCAGGCGACGGTAAGCTTACCGGACAGACTGCGGTAGTTACTGGCAAGAAAGACTTGGCGCCGGTGGCAAAGGCATTCAAGACTTTTGTGACCGAATTTAAGAAGGCGATGCTGAAGCTCGGTTTCATCGATCGGGCCGCCGTTTCCACTTCCGAACTCGAAGCGTTGGCCGATTTGCCGCCAGAGAACGTTTTACGTGCGCAATTACTCGGGTTGCTCTTGTCACCCGCGACTCAGTTAGTGCGAATCTTGAATGAGCCAGGATCGTCGCTCGCCAGGCTTCTCAACGCGAAAGCCAGCAAAGGCGAACCGGCCGCGCCAAAGGAAGAAAGCGCTCCCCCAGCGGAAACGCCTGCCGCGGCGCCTGAGCCGGCCGGTCCTGAATCTAAAGAAGTGACTTCATCGGCGGAGACAAAGAAAGAAGAGCCACCAGCAACGGAGGTAACGGGATAAGATTTTCGCAACGTCGCGACGACGCTTGCGAGCAACAAATAGAAACTTGTCCGGGTCGGCAGCTGTCGATCTTAATTCCCCGAAGGCTTTCGGAGGCGGCAATTGGAGGAAAAAAATGGCAGCAGATATAGAGAAGACGGTCAAGGATCTCAACAGCTATTCAGTGCTCGAGATCGCGAAGTTAGTGAAAAAACTTGAAGAGAACTGGGGAGTGAGCGCTGCGGCACCAGTGGCGGTGGCAGCAACTCCCGCGGCGGGCAGCGCAGCAGCACCGGCGGCTGAAGAGAAAGCCACTTTCGACGTCATTCTGAAGGAAATGGGCGCGAACAAAATCAGCGTGATCAAGGAAATCCGCGGCGCGGTGCCGGGATTAGGATTGGCCGAGGCCAAGGCTTTGGTCGAGAGTGCTCCGAAGCCAATCAAGGAAGGCGTGACCAAGCAGGAAGCCGAAGAGATCAAGAAAAAGGTGGAAGCGGCTGGAGCGAAGGTCGAGATTAAGTAACAGTAACTAAAATTTTAACCAGCGGCCGCCTTGCAATTTGTCTTGCCAGACGGCCGTTTTGTCTTAATCTCCATTTTTGTTAGAAGTAAGGGAGACTTATTTTTAACCGCAGTTTGCCGCAAAAGATTGAATTGGCAGCAAAACGGTGGAAGTCGATTTGACAGGCCGCTGTTTTGAGGCCATTGTTGCACCCCTCGCTCTCCGGTTGATGCCGTAAGCTCTTGTACGCATGCGGCCGCAATTTATTGTGGGCTGGTGCGAGTTATTAACCCCGTGGCCTGGTGATTATGTCAGAACGAAATTCGGAACGCATCCACTTCGGAACCATCAAGGAAGCCATTGAGCCTCCAAACCTCATTGAGGTTCAGCTCAACTCCTACGTCGATTTTCTCCAAAAAGACGTTCCATTCGCGAAACGGAAAAACCACGGTCTCCAGGCAGTTTTCAAAGAAGTTTTTCCGATCGAAAGCTACGACGAGAAGGCCGTTCTCGATTTTAGCCATTACGAAATTGGCGAGCCCAAGCTAACTGCCCTCGAAGCGCAGCGCGAAGGTCAGACCTACAGCGCGCCGCTTCACGTCACTTTTCAACTCCGCGAAGAAAAAGGGACAAAGGAAGAAAAAGTGTACATGGGCGAGATCCCACTCATGACGCCGCAGGGAACATTCGTTATCAATGGCGCCGAGCGCGTGGTTGTCTCACAGCTGCACCGTTCGCCCGGTATTGCGTTTGAATCGACCATCCACCTCAACGGCAAAGTGCTCTACAGCTTCCGCATTATTCCGGACCGGGGTTCGTGGATCGAGGTGCAGTTCGACACCGCGGATTTGCTCTATATTTATCTCGATCGTCGCAAACGCCGTCGCAAATTCCTGGCCACCACTTTCCTGCGCGCACTCGGCTACGGCTCGGACGAGGAAGTTATCAAGCTTTTCTATAACATCGAGAACCTGAAGCTTAGCGAGAAACTCGACGAAGAGAAACTCGCGACCAAAGTTCTGACCGCCGAAGTCCGCGACGGTGAAGTGACCGTTGCTCGCGCGTTTGAGCCCCTGACCCTCGCGACTGTTCGCCAAGTCATGGCTCTCGGGATCAAGGAAGTTAAAGTCATCGACATTTCAAACGACGACACCGTCGTGAAGGCCCTCCGGAAAGATCCGGCGCACGATCAGGAAGAAGCATTAAAAGACATTTACCGCAGGCTGCGCCCTGGCGACCCGCCGACGGTGGCGAACGCGCGCGCGCTCCTCAAGCGCCTCTTTTTCGATCCAAAGAAATATGATCTCGGCCGCGTTGGCCGTTACAAGATCAACCAGAAGCTCGGCATCGATGTCGATCTGACCGAGCGAATTTTGACTGACAAAGATTTTATCGCTGCAATCAAATATCTGATCAACCTGCGCCGCGGCGAAGGCACGCTGGATGACATCGATCATCTTGGCAGCCGCCGCGTCAGAACGGTCGGCGAGCTGCTCGCCAATCAGTGCCGCGTCGGTCTCGCCCGGACCGAGCGTTTGGTGAAAGAGCGCATGACTTTGTTCGACATCAACGTCGACGGCATGACGCCGCAGAAGCTGGTGAATCCAAAAGCGCTCAGCGCCGTGATTCGAGATTTCTTCGGGCGCTCGCAGCTCTCGCAATTCATGGATCAAACGAATCCGCTGGCAGAGCTCACGCACAAGCGCCGCTTGTCCGCGCTCGGACCCGGTGGACTGAGCCGCGATCGCGCCGGATTCGAAGTGCGCGACGTGCACCCATCGCACTACGGCCGCATTTGTCCGATCGAGACACCGGAAGGACCGAACATCGGTTTGATCAGCTCGATGTCGACCTTCGCGCGGATCAATGAATTTGGTTTCATTGAAACGCCGTACCGCAAGGTCACGAATGGCCGGGTCACGGATGAGATCGATTACCTGACGGGCGACAAAGAAGAAAATTATCTGGTTGCGCAGGCGAATGCGCCGATCGACGGCCGCGGACATTTTACCGGCGAAAAAGTTTCGGTTCGTTATCGCGGCGACTTCCTCGAGGTAGAACCGTCGAAAGTTCACTACATGGACGTCTCGCCGAAGCAGCTCGTATCGGTCGCGGCTGGATTGATTCCATTTTTGGAACATGACGACGCGAACCGCGCGCTGATGGGTTCAAACATGCAGCGCCAAGGCGTTCCGTTGATTGTTTCGGAAGCGCCGCTCGTCGGCACTGGTTTGGAAGCAAAGGTTGCGCGCGATTCGCACGCCGTTCTTCTGGCGATTGAGAGTGGAAAAGTCGCCTCGGTCACGGCGGACCAGATCATCGTCACGAAAGACGGCCATGTTCCTGAGCACCGGAAGCGGATTAAGACTGATCCGGAAGAAGGAATTTACGTTTACGAACTGCGCAAATTTATGCGCTCAAACGCGGGCACATGCGTAAATCAGAAGCCAATGGTGAAGAAGGGCCAGCACGTGAAACGCGGCCAAATCATCGCTGACGGCCCGAACACGCAATACGGCGAGCTCGCGCTCGGTCGCAACGTGCTCGTCGCGTTCATGCCTTGGAACGGTTACAACTTCGAGGACGCCATCATGATCTCGGAGAAGGTCGTGAAGGAGGATATTTACACTTCCATTCACATCGACGAATTCGAGATTGGGGCGCGTGACACGAAGCTCGGCCCCGAGGAAATCACGCGCGATATTCCGAATGTCAGCGAAGAAGCGTTGCGAAATCTCGGGCCGGACGGCGTCGTCCGCGTCGGCGCAGAAGTGAAGCCAGGCGACATTTTGGTCGGCAAAATTACACCGAAGAGCGAAACGGAACTAGCGCCGGAAGAACGATTGTTGCGCGCCATCTTCGGCGAAAAAGCGGCCGACGTGAAAGACACGTCACTGACCGTTCCATCGGGGACCTACGGGATCGTCATGGATGTGAAGGTTTCTTCGCGGAAAGAAGTGTCGCGCGAAAAACTTACGCCGGCTGAGACGAAGAAGCAGATCAAAGCGATCGCCGAGGAACATCGCCGTAAGAAAGAAGAGCTGACCGAGCAACTGACCGATTCGCTCTCGAACATTTTACTTGGCGAAAAAATTCCGCTCGACGTCGTAAACGCCGAGACTGGCGAAATCATTATTCCCGCGAATCGCAAAATCACCAAGACACTGCTTCGCAAATTGGCGAACGTTTACGACCACATCGAGATCGATCCGAGCCCGATTCGCAATAAGATCCGCGAAATCATCGGACACTACGAACACAAGTTCGCCGAGCTCGAACTCGAGCGTGAACGCTCAATGGATCGCGTCGAAAGCGGTGATGATATCGACCCAGGTATCATCAAGCAGGTCAAAGTTTACATCGCCTCGAAACGGAAACTTTCAGTTGGCGACAAAATGGCGGGCCGTCACGGAAACAAAGGCGTCGTCGCGCGCATTGTTCCAGAAGAAGACATGCCGTTCCTGGCGGATGGCACTCCAGTCGAGATTGTCCTGAATCCACTCGGCGTTCCGAGTCGTATGAATGTCGGCCAGGTTTTGGAAACACACCTCGGCGTCGCCGCCAAAGCGCTCGGATTTAAAGTTGCGACCCCGGTGTTCGACGGAATTAAGGAAAGCAAAATCCGCGATTACTTGAAGGACGCGCGCAAGAAAGAAGGTTTCAGTTGGGTGCAGGAGACCGGTAAAGCGCGTTTGTTCGACGGCCGCACTGGCGATCCTTTCGACCAAGAAGTCGTGGTTGGCTACATCTACATGATGAAACTCGGCCACCTTGTCGCGGACAAAATCCATGCGCGCGCGGTCGGTCCATACTCGCTGGTGACTCAGCAACCGCTTGGCGGAAAGGCGCAGTACGGCGGTCAGCGTTTCGGCGAGATGGAAGTCTGGGCGCTGGAGGCGTACGGCGCCGCTTACACGTTGCAGGAATTACTCACCGTGAAGTCCGACGACGTGCAGGGGCGCACCCGCATCTACGAATCGATCGTCAAAGGCGATAATTCCCTCGAAGCGGGCACACCTGAATCTTTCAACGTGTTGATCAAGGAAATGCAGAGTCTCGGCCTCGATGTCAAAGTCGGCGGCCAGGCTCCCGCCACAGTCTTTGAGCACCTCGGCTAATTTTTTTAACATCTATTTGGAGAATCAATGAACGAACATTCCTGGCGTGAGTTAGTGGGCGAAGAGCGGCCGGTCGGTTTCGACCAGGTCGCAATTGGCGTCGCCTCGAGCGACACGATGCGGTCGTGGAGCAAAGGCGAAGTCAAAAACCCGGAGACGATCAATTATCGAACTTTCAAACCGGAAAAGGGCGGACTTTTCTGCGAACGCATCTTCGGTCCAACCCGCGATTGGGAATGTTCTTGCGGAAAATACAAGCGGATCAAGCACAAGGGCGTAATCTGCGATCGCTGTGGCGTGGAAGTAACCTTGGCGCGAGTGCGTCGCGAACGCATGGGCCATATCGAATTGGCCGTTCCGGTTTCGCACATTTGGTTTTACAAATGCATGCCTTCGCGCATCGGCTTGATGCTCGACATGAGCGCGCGCCAGCTTGAACGCGTCATTTATTACGAAGACTACATCGTCATTGATCCGGGCAAGACGCCGCTGCAAAAAGCGCAGCTTCTGAACGAGATCGAATATCGCGAAGCGCAAGAACAATACGGCGAAGATTTCATTGCCGGCATGGGCGCGGAAGCGGTGAAAAGGCTCCTGAGTGAGATTGAGCTCAACAAACTCAACAAAGGGCTTGAGAAAGCGATGGGCGCGACCAAGAGCAAACAAATCCGCAAGAAGCTGGCAAAACGGCTCAAACTGGTGCAGGGCTTCATGTCTTCGCACGCGCGGCCAGAGTGGATGATTTTAGATGTGTTGCCGGTGATTCCGCCGGATTTGCGTCCGCTCGTCCCACTCGAAGGCGGACGGTTCGCGACTTCAGATCTCAACGATCTTTATCGTCGCGTCATCAATCGGAACAATCGCCTCAAAAATCTACTCCAGCTCAAAACGCCAGACGTCATCATCCGAAACGAAAAGCGAATGTTGCAGGAAGCGGTCGACGCTTTATTCGACAACGGCCGCCACGGCCGCGCCGTCACCGGCGCCGGCAACCGGCCGCTAAAATCGCTTAGCGACATGCTCAAGGGCAAAGGCGGACGTTTCCGCCAGAATTTGCTCGGTAAGCGAGTCGATTACTCGGGCCGTTCGGTCATCGTCATTGGCCCGGAGTTAAAACTACATCAGTGCGGTTTGCCGAAGAAGATGGCGCTCGTTTTGTTCGAGCCGTTCATCATTCGCCGACTGAAAGATCTCGGCTACGTGCACACGGTGCGCAGCGCCAAGAAAATGATCGAACGCCAGACGCCGGAGGTTTGGGACATTCTCGATGAAGTCACGCGCGGGCATCCGGTGTTGCTCAACCGCGCGCCCACGTTGCATCGATTATCGATCCAAGCTTTCGAGCCGCAATTGATCGAAGGCGAAGCGATCCGCATTCATCCGCTCGTCTGCACGGCTTACAACGCGGATTTCGACGGCGACCAAATGGCAGTGCACGTGCCGCTCTCGGTCGAGGCGCAATTGGAAGCGCGCATGCTGATGCTGGCGCCGAACAACATTTTCTCGCCATCGAGCGGTAAACCAATCACGACGCCATCTCAGGACATCACGCTCGGTTGCTACTACATGACGCAGAATCCGCGCACGGCGAAAAAGGATGGCCATATGCCGCTCTTCGCCGACCCGATCGAAGTGGAATTCGCGATGAGCGAGGGTTCAGTCAAAACGCACGACCGCATTCGTTTTCAAAATCCAGATCGCGGGCGCCAGACAATTTTCGGCAACGCCGAGGCGAAGACAATCGAAACGACGGCGGGCCGCGTCGTCTTCAATCAGATTTGGCCAAAGGAACTCGGTTTCTACAATCGACCCGCTGGCAAGAAACAACTCAGTGACATCATTTGGCGCTGCTATCAGGTTGCAGGACCAGCGGCGACGGTCGCGACGCTCGATAAATTGAAAGAGCTCGGTTTCACCGAAGCGACACGCGCGGGAATCTCAATCGGTATTTCGGACATGATTATTCCGAAAGAAAAAGAGACCGAGTTGGAGAATGCCTACAAACAAATCCGGCAGGTTGAGCAGCAATATCGCAAAGGTATCATCACGGACGGCGAGCGTTACAACAAGATCATCGACATCTGGACGCACGCCGGCGACGAAATTTCCAACGTCATGTTCCGCACGTTGGAACACAACGACGGTCGCAAAGAACTCAATCCGGTTTATTTGATGGTCGACTCCGGCGCGCGCGGCAATCGCCAGCAGGTGCGTCAGCTCGCGGGGATGCGTGGTTTGATGGCCAAGCCGAGCGGCGAAATCATCGAGCGACCGATTACTTCCAACTTCCGCGAAGGCTTGAGCGTGCTCGAGTATTTCATCTCGACTCACGGCGCTCGTAAAGGTTTGGCCGATACCGCGCTAAAAACCGCGGACTCCGGCTATCTTACGCGCAAATTGGTCGACGCTGCACAAGACGTCATTATCAACTTGGAAGATTGCGGCACCGTAAATGGAATCGTCGTGCGCTCGATTTATGAGGGCGACGAGGAAGTTGTCGATCTTGCCCAGCGAATTATTGGGCGCGTCAGCTGTGAAACGATCGCGGACCCGGTCGACAAGAAAAAGAAGATCGTCAAAGCGAATCAACTGATCGACGAGAAAATCGCGGCGGACTTGCAGCGAATTGGTGTGGAAAGCTTGAAAATCCGGTCGGTCCTGACTTGCGAATGCGGGCGAGGCGTCTGCGGAATGTGTTACGGACGCAACCTCGCGACCGGCCAATTTGTGAAAATGGGCGAAGCGGTTGGAATTATTGCGGCCCAATCGATCGGCGAACCGGGAACCCAGCTGACGATGCGGACTTTCCACATCGGCGGAACGGCGAGCCAGACATTCAAACAGCCAATCATCAAAGCGAAGAATGACGGCGCGGTGCGCTTCAATGATTTGCGAACGGTTCAAGCGCTCGATGGCAGCTGGATCGTGTTAAGCAAAAATGGCTCCATCAGCGTCCACAATGCCGAGGGCCGCGAACTCGAGCGCTACAATGTCGTTATCGGTTCGATGGTTTCAAAAGACGACGGCGCGAATGTGAAAAAAGGCGAGACGTTCGTGCAATGGGATCCGTACAACGTGCCGATTCTAACCGACAAGAGCGGTAAGATTGAATTCCGCGACATGATCGCGGGGGTGACGATCAAGCGCGATGTCGATGAAGCGACGGGCCTGATGGGCACTGTGATTATCGAGCACAAGGAAGATTTGCATCCGCAAATCGTCGTCGTCGGCGACAAAAAGGAAGTGCTGGCAAGCTACTCAATTCCAGCGGGCGCGCACGTCATTGTTGAAGAAGACCAAAAAATTCGCGCGGGCGCATTGTTGGCAAAGACGCCGCGAAAGGTCGCCAAGACCAAGGACATCACCGGCGGTCTGCCACGAGTTGCGGAATTGTTCGAAGCGCGTCGTCCAAAAGATGCGGCCGAGATCGCGAAAATCGACGGCGTCGTCGAAATGGGCGGAACTGTTCGCGGCAAGCGTCGACTTATTTTGAAGGACCCGGCGACAGGCGCGGAAGAAGAGCACCTGATCTCGCTCACTAAACACATCATCGTGTTCAAAGGCGATTTCGTGAAGAAAGGCCAGCAATTGACCGAAGGTCCAATTGTGCCGCACGAAATTCTGGAAGTGTGCGGTCCGCAGGAACTACAGGAACACCTCGTCAACGAAGTGCAGGAAGTTTACCGTCTCCAAGGCGTCGAGATTAACGACAAACACATCGAGATCATCGTTCGTCAGATGTTGCGAAAAGTGAAGATCACTGATCCGGGCGACACTTCGTTGCTCTGGGGCGATCAAGTGGACAAGCTCGATTTCGAGGAAGAGAACAAACAAGTCGTCGATAAAGGCGGCAAACCGGCGGAAGCCGTTCCGGTGTTGCTCGGCATCACCAAGGCATCCCTCGAAACCGACAGCTTTATTTCGGCAGCGTCGTTCCAAGACACAACGCGCGTGCTCACCGAAGCGGCTACGCTCGGAAAAGTGGATCGCCTCCGCGGATTCAAGGAGAACGTCATCATGGGTCACTTGATTCCGGCGGGCACGGGATTCCCGGCGCATCGCGAAGTCCGGCTCGTGGAAAAAGGCGAGCCAATCGGCGCACCAGCGATGGACGAAGCCGAAATGCAGCCGGCGATCGGGTAAGATCGACATCCCGGAGAGCTAACGGATTGGCGTTTCACAGAAACGCCCTACAATTCGTTTGATGTCGATCGTGACCAAAACCGGCGACGAGGGCAAAACGTCGCTCATGTACGGCCGGAGAGTGGCAAAGAACGATCCGCGCGTTGAAGCTTACGGGTCGGTGGATGAACTGACCGCCGCGCTCGGACTCGCCCGCGCTATCTGCGAGGACAAATTCGTGGGCGAGCAAATCTTCGCAGTCCAAAAAGATCTGATCAACGTCATGGGCGAACTCGCCACGGTGCCTGAAGATCGACAGCGATACGCGAAGGATGGCTTTCACATGGCCGACGCGAAGATGGTCGATCGCGTTACTGCGGTGATTGTCGATCTTGAAAAGGACAAATCACTTTACCCAAAGGACTGGGTCATTCCCGGCGCGACCTCTGCTTCGGCCGCCCTCGATTTTGCACGAACGACCTGCCGCCGTGCAGAAAGGAAGGTTGCAACATTAAAAGATCCGAATGTCGAAATCTTGCGTTACCTAAACC
>Ga0209806_1000743_pt1 | contig 22264 bp, 17 predicted proteins | sample GraSoiAngelo_152_FD_186166 | JGI IMG/M metagenome (GOLD analysis project Ga0209806, IMG submission 186166) | Grasslands soil microbial communities from the Angelo Coastal Reserve, California, USA - 14_1009_12_30cm (SPAdes) (version 2) | ecosystem: Environmental > Terrestrial > Soil > Grasslands ... | reverse complement strand
CAGTTTTCCGACGGCACAAAGGCAGTAGAGTGTCACGACCTCGAAATCTCTTTCCATTCAAACGCATCTTCTTCGAACCCGAAGGCAGCGAATCAGAGCTCCGGTGTGAAGCTTCTTCAAACCGAAAACCGTGGATCGCCCTCAAGAATTTGCAACTCTAGCTTAGGTCTTTCGCCCTTGCGCCAGAGGCTGGCTCGATGTCGCGTACGATACAGGAGTGGGCCGCCGTCGGCCCTCTCGCTGCGCTCGATGGGACGGGGGATACATACAAACTCGGTTTCGAGCATCTCGCCGGTGACGCGAACAATTGCGTAGCCGTGGTCACCCATATCCACAAAGGAAACGTGCGGCGATAGATCGGGGTTGGATAAAGCGCGTGCCTTCTGCAGGTCGCCGCTTTTTGTATATTCCAGAGCCGACCGGACACCGTGTTTCAGCAATAGATTCATGGTTGGCTGAGGGCGCACGCCTCCCGGTTCCTGGCCTACGAATAAGGGCCTCAGCGGATGCTCTCTGGGAAGGCCGTGTTCGAATGCCTCTACGATTCCTGGAGCTGAGATTGAACCGGTTACGAAAGCGATTCCGACCGGTTCGAAAGGTTTGGGTGGGAGAGCCTTGGCTGCGAGTCCAGCCCAGAAACTGTGGCGGTCGCCTGCTACGGTCGCGAAACCTGTAATCTCATTGTCGCGAACGAAGTCATAGATTTCACCGCGCTCGACGTAGGCAGTGCTGTGATCGCCGGCGCCAGTACTGGCATCGAATCCCGCATATCCCTGACCGGGCCACGCCGCGGTCAGACCCGGGGGCAGATTCTGCGGGTCGGCGCGCATGTCAAGCGTGGCAACAGTATTGCCCCAGATCTTCCAGGTCGCTTTCGACTTCTGCAAACAATCGAGGAACCAGGCTTTCTGTTCAGCTCCGAGAAGGGTGGTTGCGGGTTCATCTTTGCGAAAGTTCGCGATTTCGGTGCTGCCATACTTAATCGTTGCCGGGGGATGACCGCCGTTGTAGGCACGTCCGGCATCGAGTGCGTCTAGCACTTCCTGCGGAACGAATCCGGGAAAGTCGTCGGTCATAAAAGCTTGGACTTCCGCCCGGTAAGTCGGCTCCTCGGACCGATAGCTCCGCTGGTCTGTGATGATCAGCTCCATGTTGCGACCCCAACGCAGTGTTCGGTATCCCCTCAGGCTATGAATGGCGGTGAGGTTGTTCGTTTCCTGACCTAAGCCGTTCTCGTCAAAGTGCGTGATGGGCGCATCAGCGACCCGTGGCGGATCGAAACGATCAAGGGATGGACCACCTGGTTTGTAGAGCCGCGCCGGTTGGTACTCGAAAAATGCCTGATTCGCTGCCACTTTTCGCGTCTGTGCAGGACGATTCACTCCTCCAAACCGCTGCAGGCTTTGCCAACCGATCCAACTGAACTCGTGGTTGTCCCACATGCACACAAACGGCCAACGCGCGCGTGCGTCCCGGAGGCCGGGGTCGTGTAGATAGTTGCGGTAGATGGCGCGATAGTCTCCGACGTCTGTCGGAATATGAAAATCGCGAATCTTTTCGCCGTGTTCGTAGTGAACGATGTCGCGCAGACGACGGTCGTAGATGCCTTGAGGTCGGTCTTCCGGGTACCAGACAATTTCATAGATGAAGTCGCCGAGGTGAAGCACGAACCCGAGGCGATCCTCTTCCGAAGCGCGTTCGTCCTCGAAAATCATTCTCCGGTACGCATTCTGAGCCCCCTGGTTCGCGTTCTGGCAAGAGACGAACGCAAACCGCACAGGTCTTTTGTCGTTATCGGTTGGTGCCGTGATGGTCCTGCCGACGCGGCTGCCGTAGCCACTCACGTCAGTAAAGCGATACCAGTACGTGCGCGCCGGCTTCAATCCGCCAGCTAATACACGACAGGTCCAGTCGGAGGCTTCTGAGATAGGTGCTTCTGCACGGGCGACAACTCGAGTGAAGAATTCATCCTCGGCGACCTCCACGTGCAACCTGTCTACGACTCTCTTATCGTTAGATCGACGGCGAGTCCATAACATAACACTGTCACTGTCAGGATCTCCTGAAGCGACACCCTGGGGGTAGAGATCGCGGCGCTCGTGCCATGGAACGCTGGAACGTGTCGCAAACGGCTGTCCCCAGGCTGCTGTCGCACCTAGAGCAACTGCCAGTTCCATGAAGAATCGCCTGGTTATCGTGGTCATTTGTTCACTCTCTAAGAAAAGCTCAACTCAGCGATCGATCCGTCTCTCTCCAACTCGAGCAGCTGGCAACCCCAGAAGCGTTCAAAAATTTGAGGATGAGCCATCCTAAGCGCGCTGTCTTGAATCCATTTGACTTGGCCGAAGCGAAGCAAAACAAGTTATCCTTGGCCGTCATGTTGTCTTCACCTATCGATTGAACGTGTCGTCAACAATCGACAATTCGCGATTTCGCAGCATCAAGCCCGGCATAGACACTTTGCCTTGCAGCTTCAGTTTGCCGCGTCATCGCCATTTGCGCGCGTACGCAACCGTAGTGCTTTCGGGCTGCTTCGAGGAGTCCGGATATTCCGGCCGCATACGCGCCACCGCGGGGGATGTCCTGATCCATGCTGCCTTGGATTGCCATGCGAATGAGATGGTCTCTGCGGGTGTGAAGCTGATAAGGCTGGATTGGATGGACACCAGTGGGATTGGAGGGCTTTATTATTTGGCTAACGTGGACGAACTTGCTCGGACTGCTGAGAAGGATGTCACCGAAGCGATGCATCTGCTAAAACTGGCACTCCGGGAACAATGCTTACCTTCGCCTGGACAAAAGAATGACTGGCCCGATCTGTTGCTGGCTGATTTGGCCAGAGATGCTTCGATAGAGATTGGTGCATGGGCGGAAATAAACGGTCTGGCACGAGAAACAGTGTCTCGGGGATTCGGTGCAGCGTACGGGATCTCACCCTCAATTTTACGGGCTGAATTGCGAGCGCGTTCGGCGTGGTTGCGCATCACAAGAAGCTCCGAGTGTCTGTGCAGAATCGCCGCGGAAACAGGTTTCGCCGATCAGGCTCACATGACCAGATGGGTGCACCGCATCACGGGAGCTCCGCCCGCGGTTTGGCGTCGAAGCGTTTCTATCCCATAGGGTGATTGTTTCTCTGAGCCAAACGCCCCACAAGTTCGCCACTCGCCAGAACGTGTCCAGCGAGCGTTACAGGTTGACCCAAAGCCGTTACTTCCGTCCCGAGACCACCTGCCTATCCTTAGCGTCCTGCCAAAGAATCGCGTTCAGCACTTGTGCATCGACTGCATCCGGGCGAGAAAAATCCATTCGAGAGGATAATTTCGAGCCCGGCGCTTTCTTGTCGTTCATCTCATAGAGAAGCCCGGTGCGCAGGTTCTTGTCATCAGCCTCGTAGGGAGGCTGTGTTCCAGGACCGGCGAACAGCGGCGCCATAATCGGCGCGTGCGCGTCGAACAGGTTCATGGGAGGAAGCCCAAGCAACTCCTCCATGGTGTGGACCATGCCCACGGTTGTGTAGAAATGATGGTCAACGAAAGGCGTGGCCGAGCGGGGCGAATACTTGCTGATCACCAGTGCGGTCGAACGATGTGCATCCACGTGGTCGGCGCCATCTTGCGCGTCGTCCTCAACAACGAATATGGCAGTGTCATCCCAGTAGGCGCTGTGCGAAACTGCATCGACAACGCGGCCGACGGCGAGATCGTTATCGGCGACAGAGGCTCGCGGCGCCGGCTTGGCCGCTCGCGTTCCGCCGGTGTGATCGTTCGGTAGCCACAACTGAACGAACTGTGGCAGTTCTTTTGACGTACCCCGAGCTCTCACGAACTCGTCAAACTCACGAAGAAACTCGTCCGCACGAAGTTGATCAGGATATTCAATCGCAAAATCGGCATACAACGGGTCGATGTGATCTCGTTGCGCTGTTTTTGTCGGACGGATGCTTTTAAGCCTGGGAATTGCCCATGGCCAAGGGCTTGGGCCACCTTTGGGATTGCTGTGGCTCGGCGGCAGCGGATCTCCGGGCTTGATTTCAGTAGACGGACAAGCAGCAGAGAGCGGCGATCGCGTTTCTTTTCTTCGCGAGCTCGCCTTTTCGTCTCTGCACCAGGCGGCGTCCAGCATTTCTCCGTAGATGCGGTAGGTGAAATTATGCTTGGCAAGATTGTCCCAGAGAAAGCCGGTTCCGGGATCGTCCATCAGGGGAAGGTCCTGATCGAGACTGTTGCCCGGGTTCTGCGGACGCTCACTACCGCGATAAATAATGGGCCAGATTTTTTCGATGTAGTCGGACGTTGCGGCAGCATCGGACCAAAGATGACCGTTGGCGGAAACGTCTCCACTGTCATAAAAGTTGTCGAGCACTCCGAACTGCAGCGCGAGTTTGTGCTCGTTCGGCGTAATCTCGGCGCCGTACATGGTCAGTGATGGGTCGCCGTCGCCCACTCCCAGATCGCCAAAAATCTGATCATAAGTCCGATTTTCTTTGAGAATGTAGATTACGTGCCGGATGGGATTCCGGCTTCCCGCAAATTCGATTTTTTCAGGCAGCGCGTGGACAAGATTGGTGTCTTCCACCTGCCGCGTATAGGCCGCGAGATTCGTGCTAATTTCGCCAACGCTCAGCCGCTGGATCGACCCTCCGATCAATGTCGCGATATAAGGATGCGGGTTAGGATGCAGCCCGGTCTGCGCCACAGCTTTCATATTATTCGGTCCGCTGCTGGTTCCTTTCGCGCTGGCAATCAACAGGTCATTCCCGGCAAGAGCCAACGCACTTGGATACCATTCGGTGGGGACGAAGCCAATGGGCAATTCCACCGCTGAGACCCGATCATTGGATTTGGTCTCGAATACCGCCACAGCATTGAGGGAGCCTAGCGCGACGTAAAGATGCTGCTCATCAGTAGAAAGTGCGATTGCGAGTGACGCCGTTCCGGGCTCATCGTTGCTGTCGAGGGCCGTGCGATAACATCGTTGGGTGAGACCCCGTTTCAAATCCACCGCTGCCACACCATCGCTCGTGGCGGTGGCTGCGTTAGATATCGCAACGTAGAGGATGTCCTCGTTGCGATTGAGAAGCATCGCGGTGGGATGTGAACTTGGGGCAACGGAATCAAACGGGCGCCAGAGCTCAATTCGACGTTTCACCGTTCCTTCCTTGAGATCCAATTCGGCCACCGCCGAACCATTCCACAAACTGGCCCATGCCCTGGTGCCGGCCCGATTGGCGATGACGGTGTATGGATACGCGGCAGGAATGTATCTACTGGTGCTCACATCGAAGGACTTCAAGATTCGGCCGGAGTTAACGTCGAGCAGAACGACATTGTCCGAAAGATTATTCGCTACCAGCAGGCGGTCGCCGTCGCTCGAACTCAAGACAGCAAGCCCGGCAGGATACGCGGGCGCAGTTTCCGCTGGATTCTTACCGGTATTGAGAGTGATGATTTTCCCCCTCGACATCTGCTGCGCAGGGATCGTGATGAAACGCTCCGGCGCAACTTCTCCATCTGAGAATTTGTAGACTGCGATCCCGTTTTCCTCGGTAGATCCCATCGACGCGTAGAGATGTTGGCCGTCGCTCGAAAATCCGAGCCCAATGAAGTAGCTCTGCCGCGTCGATTTTTCGTCACCGCGCAGCCGATCGTCAGGAATATCGCGCAACCGGTTGTTGCTGAGGTCGAGAATCGCGATTGACTGTCGCACGCCGCTTTCTTGGGTCCCGTATCCTTGATTGAGGAACGCGGCATACCGGCCATTGGGGCTTAGCGCGATGGTCGTCGGGAAGCTGTTGGTGCGCGCAATAAAGCCGGGGACCGGAAGAGTAAGCATCTTGCTCGTAGGAAGACTAATCCTCCGCAAGTTCTCGTTTGCGCGGACACCCAGAAAGACGAGACACAAGCTGGCGACGGCGGCACAAAGAATAATGGTTATTCTCTTCATGGTGACGAAGATCGATGAAACTCAAGCAGCCCCGACGGGCTTCGTACAAAGATGGATCAGGTTCGATGGGTCTGTCTTGAATGGATTTGACGACGATCCGCGGGACTGCGGCTGCAATTCGACTGCACGCCAGGCCACACACCTACTGCCGTGATATGGGCGACGACTCGCTGTGGCTCAGATGCGCTTCAAAGGTAGATAATTCAATTCGAGCGCCATCGCCGGTGGGGGAAGCTCACCTGCAGATTTCTGGTCGGCTTTCAGTCCGGGGCGATAAGATGCCTCGGTACGGAGAAATTGCCATTTTGCTGATTGGTGAGGACACCATGATCGAAGATTTATATGACCTGATCGGGGGGCAGAACATTATCGAGGCGGCTACCAAAATCTTCTACGACAAGGTCTCGCAGGATGATAACCTGCGCCATTTCTTTGAGAAAGTTGACATGACGGACCTCCGATCCCGGCAGTCTATGTTCGTTTCCATGCTCCTGGCTGGACGAGTGTATACAGGGAAAAATATTCGTGACGCCCATGCCGGGTCTAGAGATTGCGGTCTGACGGATGCGCACTTCGACCTGTTCCTCCAGCACTTTCGCGCAGCCTTGGAAGAAGTGGGGGTCAAGCCGGAGAATGCCGAGATAATCATGAAACGCCTGGAAAGCAAGCGAGGAACCATACTGGATACATGAGATTGTTTACTAGGCGCAATATAGCCATTGAATCATTGACGGCCAACCGGCTGGAGATAGCGCGCTACTGCAACTTCGCGTACTCCGCCTTGGGTTCTGTCAGGATGGGGATGTTCGGGTCAGCGTTTTTGAATAGGGCGCCAAACCCTGGTCCGGGTGGTCCTGAAACACCTGAGTGGATCACCGCGGCGAGAAGTCTGTGTCGCGCAAGAGAACGAGGTCAGATTCGATGCGGCGGCTGAGCACACCAATATTCTTGGCGTCGGGTGGCCACTGCACCCACGCGATCAGGTCGGACTTGATTCTTCATCGTTTTGCCTTGCAGGTGATGGATCGCCCTTGCCGGTTTTCGGAGCGCACGAGGCTTGATCGTATTTTTTTCCACGAACTGTCGGTACGCCGACACAAACGCCTCCCACTGCCCCCACTGAACCAGAAAGCGGAGAATGTAGAATGTCGCCGGGAGACTGGGGGAGTGGGGAGCGCCGCCGGAATCGGCAGTTGACCGTCCAATCTCCGCGAGATCAGTGGTCCCATAGAATGGTTCTGTATGCGTGCTCGCCTGGCGGTTCTCATATCTGTTTGCGTCCTTTTGCTAACGTGGCTGGTCTGGCAGCTGCGATCAAAAAAACCCGCTGGCCAACCGGCAGCTTCTGCGATCTCCACGGGTGCATCGTCTGTAGGCACCACCATTCCCACCACGCCCGATTCGGCTCCTACCGCTGTCTATGCTCACAACCTGATGCTGCGAAAAGGTCCGGACTTCCGCATCTACGTGCGCTGGCTGCGTGGAGACCTGGTCCGCACTCGCCAGAACGTGAATCCAACGTTCGATGATCCCGAGTCTTTTCGTCTTGACGTAAAAACCGGCATAATCCGCGCTAATATCGGAGATATCGGCAACTTCCTCAATGCGGGGGGTGTAGCCAACTCGCCCCTGAGAGACATCGCGCTTCTTGCCGAGGACGACCATATCAAGCTCAAGGGAACTCTGCACAAGCTCATTTCAATTCCGGTTGAATTGCTCGGCAGCGTTGCTGCAACTCCCGACAACCGAATTCAGGTGCACGTCACAAAACTCTCCGTTCTGAAAGTTCCGCTGAAGGGGCTACTCGGTGGATTGAACATTGGCGTGTCAGACCTCTTTCATCCGAAGGGCATCCCGGGAATCGAAGTTTCTGGCAACGACATCTTTTTCGACACGCTCAAGCTACTTCCGCCCCCTCATATCCATGGACAATTGACCAAGGTGCGCGTCGTGACTCCTGATATCGAAGAAGTTTACGGAAACGCCGAAGAGGCAGTGACCCGTTTCGAACAATGGAGAAATTTCCTGCGCCTGAACGACGGCACTATCGACTTCGGAAAGCTCACTATGCATCACGTGGATATTACGATGGTGGATCTCTCGGATGATGCGTGGTTTGATCTCGATCTGAACAACTATCAAAACCAATTAGTGAACGGCTACACTCGCATGACTCCCGAAGCAGGCTTGCAAATCTTCATGCCTGATCTCGACAATCTTCCGAAAAACAAGGGAAACCAGAACATCAGCATGGAATGGTTAAAACACCGCAACCTCCCTCCCCCGCCAGAGATTACTTCAAAGTAGATGTTGTGCCTTCGTCATCCACGGTGGGCTAGGCGCGGAATTTGGCGGTGCTATCGTGCCGAGAGAAAGGGCCGTGCAGGACGCGACGTTCCAGCCTGTGCCCGCATGCTCGATTCATCGTCTTAACCTGGCGCTGCGTCGCAACTGAATCCTCTGCTCAAGAGCTTTCAATTTTGTACGATCCGCGGTTTGCGTTGGTAGCCGCTGCTTCAATACGACGATCGGCTGCCGGGGAGTATTCTCAATCGCAACTCGCGCTTACATTCGATCGGCGAGAGCAGCGTCTTCCGCATCGTAGTCAAACTGTTGCGGATTAATGGTGGAGGGCGGGTTCTTCTGCTCCCAGGCGATCGTTCGCCGTATCGCTTCGTCACTCTCGACTGGTTCTTCGTATCTTAGCTCGGCTCGGATGCGCTCAGAGCTGGCCACTACATGCTGCGCCGCATTACCAGGCAACACCAGATGTTTTGGGGTTTTCGACCTCGGTAGGACAATAAACTTTCCGGGCCAGTTCGCTTGGGTTGTAATCTTTCTCTGCCATGCGAGTTCGGACAACGATGGTTCCTCGCAAATGTTGTAGATACGTCCTGCGGCTTGGTCGGAGGTCGCGGCAAGCGCGATCGCGTGCGCAACGTTGTCAACGTATCCACGTGGCGCCCGCCAGGCAGCGAAATCATCAGCAATCAAGATTGTGGATCTCCCATCCGCAATGCGTTTGAGCAGGGGGAACCATCGATGAAGCGGGTCTCCCGGGCCGTATACCATCGGGAGCCGCAGAACAGTTCCAGGAAGCCGGGCGTCGTTCATGATTGATTCTTCGACCGCGATTTTGTCGTAATTCTCGTCGACCCAGGTAAAGATGCCCTGCATCATTTTTATTGTCTCTGGCGGGTAAAGCCGCCGAACAGTACGAAGCTGCGAGTCTTCAGTAAGAGGCAACGGCTGCAGGCCGCCCGGCTCAACTTCGTGCATAACTCCCCACGCGCGGTAAACGTCCATGCTACTGATCGCAACCACGCGCTGAGTCAGTTCGCGGGAAAGGATCATGAGCTGCCGGGCTTGTTCCCCCGAGCTAAGAACCAAATCGACGATCACGTCGGGTAAAAATTGGCGAATCTGCTCTCGTGAATCGGCAAGTCGATTTCGATCTCCCTGGATTCTCACGAGGTCCGCGGTTGCAGGAGCGGCTGCTTCAGGGCGACGATGAAAGATCGCAAGTTGGTGTCCCAATTCGTGCAATTTGCGCACTAACGGTGAACCGATGAAACCGTTCCCGCCGATCAAGAGGATTCGCATTAGAGAGCGGGTACTAGGGATGACCCGGCCCATTTTACTGGTTGTCGGCAAACCGATCTGGATTTTGCTCAAAAGTTGTACCAACGCATATCGCATCAGGAGAATGGGGTTTGCTGGTCAACAAACCGCCGATCTCCCGGCTCGTCCAGCAGACAAGCTACGTGCTGGCGCCGAGGTGCTGTGATTCGTGATTTGTGGCTTGGGAGCGGCCGGCGTTCGCTTACGAGTCGTCACCACTGTGCCTTCGTATAATGCAACGTCATGAGTTGGCGTTTTACCTCCGCCCTGGGTTGGCTCTTTTCGGAGAGTCTAGGGGCCGCGGACCGCTTGATCCCGAGATGGCTTTTTCTGCGCATGCTAGGCGCAATCTACTTTTCTGCATTTTTCTCGTTGGTGTTTCAGATCCGCGGGCTGATCGGCCCGAATGGCATCTTGCCCGCTGGCGACTATCTTCAGGCAGTCGCACATACGCTGGGACATTTGCAGCGATTCTGGTACGCACCCACGCTGCTGTGGTGGTCGAGTGGATCGCTGATGCTGCTAGCCCTCTGTTGGGTCGGGATGATTGCTTCGTTTCTGCTTTTTCTAAACGTGTGGCCGCGCGGGATGCTGGTCGTCTGCTTTGTCTGCTTCCTTTCTTTTGTGAGTGCGGCACAGGATTTTTCCGGATATCAGTCGGATGGCATGTTATTGGAGGCGGGATTTATTTCGTTCTTCTTCGCGCCACCGAGACCACGGCCTGGGTTGGGAGCGACACATCCGCCGTCGTGGGCCAGCTTATTCCTGCTGCAATGGGAATGGTTTCGAATTTACTTTGAGTCGGGCGCGGTGAAACTGCTGAGCGGGGATCCCCAATGGCGGAATTTTACCGCGATGGACGAGTATTACCAGAATGGTCCGTTGCCAACGTGGATAGGGTGGTATGTGCAGCATCTGCCGCATTGGTTTCACGCCGCGACGGTGTATGCCACACTGGCGATGGAACTGGGACTGGTGTGGATGCTGTTCCTTCCGCGCCGGTGGCGGATTGTTTGTTTCTTCATTGTGACTCCGTGGCAGATTGGGGTGATCCTGACTGCGAACTATACGTTCCTGAACTATCTTGTGCTCGCCATGGGGGTGCTGCTGTTGGATGATCGCTTTGTGCTGGACATCGTACCGGAGGATCGGGCGAGCGCACTGCGGCGGGCATTGAGTTCGCAGCAGAGTGCGGGCACGGTCCCGCCAGTTGGGGAAAGTATCGCGCGGCGGTGGGAGCTTGCGAAGCTCACGATCAGTTCGCTGCTTATGATTTGGGTCGGGTATGCAACTACCGCGCAAATGATCTGGATGTTCACGAAAGTGCCCTTGCCGACGACTCCCGTGAGCGCACTCGAGCCGTTCCGGATTGCCAACCGCTACGGCCTGTTTGCGGTCATGACGCGTGGGCGTTTCGAAATTGAGTTCCAGGGTTCGAATGACGGGCAGACTTGGGTTGCTTATCCGTTTCGCTACAAGCCCCAGGCGTTGGATCGTCCACCAGGAATCTACGCGCCGTATCAGCCGCGCTTCGATTGGAATTTGTGGTTTGCTTCTCTTGGATCGTGGCGTGATTACCCGTTCGTGCCGAACACCGAAGTTCGATTGCTCGAAAATGAGAAGGACGTGCTTGCACTTTTTGCCGGAAATCCTTTTAGCCAGGCGCCGCCACACCAGATTCGCGCCGTGCTGTGGCAATACTGGTTCACTACCATGGCGGAGAAACGTGCCACTGGAATGTGGTGGCGGCGTGAGCTCGTTGGGCTGTACGCTCCTACGTTGGAATGGAGCGCGGGAGGCGAGATTAAGGTCGTGGAATGGCCTGCTGTTGGAGCCAGGCGGCAAATTGAGTAGTTGAGGAATGGAGCCATTGGGAAAGTTGCACGGCAAAGCTTGTGTGGTTGGCTCAGGCCCGAATGGGCTGGCGGCGGCGATTGTGCTGGCGCAGGCCGGGCTGCAGGTCGACGTGTTTGAGGCGGAAGCTACGCCCGGCGGGGCAGTCCGTACGATGGAGTTGACGCTTCCGGGTTTTCGGCACGATTTTGGGTCCGCGGTGTACCCGCTCGGAGCAGGGGCGCCGTTCTTTTCTTCCTTGCCATTGCCCGACCATGGGCTGGAGTGGATTTACTCTCCGGCTCCACTCGCGCATCCGCTGGACGATGGAACGGCAATTGTGCTGGAACACAATCTCGACGAGGCGGCGAATGCGCTGGGGCCGGATGGCAAATCGTGGCGGAATCTGGTGCAGCCGTTCGTGAAGCAATGGGACGAATTTGCCCCTGAGGTGCTAAGACCGGTTCCGATGGTTCCGAAGCACCCATTCTTGATGGCGCGCTTTGGAATGACTGCGTTTTTGTCGGCGAAAGCCGTTGCGAGCCGGTTTCGCAGTGAACGCACGCGGGCGTTGTTCGCAGGTTTGGCGGCACATTCATTTCTTGCACTGGATGAAATGCTGAGTGGAGCATTTGGCATGTTGATGGCGATTCCCGCGCATGCGGTCGGATGGCCGATTCCGCGCGGTGGAGCTCAGGCCATTCCCGATGCGCTGTGCTCTTATCTGGCAACCTTCGGAGGCGCGGTTTGGACTTCGCGTCGAGTGGAGTCTCTGGCAGCACTCACAGATTATGAGGTGATCCTTTGTGATGTGACGCCGCGCCAGCTTCTCAAAATTGGCGCGCAACGGCTCTCGCAGGGCTACATGCACGAGTTGGAGCGATTCCGCTATGGACCGGGCGCGTTCAAAGTGGACTACGCCTTGAGCGCGCCGATTCCGTGGAAGGCTTCCGAGTGCCTGCGGGCGGCGACCGTACACCTGGGCGGGACATTCGAAGAGATTGCGGCATCGGAGAAGGCGGTGCGAAGCGGAAAGCACGCCGATCGTCCCTTCGTTCTTTTGGCTCAGCCCAGTCTTTTCGATCCGTCGCGCGCTCCCGAGGGGAAACACACGGCGTGGGCATACTGTCATGTTCCGAATGGATCGCAGGTAGACATGCTCGAAAGGATCGAGAACCAGATTGAGCGCTTTGCTCCGGGATTCGGTGAAATTGTTTTGGCGCGGCGCGCGTTCTCTCCCGCGAACCTCGAAAGCATGGACGCGAACCTGGTGGGCGGGGACGTTGGAGGCGGGGTTATGGATCTCCGCCAGTTCGTGTTTCGGCCGACCCCGCGACTGTATGCGACTTCCGCGAAAGACATATATATCTGCTCGGCATCGACCCCGCCGGGCGGCGGCGTGCATGGAATGTGTGGATATCACGCTGCGCAGAAAGCGCTCAGTCGGCTGAATCAACGCGAACGGCGCGCCTGAAGGAGCGGGTTGATTGCGAGTGGGGGTTGTCGCTACTTCATCCTTTTAGCGGTCGCTTCCACTTCCATCAAGAGTTGATCGAGGGCAGCGCGATCAAAGAATCGGCCGGCAGCGACTACGAGTTCGATTTTCCGCGTGTTCTGGATGTCTTCGATTGGGTTTCCGCGGAGCAACACCAGATCAGCGATCTTGCCTGGCTCGACTGAGCCGGAATTCGCTTCCGTCCCCAGGAATTTCGCGGGATTGCTGGTGGCGGTCTGAAGGGCTTCCATCGGCGTAAAGCCGGCTTCTACAAAATTCGCCAGTTCATCGTGCAGGCTGAAGCCCGGCATAACGTAAATGCCCGGCGCCGTGTCAGTGCCTGCCAGGAAGAGTACTCCGGCATGGTGCAACGCCCCGACCATTTGCAGATTGCGAGCAAAGTAGTCTTGCCGTAGTGGCAGCGGATCGTGAAGCAGGTCGGGCATCATCTGGTCGTTGAAGCGGCGCCAGGTTACATCGCGCCAGTAGGCTGGGACGTACTTGTCGAGAGGCTGGTGCTTCCAATCGAGTTGGTCGAGAAACGTTCCCCCACGTTGCCAGGCGAGGGTGGGCACCTGCCAGGTGTGGCTGTGCGCGAGCAGTTGAGCGAGCGCGTCACACCTCTGCTGATCCTGCGTGGTCAGGAGCAGCTTCAGGTTGCCTTCGCCTTTGATGAACTTGTCCTCCTCAGTAGAACACCCTTCAAAGATGCCCATCAGGTGCTCGATGCTCTTTTGACCTGCTTCGACAACTTCCTTGATCCGAACTCTGTCGGGCACATGGCCAACGATAGGTAAGCCTTGTTTGTGGGCTTCCGTGGCAGCCGCAAGATAAGCATCGTGTGAAATCACCGACTGGATTTTGATGAAGTCCACGCCTTGGGCTTTGAGAGTATCCACTGCTGCGGCCGCACTTGCCGGAGTAGTGACGGGAATGGAACTCGGGAAGCGAAGCTTGCCATCCGGAAGATAGCCATCCAACATTGGGCCGGAGATGACCATCCGCGGGCCGATGATTCGGCCATCCGCGATTTCTTTGCGCCACTGCTGTAGAACCGGAAGGTCTCCGCCCATATCGCGCACACCGATCACGCCGTTGGCTATAAAAAGAGGCAGAATAATGTCACGGCCGCCCGGAAACCAGTCGCCGAAGGCAGAGTGCACATGCATGTCCCATAGACCGGGGATGAGAAATTTTCCAGTGGCATCGATGACGCGCGCGTTCTTGGGCGTTTGAAATGTCGCTGCATCGGAAAGCGAAGCGATGCGATCGCCGATGATTACTACGGTCCGGTTTGGGAGGACCGACGAGGTCCCGGGGTTGATAACCGTCACGTGCGTAATCACGATCGGCGTGGCAGTAGTTTTCTGTTGCACAGGCCGGGCATGCATCGGCACCAGGCCGAAGATCACGCCGAAAACCAAGAACACTGGAACTCGCATGGCAGAAAGTATATGAGATGACTCACCAACCCTTTCAATCGCCCGCGCATGATGATTTGCTGGCGGCTCGAGGGGATGGTTTCAATTTCTCTGGCGCAGGCAGGCAAACAGCGGCGCGCGCGTTGTACGATGGAAAACGTGGACCTGCCTGTGAATCCGCCGCTCTTACCCATGCTCGCCAAGCGGGTCGATGAATTACCCACCGGCGATGAGTACATTTTCGAGCCCAAGTGGGATGGATTTCGTGCGCTGGTATTTCGGGACGGGGATGAGATCCTGATCCAGAGCCGCGACGAAAAGCCGCTGAACCGCTACTTTCCTGAGTTGCTGGATTCTCTCCGTTCCGCGTTGCCGGCGCGCTGCGTTCTCGATGGAGAGGTCGTCATCGTGAAGGAGAATGAGCTTGATTTCGATGCGCTGCAACTGCGCCTGCATCCGGCGGCGTCGCGGGTGAAACTCCTATCTCAGCAGACGCCATCGTCGTTCGTGTTCTTTGACCTGCTTTGCGTAGGCGACCGTGATTATCGAGGCGAGCCATTTCAAACTCGACGGCGCGAGCTGGAGTCACTGCTTTCGTCGGCGGCGCCGCCGATCCATCTCACACCCGCAACCGCCGACCGCAGCATCGCCTCGGACTGGTTTCGACGGTTTGAAGGCGCGGGGCTCGACGGGGTGATCGCGAAGCCCCTCTCGGGTACTTACGAGCCAAATAAACGGGTGATGCTCAAAGTGAAACACGAGCGCGACTGTGACTGCGTGGTGGCAGGATTTCGATGGCATAAGAAAGGTGATCGAACGCTGGTCGGCTCGTTGCTGCTGGGTTTATACGATGACGGCGGCGCGTTGCAGCACGTGGGTGTATGCGCGAGCTTCAGCACGAAGAAGCGCGCAGAACTTGCGGAGTTCTTAAAACCTTACCGCAAAGACGCGCTCGACAATCATCCATGGAAGCATTGGGCAGACGAGGCCAGCGAAGCGGGAGATACGGCGAAACGTATGCCGGGCGGGCAGAGCCGCTGGAGCCAAGGCAAGGACTTGTCTTGGGAACCTTTGCGCCCCGAGCTGGTGGTGGAAGTCGCTTACGATCACATGCAGGGGGACCGGTTCCGTCATACGGCGCAGTTCCGCAGATGGCGCAAGGACAAGAAGCCCAGCGACTGCACGTATGCGCAGCTTGAGGTGGTTCCTCCGCAAGAGCTGACGGCGATTTTCCCGCAGGGTCGCTGAATCAAACGTCAGTTTCTTTTCGCCCTTTTTGCAGCTGTTTGACTCTTGCTCCATTCCCGCCATTCACGCGTGGGGTCATCATCGGGATCGGGAGTTTCCTGCGGCGGCCGAAGCTCTTCCGGGACATGACGCAGGTTGATCCGAATGCGGGTCCAGGTCGAGGACCGGCCACGCATCGAATCGACCAGCACGTCATCAACGGCGAGCAGGTCGGCGATGTTCGCGTGCTTCTTTTTCCATCTCTCGAGACCTGCCAGGGCGGCGGCCTTATCGGGTGAATTGGCCACGACAATCAAAGGCATTTTGACGCGGGACTTCTTAGCCGCCGATTTGGCTCGGGAGGGAGCGACGCGAGGCCCTTCACTTTCCATTTTGCGAAAGTGCGGCGGCCAGGGCGCATCGCCAAGACCGGCGGCTTCGTCTTTGGCGGCGAGTTCGAGTAGTTTTTCGAGCGAACCGGGCGTGGCATCCATGTCAGTGTGGGGATTGCCGAATTGTGTGAAGCGCTCCGGCACGGTGAAGATGGTGAAATCGGCGGGATCGCAATCGGGGACCTCGTGCCAATGAAGCGGCGTGGAAACACGGGCGTCGGAAAGCGGGCGTACAGAATATGCCGAGCAGGTGGTTCGGTCCTTCGCGTTCTGGTTATAGTCGAGAAAAACGCCGTGACGCTCTTCCTTCCACCATTTCGAACTGGCCAGCGAGGGAGCACGGCGCTCCACCGCGCGCGACAACGCGACGGCCGCGCGCCGCACCTCCGCAAAACTCCAGCGCGGCTCGATGCGGACATTGACGTGTATTCCACGTGAACCACTGGTCTTGGGCCAGCCACGCAGTCCCATCTCTTCCAGAAAACTCTGAACTTCCAGCGCGACGCGCCGCACGTCAGCCCAGCTGACGCCTGGGATCGGATCGAGATCAATGCGCAGCTCGTCGGGATGCTCAAGATCGGCGGAGCGCACCGGGTGGGGATGAAGTTCGATGCAGCCGAGATTCACGATCCAGGCGAGGCCGGCCGCATCATCGACTACAATCTCTTCCGCGGTCCGGCCAGAAGGGAACGAGAGCGTGACCGTTCGCAGCCAGGGAGGGCGCTGCGTAGGGGCACGCTTCTGATAAAAGGCTTCTCCCTCAGCGCCGTTGACGAAACGTTTGAGAACAATTGGACGGTCCTGGATTCCGGCGAGCGCACCCGGCGCGACGGAAAGATAGTAGCGGACGAGATCGAGTTTGGAAACTCGTGCCTGCGAGAAATAGAGCTTATCGGGATGCGTGATGCGGACTTCACGCCCGTCAACCGCTAGCACTTCGCCGGCTGGTTCTTTCGCCACGAAAACAGGCTACCATTTCGATGCCGCGCCGTGGAGCACGCGCGTCGGCGATGAAATGTTCGGCAGACTACTTAGGTGGGGTTGATTCCTTCGCGGAGGCGGCTGCAAGGCTGCGGAGCTTACGCTCCTTGGGGGCAGGCGAGGGCGTCTGCCACTACGTGAGCCGTGCTAGTGCTTATCTGAATCGGAAGACTTGGCGCCAAAGGGAGAGTTGATTTACCGACACGGGACCTGTAGGGTTTTTCGAGGGGCAGGGAATTGAAGGTTTATCTGATTGACGGCACGTACGAGTTATTTCGGCATTACTATGCGCTGCCCTCTGCGCGTGATGCGGATGGTCGAGAGGTGGCTGCCGTACGCGGTGTGCTCGCTTCCGTGCTTGGCATGATCAAAGAGGGAGCAACCCACGTTGGAGTTGCGACTGATCATGTGATCGAATCTTTTCGGAATGACTTGTGGGCAGGCTACAAAACCAGCGAAGGGGTCGAGCCTGATTTGTTGGCACAGTTTCCATTGTTAGAGGAAGTGCTTGCGGCTGCGGGCGTGGTTGTGTGGCCCATGGTTGAGTTCGAAGCAGATGATGCTTTAGCAGCGGCGGCAGTCGCGGCCGCTCTCGATGAACGCGTAGAACAGGTGGTCATCTGCACACCGGACAAGGATCTCGCGCAGTGCGTGCGGAGCGCGCGCATCGTGCAATTGAACCGGCGCACACGCGTGACCATTGACGAAGCGGGAGTGCTGCAGAAGTTCGGAGTCTTGCCGAAATCGATTCCCGATTATCTGGCGCTAGTGGGAGACTCGGCGGATGGCTATCCGGGACTCGCGGGATGGGGCGCGAAATCATCGGCAGCGGTTCTGGCAAAGTTCCTCCATCTGGAAGCGATCCCCAAGGATTGCCGGGAATGGGGCGTGAAGGCCAACAGTGCAAGTGTCCTGGCAGAAACTCTTTGCCGCGACTGGGAGCATGCGGTGCTTTTTCGAAGACTGGCGACGCTGCGGACGGATGTTCCGGTCTTTGATGATGTGGAGCAATTGAGATGGCGCGGCCCGACGTCCACCTTTGAAAAGCTGGCTGCCAGGTTGGATGCTGCCAAAGTGGAAAGCCCCGAACCCAGGCCATCGCGGGCGAAAAAGCCACAGAGGGTCCAGCCTGCGAGCCAAATCTAGCCCACCTCAGTTCGTTTGTCGGTCCTTAAACATCTGTACCGCGATCTGGGAGAGCGTGCCTGGGGAACCTATGGTCCGCGGGATGCCATCAATCTTGGGCTCAATTGGATCTCACCTAGTTACGTGGGATTGAACCAGGCTCCCATTATCGTGATGGTGGAGAACTACCGGACCGGGCTGATCTGGAAATTGTTTATGTCGAATCCGGAAATCCGGCCGATGCTGAATCGCATCGGGTTCAAGGCTGACACGGGAATAGCGGCGAGCCCTGCGGTGGTGAAGTAGAAAAGCGGCGAGAATTTGTTTTTTGGAGAGCTGCGCTTTTAACGGCGAGTTTTTTTCTTCGAAGGCTTCGGCGAGTTGCACACGCCCGTAGTGCCTCGTACCACTAACTGAGGTTCGACGCGAATCACTGGGGGAATGTCTTTACCCGTGCCTGCGATTCTTCGAAGTAGGGTTTCTGCCGCTACCAGTCCCATCTTGCGTAAGGGCTGCCGAATGGTGGTGAGGCCCGGCGACTGGAAGGCGGCGCTTTGAATGTCATCGAAGCCGATGACAGAAATGTCCTCGGGAACCCGGAGTCCTTTCTCCTTGATCGCTTGAATGGCGCCGATCGCGGACACATCATTAAACGCGAACAAGGCGGTAAAAGCCGCGCCCCTTGCAAAGAACTTCTTCGCGACCTCATAACCGAGTTCGGGGGAGGCTGAGTCACCGACCAATTGCCCGATATTTTGCGAAGGGATCTTCAAACCATGTTCGCGCGCAGCTTCCTGGATTGCATTCCAGCGTATCTCTGTGTCGGAACTGAAATCCTGCCCCTTGATTACTGCGATACGGCGATGTCCTAACGACGCCAGGTGATCAAGGGCCAAATGAGCCGCGCGGCGGTGATCGAGCACTATATGGGTCACCGCTTTTCCTCGATTGACATCGTTGCCGGAGACCTTGACGACAGGCATCGACAGTTCCGCAAGTGGCGATGGAGTATCTACGGCGATCAGACCGTCAATACAGCGCTCGAGCAACAGCCGCGGATATTCGTCGATCAGATCGGGTTTGTGGCGGTGACTGACAACAAAGTAAAAGTATCCCTCCTGAAGCAGATAGTCCTCGATACCGCTTAACAGCAGGGTGCCGTAGCCTTCACTCACTTCCGGGACCATCACACCGACCGTGAAGCTGCGTTGTGTACGCAGCGATCGGGCCACGAAGCTGGGACGATAGTTGAACTCGCGGGCGGCGGCGAAGATCCGATCTTTGGTTTCCTGCGGAATGGAGTCAGCGACCTTCGAGCGGTTCATCACCAGAGAGATCGTCGCGGGCGAGAGCTGGAGGTGATCCGCCAGGAACTTCAACGAAATTTTCTGGTGGGGCAGGCGTTCCCGCCGGGCTGGCATGACCTGCGAAGTCTCGCATAACATTGCCGTGACCCGCAAGAACGCGCGTCAGCCCGGCGTGTGATTTATTCCAGACGGATCACTGCCAGTCCGTAGGTGGGCAGCGTTAGCGTCAGCTCGCCATTGGTCAGTTCCTGCTTGACGGGAGCCGCCAAGATCGCAGCTTTTCTCAGCTCGCCTAATTGCGCACTGGTCGGATACTGTGGCGAACCCATCTTCTCGTACGCGGGATGAACATCTCCGTGCTCAGGATCGGCAGTGGAGATCCAGGCTTCCTTTGCTTGAATGCCTTTGAACTTGAGCGTAATGCTTCGGCTGGGCCCCGGCTGCTCCGGTGGAGAGTAGTTCCACGCCGCGACGATCAAGGAACCGTCAGGCATGCGAGTGGCCAGCACAGAATCGGAATTTACCTCGATCCGTTGATCTCCTAATTGATGGAGGAGTTTGAACGCGTTGAAGGCGGGCTTAGGAATTCCGCCGGCGGCGATGAGCCCGTAGCCTCCATAGAATGGCCTCTGAACGACTCCCTGCTCCTCAAACACGTCGGAGAACGACCAGTAGGACATCAGGTCGACCAGCCCATCACATTGCCGAATGGTATCGGCCAGCCAAGGCCCCATGAAAGAAGAATCCGTCACCGCGGGCAGGTTCATGTAAGTGGCGTTGAACTCACTCCAGATTAGGGGAAGACTTGGCATGGAAGAGCTTTTGATCTGATCGTGCACCTTCTTCACCGCCCGACAGACCATCTGGTTCCGCGGGATGGATTCGTGCGTTTTGAAGACGTCTTCGGACTTATCGTCGCCGTAGACATGCGAGGAAACGAAATCCACGGGCACGCGATTTTCGGCGCAGTGCCGGATGAAGTCGTCGGCCCACGCTGCCTGAGCGGTTGAAGGACCACCGACCCGCAACCTGGAATCTACGGCTTTGAGCGCTCGCACCGTGTGATCGTAGAGTTCCCAGTATGTCGGCTGCTTCGGATTGCCCATCCAAAAATCGAGATTGGGTTCGTTCCAAACCTCGAAATACCACTGGTTCACTTCACTGATGCCATAGCGCTCGATCAAGTGGCGGGCAAACTGTTTGATCAAGTCATCCCACTTGCTGTAATCCTTGGGCGGCCACGGGATCGGTTTGTACCAGAATGCATGCGGGGCGTCATTGGTCGCGAGCTTTTTGGGCATGAAGCTTAGCTCGACAAACGGCCGCACTCCGTTAGCCAGCAGACCGTCGTAGCTCTGATCGAGATACGAGAAGTTGTAGGTAGGGTGTCCTTGCGCATCCTCGTCGTAAATCCCCATTTCGTCATGGAAGACAGCGTGAAAACGCACATAGCGGAAGTCTGTAACTTGTTTCACTTCGCGCAGGTCGCGACGATAGCTGTCACGCAGCGAGAGCACAGCCCGGCCTGAGCCGAACATCTGCTCCCAAAAATGCGGGAAGGGATGGGTGGGCGCCGAAGAGTCAATGACGACAACTTGAGTCGTCTGCGCAGAGACGGTGGCCGCAACCATGAGCACAGCAGCAAGACAAAAGATTCGACCGAGTCGGGTCTTCATAGATGTGAAGTGCTCCATAAACGAACTAAATCGGTTTAGCAAAAATCCGTAGGTTTAGCCAGACATAGTATAGGACCCCGATTTTGGTCGCAAGGAAGGAAACGGTTCCCGGAACTGCATCGCTGGCGCGCCACACCGGCTTCCCGTTCGGCCCGTTCCTGAACGTGCAGCTACCTGTGGCAGGCGACAGGAATATTTACGGTGCGCGCGCGATTCCGGAACTGCTGGGGCTGCTTTATTTCGACACGGGTGAGACTGCAGCGCGCATGGCTCCGCAGGAGCCGCAGTTTTACTTCGCGCTAAGGAATGCATACGCGAAGCCCGGGCGCAAGCAGGAAGCAGCGCGGGCGCGGGCCTCCTTTATGCGTCTGCAACATGGACAGGGGCCGGAATCTGGGCCCACCGCGTACGGCGAAGCTCACAACCCCGATCCAGCCCGACTGGGGAGCAGTGCACCACAACCCTAGATCTTTAGCGAAAACTCCCGCGATAGCTGTCGCTTTGAAAGGGCTGGGCTTCAGCCCAGCCGTAATAGCAACAAATTCAACGTGGCTTTAGCCGCTGAGGGACATTGTTGACCTCGAAAAGATTTTTTCAGCAGCCTGTTAGACGGCGACGCCGGAAACCTTATTCTTGATATCCACGACTTTGTCGCGAAGGACGGCACGTGCTTCGTCACCCGAAACCGGTGCAAACATCACACCAAGTCCGATTCCAAAACCAACCCCTCCAAGAAAAGTCGCGGTGGGTGACAACCACCCGGTAGACGTAGAAGGGCGCCGGTCCTGAAGGCGGTCGGCTGCCTTCTCGTATCGCCGCTTCACCACGTTACTCACTTCGTTCGCGCCCTCACGCACTTGTTCGTTCAACGCCTCCCACAGTGTCGCGTCGGTGAGGAGAAGTCCCCATTTCAGAGCGAATCTCGTCCATTGTTTGGCTGTGATTCTTCTGCCGAATGCTCGCATAAAAACGTCCTCCTCCAAAGCGCCCAATCAACACATATAACGACGAGGGGCGAGCATTGCTATCCATTGACTTATGTAAGGTCTGGCAAAAACTCGTGTACTTCACCAGGGTTTGGGTGTGGTGAAGCTCGCGACTAGGCATCGCCTCTACGTGTGCCTGCTGCCTGGAAGTAAAGGGCCGGTGTGGTCCCCAGTGTTTTGCGGAACATCGAGATAAAGGCACTCGGAGAATTATAGCCCGCGTCCAGCGCGGCATGAAGGATAGTCGGTTGAGTAGG